>Ga0307379_10002689_pt1 | contig 26140 bp, 19 predicted proteins | sample UN2MG_FD_202237 | JGI IMG/M metagenome (GOLD analysis project Ga0307379, IMG submission 202237) | Soil microbial communities from Risofladan, Vaasa, Finland - UN-2 | ecosystem: Environmental > Terrestrial > Soil > Coastal area > Acid sulfate soil | place: Finland: Risofladan, Vaasa | collected...
TTTCCCAACATTTGGTTTACCGATAATTGCTGCATAACCACTCTTAAAACCATTGCTTCGAGCGTTCATTTTATTAAGATTATGATAAAACAAAAGCCATAATTTGTCAAGTAAATTCACCGGCAAGCGGAATGTCAGTTGCAGCAACCTATGAGTTGCCAAGAATGGTTTAGTAACTTCTTAGATTTTGGAGTAATAAGACAAATTTCTCTACTACCTAAGTGGCTAAAAATATTTAGTTTTACCACTCCTTTTTCTCTTGACATCATATCACAATTTTTATATAGTGATAAAGTATTTAAAAGCTATGAAAAATGTTAGATAATGTTGTATCTTATAACAAATAAGAGGAAATAAGAAATAGTTGCAAACATTATTCAGAGGTCAGTGTTTTGAAGGTCAAAGAGACATATATAACTATACAAGTGATATAATATGTCGCTATACTCAAGCGGAAATAAATCTCTAATTGAAAGGGATAAAACTTCTCTTACTGCATTTTATTGTTCACAAAAAATTCCTATGCCTCTCTTCTATAGTGCCTTGAGATTATTTGAGAATCTTATAAAGAAAGATATTATTTTTATAGGAGGCTGGCAGTCTCCGATAGAAAAACGTTTTCTCAAGTGGTTTGGAGAGAATTATAAACATTCAAATGGATTAGTATGGGTAATAGGAAAAGATATAAAATATTTTCATCTTTGTAATTATTTAAAAGATGCTTTTGATTCAGACAAATTACTAATCCTTTCACTTTTTAATGGAATAAAAAGAATCACACAAAAAGAGGTTGTGATACGGGACAAATTTATTATGGATAAGACAGAACAAGCATTATTTTTTTATATATTTCCTGGGGCTAGACTTGAATTACTCAGTAAACAATGGATAGCAAAAAACAAAACGATATTTGTGTTTGAAAACTCGCCCATTCCTGAAGATATTAAAAACAGAATAAAGACAATAGGCCTCAATACAAATTTCAGCATAATAAGGAGAAGTCAATGAAGGTTGATTGGAGAAGAATTGCGGATATACTAAAGAAATTTTCTTCAATTAATGATGTTAGAGCATTTTTTGTTGAACAATTAAATTTTGCTCTTGTTCATATCTCAATAGATAAATTTCCTGAAGGTCTTGCTTCAGAAATTATTGAGGCAGGAATTATAGCACATTTCAAAGATTTTCATATCATTGCAATAAAATTGAAAAAACTTCTTAAGGGGAATGAAAGAAGAATCATAAATGATATAACAAAAACTTATTATCATTCACTTGTTATATTCACTGATGAGAATGAGACAGAATTCCATTTTACGAATCAAATTCATATTGAAAAAGCAGAAGATATACCTTATCGCCCTTTCCGCAGAATCATTGTGGGTAAAACAGAAAGATTGCGGACAGCCGCAGAGAAGCTTTCTTTAATCTATGCGGGTGATAACGATACAGCCCTTGATTTACACTTAAAATGTGATGCTGCATTTGATGTTCAGAGTGTAAGCAAGGAATTCTATAATGATTTTGTCCAGTTTTACAAACATCTAAGAAAAACTATAATGGCGAAAAATAAAATGTCTCTGGAAAAGGCAGACAGATTTACGCAGACCATATTCAATAGACTATTCTTCCTATATTTCATACAGAAAAAGCGCTATCTCGAGAGAGATTATTTTTATCTTGTTAATAGGCTTAAGGAGTTTGAGAATAAAGAAAATTATTATAAAGATGTCTTAATTCCATTGTTTAGGAAATTATCTGATAAAAATTTTAGCAAAAAAGATTTTGAAAATACCCCATTCCTCAATGGTGGACTTTTTGAATTTGATGAAAAAGAAAAGGGCATCGCAATTCCGAATGATGAGTTTTCTTTTATCATAGGAGATTTCTTTGAGAAATATAATTTCACCATAAGAGAAGATACCGATTTTGAACAAGAAGTAGCAATTGACCCCGAAATGCTTGGGACAATATTTGAACAGTTGATATTGGGACTTGAGGAGAAGAACTTTAAGGATATAAAGGATACAAGAAAAGGGACAGGTAGTTATTATACCCCCAGATTTATTGTGTCCTTTATGGTAAAACAGTCAATTATCAATTATCTGCTTGAAAATGATAAAACCCTTAATAAAAAAGATGTCATACCCATTGTTTTTCATCTGGACACTTCTAAAATCTCAAATAATAAATTGGAAGACATAAAGGAGAGTCTTCTAAGAATAAAAATACTTGACCCTGCAGTAGGTTCGGGCGCATTTCCTGTTGGATTTCTCCTAAAATTGGTTGAAATAATCGAAGAAATAGATAGGCGGATTGAAGGTGGAATCAAAGTTGGAGCTGATTATTACAAACCATCAGATACACAATACAGATATTATCTAAAAAGGGAATTCATAGAGGGCAATATTTTTGGGGTGGATATTCAAAAAAGGGCTGTAGAACTTGCGAATGTTAGATTATGGCTTTCTCTGATAGTAGATTTAAATGTGTCAGATATAAAGGACATCCCTCCCCTTCCCAATCTGGATTATAAAATAATGCTGGGTAACAGCCTTTATTCAAAACTCGATGAATATGGTATTGATATTCAAAAACCCGTTAGGTTGAGTGTGAATTCCCAAAAAATTTTAGAAAGATTTAGAAAAAAGAAGGAAGATTTCTCTGCAATTCCTTCAAGAGAAGGTAAGAAAAAAGCCCGTGAAGATATTCAGCATATAAAAAGAGATTTCTTTGAAATGCTTATTAAAGAGAAGGAAAGAGAAGACATAGAAACAGTCAAAAAGGAAGAAAGGAAGGAAATTTCCTACATCTTATCATCCATTGAATTTTCAAAGGAAGACAAGGAGTTAAAGAACAAAAAGAAGAAAGAAATCGAAGAAATCTATACAAAAAGAATAGATGAGATTAAAGAACAAACAAAAATAGCACTTGAAAGGGAAGATGAGATAGTAAAACAGTTTACTTATGGACTTGATTTCTATGAAGTTGTCGTGATAGAAGGGGGATTTGATGTTGTTATAGGAAACCCACCTTATGGGGTAGATGTAGAAAATAAGGTAAAAGAGAAATTTGAACTTCAAAAGAAGGATAGTTATGGAGTATTTACAGCACTTGCTATAAATCTTGCAAAATATGGTGGGACTATTACTTTTATTATGTCAGATACATTCCAAACTATAAAAACACATTATCCTTTAAGGAAAAAAATATTAGAAAATTGTGACATAAAACATCTTATCTCTGTTCCAAAACAAACATTCAAACAAACCGTAAATGTTGGGGTTTATGTTTTCAGGAAAAGAAAACCTTCGGAAGAAGATAATAAATGGATTATTGCCGCTGATTTTTCTCCATTAGCGATTAAAAAGGGAGAATTGGAAATTGCTTTTGAACAACTGAGCAATCTTGAAATTTCTGGGAATATCACCGAAAGGAAGATTGAAAACAAGAAATGGTTTCACATCGCCCATTTCAATGACGAAATTATGGGTTTTACCGCTATTTCAGACAGAAGAAAGGCAGTATTTGCATATAAACAGGCTATTATAAAACTTTTTTCAAACCTTTCTTTATTCATTGCATCACCAAAATTATTCCTTTTAATGCAGGATGTGGGGAATAAAAAAACAAAGCCGTATACAGATGAAAAGGGTAAACCTATTTTATTTAATATTAAAGGGCAAAAAAATCTGTTTGAAAAAAAGGGACCTGAGATTTATCAGGTGAATTTTAATGATAAGGTGATTGAACTGGTGAAGCTGGGAGATGTGGCAGAAGTAAAACAGGGATTAGCCACAGGAGATAATCATTATTACTTAAGACAACTTCCAGATACAAGAGGAAATTATAAAGAAACAGATTTAAGCCTTATATTAAAAGAAAACGAACTTGAGAAAATAAGAAAAGATGGAAAGCTGAGATTAGATGTGATAGAAAACGGAATTTGTACTAATTCAAATCATAAGACACATAAACACCGATATTTTGGTGGCAGATATTTTGTCCCTTATGACAAAGGTGGTGCATCTGATATTGAAGAAGGCTGGCTTCCAAACTATTATGTGCCCACTGATTATTTTATTGACTGGTCAGAAGAGTCAGTAAAAAGAATGAAAACACTTACAATTGCTGATGTTTATAAAAAACAGGGCAAATCCATTCCTTCAGGCAAAGAATATTATAAAAAACAAATTGCTGCTGTTTTCCGTAATATAGATACTTATTTTAAAAAAGGAATTACCTTTTCTGATACAGGTTTTTATGCACCAAGTTATCGCTTTAATAGTTCTACTATTTACGATGTAATGGGAATGAGTATTTTTACCGAAAATCCACATACCACTATAGCTTTACTAACAAGCAAAATTTCAAAATATTTCATAAAAAACTTTATCAATGCAACAGTCCATTCACAAGTAGAAGGAGTAAAAAAGATCCCTTTATTTCTTAAAATTCAAGAAGAAAACAAAGAAAAACTAACTAAATTAGTTTTTCTCATTATCGAACACCAAAAACAATATCTCAAATATAATTATATGACCAATGAGCAAATTGCGATTGACAGACTCATTTATAATATGTATAATCTTAATGAAGAAGATATTTGGGAGGTCGAAAATTGGTATTTTAGACGATATCCAAAACTGGCTGAGGTTATTGAGGGGAAACTAAACAAGGAAAGACAGTGACTGATAATATTGAATATAAAGACAAACCAAAAACTCCAACCGCTGGTTGGAGAAATTCCGTTACAGATAAATATTTTCGCACAATTAGTGCGAGAAATTAGCAAATATGATTAAAAATAAAGAGTATATTGAGTTTCTTGACAATTTAAAAAACAAGATAAGGAAAGCCCAATATCAGGCATATAGAACGGTTAATAAACAACTCGTAAAACTTTACCGGGATATAGGCAAATCTATCGTCAAAAAACAGGAAAAATTGGGTTGGGGACAAAAAATAATCCAACAACTTGCTGATGACCTACGAAAAGAATTTCCTAAAAACAGCGGCTTTTCTGAAAGAAACCTAAAATATATGAGGAAATTTTACCTTGAATATAAAAATAAGCAAAAAGTGCAACCACTGGTTGCACAAATTCCATGGAGCCACAACTTAATAATATTGGATAAGACAAAAAGTGATTATGAAAAAGAGTATTATTGTAGAATGGTTTTGAAGTGTAACTGGAGCAAGCGAGTTCTTGTTCATCAAATAGAATCAAAATCCTTTGAAAGATTCTTAACAGATAATAAAACCCACAATTTTGATAAGTCACTGCCAGTAAAAACTTCAAAAGAAGCAAAGGAAACATTCAAAGATTCCTACATACTTGATTTTCTTGAAATATCTGACCATATTAAAGAGAAGGAGTTAGAAAACAGACTTATAGAAAGAATCAAGGATTTTTTGTTGGAACTGGGAATAGGGTTTACTTTTGCTGGAAGTCAATATAAGATTAAACTTGGAAAGAATGAATATTTCATTGATTTACTATTTTATCATCGCTACTTAAGATGTTTGATTGCCGTAGATTTGAAAATAGGTAAATTTATTCCGGAATATGCAGGAAAGATGAATTTTTATCTTAATCTTTTGGATGACAAAGTCAGATTGAAAGACGAAAATCCATCCATAGGCATTATCCTGTGTAAAGAGAAAGATAATATTGTAGTAGAATATGCACTGAGAAATATTGACAAGCCTGTAGGTGTGGCAAAATATTATCTGACAAAGAAGTTGCCTCCAAAATTACTAAAACAATTACCCGCTCCTTCTGTTATAGAAAAGAAACTTAAAGAGTTAGAAAAAGAAAAACAATGAATTATTCGGATATTATTGATAATAAAACAACTGCTCTTCAGGAATATATGGGGAGTTTTCTGCACGAATCCGAATCTGCAAAGTTTGCTGTAGGTTATCTTTACCTTTCCGGACTTCTGCCATTAGTGGATACCTTCTCAAAGATTAAAGAATTGAAAATTCTTGCAGGTACTATCTCTCGAAATACCTATGAAGAACTGGCAGACATTTATCCATCGGATGAGGAATTGAAAGAAAGTGTTAGCCTATTGGAATTCCTAAGACCTTCAGAAAAAAAGGCAATTATTGAGGATATATCCAGGAAAATTCAGGAAAATATTTCTGCTTTACCCCATTCTTTAAAGAAAGAAAAGGCGATAATAAAATTAAGGGAAATGATTGTTTCAGGTAAAATCAAAATAAAGATTTATACCAAAGAAAGATTCCATGCTAAGGCATATCTATTTAAGTACAAAAAAGATTATGTAAAGGGGACCGGAAGCGAAGGCATTGCTATAGTTGGTTCAAGCAATCTCACTTTAAGTGGATTCAGGAGTAATACCGAACTTAATGTTATTCTCCGCAGTCAAAATCAGTATAACGAATTAGATAAATGGTTTGATAAATTATGGGATGCTCGAAATTCTGAAACACTTAATAACATTACTTCTGAGATTCTTAATAATTCATGGGCTATAAAAACTGTCTCTCCTTATGATATTTATGTATATACTCTTTATCATCTTGTAAAAGATAATCTGTATAGACAAGCATCCGTAATCTGGAATTGGGACAATATGCCTCCACTTTACTTCTTCCAGAAAGTTGCTGTTATGCAGGCTTATAATACCCTTCAGCGATACAATGGTGTTTTTATCAGTGATGTTGTTGGACTTGGAAAGACTTTTATTGGAGCTGCACTTTTAAGACAATTTGGCAAAAGAGCATTGGTCATCTCTCCTGCAGGACTTGTTGATATGTGGGAGGAATTTTTAGAAAAATTTGGTATAGACGGAAGAGTGATTTCTGAAGGATTATTAGGAAGAAATGATGGAGAAAAGTCTGTTTTAGAAAAGTATGAAAATAGAGAATTGGTTCTAATAGACGAAAGTCATCATTTTCGCAACCCCAAATCAAAAAGATATAGAGAATTAAAACCATTCCTTCATAACAAAAAGGTAATACTAATTACTGCAACTCCTCTCAATATCTCCCCATGGAATATCTATAACCAAATTATGCTTTTCCGTGAAGATGAGGAGAATGTATTTACAGAAGGAGGCAGTATAAGAGAATATTTTAAGAAAATAGAAACTGGGGAAAAGCGGCTTCCCGATATATTAAGACCAATACTGATAAGAAGAACAAGAAGACATATTGTGGAATTTTATAAAGGCGTTGAGAAAGAACTTGAATTAACATTCCCTGAAAGAAAACTATTCACAGCAACATATAATATTAATGAGACATATAATAAACTTTATTATGAAATTAAAGACCTCCTTCAGAATCTCACCTATGCAAAATATAACCTCTGGAAATACGTAAAAGCAAATAAAAAAACCGAAAAACCTTATTCTGATTTGAAAAAGGTTGCAGGAACTCTTAAAGGATTTCACAGGGTCCTCCTTTATAAAAGATTAGAGAGTAGCGTTTATGCATTTAGAATGAGTATTAAAAGTATCAAGGATAGATACAGCAAATTTCTCAAGGTAATGGAAGAAACGGGGCAGGTTCCTGCTGGAGAAAAAATTCAGGATTTAATAGAAAGATATGAGGTTGACGAAGTATTAAGACTTAATGAGATAATGGATGTTCTGAAGGAATATAAAATTGAGGATTTTGATGTAGAGGGATTAAAATTAGATATGAAAAAGGATATAAATATTTTCGATGAAATTCTTGAATTTATGAGGCAAATTGGTGATGAAGAAGATACTAAATATTATGCTTTGTTAGATGAGGTTATAAAGATATGGAAAAAAGACAGCAGAGAAAAAATACTGATTTTCAGCGAATATAGAGATACGGTAAAATATCTGCACAGAAGAATAGAAAAAGATTTTTCCGATAGAAAGGATATTGAATTTGTAACAAGCAACAAGAGTGATACAGCAAATTTGGGAAAAAGCATTGGGAGATTTGCCCCGATAGCAAACGATTATCGAGGCAATGATGGAATAACCCTTTTGATAGGCACTGATGTTTTGAGTGAAGGGCATAATCTTCAAGACTGTCGAGTGGTTATAAATTACGATCTCCATTGGAATCCAGTAAAATTAATCCAGAGGGTTGGAAGGGTTGATAGAATAGGTTCGAATGCGAAAGAAATCATTGTTATAAATTTCCTCCCTACCGAGAGGACAGAAAAGGAAATAGGAATTAGAGAAACATTGAGAAAAAGAATAGAGGAAATTCATAATGATATTGGAGAAGATGCAAAAATTTTAGAGGAAAATGAAAGATTAAATAAAGATGCCTTATATGCTATCTATCTAAAAAAGGATATGGAAGAAATTGAAAAAGATACAGAGATGTTTTCTTTTGAGGAGGCTGAAAATATAATCAGGAAATTACAACAAGAAAATCCTGCATACTTTTCCTTGATTAAGAAAATGCCTCCAGGGTTACATTCCACAAAAAAATCTTCCGAAAAGGGAATATATTCATTTTTCACAGATAATGTTCGTCCATACCTCATATTTATGGATGAAGACAGGAGAATAATTGAAGATTTTGACAAAATGGTCAGACTGATTACATGCACCCCTGAAGAAAAGGAGTGCAGGGTACTTAGCAAAAAGGAGAAAGAGGTCTATTACGCCTCACTTTCAGAAATGGAAAAAAACTTGAGGGGCAAAATCAAATCTTCTCCAGAGGAGAAAATACATCCTGTTGTGAGAAGAGCAAAAGAAAGATTAAAAAAACTTATAGCGGAATTATCAAGTGAAGAAGTCAAAGAGAATGTTAATAAATTGGATAAAATTTTGAATAAATTCTTTCCTTACAATTTTGTAAAAGGTCTCAGGATGATACTTAACATAAAAGATAATAATAAATTTCTTAACGATATAATTTCCTTTTATAACGAACACAAACTATGGGACATAGAGGAAAAAAGTTCTTTAGAACAAAAATATAGAACTACTCTAAAATTCCTGTGCGGGGAAATGCTGGAATGAAAAAGAAACACAAGGGAACAAGGGGATTTACCCTCTCTATATCTCAAAAGATGAGATTTCTCTATTTTTTATTTCTTCCTCAAGACATTCTTTTACTTCATCCTTTGCACTGAAGTAGATAATCTGCCATCCTGAATGCGAAAGTTCTTTCAATATATTAATCTGTCTTTTTAATCTTTCCATATCCGATTTTACAAACGGGTCGTCCATTATAAAAAAACCCTTTTCACCCTTAAGGATTTTTTCACCAAGGGCAAGACGGATGGAAAGATACAACTGGTCGAAAGCCCCACTTGAGAGTTTGTCCGCACCTAAAGGTTGACCTTTTTTGGGAAAAACCTCTATACTGCCATTTTCTGCATCGTATTCAACTTTCTCATACATTCCTTCTGTTATCTTCCTAAAATATGTGGAAACATTGCTATCCTTTCCAAAGAGGCTCGAGACCTTTTCTTCTTCCTCTTTCTCTATCTCCTCAAAGATAACCTTAGCATTCAAAACAGTCTCCCTCATTCTTTCGTTTTCATCAACAAATGATTTAAGTCTTTCTTCTACCTCGTTCAGGTCAACAAGGGTTTCACAATTCACATAATTGTCTTTTGTTGTCATAAGAACCGTATGATTGATAGCGCTTTCGATTTCCCCAAGTTCATCGGTAAATGTCTTCATTTTCTTTCGCAATACTTTTTCCTCTTCTATGAGAGACCCCTTTTTCTTTTTCAAACCTGAAACCGTTTTTTCATCGTATTTTAGAGCCGTTGCTTTATCCTTGTATTCATTATATTCCTCAACCTTTTCCATCCAGTAATCTATTTTCTCGTCCTCGGTTTCCCCTTTTACTTCCAGAAGACTTTTTAATATACCCATATCCCTTTCCCTCTCCTTTTCCTTCTGATTTTTTCTTTCGAGGTTTTGGTTATATTCTTTTCTTGTTTCAACACCCGTTTTTCTTTTTATCTCCTCAATTCCTTTCTCGCTTTTTCTGACCTTCTCTTCGATTTTCGGAATATCCTCTTTTATCCTTCTTACTTCATTTTCTGAAAATCTGATATCATCTTTGATATCCTGAAGCTCTTTTCCCATTTTTTTGTATTCTTCCTGCAAACCATTTATATTGAAGATTATATCATTGATATTTTTACCTGAAAGTCCGAGTTTTACAGTCATTAATCTTATTTTCTCGAAGGTTCCTGCCATTCCTGCTTTTTTCCGTGAAAAGACCATTAGTATAGAAAGCAAAGCAACGAAAATTATCCCAAATAGGATTATTGAAAAACCAAGAGGGAAGGATTGCTGAAAGATGTAGCCAATAATAGAAACTGCGCAGAATAATCCAAACACTGCATCAAGAATGGTTAAAGCTTTACGGATTCCTTTCCCTTTTGCAATCTCCTGGCTCAACCTTTCGTAATATCTCAGTTCAGGCTCTATCTCCTTTTCCACTTTGCCCTTTCTGTCCATATAGATGAGAAAATTCCGTTCCTTTTTTACAATCTCTTCCTTTCTCTTTTCCCATACTCTTTCTTTCTCTGCCAATTGTAAAATTAAAGCATTCTTTTCATTTTGCGCATTCTCTATGTTTCTTTCGGCATCTCTCCAGAACGCGTTATTCGTTTCAATAAAGCAGTTTAGTTGTTTTAGCTCCCTGTTGTTTTTATCAAGTTCATTCAATGCTAAGAGACTCTTCTCGTATGTTTCTCTTCTGCGTGCATCTTCATAATCATTAAGTTTTTTTTCTATTCCTTTAATACCCTCTTTCATCTTGAATAGTTCCTTCTCTAAACCTTCAAATCCCTCTTCCTTAATCCTTTCTTTCAGCGCATCTATTCTTTTTGTAAGTTTTTGAGCATCTAATAGTCGTGCCTTTAGTTTTTCTTCCTTTATGTTTCTAAAATCGCCATTTGGAGTTAATCTGCCCATTTCAAGGAGATGGCTCTTTATACCTTCAATCTCATCCGTCCTGAGTCCTGTCAATCTATTCTGAACTTTTCTATAAAAAGCATCCTCTTTGTCTATGAAAAGGTCGCTACTCCTTATTATAAAAATATTTCTATATTCCCCCGGGCTTAAGCCTGTTTTTTTATTTAACTCACCTTTCTCCGGAAATTTAATCGTTTCTCCTGCCCCTGTCTCCATAATGAGATAACCTTCCGGAGTTTCATCTACCCTGTCAATTTTATCGAAAACCTTTCTCTCTTTTTTGAAAAGGAACTTGACGATACTATCAAGAAAAAGGGTTTTCCCTTCTTCATTTCTGCCGAAAAAGAGATTAAAATCACTTAATAGAAATCTTCCCTGCTCTATAAGTGGTCCGTATTTTCTAATGAAAAATTCCTTGAGCCTCAAGACTTTACCTCTATCATTGCTCTGATTGCTGTATTACGGATATTGTTTTCCATTTTCCTGTCGAACGATTTCTCACCAAGTTTCTCCAGGAATTTTTTGAAGAGGTCATCCTCCAGGATGTTTTGTATATCCTTGAGTTCAATTTCTGGTTCTTCAACACATCGAGCCTTAACCATTTCTTTAATACTTTCAATCAATGCTAATTCGGTTATCCCATTTTTTTTTGCATTGAAGTATCCTGTGACCTTGAGCAATGGTTTTGCATTTTCAGGAAGTTCCTCTATTTTTTTTCTTACTTTTTCAAGCGGGCCCTCGTCTACAAAAGGGTCGAGTTCAATATCTATATCCTCGAAATACGGTGTATCGAGAGGATATGCCCCCGGGCGATTTCCAAACTCAAAGATATTGAGCTTTCTTTGACCTGTTTCCCTTTTTGTTATGGATAGAGGAGAACCAGGATAGACAAAATAACTGTCTTTTTTAATTATATGCGTATCAAAATTGACGTGAAAATGCCCTGCAAGTACATAAGCAATATTTAGCTCATTGAAGTAAGATAGTTTGACAGGCATATATCGTCTATTACCTTCTTCTCCAAAGTCACTACTGGAGTAAAAGGTATCGAGTAGCTCCCCATGAAAAAGCAGGATATTTCTCCCATCTTTTCTCAGTTTCGGTTTCAGGGAATTGAGTCTTTCAAGTAGTTCTTCACCCTCTATTTTCTCAAATGGAATACCTATGAACCTGACATCTTTAATTTCAAGGTAATCATCCCTCATAATATCTACATTACTTCCGAAGGAAAGATTTGGTTCGTAAACATTACTGTCGTGGTTTCCGGGGAGTATAAAAACCCTAAAATCTATATGGGAAAAAAGGGTTCTTATCTTGCCTCGCAGTTTTACTGCACTAACACCTTTATCAAAAAGGTCTCCTGCAATGATGAACACATCTACCTTTTCTTTTCTCCCTATATCCATTAAGGACTTGAGGGTATTCCACCTCTCATCATCGTATTCTCTCAAATGTATATCGGCGGTATGTAATACCTTCATAAATATATTGTTTATAGCACAAAAATCGTCTTGTCAAGAAAATTTGTTGACAAAGGTTTTAATATTTGCTATAAGGAAAATATGGGATTGAGAAGAAAGAACCCCTGGATTTTTATATTTATTATTGTTCTGGGTGCTATTGTTGGAAGTGCAATAGGTCATACACTTGGGTTGGTTCTGCCTCAAGGAGCTGTAAAACAAATTTTTCTCAAATCACTGTCAGTGGGCATCCCCCAGTTCCACTTGAACCTTGCAATAATCGGACTCACTTTTGGTCTTACCCTTAATGTCAATCTTATCACGGTAATTGGAATTATCCTTATGGCATACATCCTCAGATGGTTTTACTGGTAAACACCCCATATTTTCTTCATTTCCTCTGTAATGTTTTTTCCTTCTCCCTTATCCGGATTGGGTTTTTCCCTGTCATTGGTTCCTTTCCTCCTTGTTAATTCCTTGAAGAACAGAGTGACAGGAACCGCAGAACATCCCAGTATTTTTACCCTTTCCTGAACTTCTCTGTCGTCCGTAACTACAATTACCTCTCTTTTATTCTCTTGCCTTCTCGCCATCTTGACTATCTTGTCATCCGCAGTTTCATCTTTGGAAAATACAACATTAATAGGTGAAAAAGAAGGTTTATCCTTAAACGACACGGCTTTTGCTCCATCAAAAACAAGGGAAATCTTGTTTCTTGCACTACGGGCGATCTTTGTAGTCCTTATATACTGAATAAAACCCTCCCTCGTTTGGTACTGTTTCTTTAGTTTCCCCTTAATCTTAAACAATGCGTTATATCCGTCTATTATGAAATGCTTCATTACAAAAAACCTCGCAGGCTAAAACCTATAACTACCTTGCGCGAAACAAGTTTCGCTACTCCATTAATTCGTTTCGATTATTTGGACCGTTTGAGTCGCTTAAGTTGTCACCTCATTTTACAGCCCGAAGTGCGTTTTATACACGGCACGAAGCGCGCCTGCCCCGTATGCAACGTAAAATACATTCTTGCGTGAAATTCTAGTGGTCATATGGGGTTTGTTTCACAGGTGAAGCCGTTTGTTCGCAGTTTCTCCAATAGCTCGTCACTCCGACACACTTTTCGCTCTTCTCTCTTCTCTTTACCTTTCACCGTTCATAGTTTTTTTTATCTCTCTAACCAATGCTTTTTCATCCATCCCTATTGCTTTGTAAAGTTCTCTGGCAGCACCCGAAGGGGCAAACGCTCTAACTCCTATCTTCCTAAATATTGTTCCCATACCCGTATCAGCAATAATCCCTCCAACTATTGTGCCGAGACCGGAATTCACAAGGTGGTCCTCAAAAGTAAATATTGGTCCTTTTAGAATGGCACCTTCAACATCCTCTCTGGATAACGCCAGTGGGCTCGATACATTCCATACACTCAATTCTACACCTTCTCTCTTCAGTTCCTCGTATGCATTAATGGCAACTGCAACCATCGGCCCATATGTCATAATTACACCTTTATCACCCTCCCGCAAAACATCCACCTTACCGTAATTGAAAGCATAACTATTCGCAAAAAATGGTTTCCCTGATGAAGAAGTGGTAACAGAATTCTTCGACCTCCCGGTAACAATCAGAAAATTCCCTTTTTCCTTAACAACGAACCGTATTACTCGGTCGGTCTGGTTAGGGTCGGCGGGGATTATAACCTTGAAATTAGGAAAATTTCTGGAAAGCCCTAAATAATCTATGCATTGATGGGTTTTCCCGTCTTCTCCCACATTGATACCTGAATGTGTTATCACAACTTTAAGATTTGTATGATTTATTGCGTTAAGCCTTTGCTGGTTGTAAACTTCATCCAAACCAAAAACACCGAAATCCGCCCAAAAAGTGACAGCACCTTCAATTGACAGAACACCTCCTATAACTGCTGCATTATGCTCTGCAACACCACATTCGATAAACCATTCTGGGGTTACTTTCTCAAAAAGATGTGTTCTCACAGATTCCTTGAGGTCACAATCAAGGGCAACAATCGGAGTTGCTCTATCCTTCCCTCTGTTAATCCTGGCAATATTCTCAAGCGCTCTTCCAAATGCATCCCGATTACCTAATCTGTCCTCAGTGGAATAATTAAAGGCTTCACCGGTCTCAATAGTAGGCTTCCCAAACTCGATATTTTTCGCTACGGATGTCGAAGCTGTATTTTCTCTTTTTTCTTTGTAAAATTCGACTTTCAAGGGGATATTCAATTCTTCAAATGCTTCCTTACATTCCTCGATTGTAAGTGGTCTTCCATGATAGTATTCCTTTGCTTTCTCCATAAATGATACGGATTCCCCCATTATCGTATGACAGATTATAACAACAGGCGTTTTGGTATCCTCAATTGATTCCCTAATAGCACCGTATATTTCACCGTAATTATGTCCATCTACCTCAATCACCTTCCATCCGTCAGCAATATAGTCGTCCTTGATATTCACATTCATTACCTTATGCGACGAACCGCTTATCTGCAATTCATTGTAATCAATAACCGCAGTGATATTGTTAAGATTGAATTGTTTTGCAAATCTTCTTGCCTCCGAAACCTGCCCTTTCGCCTGCTCAGCATCACCCATTATAACAAATACATTGTAGTCCCGCTTGTTTATTTTGGAGGCAAGTGCAAAACCACAACCGGCGGAAAGACCCTGACCCAAATTGCCGGTTGTCCACTCGCATCCCGGAACATCTCTTTCAACATGTCCTTCAAATATCGAGCCACATTTTCTGAAATTTGCGAGTACATCTTCAATATCAAAAAATCCTAATCTTCCCAAAATAGAGTAAACACCTGCAGATGTATGACCGTGACTGACAACAATTCTATCTCTCTTGGGAGCGTCAACCTTTCCCGGAACCGTGTTTGCAAGACTATAAACGACGATAAACAAATCAGCCGAAGACACAGCACCTCCGGGATGTCCGGAACTTGCAACAGTCGTCATCGTCAAAATATCCCCTCTGACAATTCTACCAAGTTCTGTAAATTTCAATTTTGTTTCTTCTGAAAGTGTTTTGTTCTTGAACCCGTAATCCGGTTGCTTCATAAACCAATCTTTGAGTTTTGTTCCATCTTCTGACTTATTCATTTGACTCCTTTCCATTCACTTACTTGCATTCTTATACTATATTTTTCTTACTGTGTCAAATCTTTTCAGGAAAGTTTCTTGAAAAATGAGAAAAACAGCAAGAAGGTGTCTATGTCCTTTCACACCAGTCGGTCATATCTCCTTAAATCTAATAAGTTACAATATTTGCTTGACACATTGAAAAAAATATATTATAAGTTAGTGGAGAACAATTTGTAATATAATAGATTGGAGGTATAATGAGGAAAAAAAGGTTCATATCGTATCACTTGATTCTTGTGCCATATGATAAGGTTGGTGGGAAAAATATCCTTCTTACCGCAAAGACCCTTAAGATTTTAACCCTGTTGTCAACATTGATTGTCATTATTGCAGCTGTATCCATAGTTTCACATACAAGAAATTATTATAGATTAAGAACGACGCTTTTCCCAACACTCAACAGGAATTCTGTTTTAACGAGCGAAAATACGAGCATAAAACAAGAAAAAACGGAACTTCTATCAACTATTGACAGTCTTGCAACACAGTTATATGCGGAACGTGCCGTCCACCGGGAAAAACTGAAATCCTTGAACTTACAGGCAAAAAGAATACAGAGATTTGCAGAGAATTTGAGGATAATGGCTGGATTCAAGCTTGAACCAAGGGAAGCACAACCTCCCGGACTGGGAGGACCGCTTCCGGAAGAAAAAGATATTTTCCTCAAATCGAATAATCTTGAGGATGAGGAAATCATTAAATCATTTTATTCTGCCGAAAATCAGGTGCATAAGAAATTTTCTTCATCCAACGAGAAACTTAAATTCATGTGGAAATATTTCGAAAATAAGAATTCAGTCATTGTCGGAACACCACAACTGCAGCCGGTACCGGGCAAAATAATCTCGGGATTCGGATACCGCATCAATCCTTTCACCGGAGGGAGCGAATTTCACAAAGGCGTTGATATTCCTGCACCAATTGGGACAAAAATCAAAGCTCCGGCTGATGGTGTTGTTATCTTCGCCAGAAGGCGCGGCGGTTACGGTAACCTATTAGAAATCGATCACGGAAATAACTATAAAACGGTTTATGGTCACATACATTCATTTGAGGTTGCCATTGGAGATAGGGTGAAAGAGGACAGCTATATAGGCGAAGTAGGAAGCACGGGAAGAAGCACGGGACCACATCTTCATTATGAAGTAAGATTGAACAATGTCCCTGTAAATCCTGTGCCGTATTTCAAAAGCGTTACGGAAAGAAAGAAGGAATACGAAACAAACAAAGAAAATCATAATGGATAATAAGATATACCGGGCTCTTGCGCCTTATTATGATAGATTGATGGGGGATGTCAACTATCAGTCCTGGATAGAGTATATAAAAAAGCTGTGCGTCCTCTTCCGAATGAAGCCTCGATTAATCCTTGACTTGGGCTGCGGAACGGGCTCACCTATGTCCTACCTGTTGGAACAGGGTTATAAAGTAATAGGGATTGATGGCTCAGCTGATATGTTGAAGGTTGCCAAAACAAAACTGAACATCTATAACCCCATTCTATTTCAAAGCCGATTCCAGGATTTCTGCATCAAAACAAAGGTAGACCTCACCATTTCCCTTTTTGATAGCCTGAATAATCTCGTAAAAGAGGACGAACTGTTCAGGACTTTTTCTAACGTAGCAAAATGCCTTACAAAAGGTGGCATTTTTATCTTTGATATGAATACAATATACGGTCTCTCGCTTATGAATGATTCTGCAACTTTCACAAAGGAATCCGATGGTATCTACAGTATCTGGAAAAGTGATTTCGTGAGACCAAAATCACTTACAACACTTCATATTACCCTTTTTGTGTCTTTCAATGGCAACTACAAGCGAATTGAGGAAACACATAGAGAGCGAGGATATACCTTTCACACAATTAAACGTCTCCTTGGTAAAAACGGCTTCGAGAGAACTAATTTCTACGAGCATCTCTCATTCCGAAGACCAGGACCAAGGACAAAAAGAGTAATGGTCGTGGCGGAAAAGGGGAAATGAAATTTTACGCAGACCTGCATATTCATTCAAAATATAGCATGGCAACAAGCAAAAATATGGACTTACAGGGAATAAGCGAAATGGCAAAACTCAAAGGTATCCAGCTTATGGGAACCGGAGACTTTACCCACCCAATCTGGTTTAGCGAACTAACCGAAAATCTTACATCCACAGGAAATGGCCTTTTCGAATATAACGGTGTAAATTTCATGCTTACCTCTGAAGTTTGTAATATTTATATAAAAAATGGAAAGTACAGAAAAAATCACAATATCATTCTCGCTCCTTCTTTCAAATTGGCAGAAAACATATCGGAATATTTTTCAAAATATGGCAAGATTGAATCAAATGGAAGGCCCATTCTTTCTCTTGATGCAGAGATGATGTTCGAGAAAATAAAGGAAATCGATGAAAGAATTTTCCTTATCCCTGCTCATATCTGGACTCCCTGGTTTTCGCTTTTCGGTTCAAAATCTGGTTTCGACTCAATCGAAGAATGCTTTGGTGCACTATCGGATGATATTTTGGCACTGGAAACAGGTCTTTCAAGTGACCCTGAAATGAACTGGACCTGGAGCAAACTTGACAAATATACCCTCGTATCAAATTCTGATGCTCACTCCCCTATTAATATTGGTAGAGAAGCAAATTGTTTTGATTGCGAAATGGATTATGATACAATAATGCAAGTGATAAAAGAGGGTGATAGTTCGAAATTCCTGTATACAATCGAGTTTTTTCCGGAAGAAGGTAAATATTATTTCGATGGACATAGAGTGTGCAATCTATCTTTGCATCCTGAACAGACAATAGGAAAAGGTACAAACTGCCCCAAATGTGGTAGAAAATTAACTCTGGGTGTCCTTCATAGAACGATGGAACTCTCTGACCGAGAATTTGGTTACAAACCAAAGGGTAAAAAACCATTCAAAAAGCTCGTGCCCCTTACCGAAATAATTGCAAAAACACTAAAGCATAGCAAGGGAACAAAGTTGGTGGAAGGGAAATACCGTAATCTAATTGCCAGACTGGGTCCCGAATTGGAAATTCTTATCGAACGAAGCTATGAAGACATAAGGAAAATCGCAAATGAGCCTATTGCTGACGCTATTCAAAGAGTTAGAACTGGTGAAATCAAGGTAAAACCAGGGTATGATGGAGTTTATGGAGAAGTAAACCTAACAGGCGGAATGGAAGAGAAGGAGCAGCTTGAACTTTTTTAGGCAACTGCTTACTGATAACGAATGAAACAGATGAAAAAAATATGGGCACCGTGGAGAAACAAGTACATATTGAATAAAGAGCCTGAAGAGGGCTGCATCCTCTGTAACAGAATCAGACAAACCGATGATAAAGAAAACTATATTCTTTACAGGGGGAAGTTGACATTTATCATTATGAATATATATCCTTACAACAACGGACATCTAATGACTGCTCCATATAAGCACACTGCATTACTCGAGGAACTTAACAAGGAAGAAGGGGAAGAACTCTTCACTTCACTTACAATCGGTATTAAACTCCTTAAGAGTATCTTCAAACCAGATGGCTTTAATCTTGGAATGAATCTTGGAAAAGTGGCTGGCGCAGGTATTGAAGACCATCTCCACATCCATATTGTTCCAAGATGGAATGGTGATACGAATTTTATGCCCGTTCTCGCGAATACAAAAATACTATCGATTTCTCTTGAAGAAACTTACAGACTCCTCAAAAAAAACATAGGATTATTATTGTGATAAAGTGGACTTCCATACCTTTTAAGCTTGGTGGCAAAAGAAATCTTATCGCCATTTTAATTCCTGTTTTAGTATGGGCAGTTGTATTTATCTTCTGGGGAATCGGTTGGTTCATTCTCGCTGTCATCCTGGTGGGAACCTCCATTATGCCATACTTTTTTCCAACAAGTTATACTCTAACACAAGACGAAATATTTATCAATTCATTCTTTGTAAAACAGAGAAAAAAATGGAAATATTTCAAAACTTTTTATGTAGATAATAATGGAATATTCTTAAGTCCGTTCAACAAACCCAGAAGATTGGAAAACTACAGGGGTTTATTTATTCGCTTTCATAAGAACAAGGATGAAGTCGTGCAGTTTGTGAAAAAAGCAATGGAGAAAGCATTTGAAAAATAGCACAAACACGAACCTTATAAAGGATGTTACTCTTTTTTCGGACATAATAGAATCCATATTCTCCTCTGTAGAACTACAGGATGTCTTGAATATCATTGCAAAAAAAGCAACTGAGTTTATAAACGCCGACGCTTCTTCAATCTTGCTCATCGAAAAAGGAACGCGGGAATTAAGGATTAGAGCAAGTTATAATCTCAGCCCTCAATATGTTAGAATAGTAAAAGCAAGAGTCGGAGAAGAACTTTCAGGTAAGGTTGTTGTGAATGGAAAAACAGTGTATATCCCAGACGCAGAAAACTACTTTGCCAAGAAAAAGGATAAATTTTCATTAAAATGGATAAAAAAGGAAGGTCTTGTTTCGGTAATTTCATTACCAATATCAACCGGTAAAAAACATATTGGAACAATAAATATATACTTCAGAAAACTACATAATTTCACACCTCAAGAAAAGCAAATTATTTCTATGTTTGCTCATTTCTCAAGCATTGCAATATCGAATGCAACATTTTTTGAGAATGGCAAAAAGAGAATAAATGCTCTCGAGGCTCTCAATCTTATCGGACAGAAAATTTCATCTATCTCGGATTTTGAAAGTCTTGTCGAGGTTGTTTATGGAGAAACTTCAAAAATAATGAAAACGGAAAACTTCTATCTTGTGCTTTATGACAAGGAACAAAATGAAATAGAATTTATAATCTATGTCGAAGAAGGCAAAAGAGTAGAAAGGAGAAAAAGGAAACTAAAAGAAGGACTGACCGAATATTTGATAAAAACAAAAAAACCACTCTTGTTACCTCACAGAGTCGTGGAAAGTGCAAAAAAACTTGGTATCAGGGCTTTAGGAAGACCCGCTCGATGCTGGCTCGGAGTTCCATTGCTTTACGGAACAAAGGTGCTCGGTGTTATTGGAGTTCAAGATTATGAGAAAGAAGATATTTACGACGAAGATGATATGAAAGTCCTACTGACAATTGCAAACCAGACTGCTGTCTCAATCGAGAATAGCCACCTTTATGAAGAAACGCTTAAAATGGCTGTTACGGATCCAATGACTGGCTTATTCAATATAAGACATCTCTATAGTATTCTCAAACTGGAAATAGAGCGTGCAAAGAGGTATGGTCTCAGTTTTTCTATTCTCATTATTGACATAGATAATTTCAAGGAATACAATGATAAATATGGTCACCTACTGGGTGACGAACTCCTCATAGGATATGGACAGTTTCTCGTTTCAAACTCGAGAAAAGTTGATACTGTTGCAAGATATGGTGGTGACGAATTCGTAATTGTTCTTCCAGAAACAGAGAAAGTCAGTGCATTAAATGTGATCCAAAGGATAAGAAACAAATTAAAAAAACACACCTTTAATATAAAGGAAAAGAAAATATCACTGATGGTTACCATAGGAGAATCCTCATTCCCACAGGACGGAACCACTTCCGAAGACTTAATAAGAAAAGCGGACCGAAATCTTCTAAAAAGAAAAAAACAGAAGTGAATTCCAGTAAGTCATCTATGGTGGGTCGTAGAGTTTGTACCCCCTACCTTTAACCCATTTAACCCTATAGTATTCATTAAGATAGTTCCATGCCCACGGATTGCATCTCTGCAGTCTATCAATTGCCATTAAGCTTCCCTTAACGGGTCCTTCTTTTTTTATTACCTGATATGCATAGTGTGAGCACGAAGGTGTAAAATTGCACACATCGGGTTGTTGCTCAGAAAGCAAGAACTGGTAAACTTTTATCGAACGAAGCACCAATTCCTTCCCCACAAGAAAGCTTTTTTCCTTTTCTTGCTTCCGAGTGCCTTTGCTAAAATTCCACATAACATCCTCATTCGCAAAGAGAGGACTCGATAGCAAGAGAAGAAAAAATGCCACAATTGTGAAATTTTCGTAATTTCTATTTTTCAATTTCGCCTTTCGGGTGTTAGGTTCTAGGTGTTAGGTGTCTGGTCTTTTGTCTTCGGTCTTCTGTCTTCTGTCTGCTGTCTTCTGTCTCAGGTCTGTGTTATCGTTTCGTTAAAGACTGTTGGTCTTGCATCGGCAATAATCAGTGTTCCTATACTGTTGAAGTAGTAAACCACATCAAGACTAATGGGTTGACCATTTATCCCAATCCAAGCGTTCTTTTCACCCCTCATCTCAATTCGTTTAACTTCACCTGTGTCCGGAATTTCATAAGTATAGGTAGATTTGGTGAATGTCAAATCCCTGGCAAGAAAAAGTGGTGGCGGGTTTCCTGAACCAAATGGTGAAAGTAACATCAGCTCATCTTTCAATTTTTCAGTAATATCTTCTAACCGAAGTTTACCAATAATTCTTAATTCTCCTGTTCTATCTGTTGTTACCGACATTTTAGAAAAGTCTTCAACTATTTTTTGTCTAAGCTTTCCCACATTTTCCCTTCGCATTGTGAAACCACAGGCAGATTTGTGACCTCCAAACGATGTAAAAAGTTTGATGTATTTTGACAGTAACTCGTGAATATTGAATTCTCCGGCTGTCCTTGCCTCTCCAAATGACAAACCGTTCTTGTCAGTAACAACAATTACAGACCGGCTAAACCTCTCTTTCAAGTGAGAAGTGCAAAAACTGACATACTCAGAGGGAACAAAAGGCACGTAAACAAAAATGACATTGTCAAAAACATCACCACTCAAGGAAGACAGCACTTTTCTGAAATTCTTGCTGGCCTCTGCATACCACCTTTCGCTTTGTTTCACCAATTTGGGAATTGTTGTATCAAGGTATTCTTCATCCATAGTAGTTAGAATATTGAAACCCGTATTTTGCATCCATCCTGTCGTCTTTGCCGTTGCCAGTACGGAAATCATCTTGTGAGCAACCATCTCATCACAGATTCCACTCTTCGATATAGCCCTAATCAGATTCCTTATTCCTTTTCTCTTTGTCGAATGAAGCATATTGAAACCAAGTTTCGCAAGGAACCAGTTTTCATTTTTCAAAGGTACTTTGTCTGCATAAGTGCCAAGAAAGACTAAAGGAAGCCACTCACCAGCAGCACTTTTCCACTCCTTATCATTCACTTTGAGAACTCTTTTTGTTAGGAACCAACCAAGTTTAAATGCAACAGTTACCCCCGCTATATCAGGGAAAGGATACGATGAATTGGCAACTTTGGGGTTAAGGAGTGCAAAATTCTTTCCATCAAGCGTAGGAACTTCGTGGTGGTCTGTAACGATAACATCCATTCCCATTTTCTGTGCACTGTGAATTTCATCAAAATCACCCGAAGCACAATCGACAGTTATTATCAGTGTGTAGCCTTCTTCTTGCGCCCTCTTTATGCCTTCAATATTCAATCCTATTCCCTCGTCCTTTCTGCTGGGAATATGGTAGGAAACTCGTCCATCAAGCTTCTTAAGAACTTCATACAAAAATACAGTTGCTGTTATCCCATCGGTATCCTCGTCGCCCCAAAGAAGAATTTTTTCGCCATTCTTGATTGCCTTCTCAATCCTGAGTCCTGCTATTTCTATATCTGGTAATAGATGGGGCGGATGAACAAACGCAAGTCCAGGTGAAAAAATACCACCTATCTCTTGATTGGAAATAATTTTTCGGTTCAAAAGAACCTTTGAAAAATGTTCCGAGATATTGTATTGTTTCTGTAACTCTTCTACTTCTTTTTGATTGAAATCAATTATACGCCATCTCTGAGGAAGTGTCATAAAGTCTAATCCTCCCGAATCTCTCTCTTTGTAACAATTTGATTTTTTTCATCTTGACCAACTCAAGCACGGCAATAAAAGTCACTATAATCTCTTCTACACTTTCATTTTCTAAAAGCTCAGTGAAATACAAAGCATCTTTTTCTTTAAATCTTTCCAAAATAGCTTTCATTCTTTTCCTTATGTCAACACCTTCTGCTCTGATTGAATAAACGGGTACTGTCCCACTCCGCGCAAGAATATCGGTGAATATGGATTTTATTTCTTCATAAGTTAGCGTATCTAATCCACTAATGGTTATCCTTCTATCGCTGACCACCCCTCTGGGATAACATTTCGTAGCTTTTCCCTCTTTTTTTCTCAAGTACATTGCAATATTCTTGAACTTCTCATACTCTTTCAATTTCTTAATCAGATCCTGTGCCTCATCTTCCACATCCTCCACATCAGGCAAAGCAAAGTCCGGCAATATACTTCTGACTTTTATCTTAATCAGGGTGGCTGCCATCACAATATATTCACCTGCGATATTCAGGTTTATCTCCTTGAGCATCGTCAAGTAAGAGAGATACTCTCCTGTAATCTTGGCAAGGGAAATCGTCCTTATATCGAGTTCGTTCCTTCTTATGAGATAGAGCAGAAGATCAAGTGGTCCTTCGAAATTGGGGAGTTTTAGTCTTATCATTATTCCTTAACATCGATTAGTTCAAAGAGACGAACTTCAACTTTCTTGCCGCGAATTTTTACCTTTCCAATCTCAGAAACTTCCACCTTGTCCTTGATTCTTTCGTAGACAAACTCGCTAATCAGGATATGAGTATTGTATTCTTTGTTCAAGGGCTCAATTCTTGCTCCAAGATTGACGGTGTCACCTATGGCAGTATATTCTGTTCTTCTTTCGGATCCGATGTTTCCGACAATTGCATCTCCTGAGCTGATTCCGATTCCAATATCAAACATAGGTTTGTTCTCCTTCTTCCACTTCTCCCACAAGATTCTCAGCGCTTTTCTCATCTCGATAGCTGTCTTTGCCGCTCTGTAAGCATGGTCTTTATATGGGATCGGGGCTCCAAACACGGCCATAATTGCATCGCCTATAAATTTGTCTATCGTCCCTCCATAGGAAAGAATTATGTCAGTCATTACTGTAAGATAATCATTGAGTATGCTAACAACCTCCTCCGGTTTCATGGATTCCGACATACTCGTGAACCCTCGAATATCAGAAAACAAAACTGTTATGTCTTTTCTCTCACCACCAAGCTTTAGTTGCAGAGGATTTGATATGATTTTTTCGACAATCTCTTTCGAAACATATCTGTCGAACATCCTTCTTAACTCTCTTCGAGACTTTTCGCTCACGGCATATCTATAGCCTATTGCGACGATGTATGAGAAAATCAGAGAATAGGATGGTCTTACAATTTCCAGCCAAACATTCCTGAAATCGAAAAGTATATCACAACTCACCAGGAAAGCGATAAAAACAACTGCTGTGAGAATCAAACTTAACCAGGGTTTTAGTTTTGATGCAAACAATGTTGTAATAATCGAAAGCAACAACATAATCAGTAAAGTTACATAGGGCTTCGGGTAAGCAATAAAAGCTTTATTCACCAGAGTATACAATCCATTGGCATGTATCTCAACACCTGGCATAAGATTCCCAGATATTGGTGTTGGCTTAAGGTCGCTCAACGCAATGGCTGAAGAACCTAAAAGCACGATTTTACCCTTAAAAAAACCACTTCCAACCCTCTTCATCAAAACATCGTAAAAAGAAATATAGCGGTAACTAAAAGGTTTACCCAGGAAATTTACGAGCATCCTGACCTCATTATCTACTGGAATTTTATACTCCCCGACCTTAACATATTTGCCTGGAATAACCGTCATCTTATTCTTGACAAGCCCCGAGGAATGGAGAAAAATGGCAAAAGAAAAAGATGTATACACTTCACTCCTATACCTGTAAAAAAGCGGAATTTTCCTTATCAATCCGTCAATATCACTGTCTGTATTCACAACTCCCAAATCCCTTACTCCTTCAAGCAATACTTTAGTAGGAACTACAATACCTTCCCCTTCAGGTAAAACATCCTTAACCGTATAGGAAAACTTACGTGAGAACTTTCTTGCGCCAACCCAGTCTCCTTCTCTTACTGACGAAGACCTGTTTACGGCGAGTGGGAGAATTACCTTTTCTGATTTCTTTATGGAACGGCTAAGGTCAAGGTCGAACCCAAGATTCCTTAAAACAATATTCATAATCTCATCGGTTCTTGCCCTTATGCCATAATTATTCAGTTCTTTCCCTACCACATCTCCTTTTTCCATTTTGTATATATCTATCAGCGAAACGGACAATGTATCTGGCTCAGGAAAAAGCATATCAATCCCAATAATCTTTGCCTTTTCTTTCGTAAGATATTCAATAACCTGAGCATAGTATAATCGAGGCCAATTCCTGAATCTTCCCAATTTTTCAATACTGTAATCATCGATATCCACCACAACTATATCATTAGATGTATAGTTATTGGTGCCTAAAAACATTCGCAGGTCATAACTCTTGAGTTCCAATGGGAAATACAGATACAGAAAAATGTTTGTCAAAACGAAAATCAAACCTGCACAGAAAATGCCAAGAAGAAAAACCACTAAAGTCCGTTTCAAGAGACTACAACCCCATTCAGTAATGATGCTACAAAAACATCCGGTTGGAATGCAACAATGTCATCTGATTCTTCCCCCACACCAATGTAC
>Ga0307379_10002690_pt1 | contig 26139 bp, 21 predicted proteins | sample UN2MG_FD_202237 | JGI IMG/M metagenome (GOLD analysis project Ga0307379, IMG submission 202237) | Soil microbial communities from Risofladan, Vaasa, Finland - UN-2 | ecosystem: Environmental > Terrestrial > Soil > Coastal area > Acid sulfate soil | place: Finland: Risofladan, Vaasa | collected...
GCGCTTTCGCGCGAAAGCGCGACAATCGCCGCGGCCCCATTTCGTCCCCCGCCCGCACCGGGGATCGCGGCGCGACTTGCCTCGGATCGGCGCAGCCGGTATACTCAGCAGTGCAATGGGCCGCAGGCAAATGAGGCGACCGACATGCCCGTCAACTATGGCGTCTGCGACAAGTGTCACGCTCGCGTCCCCGCCACCCACTCCATCCGCGACGGCACGGTGTATCTCACCAAGGAATGCCCCGACTGCGGGACCACCGAGGGCCTCGTCAGCAACGACCCCGCCACCTGGCAACGCAAGCGCGAGATCTGGCAATACGACAGCGCGACCTCGACCGCGCACGTCTGCCACCTCAAGTGCGAGGGCTGCCGCCACCCGCGCTCGCTGCGTCTCGTGTTCCTCGACCTCACGAACCGCTGCAACATGAACTGCCCGATCTGCGTGGCCAACGCCCCCTGGATGGGCTTCGACTACCACCCGCCCCTCGCCTACTTCGAGAACATCCTGAAGGGCCTGGCCAGCCTCGACCCCAAGCCGGTCATCCACCTGTTCGGCGGCGAGCCCACGCTGCGGGACGACCTGTTCGAGATCGTGGACCTCGCGCACGGCCTCGGCCTCCGCGTGCACCTCGTCACCAACGGCCTCAAGCTGGCCGACGAGGCCTACTGCAAGAGGGTCTGCGACAAGAAGCTCCCCGTCTTCCTCGGCTTCGACGGCCGCGACCCCAGCATCTACGAGCGGATGCGCAAGACCACTACCTGCTACGAGCCGAAGCTCAAAGCCCTCGAGAACCTCCAGAAGTTCGCCACCCAGCGCCAGGACGCCATCATGTGCACGGTGGCCCGGCACATCAACGACGCGCACATCGCCGACCTGTTCACGATGTGCCACGAGCACCGCGACCACATCAAGGCCCTCAACTTCCTGCCGCTGACCGAGACGTGGGAGCCTGGGCGCTTCGAGGCCGACATCTCGACTACCATCGAGGACGTGCAGGAGATCGTCGCCGCCGCCTTCCCCGACGAGAAGGTCGAGTTCGCCTCCCTCGGCCTCCAGTTCCACTTCGACCAGGCGCTCTCCTTCTTCCGCAAGAAGGGCACGCGGACCTTCAACAAGGTCCACCCCAACTGCGAGGCGGCCACGATCTTCGTGCCCGACGGCGAGCGCTACCGCCCGATCAGCCACTTCCTCCAGCGCCCGCTCGACGAGCTGACGGCCGAGGCCGTGAACCTGGCGAAGGCCCTCGAGCCGAAGCTTGCGAAGCTCGACGCGGCCCGTGGCCTCTCACGCCTGCGCGGCAAGCTCATCGTCCTTCGCGCGTTCCTGCCGTTCATCCGCAGAAACGTCCGCTTCGCCCGCTTGATGAAGGGCCGCCCGCGGCTGGCCATTTTGCGGCTCCTGGGCGGCCTGCTCTTCGGCAAGACCCTCTACGACCAGCTCGCCAAGCACACCTACATCGGGGACCGGCTCACCAGCATCATCCTCCCCTTCGAGGAAATCCACTCCATCGAATCCGAGCGGATGGAGATGTGTGCCGCCGGCTTCGCCTACGAGGACACCGAGACAGGCGAGGCGAGGACCGTGCCTGCCTGCGTCTGGTGGCTCTACAACAAGCCGCTGCTCCGAAGCATCATGGCGAAGTACGGCCCCGCCCCTCGCGCCTGACACCGGCTGACGGGCCACAGGGTGCCCATCTCCCCGCCTCTGAATTTGGCAATCTGTAGGGCATTGGGCGACAGCCGTAACGCCCTGTAATATCATCGCTTACGGCGAGCACTTGGTTCCGTGCGCCCCCGACAGAGTGCCAACTGGCTGCGACGCCCCGCCTACAACGGTTTGGCAGCCGCCGGCCCACCATCCCCGAGCATCTTCACCTTGGCGAGCCACTCCAGGCAGCCGGCTTGCCAGGCCGCCCACATCGGGCCGGAGTAGCCGTTGAGGCCGTGGCCGCCGCGGGGCAGTTCCAGGTACTCCGCGGCTACCTTGTGGGCACGGAGGGCCTCGTAGAGATCGCGGCTGTTGTCGGGCGGGACGAGTCCGTCGTCCTTCGCGTGGGCGAGGAACATGGGCGGGGTCTGGTCGGTCACTTGCTTCTCGTTCGAGAAGAGGGCGACCCTCTCGGGCGTGGGGTTGCGGCCGAGCAGGTTGTTCCTGCTCCCGCCGTGGGTCTTGCTCCCCATCGTGACCACGGGGTAGACGAGGACGACGAAGTCGGGGCGGCAACTCAGCCTGGCAATCGGGTCATCGGCCTTCGGGTCCCCGGCGTCGAAATGGGTGCCCGCGGTGGAGGCGAGGTGCCCGCCGGCGGAGAAGCCGATGATGCCGATGCGGTTCGGCGCGACGCCCCACTCCTTGGCCCGCGCGCGAACGGTGCGAATGGCGCGCTGGGCGTCGAGCAGCGGCACGAACGCCCTGCCCCTGGGAAGGCGATACTCCAGCACCATCCCGGCGATGCCGTGCTCGCCGAGCCAACGCGCGATGCCGTGCCCCTCCGGGCCGGTCACCAGCCCGCCGTAGCCGCCGCCGGGGCAGATCACCAGAGCCGTCCCCGTCGCCTTGTCCGCAGGCGGCCGATACACCGTGAGAGTCACTTTGGCCGACTCGAACTTCCCGTCGCCCACAGGCGCCTTCTCGGGCCAGAGCGAGACCTTCTCAGGCGCCGCCGCCGAGGGCTCGCCTGCGGCCACCAACGCCCCAGCGCTCATCACCAGCACCCCCACAACCAGAAGCATCCCACACAACTTCGAAGGAACGCGGGCAACACGGTGCATCGCTCTCTCCTCTACTTGATTCCTGGGACATCGAGCACGGCGATGCGAGCGAATCTCGCGATGACCATATCCTATCCCGCGCAGACCGTGCCGTCAATGACGTCGCATGATGACAGAGCATGGCCCTGCGGCAGGAGCCTGAGGCGCCTGCCTCGCGTCTCACGGGGGCGCGTCAGGAATGGACATTATGGACATGATGGACTGGATGGACAAGGGCCGGTGAAGCCCCCTCTGCCGCGGCCATCGTGTCTATCCGAGGCGTTCTTCCAACAGCCGCGGTGAGCGGCGCAGGTCCATGACCGCAATGACCGAGATCGCTTCCTCGCCAACAACATAGAAGACGCCGTACGGGAAACGGCGGAGAAGGGCTCTGCGCGCGTCGCGGTGCGCGACAGGGGCAAGCCTTGGGTGCCGCAGGATGCCTGCCATACAGGCATCCACGCAGAGCAGGAACTCATCGCCGAGGCCTTGCCTCTGGGCCTCGTACCAGCGATAGGCCAGGCGGAGGTCCCCCTGCGCCTCCGGACGAACGATGATGCGATGGCTCATCGTTGCGCTCGGATGCGGTCGCGGACCTCTTCCCACGGCGTCCCTGCGGCCGGGTCGCGGTGGTAGGCGTCCAGCCGGCGGTCGAGGGCCTCGCGCTGCTCGTCCGTGAGCGGCACGGCCTCCGGCACCGCGGCAATGCTGTCCCAGATGTCCTCAACGAGTTGGATGCGCTCTGCCACGCTGAGGTTGAGTACGTGGGCAATCGAGACGGGTGCTGCCATCTTGCCTTGGCCTCCTCTCTGCGTCCGATGATCCACCCGCACCCCGGGGAATGCAAGACCCTTGCGGCTGCGCCCCGAGTCGGGCGGAGTCGCCTGGTACTGCGCGAGCGAATCTCGCGATACCCATATCCTATCCCACGCAACCCGTGCTGTCAATGACAGAGCATCATGGCAAGGCATGGCCCGGCGGCGCGCTCTTCCTGGCTCCACCGCCGCGCATCAAGGCCGCCTTGAGCGAGGACGAAGCCCTGCGCGCCGCCATGCGACCGCCCACAAAGGAACTGGCTGAGAAGCTTGCGCAGAAGGTCTCGTTCGACTTCGTCGAGACGCCGTGGCAGGACGTGGTGGCCTTTCTGGGCGAGCTCATGAAGGTTCCCCTCGCAATGGACTCCGAGGAAGTGGACGTGAATGACACACCCAAGGTCACGTTGCGGGTGGGCGACATGCCGGCGGACGCGGCGATTCGCTGGTGCTGCCGGGTGAGCGGCTTGGCCTGCGTGTGGCGCGACGGCAAGCTCGTGATCACAACGCCCCATCGCGCGATGGAAGAGGCCGCGAAGAGGAAAGAGCAATAGCCCGCCATCGGGCCAAACCTGAGTGAGGTCAGAGCACCCCCTTGTCATTCCGAGCGTGTCGAGGAACCTTTCAAGGGGCAAGCCAACATGACGGAGCACGCCGCGTCGCCAGAGGGCTCTCCCCTGAAAGGTGCTTCGACAAGCTCAGCATGACAACTGAGAGGGTATGCCGGATCTCCTGCGCTCTCCCTTGCTCAGGAACGTAGCGACGCGTCGTCGCCGCCTTGTTGTGGCGCGACCTCAGCTTGACACGGCGAAGGCAACGGGTAGAATGAAGCCGCGCGACGCGATTCCGCGGCTGCGTGCGAGGCACCCATGCTCGAACTCCAATTGCTGCTGGTGACGGAGGGCCTGGCGCCGCGGCTGAAGACGCCGTCGCGCCTCGCAGGCGAGCTGTCGCTGGCGTGCGACATGGAGGTGTGCCCCCGCTCGGTCGCCGGGCACGACCGGGTGATCTACTTCCTGGCCCGCAGCCGCTACGATAAACACCTCGGACTCGTGTACGACGCGCTCGCCGTCCCGCCATCCGCCCAGGACTTCGAGGGCACGCCGGAGACCTATGAGGTCCAAGGCGTGCGGGTGACGGTGAAGCTGTGCCCGCGCAGCACGGCCAACGCGGCGGCGTTGCGGGCGCGGCTGCCGTTCCTCGCGCCGCAGTGCATGGGGCTGGCGACGTCGGTCGGCCTCGGCGACCGCCTGGGCCTGGCCACGCCGGGACACGTCCGCGCCGTGGCCGGCTCGGGGCTGCGGGCGTTCTTCGCCCAGCAGTCGATCCGCGAGATGACGCGGACGGGCCGCACGCCCCAGCAGGTGCTCGACGACGCGATGTGGGGGGTGTTCCAGGAGGGCTTTCGCGAGGGCTTCGGCGCCGATGCCGACCACCTGAAGACGACGAAGGACATTGATGCGTGCTCCGCCGCGGGCTTCACGCTGTTCACCATTGACCCCGGCCAGCACGTGGACGACGCGGCGGACGCGGCCCCGGCCGCAGAGCTTGCGGAGAAGTTCCGGGCACTCCGGTGGGACGACCTCGAGACTGCCCCGGCCGACCGCCTTGCGGCCTACGCGGGCAAGCGGCTGGCCGTGGCCGACGGCCTGGTCCTGGAGCCGACCGAGACCGACGTGTTGCGCGCCGCGGCCAAGTATGGTGCGGCCATTGCCCAAACCGTGCGGCTCTATCGCCATCTGGCCACGGTTCGCGCGGGCCGGCCCTTCGAGCTGGAGATGTCGGTGGACGAGACGGCGTCGGCCACCTCGCCCTTCGAGCACTACTTCGTGGCGGCGGAGCTGCGGCGGCTGGGGGTGGCGTGGGTGAGCCTGGCGCCGCGATTCGTCGGCCGGTTTGAGAAGGGCGTGGACTACATTGGCGATCTCGCGGCCTTCGAGCAGTCGTTCGCGCAGCACGCAGCGATCGCGCGGGCGCTGGGGCCCTACAAGCTCAGCATCCATTCGGGCAGCGACAAGTTCTCGATCTACCCCATCGCGGCCCGGCTGGCGGGGGAGCTGATCCACGTCAAGACCGCCGGCACGAGCTACCTCGAGGCGCTGCGCGCCGGAGCCAGCGTGGCGCCCGAGCTCTTCCGGGCAATCCTCGACTTCGCGTGCGAGCATTACGAGGAGGACCGGGCGTCGTATCACGTCTCGGCCGACGTGGCGAAGGTGCCGCGCGTCGCTCACCTCAAGGACTCCGAGCTGCCCGCCGTGCTGGAGCAATTCGACGCCCGGGAGGTGCTGCACGTGACCTACGGCTCCGTGCTCAACGCTCGGGCCCGCAACGGAGCCTGGCGGTTCCGCGAAGGGCTGTTCGAGGCCATCCGGCAGAACGAGGCGGTCTACAGCCGCATGCTCGAGCGGCACCTGGGCCGACACGTCGCCCCCTTCAGGAAAGGATGAGCGGATGACCCGCGACGAGTTGCGCAGTCTCTTCGCCCTGGACGGCAAGGTGGCCGTGGTCACCGGCGCCGCGGGCGTGCTCTACAGCGGCATTTCGAAGGCTCTGGGCGAGCTGGGCGTCCGGCTCGCAATTCTCGACATCCGCGAGGAGGCCGCCCGAGGCGTCGCCGACGAAATCACCAAGGCCGGCGGCCAGGCGATGGGGCTCGCCTGCGACGTCCTCAAGCGCGAGAGCATTGAGGCCGCACGCGACGCCATTCTGGCGCGGCTCGGCCAGGTGGACATCCTGATCAACGGCGCCGGCGGTAACCACCCCAAGGCTACGGCGACCGACCAGGTGCCGTTCTTCGACCTGCCGCCCGAGGCCACGCGGTGGGTGTTCGAGCTGAACTGCCTCGGCAGCATCCTGCCGTCGCAGGTCTTCGGCAAGCACATGGCCGAGCGCGGCGAGGGGAACATCCTCAACACCTCCTCGATGTGCGCCTTCACGCCCCTCACGAGGGTCATCGCCTACTCCGCCGCCAAGGCGGCCGTGAGCAACTTCACCCAATGGCTGGCGACCCACATGGCGAAGAACTACTCGCCGCGCATCCGCGTGAACGCGATTGCCCCGGGCTTCTTCCTTGGCGACCAGAACCGCTACCTCCTGATTGACGAGAAGACCGGCGACCTCACGCCTCGCGGCAAGACGATCATCGAGCACACGCCGATGGGACGCTTCGGCGTGCCCGACGACCTCATCGGCACCATCGTGTGGCTCCTGTCCCCCGCATCATCCTTCGTGACCGGCATCGTCGTCCCCATTGACGGCGGATTCTCTGCATTCAGCGGCGTCTGAGTTCCTCTCATCCAGTTGCTCAGGCAGGAGTACAGAGCGATGGCCGACCCGCAGGCGGAACTGAAACTTTTTCGCCCAAAGCACGAGTTTTTTGTGGGCATTGATTCGGATGGTTGTGCCTTCGACACAATGGAAGTCAAGCACAAGTTCTGCTTCGTCACCGCGGTGATGCAGGCGTTCGGCCTGGCCGCGCTGGCGCGGACTCTGCGCGACGTGTGGGACTTCGTGAACCTGTCGTCGAGGTCACGGGGCTGCAATCGCTGGCACGCGCTGCGCGCAACGATGGAACACCTGGTCGAGCTGACGCCCTACGAGCGCTTCAAGCCCTTCCTCGCCGCCCACCTCGACGTGATCAAGGACTTCCTCGCGACCTCCGAGAAGGACAAGCGCATCCAGCTTAGCAACGAGGGGCTCCTGCTCTACACCGAACTGAAGCTCCACATCCCCGCTGCCCAGGTCCTCGCCAAGGGCATCGTCGCCGACGCTGTAGGCGTGTCCACCTCCCCAATGGGCCGAGCCATCGTCCAAGCCGACACCTCGCCCGACGCCTGCCTGCTCCGCCTGCTCTATTGGACTCACGTCGTCAACGGCCTCGTGGGGCTCTACGTCTACGACGTGCCGCCCTTCCCCCACTGCCGCAAGAGCCTCGAGAAGCTCGCCCCCGTGGCCGACATCATCTGCGTGTCCGCCACCCCCTACGAGGCCCTCGCCCGCGAATGGGAGGAGCACGGCATATCTCGTCACGCCGCCGTGATTTGTGGCCAGGAACAGGGCAAGAAGGAGACGCACCTCGCCCTCGCCGCCAAGGGCAAATACCCGCCCCACCGCATCCTGATGATCGGCGACGCCCCCGGCGACCTCAAGGCCGCCCGTCTCAACAACGCGCTCTTCTTCCCCGTGAACCCCGGCGCCGAGGACCGCTCCTGGCAGCTCTTCCTCGACGAAGCCGCAAACCGCTTCCTCTCCGAGACTTACGCCGGCGACTACGAGGCCGCCCTGATCAAGGAGTTCGACAAGCACCTCCCCTCCACCCCGCCCTGGAAGCAGTGAGGGGCACTGCCCGTGGACGCCCTCAGCCAGTTCGCTCTCACAGGCCGGCGCGCCCTCATCACGGGCGCCAGCCGCGGCATCGGTCGCGCCTGCGCCCTCGGCCTCGCACAGGCAGGGGCCGACGTGGCGCTCGTCGCCCGCGACAGGGCCGCCCTCGACGCACTGGCCGCCGAGACGCAAGCCCTTGGCCGCAAAGCCTTTGTGAGAGTCGCCGACCTCTCCCGCCCGTCCGTCTGCGACGCCATCGTGGCGGACTGCGAGGCCGCCCTGGGCACCATTGACATCCTGCTCTACGCCGCGGGCGTCACCCGTCGCGCCCCGGCCAGCGAAGTCCAACTCCGCCAGCTCGACGAGTGCCTCGACGTGAATGCGAAAAGCGCCTTCGCGATCTCGCAAGCCATTGGCCGCAGGCTACTTGCGGCGCAGAAGCCCGGCTCCCTCATCTTCATCGCATCGCTCATGTCCCGCGGCGCCCGCCCGACCACCCTCCCCTACGGCATCTCGAAGATGGCGCTGACGGGCGTTGTCCGTGGCCTCGCCGTCGAGTGGGCGTCCCACGGCATCCGGGCCAACGCCATCGCCCCGGGCTACGTCCGAACCTCCCTTGCCGCAGCGGTTTACGACAATCCGCAGCTTCGCGCCTGGGTCACCAGCCGCATCCCCCAGGGCCGCTGGCAGGAGCCCGAGGACTACGCGCCCATCGCCGTCTTCCTCGCCTCCGACGCCGCCCGCATCATCACCGGCCAAATCCTCTTCGCCGACGGCGGCTGGACCGCAGCCTTGTGAAAACGGTGTTCGGTGGTCGGTGTTAGGTGTTCGGGTACAGACACTTAGGATGTGGCACAGCCGCCCTCGGCTGTGAGGATGCGGGGAGGGAACCCTTTCGCGAAAGGGCTTCCCTCCCCGCACCCCACCCTCCGAAAGCTCCTGTACTTTCGCCGCCACAGCCTGTCTCAGCCAGCCTCCCATGCCCCCTTCTCTGCTCCGACTCACGCATCACGGGCTTCCGCAGAGTGACTCTTTTTGGACATTGGGGCGCTGTGTTTTGGACATTTGCCGCTCCTGCACACCTGCACACCATGTGAAGCCCGTCACATGCTCAGAGGGGCGGGAGAACAGAATGAAGCCGACTCAGGCAAAATGATAAGCCGATTCCGGATCTGGGTCGGAATCATCTTGCCCCCATCATTCTGCCTGGCGCATCTTTGCTCCCCTCCCGGTCTCGCGCGAGAAGTCGCGCTGGACTTTTCGGTCGGACTTCGCTATCTTCAAGGGTGGTTCCGCGCACGTCCTCGTCGGCCCGAGGAGTCCCCGCGCGGGAGAGGAGACAACTGCATGGCCACTGAGAAACCCTCCAGCCTCGTGGACACCCGCGTCGTCTATTGCGGCGACAACCTCGAACAGCTCTCCAAGCTCCCCGACGCCTGCGTGGACCTCATCTACATAGACCCGCCCTTCAACTCCAACCGCAACTGCCCGGCGGGGTCTTGAAAACCGCTCGCCGTCCTTGTACGATACGCTCTTGTCCGGAAGCACGGACGGAGAGACTGGCTTGCTCAGAGAGGACAGATAATGCCGAACCCAACCAAGGCGGGGTTCCTCAGGCAACTAAAGGAGCGATACGGCTCGTTGCGCAAGCTGACCGGAAGTCAGTCTCTCTACGAACTCGGTGACGCAGCAGCGATCGTCTACATCAGATATTCGAAGCTCCATGAGGGTCACGAAACGTGGAATGGCCTCCGACAGGACGATCTTCGCAGGCTCGAAGGGCGCCGTGCCGCCCTCTGCTTCATCTGGCCAGAGCAAGCACAGCCCCTGATCCTGCCGTACTCAGACTATGAAGACGTCTTCCAATCAACCCTGCCGAACCGCGACGGCCAATACAAAGCCCAGATCTACCTGAGGAACGAAGGAACACAACTCTGCATCGTTAGGGCCGGGCGCTTCAATGTGGAGGCGTACTACGGCTGGGACAGGCTCGATGCTCTGGTATCCTCTGCGGAACTCCCCCCAGTTCCAGAGCTGACGCACTCGCAGGTTCAGACTCTGCTTGGAGCGATTGGCACCTCCAAGAGCTACGACGTCTGGGTTCCGCGGAATGACCGCGCAAGGCTCGACTGGTCGGTTGCAGCGCCTTTTGGCCTGAGAGAGGACCTGCCCCAGGGGTTTGCGTCCGTGGAAAGGATACTGGAGCAGGTTGACGTGATCTGGATTCCGCGAGGGTCCGGTGAACTCAGGGCGCTCTTTGAGGTGGAGCACACGACCAGTGTGTACTCTGCCCTCCTGCGATTCAATGACATTCACCTGACGGCGCCGACTCTGCGGCCTCAGTTCTCCGTGGTCGCCAACGACCAACGGCGCGCCGTGTTCGTTGAGCAGTTGAGGCGACCCACCTTTCAGAGCAGCGGGCTTGTCGATCTGTGCACATTCCTGGAGTACGCAAGCGTCTTCAGGTGGTACCACGAGTTGCAGAGAACTCAGACTGGAGAGTGACGCCATGGCAACGCAGAGGCATGAGCCCCTTTGGCTGGTTGTAATCGTAGAGAGTGGCATACCAGCCTGCGCCGAAGCCTACCGAGACAGGCGGTCAGCCAAGAGGCGCGAATGTCAATTGTGGAAGGACATGAACGAAAACGATGATGCTGTCGGCGTCTTTCAAGTCCAAGTCGGCAGACCGACATCTTGCGTCTGCGACACAGCATCAGGAGCTGAGTTCGATGAGTTTGCGGCTCAACTTGACGAGGCATGAACCCGGATTCGCCTTTGACAACTGGGCGGTCATCGCGTTGGGCGGCATCCCCAACAAAGCCCAGGTCGGCGACATGGGCATAGACGGCCGCATCTATCCCGTCGCCGCCATGCCCCGCAGGGCTGGTGGCACAGGCCTCCGGCCTGTGTCGGCCACAGGCAAGATGCCTGTGCCACCGGAGCAGGCAGCCACAGCCGCGGGCGGCTGTGCCACACAGCCAGGGGCCACACCGACCCAGGCCGAACTCGGCTTCATGGACCTCTGGTATCCCATCCAGGTGAAGCAGAAGGACAAGGTGGGCCGTCCCGACGTTGACGCCTTCGAGGCCGTGATGATGCGCGAGGAGCGCACCAAAGGCTTCTTCGTCGCCTTCGACTATTCTCAGGACGCCCTGGACGAAATCAGCCGCTTCTTCAAGCAAACCGGCAAGGCCATCGTCGCCCTCACCGTCAAGGAGATTCTGGACGAGCAGATTGCGATGAAGTTGGTGTGAGGAGTTCAGCCATTCAGGAGGAGTGCGAATGGATGAGGTCAGGAGTCTGCAAGCCTTCGAGCACTGGCGCGATGCCAATCAGAGGTTCGACTACTTCGTGATGGGCATGACGGGCGCGTTGTGTGCGTACATCGCCCAGTCCTGGGTGCCTCGCAGAATCTCTGTCTCGCCCAGCACTGCCGAACTCGTCGCGCTATTGCTCCTCGCGGCCTCGGTGTATGCCGGGTTCAGGCGCGCACAAGAAGCCATCCACACATTCGCCATAGCCCATCAGAGGATCCGCCTCTCGGAGCGCAGAGGCAAGCTGCTTAGCAACCTGTCAGATGCGCCCCTCATGAACCCACTTTCAGGGGAGGTCTTCTCGCGCGAGCGGGCCGAAGAGCTGATTGACGCTTGGGGCGAGGCGATCCCCAGATTGGGGGTAGAGGCCGACGCGACCTCTCATGCTGCAGGTCGCTGGGCACGCGCGCGCAACAGGTTCCTCTTCGTTGGGTTCCTGCTTCTTCTGGCGGCAAGAGTCTGGAGCGCCTATGTGTGAGAGAAGGGAGAACGTAATGGCCAAGAGCAAGCCACGTGAGAGCAGGCTGGTGTGCCGACACCTTGAGCGGGTGTCGGGCTTGGTGATGGAGCAATACCGGGATATCCTGCGCGAGTCGTTCCGCAGGGCCAACGGGATCTACGCGCTCTACAAGGGACGCAGGCTATACTACGTCGGCTTGGCGTCGAACCTGGCCTCGCGACTTGTCACCCATCTGAGGGACCGCCATGCCGGCAAATGGGATAGTTTCAGTTTGTATGAGACCTCCAGCGACAAGCATATCAGGGAGCTTGAAGCACTCGTTGTGCGGATAACCGAGCCGCGTGCGAATCAAGTGAAGGGCAAACTGCAAGGTTCCGCTGACCTCCGCAAGGAGCTCGAGGGGCGGATCCGAGCGCGCAATGAGGACCATCTCAGCCAGATGTTCGGGCACGCGAAACGGGAGCGACGCCAAGCCACGCCTGCTCCTGCCAGGCCAGCGAAGTCGAAGCTGCCGATGGCCGGCCTCATCGAGGGCGGCTGGATACAGCTCAGGTTCACCCACCGCGGCACAGAGCACAAGGCGCTGCTGGCCAAGAACGGCACAATCACCTTCAACGGCGAGGTATTCGCATCGCCATCGTTGGCCGCACGCAAGGCCGCGGGCAAGACGGCATACAACGGTTGGAAGGCATGGAAGTACAAGAACCAGGCGGGGGAATGGCGGTACATTGATGAACTGAGGAAGAAGGAGTAGTCTGCTTTTTCGTTGCGAAGCAGCAGCCTCGCAACGAGGAGCAGTCGGGAGCGATGCGGGAGCCTTTCGGAGTGCGGCGGCTCGACGCCGCTTTGGATCGTGTTCGGCGCGAGGCGGGAGCAAACGCAAGACCGCCTGAAGGCGGAACTACAAACGGGGAAGAGGCGTGTTCGTAGTTCGGCCTTTAGGCGGCACTGATGGTTTGATTGCCTTGCCCCCATTCCCCTGTCGCTGCTGCTCTTCGCGGCGCGGGAAGAGGGATGCGCGAATGACCAATGACCAATGACCATGAAGATCGGGGCTTCAAGCCCAAAAACCCTCTTATCCGTGTCATCCGTGAAATCCGTGGTTGCCGTTCGCTCTGTGGCTTGTCTCTGTGTCCTCGGTGTCCTCTGTGGTGGGGATTAGGCTATGGCAAAGCTGCCGCGGGTGGCGGTGATGTTCAAGATGGCCGGGGCGGACTTCCGGACACGGGGGTTTCTGTCGGGGATTCATGGCTGGGCGGAGGAGCATCCAGGCCGCTGGGAGTTGGTTCACGATGCGCATGCGCACAAGCATCTGGGCGATTATCAGGGGCTGCTGGGGCGCGGGTCGCGGATCATCCTGGCCGAGGCGCGGCGCCTGGGCGTGAAGTATGTGGCCGTGGGATGCAGCGGCCACTCGTTCGACATCCCGCGGGTGCGCGAGGGGGCGCACGTGGCGGGGCTGCTGGCCGCCGGCCATCTGCTGGAGCGCGACTACGCGAACTTCGGCTTCCTGCGGCTCCTGGGCGGCTATGCGTCGGTCCTCATCGAGGGCGGCTTCCGCAGCGCGCTGCGGAAGCGGGCGAGGGGGGCAAGCTATCTCTACGTGCCGTCGCACTCGCGGGAGACGGCTCGGCGCTGGGCGAAGCGGGTGAAGGTGTTGCGCGAGTGGCTCGCGGAGCTGCCGAAGCCGGTCGGGATTGTGGCGACGAATGACGTCCTGGCGCGGCACCTGGCAGAGCTGTGCGTGGAGCTGGGCCTGCGGATGCCCGACGACGTGGGGCTCGTGGGGGTGGGGAACGATCCGGCGATCTGCCTGGCTCCGCCCGTGGCGCTGACGAGTCTGGACATGGCGGTGGAGATGGTGGGCTACAGGGCGGCGGCGTTGCTGGACCGTCTGTTGCAGGGGCAGGCGCGGCCGACGGGGAACCTGCTGGTGCGGCCGACGCTGGTGCCGCGGGTCTCGACGGGGCGGAGCGGCCTCGTGGCGGACACGAAGGTGGCGGATGCGTTGGCGTTCATCGAGGACCACTCGCACGAGGCGTTGCTGGTGTCGCACGTGGCAGAGGCGGTAGGGCTGATGCAGCGGCAACTGCTGCGGCGCTTCCGAGCCGTGCGCAACCGCAGCGTGGTGCAGGAGCTGACGCGGACCCGACTGCGGAATGCACAGGACATCCTTCAGGCGACGACGCTGCCGGTGGGCGAGGTGGCGCGGGCCGTGGGGTTTCGGAGGGCGGGGCACTTGAATGCCCTGTTCCGCAAGCACCACGGGATGACGGCGACGGCGTGGCGACGGGGGCGCCCTGCCCCACCGCCGTTCGACCCCCAGGACATCGAGTTCGCCAAGTGGCTGCTACAGGCGACGGACCTGAGCCTCGAGATGGTGGCGCGGACGAGTCGGTTCGCGTCGGCCGACGCGCTCGGCGCGGCGTTTCGCCAGCGCGTGGGGAAGTGGCCGGGCCAGTGGCGCCGCGAGAATCGGCTGCCGAGCCGCGAGATTCCCGCGCGGGTGGAGGTGGAGTTCGTGGGCGGGCCGGCGGAGTTCCCGCCGCAGGAGCCGCCGGTGGGCATGCCGCGGCGCGGGCGGCGGCCGCAAGTCGGGTCTTGACACGTTGGCCCCGGCGCGGTAGCATTGGGCGGAGTGAGCGGGGTGCGGTTCGCGGGCCGCTGTCAGGCGCTCGGACGGCGGCCGCATTGCAGGGCGCGCAGGAGAAGCAGCCAGATGAGGTATGACGTGCCGCTGATCCCCCAGCCGACGACGATGTCGTGCTGGGCGGCCAGCATTGCCATGATTCGCTCGTGGCACGAACAGATGAGCTACGACCCCGCGGGCATCGCCGCCAACCACGGCGGCCTGAGCTACATGTTCCAGTTCCACCACAGCCTGAACCCGAATGACGTCTACATCCTCCAGCGAAACGGGTTCACGGTCGCCGCGGCCCAGTGCTATGCCAACACGAGCCCCGTGGTGAGCATGCTTCAGCAGTATGGTCCGCTGTGGGTCGCGACGGCGGCGCCGGCGCCGCACATACGGGTCGTCACGGGGCTGTCGGGCCAGAACGTCTACATCAACGACCCGGCGCCCGTGAATAGCGGCGCGACGTATCGGCGCGATTTCCGCGCCTTCTTCGGCCAGATGGAGACGCTGGCCGGGCAGGAGATGGGCCAGCCCGCCCCGGTCTACATCGCCCATCTGAGCCGGCTCTGAGGCCCAGGAACCGCCACGTTGAAGACTCTGCACATCGACGGCGAGCGGACGTGGCGCGGCGGCGAGCAGCAGGTGTTGTACCTGACGACGGGCCTGAAGGCCCGGGGGCACGAGGCGGTGGTGGCGTGCCAGCCGGGGTCGCCAATGGCGGAGCGGGCGCGAGCGGCGGGGCTCGAGGTGGCCGAGGTGGGGATGCGGGGGGAGGCGGATTTCCGGGCGGTGCTGGCGCTGCGACGCCTCCTGCGGAGGGGGGGATTCGACATCGTGCACATGCACACGTCGCACGCGCACGCGCTGGGGTGCGCGGCGGCGGCGCTCGCGCGGCGCGGGCGCACCGTGGTGTCGCGGCGGGTGGACTTCGGGGTGGCGACGAACCTGATCAGCGGCTTCAAGTACCGCCACGGCGTGGACCGCTTCATCGCCATCTCGCAGGCGGTGCGGCAGGCGCTGGTGGACGGGGGGGTGGCGCCCGACAAGGTGGCCGTGGTGCACAGCGGGATTGACCTGTCGCGGTTCGACGGCGTGACGGCGGGGGGCCTGCGGGAGGAGTTCGCGGTGCCGGCAGACGCGCGGGTCGTGGGCAACGTGGCAGCGATGGCCGACCACAAGGGCCAGCGCTACCTGCTGGCGGCCATGCCGCGCGTGCTCGCGGCCGAGCCGCGGGCGAGGCTGTTCGTCGTCGGCGACGGCGAGCTGCGGGGCGCGCTCGAGGCCCAGACGCGGGAGCTGGCCCTGGGCGAGGCGGTGACCTTCGCGGGCTTCCGCACCGACGTGCCGCAGTGGCTGGCGCTCTTCGACGTGTTCGTCATGTCGTCGCACCTGGAGGGCTTGTGCACGTCGGTGCTCGACGCGTTGGCGATGCGGCGGCCCGTGGTGGCGACGGCGGCGGGGGGGCTGCCCGAGATCATCCGCCACGAGGCCACGGGGCTGCTCGTGCCGCCGAAGGAGCCTGGGCCGCTGGCCGACGCCATTCTGCGGCTGCTGCGCGACCGCGAGCTGGGCCGCCGCCTCGCCGAGGCCGGCCGCCGCCACGTCGAGCAGGAATTCAGCGCCGAGAGCATGGTGGAGGGAACCCTACGCGTGTATCACGAGGTGATGGATGAAGGCGCGAGTGCTCGCAGCGAGTCTTGACCCCGCCGGCCTGGCCCGAATCGAGGAGGCGGCGCAGGCGATTGCCGCGGGGGGCCTGGTGGCCTTTCCCACCGAGACGGTCTACGGCATCGCCTGCAATTCGGCGGACCCGCAGGCGCTGGAGCGGCTGATGGCGGTCAAGGGCCGCCCAGCCGACAAGCCGTTCAGCCTCCACGTCGGCCGCAAGGAGGACGCGGCCCGCCACGCGCCCACGATCCCCTCCGCGGCCAGGAAGCTGATGGCCCGCTACTGGCCCGGGCCGCTCACCATCGTGTTCCCGACGCCTGACGGGCGGGGCGTGGGCATCCGAATGCCGTCGAGCGCGGTCGCCCAGGAGCTGTTGAAGCGGGCCGGCGTGCCCGTGGTGGCCCCCAGCGCCAACCGCTCGGGCGACCCGCCGGCGACGACCGCCGACGCCGTGGCCCGCACGCTGGGCGAGGAGCTCGACATCATCCTCGACGGCGGGCGGACGGTGCTTGGCGAGGCATCCACGGTCGTGCGCGTCGCCGCGGACGGCTCGTGGGAGGTGCTGCGCGAGGGCTCGGTCGCGGCGGAGCTTCTCCGCCGCACGCTGGGGAAGACCATCGTGTTCGTGTGCACGGCCAACTCGTGCCGCTCGCCGATGGCCGAGGTGCTCTGCAAGCGCCGGCTGGCCGAGCGCCTGGGCTGCTCGATGAGGGACCTGCCCGCCCGGGGCTACAACATCCTGTCGGCCGGCACCGCAGGCTTCGACGACGGCCCGGCGAGCTACCAGGCCGTCGAGGCGATGAAGCGCCAGGGGCTGGACCTCTCGCGCCACGTCTCGCGCCCCGTGACCCCAGGCCTGGTGGAGGATGCCGACCAGATCTTCGTCATGGCCTGGCAGCACGGCGACTCCATCCGCCGCTTCCTCCCCGACGCGGCGGACAAGATTCGCCTCATGGACCCGACGGGCCGCGACGTGGAGGACCCTGTGGGCGGCTCGGTGGACGAGTTCGTGCGCTGTGCCGAACTCTTGGAGCGCTGCCTGCGCGTCCTCGTGCCCGAGTTGTGACGGCGCGGCCACAAGTCCTCTGGCATCGCCCCGGCCATTCGGATACAATGGTCTGCAGGGCGGCGTTTGTGAGGAAAACATGTCCAGATCCCGCTGGGTCCCATTCGTGCTGGGGGCACTTGGACTCCTGGCCCTTGCCGGCGGGCCGACAGCCTCGGCCTGCTCGATCCCCGTGTTTCGCTACGCGCTGGAGCGGTGGCCTGCCGAGCCGTACCAGGCCGTCGTGTTCCACAAAGGCCCGCTGAAGCCCGACGAGGAGAAGCTGGTGGACGGCCTCCGCAAGGCGGGGACGGCGGACGCGCCGGCGAATCTCGCCGTCGTGTGCGTGGATGTCGCGGGCAAGCTCGAGAAGCAGGCCGAGGCCCTCTGGAAGCGCGAGGGCGTCGCCGAGACGCCTTGGGTCGTCGTCCTCTATCCCTTCGGGCTGGGCGTCGAGGAGAAGGCCTGGGCGGGCCGCCTCGACGCCGCGCGGCCGGCGGCCCTCGCCGACTCCCCGGCCCGCCGCGCGCTCGTCAAGGGCCTCGTCGGCGGCGACTGCGCCGTCTGGCTCCTCGTCCAATCCGGCGACAAGGCGAAGGACGATGCCGTGGGCAAGCTGCTTCGCGACGAGTTGAAGAAGCTCGAGGCGCTCATCGAGCTTCCCACGCCGATGGACTTCGGCTTCGGCGACGAGCCGCCTTTGGCCGAAGGCGAGCCGCCGGCCGGGGAGAACGCGCTGAAGGTCTCCTTCTCCCTCGTCCGCGTCTCGCGCGCCGACAAGGCGGAGCAGGCGTTTCTCGACCTGCTGCTGAGCGTGGACCTCGAGCTGAAGAACGAGAAGGAGCCGATGGCCTTCGCCATCTTCGGCCAGGGGCGAGCCCTTCCGGCCCTGATCGGCGCGGGGATCAACGCCGACAACATCACCGACGTGTGTGCCTTCATCTGTGGCCCCTGCTCCTGCCAGGTGAAGGCGATGAACCCCGGCTGGGACCTGCTCGTGTCGGCGGACTGGGCGGCGGTATTCGACGGCCCGTTGGTCAGGGAGCCCGAGGAGCCGGTCCTCACCGGCTCCGTGCACGCGCCCGCGCCGAAGGAGGAAGTCCCCTCGGCGGCGCCGCCCGCCCCTGCGCCGCCTCCAGCCAAGGCGCGGAGCCCGTTGCTGCGGAACACCCTCCTCGCCGTGGCCGCGGGAGTGCTCATCCTCGCGATTGGCTCCTTCGCGCTCCTGCGCCGCAGCGGGAGGCGCGAGCAATGACCCTGTCGCGCCTCCTCCTCAAGGAGTTGCTGTACCGCAAGCTCAACCTGGCCCTCGGGCTGCTGTCGGTCGTGGTCGCCGTGGGGTGCCTGGTGGCCGAGCTGACCGTGCTGGGCGCCCACGACGCCCGCACCGAGGAGATCATCCGGGCCAGGGAGGAGGAGACGAAGCAGGAGATGGCCCGGCTGGAGGACGAGACCCGGAAGATCATGAAGAAGCTGGGCTTCAACGTCCTCATCCTGCCCAAGGACCAGAACCTCGATGATCTGTACGCGAAGGACTATGCGTCGAAATACATGCCCGAGGAGTACGCCACGCGCCTCGCGGAGGCCAAGGTCATCACGATGCAGCACCTCCTGCCCAGCCTGCGGCGGAAGGTCGAGTGGCCCGAGCAGAACGGGCGGGTGATCATCCTGGTCGGCGTGCGCGGCCAGGTGCCGAAGCTGCACCGCGATCCGTCCGAGCTGATGTTCCAGCCCGTGCCGCCGCGCTCGATGGTCGTCGGCTACCAGCTTCACAAGAGCCTGGACCTCCACGCGGGCGACACGGTGAAGCTCATGGGCGAGGACTTCACCGTCGCCAAGCTCCACGAGCAGCGCGGCGACAAGGACGACATTACGGTGTGGATCAACCTCCCGGAGGCCCAGCGCCTGCTGAAGGCTGCGGGCCTGATCCCCGAGGAGCGCCTGATCAACGAGATCATGGCCCTCAAGTGCCAGTGCGCCGGCGTGGGCATGGAGAAGGTGCGGGAGGAGCTGGCCCGCATTCTGCCCGAGACGCAGGCCGTCGAGCTCGCGACCCGTGCCCTGGCGCGCGCCGAGCAGCGCGTCGCGGCGGGGGAGACGGCGAGGCGGGCCGTCGAGGCGGAGAGGGCGAACCGCGCCCGCCTGCGCGACGAGCGCGAGCGCTTCGCCGCCTGGCTCGTGCCGATCGTCGCCCTGGCGGCGACGGTCTGGATCGGCTTCCTCGCCCTCTCGAACGTGCGGGAGCGCCTGCCCGAGATCGGCATCCTGCGGGCGCTCGGGCTTCGGGCCGTGGACGTCTTTTTCCTCTTCCTGTGCAAGGCGATCCTCGTCGGGTTCGTGGGCGCCCTCGTGGGCTACCTCGCGGGGCGCGCGGCCGGCTTCGCCTGGAGCGAGGCCCCGGTGCAGGCCCAGGGCAGGATGAGCTTCCTCGACCTCGGGCTGTTCGCCACCGTGCTGGCGGCCGCGCCGGCGCTCTCCGCACTGGCCAGTTGGCTCCCCGCCCTCCGCGCCGCCCAGCAGGACCCCGCTGTGATCCTCAGGGAGTCCTGATGCGACCGATAGGACCTATGGGACGAATAGGACCTATCGGTCGCCCCATGACAGGAGGTGTCCCGTGAGATCGTGGAAACACGCGGGCCGTGTTTCACCCGTATCGGTTCTTTCGGCCCTATTCGTCCTGTCGGCTGTATTGCCTCCCACGATGGCCTCGGCGGAGGACTGGCCGGCGTACCAGCGCGACGCCGCCCGGTCGGCCGTCACGGCCGAGGGCCTCGAGTTCCCGCTGAGCATGGTGTGGACCTATGAGCCCACGCACCCGCCACGCCCCGCCTGGCCCCAGCCGGGCAAGGAGGTGCACCGCCTGGACTTCGACTACGCCTTCCAGCCGGTCGTCGCCGGGGGCCTCGTGCTGTTCGGCTCGTCGGCCGACGACACGGTGCGCGCCCTCGACGCCGCGGCGGGAGGCCTGAAATGGCGGTTCACGACGGGCGGCCCCATCCGCTTCGCGCCCGCCGCGGCCAATGGCAGGGCCTACGTGGCCTCGGACGACGGCTGCGTGTACTGCCTGGACGCGGCGAGCGGCAAGCTCGTCTGGCGCTTCCGGGCCGCGCCGAGCGACGACCAGCTCCTCGGCAACGGCCGCATGGTCTCGCGCTGGCCCCTCCGCAGCGGCGTGCTGGTGGCCGACGGGGTGGCCTACGTCACCGCGGGGATGTGGCCGGCTCACGGCATCTACGTCTACGCCCTCGACGCCGAGACGGGCAAGGTGCTCTGGTGCAACGACGGGAGCGGCGCCATGTATATCAACCTGCCGCATCCCGGCTCCTCGGCGTTCACGGGCGTGTCGCCCCAGGGCTACCTCGCCGCCTCGAAGGACCTCTTGCTCGTGCCCACGGGCCGCAGCGTGCCGGCCGCCTACGAGCGCGCCACGGGCCGCCTCGCGTACTACCGGCCGTCGGCCAGTTGGCATTCGGGCGGCGCCTGGCTCACGGTGGCGGGCGACCTGTTCCTCAACCCGCGCCATCCGCGACAGCTCGACGACGAGGCACACGTCGGCGAGGCCGAGCCGCGCAAAGGCGACGGCATGCTCGCCTACAAGCTGGCCACGGGCGAGCAGGACTTCGAGCTGCCCGACCTGCCGACCGCGCTCGTGGCGGGCGAGACGCTCTACGGCGTGGGCGCCGGCGAGGTCCGGGCCATTGACCTCGCCGCTCTGCGGCGCAAGACGTCGCTCACCCGCTGCATCCGCTGGAAGGCTCAGCACCCCCGGGCCTACTGTGCCGCCCTGGCGGGCAACGCCTTGCTCGTCGGCGGGGCGGGCTCCGTGACGGCGCTCGACGCCGCGACGGGTGACACGCTCTGGCGCGCCGAGGTGGACGGCCAGGTGCGGGGGCTGGCCGTCGCCGACGGCCGACTCGTCGCGGCCACGGACCGTGGAACTCTCGTCGCCTTCGAGCACCGCCGAGTCCCCGCCCCCGCCGCCCAGGAGCGCGAGCGATTGGACTGGAGCGTCGGCGCGCCCGACGAGGCGCCCCGCCTCGCGGCCGACATTGTCCGGCGCGCGGGGGTCTCCAAGGGATACGCCCTCGTGCTGGGCGAGGCCGAGAGCCGCCTGGCCGCCGCCCTGGCCTCGCAGACGGACCTGCACGTCCTCAGCGTCCTCCGCACCGCGGAGAAGGTGGCTGCCGAGCGCGAGCGCCTGCTGAGCACCGACCTCTACGGCACGCGGCTCGTCGTCCAGAGCGTTGAGAAGCTGACGCGCCTCCCCTACGCCCCGTACTTCGCGGACCTGGTCGTCGTCGCCGGCGACCCCGGGGAGCTGCCGGCCGAGGAGCTGTACCGTGTCCTGCGCCCCTGCGGCGGGGTGCTCTGCTTCGCCGGCGTGCCCGCCGAGGCCGCCAGGACGCTGATCGCGGCGGCCAAGGTGCCCGAGGCCGAGGTGCGCGCATCGGGCGACTCGGCGATGGTCGTCCGCGGGCCGTTGCCGGGCGCGGGCGAGTGGCGCTGCTCGACGGCGGACACCGGCGGGACCCGCGTGGGCGCCGAGAGCCGCGTGCGCCTGCCGCTCGACCTGCTCTGGTTCGGCGGCCCCGGACCCGATCGGATGCTGGACCGCCATTGGGGCGCCGCGGCGCCGCTGGCCGTCGCGGGCCGCGTGTTCGTCACAGGCCAGCACCACGTCGTCGCCTTCGACGCCTATAACGGCCGGGAGCTGTGGTCCCGCGAGCTGCGCGGCGCCGGCCGCCCCGGAGCCGACTGGGCCTCGGGGAACTTCGCGGCGGACGACGATGCCCTCTACGTCGCCGTCGGCCCCCGCTGCCATCGGCTCGACCAGGCGACGGGCCGCACCCTGGCCGTCTACTCCGCGCCCGTGGCCCTCACCCAGCCGGCCGACCAGAAGGACCTGCCGCCCGTCGAGGTCGAGTGGCCCACCGCGTGGCAGGTGTTCGGCCCGATCCCGAAGGACAGCGCCCCGGTGCCCCGCGCCGCCCTCAAGAGAATCCCCAAAGGGCTCGACGTGGCCGGCAAGAGCTACGCGCCGGCCGCGCTCGACGCGGTGGAGGGCATGCTGGACTTCACGAATCTCTACGGCGGCTACGGCTTCAAGCCGCTGCGCCGTGGCCAGCAGCCCGGCCCCTACCCGCGGGGCGAGCCGAAGACCGACATGGTCTCGGAGCAACAGGTCGCCTATGCCTTCGCGAAGATCCGCTGCCCCGCCGCCGGCCGCCTCACCATCGGCGCAGGCTCCGACTGGTGGATGCAGTGGTTCCTCGACGGCGAGCCGCTCTACGACACGCTCGACGAGGGCAACAGCGGCTTCCCCTACGCCATCACCAACCACGTGTTCGCGACCGACGTCGTGGCGGGCGACCACGTGCTGGCCGTGATGGTCAAGGCAGGCAGCCGCGGCTGGTGCCTCATCTCGGCAGGCGGGGCGAAGTACGAGCCGCAACTCCAACGCGTCGCCGAGGATGTGCGGCGCGGCTCCTGGGGCTACCTCGCGGTCGCCGGCGACCTGTTGCTGGGCACCTTCGTGGAGCCGCGGGCCGCCCCGGAGACCTCGCGCGCCCTCTTCGCCCTCGGCAAGGCCGACGGCCGCGAGCGCTGGCTCTACACGCCCAAGGACAGGCTCTTCAACACGGGCATCGCACTGGCCGAGGGACGCGTCTTCCTCCTCGACGGGACGTCGAGGCAGGACGCCGAGGCTGCGAAGCGGCGTGGGGGCCTCCTGAAGCCAAGGCGCTCCCTCGTCGCTCTCGACCTCGCCAAAGGCTCCGAGCTGTGGCGGCAGGACGGCGTGCCGCCGGAGCAGACCCTCGCGGTAGCGCAGGGCGTGGTCGCGGTGAGCGCCCACGCCGCGTTCGACGCCGCGACGGGGAACAAGCTCTGGGAGCGGAAGGCCCGCGCCGAGCGGATCCCGCTGATCCACGGCGACTGGGTCATCGCCCAGCCCCAGGCATTCTACCTGCGCACGGGCGAGCCGCGCGTCGTGCCCCACCTGCTCACGGGCGAGCCGCAGGCGTGGGAGTTCCCGCGGGCCTACGGCTGCGGCTCCATCGCCGGCTGCCGCAACCTCCTGTTCTTCCGCTCCGGCACGATGGGCTTCCTCGACATGGCCACCAGCGGCACGACCACGTTCGGAGCCGTGCGGCCCGGCTGCGCCGTCCACATGATCGCCGCCTGCGGCCTGGTGATCCTCCCCGAGAGCACGAGCGGGTGCACCTGCTCGTACAACTTCCAGACCTCGCTTGCCCTTGTTCCCGCGGCAGGGACCGGCGAGCACTGGTCCGCGTTCCCCGGCGGCGCCAGCGCCCAGCCGCTCCGCCACCTGCGGCTCAACCTCGGCGCGCCAGGCGACCGCCTCGACCGCAGCGACACCCCCTGGCTCGGCTTCCCGCGGCCCACCATGCCCGGCACCTGCCCGGTCCCCGTCCTCTTCCGGGGCAGCGCGACGGGCTGGTACTGCCGCCCGGCCAGCACCGTCCCGATCGGGGGCACGGCCTCCCCCTGGCTCTACACCTCCGGCTACCGGGGCAGTATGCAGCTCGTCGTGGACCTTTGCTCGGCACGCCCGCTCGTGGCCGCGTCGTGCGAGAAGCCGCCGGTGATTGACGGCGATCTCGGCGACCCGTGCTGGAGCAAGCTCGCGCCCGCGCATTTCGACTCGAACTCGCACCTCGAGGAGCCGCAGACGCGGCTCCTGGCGTGCCGGGACGCGGAGAATCTCTACTTCGGCCTCGTGCGCAAGTGCGTCTCGCGGCAGGGCAAGCCCCTCCCCCTCGTGGGCAAGCCTCCGGGCAAGGAGGGGCCGCTGTCGCGCGAGGACGCGCTGGAAATCGTCCTCACCGATGCGAAGCGAGAGGTCGGCCTTCACGTGGGCCTCTCGTGCGGCGGGGCGCGCTTCGACGGCCTCGCCAACCTGGCGGAACGCAAGGGCACCGGCCGCAGCTGGAACGGCGACTGGACCAGCGCCGCCAGGAAGGGCGCCGAGGGTTGGAAGGCTGAGATCGCCATCCCGCTCAAGACCCTCGCCAGCGCGAACGTCGGGCTGGATGGCCTTCAGGTCAACGTGATGTCGCAGAACGTCTCGGGCCAGGGCCGGCAGCGGACCTGTCTTGTGGACCCTGGGCGGCTCGGGTTCGACCGGCCGCAGCACTTCGTGCCCATCGTCGCCGCGCCGGTCCCCGTGCCCGAGCGCTCGTTCACCGTGCGCCTCCACTTCGCCGAGCCAGGCGACGGGGCGAACCTGCGTTACTTCAACGTCTTCATCCGTAAGGAGGAGCTCGGCGAGGTCGCAAGGCTCGAAGGCTTCAACATCGTGAAGGAGGCCGGCGGCCCTCACCGTGCCATCGTCAAGGAGTTCAGGGGCGTCAAGGCCAGCGAGCAACTGGAAGTCGAGACGTGCATCCTCGACACCGACAAGAAATGGCCGTCTGTCCCTGACCAGAAGCAGCCCGTGCTCTGCGCCATCGAGATTCTGGCGGAGGAGAAGTGAACGGCCCGCACGCGATGAAGCATCGCCTCTCCTGCCTCGGCCTCCTGGCCTGCCTGGTGCTGCCGGCAGCCGCCGCCGACTGGCCGATGTATCGCCACGACGCCCGGCGGAGCGCCGCCTCGCCCGAGGAGCTGCCCCGCGAGCTGTTCCTCCAGTGGGTGAAGCAGTATCCCCGGCTGGACCCCGCGTGGCCCGACCAGCCGCGCCTGCGCTTCGACGTGGCCTACGAGCCCGTGGCGGCGGGCAGCCGCCTGTTCTTCGGCTCGCCCGCCAACGACAGCGTGACGGCGCTCGACGCCGCGACCGGCGCGGAGCTGTGGCGCTTCTACGCCGACGGGCCGGTTCGCTTCGCCCCCGCATACTGGCAGGGGAAGCTCTACGTCGCGTGCGACGACGGCTGCCTCTACTGCCTCGATGCGGCGAGCGGCACGCTCCGCTGGAAGTTCCGCGGCGCGCCCGAGGGCGCCGCCGAGCGCCTGGTCCTCGGCAACGCCCGCCTGGTGAGCCTGTGGGCCGCGCGCGGCGCGCCCGTCGTCCACGGCGGCAAGGTGTACTTCGCCGCCGGCTTCTGGCCCTTCGAGGGGGTGTTCCTCCACGCACTCGACGCCGCGACGGGCGCCGTGGCCTGGACGAACGACGGCTCGGGGGCAAGCTACACCTTCCAGCCCCACTCCAGCCCCGCGTTCGCGGGGGTCGCCCCGCAGGGCTACCTCGCCGTCACCGGGGGCCGGCTGCTCGTGCCCTGCGGCCGAAGCACCGCCGCCTGCTTCGACCTGGCCACGGGCAAGCTCCTCTACTACCGCCTCGCCGACAACCAGAGGACCGGCGGCTTCCTCGTCGCGGCCAACCGCGATTCGTTCGCCAGCGGCGGCCCCCTCTTCGACCTGGCCGAGGGCGACCACGTGACCCACGTGGGGCCGGCCCCCGTGATGACCGACGACGTGGTGTACGGCTCGGACCACAACGACTTGGTGGCCTTCGACGTGCGCGGCCGCCCCACCCGCGACGAAACCGATTACACCGCTCCCCCCTCGCGCCGCTGGAAGATCCGCAGGCTCTGGAAGCACCGCACCGGCGCTCAGGTGCACATCAAGGCGGGCAGCCGACTCTTCGCGGGCGCCACGAACTGCATCGAGGCCATCGCCCCGCCGCAGGGCGATGAGAAGCCCAAGGTCGCGTGGCGCGCCCGCATCGCCGGCACCCCGGCCGCCCTGCTCGCGGCCGACCAGCGGCTCTTCGCGGTCACCCTCGAGGGCCACATCTACTGCTTCGGCGCCGCGAGGACGAGTGCCCGAATGCCCCAGGAAGGCGAGGACGTGCTGGTCCCCTTCCACGCCGCGTGGAGGCAGCGCGAAGGCGGCGCCGACCTCTCGCCAGCCTGGCGGTCGGTGGGCTTCGACGACCGCCTCTGGCCCCTCGGGCCGCCCGAGCCGCCCGAAGACGACGCGACCGACGCCGAGGAGTCCGACGACGCGGCAGCCACGCCGAAGACCCGCACCCTCCCCACCTGCTTCCGCCACACGTTCCGCGTCCCCCAACGCCCTGCCTGCCGGGCGCTGAGGCTGGAGGTCCGCGCCGACGACAGCACCCTCGTCCACCTCAACGGCACCGAAGTCTGGCGGCGGCGCGTGCCCGAG
>Ga0307379_10002691_pt1 | contig 26131 bp, 19 predicted proteins | sample UN2MG_FD_202237 | JGI IMG/M metagenome (GOLD analysis project Ga0307379, IMG submission 202237) | Soil microbial communities from Risofladan, Vaasa, Finland - UN-2 | ecosystem: Environmental > Terrestrial > Soil > Coastal area > Acid sulfate soil | place: Finland: Risofladan, Vaasa | collected...
TTGTGATTGAACAATAACCTTTTTCATCATCTATTCTATTAACTTCGCATTGCCTTTCACAAAAAATACAACTTTCAAGATATTTCTCTGCAAGCGCATTAGTTAATGTTAAGTAATTTTTTGGAAAAATTTGACGATCTTTTAAATTTTCAACCGGTTCTTTTAATAGTTTATTGAATACTATAGATGAGTCTGCTAAAATTTCCTCAAGTTCTTCAGTTGAACTATCAGCATTATAATCGCATTGAACACTTTTAGCAACCAAGTAACGCGCAATTTCATTATTATCGATAATTCCACGATATCTTGCAAAGCGTTTGAATATTTCTTGATACTTCCATACTTTTTCAGAATCAGGTCTGAGAATCTTAAAAACCATGATTTATGCTAATATAATGTATGAAAGGATTTTTATAATAATTTTTCTTTCAGAACAAGGGTAATTCATTTAGGTCTCAAAAGTCAACCAGCTGATTATATTTTGAAGAAACTTTAAATTATCTCCTCCATCAATCCCGAAATCAGAGTCTTCTAGTAAGAACTCAGAAGAGCCAACTGTCACGCATCTTCCTGAAAAAAACTCAGATACAGCACAAACAGGTACCGGCCCGATTACTCCGATCTCTCCATCTTCAGAATAACGAAATTCTGCTTTTTCAGAACTCACAATGATATCCTCTACGTCTTCTTCAGAAATTGTAAAAAATGTGCAGTTTGGAAGTACAACCTCTGTTATTCCACTCGTAATGGGGTGATTAAAAAGTTCATTTGCGATTATATTACTTCGATTTACTAAGAAATGTGAAGCGGACTCTTGAATAGTGCCATTCCAAAATCTTCTTACTCCGGTCATTTTATAGAGGACACGAATTGACCCCTTTTTCATGGGAATGTCCTTGTCTCCACCTTCCCCACTTGTTAAAAAAAGTGCTCCACCTTCCCCTACATACTTTTTAATCGCGAGTAACTCATCCTGAGTGAACTTATCAGCTTTTCCATCAAGAGTGTGTTGAACGTTTCCAATGAATAAGATATCGTAATCCTCAAGCGTCTCAAAATCGATAGGGCCTTCGTTCTTATCTATATAGTCGATATCATAATCTTCCTCGCCTAAAGCAAACTCGGGCCACTCTTCCACTTTTTCCTTATGGGAAAGGTCGATTAAAATACTATCACTCATTTTGCTTGTACCCTATTTTGTAAAAAGTTTATTTTAATTGAAGATATCTATAGTTTTAATAGTTTTTGATGCGATATTCTTAACAATTTAAATATGTAATAAGTAATTTCTTTTTAAAGTTTACGCTAAATCAATCTTGCGAAACCTTCGCTTTTAAAGTTTCTTCTTGTGAAATAATGGAGATTGATAAAAAAGATCAGAATATAAAAAAGTGAGGAATAAAAAATATAAAAATTATTTTTTATTCTTTTATAGGAATGAAAAATCTTTCCGCTGGTCCATCTTTTTTGATGATAGCGATATCTATACCATTCCCAGATGCCATGTCTCTAATTATAGAAGACGAAATGGCTTTAATAATGATATCTTTACCTTCCTCGGTAGTTAAACCATCCTTATATTTAGCTTCTAAAACACCATAAGAAAAATTCTGTCCACTCCCTACAGCGCAGAATTTATCGGGTAATATTGAGCCATACGCTCCGATATCTAAAAGTACTGGTCCTTCTTCTTCAGTAACTCCGCCTAGTAAGAGTCCAACTTGATAGGGATACATTTTATTTCTATATAAGATATTTGATAAAATTTTGCCTGCGCTTTTAACCTTAATAGTCTTCTCTTCTTTAAGCTGATAAAGCGTTGTTTCAGCTCGCAATACATCAATGAGGTACTGAGCATCAGCTACGGTCCCTGCTATGGTCATGTAGAGATGTTCTTGTATTTTATGCAGTTTTTCAGAGGTTTTACTAGCGACAAAATAAGACATTGTAGCTCTTTTATCAGTGCCTAAAATTACTGCATCCTTACATATTAATCCAACAGTAGTGGTCCCCGTTTTAAACGACTGCGATTGAGTATTTTGATATTGCTCCCTTTCAAATCTCTCATTTACAAATGAAGATTGTGAGGGTTCGATTAAATCTTCCTTTCTCATAATTTCTTTAAAGATATCTGATATTAATAATTTTTTATTGTATAATATAGATAAAATCTCAGAAAATCAAATTCATGACAAATTATATAAAAATAGAAATTAAAAAAAAAACTAATTTTTTATTTCACTCTCTTTTGGACGACTACATGTGTTCTCAATTGTTTTGCGTGAGGAAATACTGTTTTTACCGCTCGATCATTATTCGCCCAAATTGTCGTACCCTCTATAAAGGAGATCCCAGCGGCGACGACTATCGATTTTCCCATATTGTGGATAGATGAGAAGACTCCTTTACCAGCATGTTGTTTTGCTATCATGACCGTATCCACGTTGCAATGTGTTAAAGCCTCTCCAGCCCATAGTTGATACAAGTTAGGAAGTGTCATGATTAAACCCGCAATTTTATCAGTTTCTTTTTCAAAAGCGATATGCACCCAAGTAACTACGGTTTCCAAATCACATGAGTTGTATGTTTCAAGGAACTCCGGAACGTTCGTAAGCTTTCGAGGATCGATGATTAATTGGTAATATTCTGGAGGCACTTGAGCATAATGGTACATCATCTCATCAAACCGAGATGGTCCTCCCGGCGCGTCAGCTAAAATGGAATAAAGCGAGTTCGCTGCAAGTTCCATAATTTCATCCTTGCGACTAATTAACTCTTCAAGCGTGAGATAACCCAAGCGATATTCAGGTCCAACAATATCCCCCTTTTCCCATGGTTTATCAATAACGTGAACGCAACTATATTTCGATTCTGATTCATAACCTAATTCATTAAGAAATTCTAAAATGCGTGATTCTGGATGGTTAAAATTAATGCCATTCAATAATGGTGCATTAAAACCTGATGTTTGTACGCCTATTCCGCCGACCAATTTGGGATAATTAATTGGACCACGCAACTTGCGAAGTTTATGTTCCTTAGCAAATAATTCACATCGTTCCATGAGTGCTGCACAAGTATCTAAGTCATCAGCTAATAGCCATCCAAAAGTGGTGGCCCTTCTCGAATATGTCCGATAATCGGGATCGATTTGACAGATAACCAACCCAGCAGGAATATTTTCATTTAATGCGATAAATATGCTAACGCTATGTTCTGGAGATTGGAATTTTTCTCCATAATAATTTAAAATTTCCTGAATTATTCTTGGCTTTTGTCTTTCATCTGGTACATATAAAAGCAGTTCCAAAGCTTGACGAGCGAGTGAAAGCAACTGAAAACTATTGATTTCAACCACATCAATATCTTGAACTAAAATTGTCATGAAATATCACATGTGTGGATCTATTTAAATAAAAAAACAAAAAAATTAAAGAAAAAGATTTAGTACATGAGTTCATTCCTTGAAGACTTTTTCATGAGAAAAACAAGCAAGATGGTAAAAATGAAGATCCCTATTGATACAACTTGTATTTCAAGCGGCATGTAGAGCGTATTTTGGGGAGGCGGATCATTATTAATTGGTGGATCGGAGTTATCCAATATGACAACGACAATGAGATTCAAGCAAGTTTCTACAATGTCGATTAAAACCTGAAGTTTATGGATCCCACAATTGATAGTTTGAAATTGGAAAGTCAGGTAGAATTCATTCAACGCTTGATCTTGATAAATGATAAAGTGATTTTCAGCGGGATCATCAATAAAGGTATTTATTACGGGTAAAATGTTTATTAGGGGACTAACTAAGGCAACTATAAAAGTATATGAAATGTTAGGATCAAGAAGAATAGGTAATTCGCGTAGAGGTTCGTTCTCTGAGAATCGGAAGCTACTGAAGGCAAGAATGTCATTATTTTGATCAAAAAGTTCCATGAAACTTACTGTGCTTTCAATCCTCAAGTGAAGATTCAGCGTGAACTCAGTAGTAACTTCCAAGGTAATATTATAAGCACCTTCAATAACCATGCCCAAGTGAATCACTTTTTGCTGTTGATCTACTGTCCCTTGAAAAATTTTATAAGGATATCCCTCTGGATCAGTCACTGTCATATTTATTTCACATTGATGAGGAGTGACTACTTCAAGATAGAAATCATACATCAAATCCTCCTCGAAAAATAGATCTTGTAGGAATACTTGATCATTTGGGCTAAATACAGTATGAGTAGAATCCCAAATTACCTCTTCACTTGAAGTATTTAGATTGAAAGATTTGTTTGTATTTGGTTGGAATTGAATCTGACTCAATAACAATAATATCATGATAGAGCTTATCAAGATACATTCCAAATGTAAATTCCCAACTCTGTGATATTTTTTCATATGTATCCCCTAAATATTCCAAAGCAAATGAAATAATGATCTAAAGCACAAGCTAATTAAATGGGTATTAATTTTAGCTAACTCCAAATTCCATTCGCTCTGAATTGCATTTTGTTTTAATCAATCCCCGATAAAAAAGATATGGACTGCCCTAATTTTATAATATCCTCAAATATCCAAATAGTACATGTAGCGAACATATATAAAAAAAAATTCATGAAATAACTGATAAAACTAAGAAACAAATGGTATTTCTCTTATTTTATGGGTATTTATTTTCAAGCAACTTTCAAACCAACCATGGAAAAAAGTTCTCTTCCTTGGGCTAAGAGTTCGATGTGCTCAATATCTCCTTCATGGTAGCTAAATACCACACTATCATTATAATATGGTTCATTCGCATCAAGTTCCCAGCAAGGAACGTACCCTCGCGCCCTGAAACCAAATTCAAAGAGGATTTGTTGGTACTCAGGTTCGTGTGCTGACGTAAAAATCTCGCAATATCGTATATCTTGCTCAGCTATGCATTTCTTAACTTCCTCAATAAATACATGAAACTCTTCTAATGAGTCCACGTGATACTTTACCTTTTCATAATTTTTTACTGAAGGCGTGTGGAGGAAGGAGAAATAAGATTTACTTCCTTGAAGAGTTAAGCAGAAATGTTCATAACTATGCTTATCTTTCGATACTTTTCTATTCACTTTAGATCTTAGTTCATTGATTTTTTGCTGGTCTAATTCCAAATGAGGAGAAACTAATTGAAAAAAGCCTAATTGGTATAAGTTGTCGGCGAACAAGAACGGTTCTAATGCATTCTCGATTAAAGCAGGTACCTTCTTGGTACGATAGTTATTTAGAGTTTGTTCATTAAAAATTAAGCCCATGACATCACTTTCTACTAATCCATAAAAAATGTCCTTGTTTGGAAAAATAGCGACCGTGTTGATGCCACAAAGAGCAGTCATGTGCTGGAGTGCTGCGTGTGCTGTTCGGTTTTCGCAATGCCACATTACCACGTCATCCTTGAATGTTGACCACATCCAGTAATAAGACCCCATGATGACTTTTATGACATCCACAACACCATGAAACTGCTTGCGGAGCATGAATCCGCCCATATAGCCCTTTTTTTTTTCGGGGTCGATAACACAGCGAAAACAGCCTGCAGAATATTCTCCAACTTTAAACAAGATGAAATGATGATTGGGGTCTTTAATGAGCTTTTTAATCACCTTTTCATCTTCCATTTCATGGTATGGATAAGAATTATCATAGACTTTTTTACATATATCTGCTAAATCCTTTGCGTCTTCTGGACGGGCAAGTTTTAATACTGGACTAATCTTGGTGCTTGCTTCCCTTCCTTCGATCAAAAAATCGAGTTCCATCCCGGTCTCGATATCCAAATCAAGAATTCCTTCAAAGGCATCCAGGAACTCTTCTATTGATTTTGGGTACAAGTATTCACGCGGGATGATAGGCCAGGTTAGTATTTCTTGGGTGATCATGAGTTTTCATTTAATGCTATTAGATATTAATACCTAACCAACAATACCTATCTATATAAAGGAAAAATGACAAAATTGGCAATAATGATATGATGGTTATTTGATTTTGTTCTTTATATAAAACCAACTGAATGATTAGTTATAATGTTAGAATTAGAAACGAAATGGTCTCAAGATTATTCACACCAAGTTAGCCGCAACATTGGACACATAACTCTAAAAGAACAAGAACTTCTTCGAACAAGTACCATTGGCGTGTTTGGTGTGGGTGGATTAGGTGGATTGCTTTCTGAACAGTTAGTTCGCACTGGTTGTGAACACTTGGTCATCTGTGACAGGGATGTGTTCGAACCTTCTAACTTAAACCGTCAAATTTGTAAGAACAAGCACATGGGCGACTTAAAAATCGATGTGGTTGCTGAACACTTGGGAAAGATCAATTCCAGCATTCAGGTTGACAAATTTAATGTAGTTAATCTTGACACCATAGACAGCTTACTTAAAGATGTGAAAATTGTGGCATTAACATTAGATGATCCGATAGGATCAATATTAATTGCCCGCGAATGCAGAAAAAGAAATATTCCGATGGTAGAAACATGGGGAATTCCCTACATCTGGTCTTTTTGGTTCACCCAGCAAAGTATTGACTATGAAACTTGCTACGATCTTGATACTCATGATATGACTATCGGAGAACTGTTCGCATCAGAGATGACTAGCTTTGGAGATTTATTTCCAAAATTGACTCAATTTCCTCGAATAGGTGAAATGTATGATCGTTATCCTGGGATGTGGGATAAGATGAAAACAGGCGAAGTTCCTTATCGTTCGTTCGCACCCTTTATCGGGATATCAGCATCTTATTTATGTGCAGAAATAATTTTTGCGGGTATTCTTGGAGTGAAAGCAAAGAATCTTGCGCCTAATGTTGTCGGATTCGATTATTTGCGAATGATTCCGTTTGAATTCGAGATGGAATAATAATTTTTTTTTCTTTCTAAAATTTGATTTGTACTTTTTAGAAAAATCTGAAGATAAACAAATCAAAAATTTGGGAATATAAAGATTATAGGTTATAGCATGCATAAAAAGCATTAAGAATTAAAAAGAGGACAATATTAAGGAAACATTTGTATGATGAGGTTTGATAATTGGGAGTGTTCCCAACTAGTCTTTGACACCTTTTTTGCGATATAATTAGCAAGTACTTCTCTTGCTTCTTTATATGCAATCCTTTTATCCGTATTATTGGAAATTAGTGCATTCACTTTTTCTTTAACGTGATATTCAAACAAAAATTCAAGCACCCTAAAAAAAACATCGTACATGAGAAGTCGTTCATCCTCTTGGATCTCTTTTCCATCGTGAACGGCATTGTTTCTTGCCTTATTCAAGAGGATCAAATCCTTCTCCAATTCGATGGGAAACTTGAGTTCCTTGATCTTGTTTGTCATTGGTAGTGTATCATCTTTTTCAAACACTCTCTCGTGATATAACCCGATATTCCCGATTAACCGGATCAGGAGCCGAAAGTCATCCTCAACTTTTGTTTTCTCTAAGTCAAGATAATCAAACATTTTTAACCAAGAATCAATATCGATGACATGTAATTCCTTGTTAACTATATCTTCTATAGAAAAAGGTAAGGTGTCATCATCAACGTTGTTGACTTCATTTTTTTCCATAGGAAGGTTTCCTTGCACTAATCCTTGGATTCTTTTGGCAATCAACTCCAGTAATTCTTCTCGTTCCCCAAGTTTTTGTTTCAATTCTGGTGAATCAATATCGCTTGAGTTCATTCTTGAATTATCGCTTATTTGTAGGCTCTTGATAAAGAAGGGAAATAATTCGAGAATTTCGTCTAACATCATACCACGCTGGTTTAATATGAGCTGCTTCATCTCTTTTGGTGTAATTTCATCTCGAGAAAGTTGGGTGATTTTTATTTTAAGCAAATTAAGATTATCCTGATCAAATATGACTTTTTCTACCAGTCCCTTTAGAATATCTAATGAATTCACGTCAGTTGCCATCAGTTCTCTCCTCCTTGTTGGATATTAGTATATTCTTCTAATACATGAGATATCCTTTGGTGAGATTTCACTAACTCATCACATGCTTCTTTCTGGGTTTCAGCAGAAATTGTTAGTGTTGATGGGTAAGTTAAATAATTAAATATTTCCTCATCAGATAAAGGAAACCCATCCATTGCTACTAAAGTTTTTAGAAAGCTCTCTCGTGAGTCAAATACTCCGATTTCTGGGAGTTGCTCTATTCGTGCTTGAATATTGGAAACATACATCTCAGATAGATCTTGAGCGATGGTTAACGCATGGTCGAGATTTCCCTTGTTTAAGTCCCTCGCTATTTGGAACAAGTTCCATTGTAAGATATCAATCAATTCGGAGCGAATTATGGCTTTTACCCTATTTACCGGTAGTTTTTTTAGCAAGGATCCTTGAGTTGGGAGGAACTTAAAATCAGGAATGATTTCAGATTGCTGGTCCATGATTTCAAAATCGATGTTTGCAAGTGTTTTCCTTCGCGTGTCATAGTAGTCTTCTAACACCCTATCAAACTTTTGTGAGACTTGGTAACTTGAGCGAACGGATTGACCTCCACTTGCTTGAGCCGGGTGGCTTTCTACCAAGTAGCCCCTGCTAAAAAGGATGTCTAAGATCTCGTCCTTCATTTTTTTAACTATTTTCTTATCTTGATTTATTAGTGACAGTTTGGGGTATAGAACATTCTTGAGCTCTTCCCGAATCTTGCTCTTATACATATTTCCCACCGCATGTACGGTTCTCAAGCTTTCCATGAAAGTGATGATTTCGGGAATAAGATGAGAATGGCCTCCCATGTCCTTTTCAAACACCGTTTTTTGTGCCCGTTCTAAGATTACTCTCTCACTATCTTTCATGTTAAATCCTTGGACATCCATGTGAGTGATAATTTCTTTCCAATCGAGTGAGACTAATTCCATTAGTTGGGTTGAATCAATTTTTACGGGAAATGGTTGGTAAATATCGGTACGCTTCATTATTGCTTCAAGGGGTCGCATTGTCATTAAGTATCGCGTTTGATACAATTCTTTACGGGATTTACTATACATGCCCGTTCCATGCATTTCTTCAAGGTTGAGCAAGTTCCTAAGGGTGGAAATATCTCGAGGATCAATCGCTTTAAATGTGATGTAATTATCAAGGATTGTGAGCACGTTTGGATGGAGGTGATGTACTTGATCAGCAGAGCAGATGAATCCAAATCCTTTTTGTAATAATGGGGTTATAAACTTAGAAATTTTCCCGTATCTCATCGATTTTTCAAGGAAGTAGACATCGAACATGAGGTCCAGGTGAGGAATTACCAAGAATTTTGGGACATAGTGATCATTAAAGTTAAGATAATGGATGAATTTAGCCACCATCAACCAAGTAAAAAACACCCGTTTATTTAGATCCGATGATCCTGATATATCTATAATTATGGTTTTATCAGTTTTTAAGAATTCAATGACCGATGAGATAAGTTTACTCTCCCCATATTTACTAAACAGGTATGTAGTATCTTCTGCCGAGAATTCTTCAAGAGTGGCAATGATTGATTCGACTCCGTTTCTTTTTTCGTGGTCTGGTAAATTTTTTACATGTGTTACAAGCGTGGAATAATCTGCACTAGAGTCATCATCTTTTATTATTGAAGAAAGGCTTGATAATGAATTTTTAAAGACCTCAACCGTTCTCTCATCTTTCTTAAAGCTCATTCCATACACATCTAACATTAAATTCAAAAATTCAAGATTATGAGCATCACGTGGGATTTCAGAATGGATGGGGTCGATTGTAATGGTCCTTCCTAATTTGTAGTAAAGTATCGAATTTTCATATTCGGTTCCCTCAAAGAGTCTGATGAGTTTTGACCAATTGCTTGTATAGTCAAACACAATGGATTGTTGACCTTTTTTGATGAGTTCAGCAACCATGAGCATCGAAACTGTTTCCCTGCTCTGAAATGTTCCATTAGTGATTAATGACTGTTTAACCTGAGCTTCTGTAAATCCTGCATCAATTTCTCCCTCTAAAAATTCCGTATTGATGGTAGTTCCGACATTTATATAACTTTCAAGTTGTAATGGTGTATTGAATTCAGCCGCAATTTTAGTTTCAATTCCTTTCTTGAATTCATTAGCAATGGTGATGAAGGGAGTTAATGTGGTACCTTGTATAAGCATGTAATCCAAATAAGAACCTTTTAACTGAGTAAACCTGGTTTTGAGTGAACTCACGGCAAGTGCAGATTCTAAGTGATCTTTTTTGAGTGGTATTATCTTAAAAGTGGAATAATACGAATGGAACGAAGTTTTAAGAATCATCGCATTCTCCCGAAGCTGAGATTCAAGGTCTTGAAAATCAGCAGTAGAGACGGTTCTCAGGCGTTTATATACGTGAGTAGTATAAATTCCTACTGTTTTCCACATACCGGCTCTTTGGATCATCCACTTGTCTTCTTCTCGCCTATCTCTTATTTTATTCAGGTGATATTGTTTTTCTGATCGACTCAAGTATTTTTTTCCTAATTTATAGAATTGAAAATAAGAAATTGCCCCAGCAACTACCGTGGTTCCAAAAGATATTCCTTGAGCCATGAGTGAGCCATAGAACTTGCTATCATGTGCATATACAGGTAATTTAACCTCATCCACGCTAAACGCTTTCACTCCTCCTAGTAACGCATCTCCTACCTGGAAAAAAATCGTCTCAGGCACTCGTGAAAAACGAAAGAAGTGAATATCACCAAAGGGATTTATGGGAATGATCTCAGGAGAATTAAATTTCTTTTTTGAAAAAAGCTGAAACAAGGGTTCTTTCCACCAGCTAAGGAGAGTCGCTCCTATTACAACACTAGATGATACAATTGTCAGAATCCCGTTGTTCCAAACGGTAGAAACCAATCCACCAACAAGTATTGCGGTGATTAATATCATTACTGCTTTGGAAATGGTTTTCAAGGTTAATTTCATCTCATTCTTGATAGGATCACTTTGAGGAATGTCTTGCTTGAGAAATATGGTTCTCAAGGCTTGTACAGCTTCATTTTTCTGCAAAAGGGTTATCTTGTAATGATGAAAATTAGCAACAAAATCCGATTTGATTGTCAATGTCATTGAGTGCAAGGTTTCTAAGAATCGATTGAATTTACTCGTGGAAAAAATGCCGTTAATCTCGTGAGATACTGCAAAATAAATGATTGTTCGAAATGAGGTCATCCTTGCTCCAGTTATCTCTTTCTTCAGAGAAGACGTTTGAGTGGAAGGAGGTAAAATGGGTTGTTGAATTACCTGGTAAGTAATATTTTGAAAGCGAGTCGAGAGTACCCTGATAAATTGCGTGAAATTAGCATTAACGTTTTCGGGTAACACGTCTACCCGAAAAATTCGCATTCCCACTGTGAGCAAATCTTCTCGATTGGTAAAAAAGATGGAATTTGGGTCCCCTTTCAATTGCCAAAACGATAAAGATTCAAAAGGATTAGAGGGTTGGTTAAAAAATAATCGGGTAGAAAATATTAAAATGAAGATCATTATGAAAAACGCACAAAGTGGAATGATTCTTAATAGGTCCAATGATATTAAATAGCCGTGTACTCCAATGACAGCAGTAACTGCTAATAAAACTCCTCGTTTTATCCAGACTATCTTTTGAGTCACGTCTTTTCGGACGGGACTTTGGGGCCAGATGTTGAGATACTGCTTACTTTCTTTTTCTTCTTCTATTTGGATTATTTTTGGTTTTAGATATTCAGCATAATTTACCATTGTTCAATACCTCCCTTTTTTCATCGTGTTATAATATAGATATCCTAGCAACAAAATGCTAACCAAGAAGAAAAGCATGAGCATTCCAACTGCCTCCAATGAGCTCGGCAAAAGAATTGTTTCTGCAATCAATAGAGTTTCAAAAACTCCTAACATGATGATGAATCCTAATACAACTAACCATCCGCTTCCATTTTTGGAAGCAAGGTAGTTCGGGTTATCTTTCAATCTTCCTTCAACGTTTATCTTGCGATTATTATTACGAGTGAGAGTAGACCTAATATTCTTTAGTTGTAATGCAGTTTCTAATACTTCTTCATTCATTCCTTTCTGTAATTGAGAACGGATCTCTCTCTCCCTTTTTTCAATCTCATCAAAGAGGAGATCCCGCACCATTGAAGAAGAAGAATCATTTCGAGGTTTTCTTGAGAATAAGTTAAAAGAACTAGTGTTCGAATAATCTTGTCTTCTTAGTGCCCGGGTAAACCGATCGATTTCAGGTATCCGTATCTTGCGAATGTTATAATAAAGCGCGATAGCATCTTTTAAATAGGTTTTTGGTAGGGTTCCTCTTGATTTGGAAAAGAGCGTTTCAATGATTTTAACCCTCTTGATCATGTCAGCAGGGATGAGATCGATTCCTAAATGGACGATGTAGCGATTTATCCTTTCTAGGAAATGGTGAATAAACTCATCTTTTCTCGGATTTCTCCTACCAATTCCTAATTTAATACCCATCACATCTGCATGGTTACTAATGAGGTGCAATGTCGTAGCAGAAAGCTTGGCGTGATTACCACTCATAATGCATCTTTCCACTAAGGTTTCAAATTTATTGTCCATTGAATCTATCATCATTGTTTTTTTAACCTCTTGCTATTCTTTCTTTGAGATTGAAAATGCTGGTATGCAATCTCGATTTGTTGTTCAACGCCGTCTTGTTCTTTTACCTTTTTAGTTTTAACCTGTGTAGTTAAAAAGGCATCTTCTTCTGCAATGAGTTGGTCCAAGTTAACAGATTCTTTAACTCGTTGCAGTTGAACGTTCTTATTGGGAATTTTTGAGTGCTGTTCGAAGGTGGTGGCTACTCTATAGCAAAAAATTGAATATGGAAACGTCAAGATAAACCCCAAGCATTGAAAGATGTAGCCAATCCCGATTCCTTGATAGATGATGATGGAAAGGTCAGCATTTTCTAAGACCATTCCTGGAAAAAAAAACTCATTAGGGAAGAGGATCGTGAAAGGAAAGGTTGTAATCATTAATATTGTCATGAAGGTAGTTGAGAGGAAGAAATAAGAATTAGATTTGGTTGTTTCCAAGTTGGACGCAGTTTCTGGGTTTCTAAATAAAGCGATTACTATCGACCCTACAATTAAAAAGACTTGAATGAAACTCATCATTGGTGACATCATGTTATTTTGAGGAATGTATTGGTCTAACAAGCTGCTTTCAAGATATTCGATGGTAAACCAGCCATTCAAGATTGTATGAGCGCTTTCCAAGAGTTTTTGCCCCGCTTCATTGCGAACTTCCACGAAGAACCATTCTAAAAACAATGAAACGAACGTGAACAAGAGTCCAATGATAAAAAACAGCTTGAGCAAGTCAACCGATTTTTTATGAAATTTCATGCAAGAAGATATTAATAGAGCTATTTAAAAAAAAAAATAAAAAAAAAGATAGTAAAACACTTTTAACCAATCTTCATTACTAATCCATCTCTTATTGGGCATGAATTCGAGTTAACAGACTATTTTTTCTTTATATATAAATATGTATCAATAAGTATAATTGCTCGATTCAGTAGCAATATTTAAATACCTAGTTGTAATGTATTGATCTTGAAAGACTTGAATACAAAAATCATTAACTATGATAGTTCCATCTGCTACCCTGGATTTTTGTCTTTTGGTAGTGCAATTACTGCACTTTTATTTCGCCCTCCAAGATCCGTGATATCCACGGTGCTGGGGAATCCCCCTTTAATTCTTTAGACCTTTCTTTTAGGTCGCAGGCAGATGGAAATATCACCTTTTCTCATAGGATTCGAAGATTATTTTAGGAAATTTTAAGTGGCACTTACAATCAAAAAACGAGCTAAAAAACTAAAATAAAGAAAGTCAAATCATATTTGAGAATATCATTCAAAAATAGCGAAATAAAAGTAATTATTTTAGTCGTCTAAAAATGACCGGTATTTGGATAGAAAAGGATCATCTAACTCATTCAAATCTCGCTCTCTCTCGAATTCAGTTTCCATGAACAAGGCTCCAGCTTCGAATTGTTCATGGTGCCCTTGGTCAGCAATTATGATTACGTTTTCTTTTTTAGGTCCAATATTAGATTTTTTACTTCTGAAAGTTGTGAAACTATTTTTCTTTACATTAGCGGGTTTTTCTTTTAACCCTTGCATTACTTCGTGCTCAAGTTGAGCCATCCATTCCTCGGAGAATTCCTCGCTTATCAAGATGAGATCCTCCTTAGGAAGCTCCACGCGTTTCTCGTGATGGGGCGTCATAAAGTGAATTTTCATTTCGTTAGTTGCTTGAAAATATCGATATAAGACAAATACAATGGCTCCAACATATATAAAAATTAACGCAAATCCAAGAGAAGTAAACAACCGCACCAAATCTCCCATTTGCATCACCAAGAAAAGAGAAAATATGGTACCAAATCCCAAAAAAGGCAGTGAATAATTCTTAATGTTTTTATAGAACGAGTTTTTTATCTCAAGTTGTTCGACGAGCGCATTTGAAGAGGAATCTTGAGTAGCCAATAGAGCGTGCTTTTTTTCCAAGTATTCTATTAATTCTTGTAGTTCCTCCAGTTCGACAAGATGTAAATTAGTCGAATGTTGATAGGGAAATGGGATGGTTTTCTCAATCGATGAAACGGATTGATTGGTCACCAGTATCGGATCGATGATGATCTCGTACTCAACCTCTCCTGATGCCATGAAAAGCGGTTTATGCCGGAAACCTTTCTGAACGATGGCATCCAATCCAAGGTATCTTGATATTAACGTATAAAAATTTCGTTCATTTGTAAAACTATCAAACATTGCATCAGCAACCTTCTTAAGTTGTCGCGCATAAGCCTCCGCAATGGAATCAGGAATAAAACGCAATGAAGAAGATTCATTTGCGCTAACAGGTTTTAGCACTCTCGTTTCTGATATCATGAGGCAATTTTGAGAGGGTACGAACTTTATCGGTATGAGCACTATTAGACGCGTGTTATTAGAAACCGTAAGGACCTTGCATCCCAAGTAGTCAACTCCCCGTTGAAATTCCCGCATATCTTGACTATTAAAGAGTATCTCATGAAATTGTCGTGCTTTTATTATATTTGCAATTTTTTGATAAATCTGATTCTTATCAATTTTGAGTACGTTTTCTGGTGATAAATTACGATTTATTTTAGGTTCTAATGCTCGAACGGGCTCCGTTAGTGGAATCAATATGCTTTCAACTTGAGGCTCACTCATGTGAGATTTTATTTGAAACCTGTTAGTTTCAGTATCTACTCTTCTAGTGAAGCGAGAAGCAGATACTTGGTTTCGTAAGGGTTTTACCTCAAGTTCTTCCTTAAAAGAAAGATCCTCATCTTCAAATTTTTCTTCAATTACTTTCTCTTCATTAATTTTATGGGGTTTTTCTTCTATTTCTTGTCTAGGAGAACTGAAATCATTCACACCTTCTTCCCTGACTGAATTTGATACTACCTCGCTATCATGTCGTTCTTGAATTTTTCTGGTATTAAACCATTCATTGAGGTTTTTTATGGGTGCCTTAGTCTTTTGAGGTTGGGATTTTAACCTTTTGTAGGGAATGAGTTCTTCTGGTGCTGATGTGGGTAGATTTTGGATTTTAGGGAAAGGTTGTACTTCACTTCCACTAAGGTATTCTTTTGCATTTGTTATCATCTTTGTTGCGGTGGCAACTCCAATTCCAGGCAGGCGAGCAATTTGCTCCGGCGTGGAATTTGCTATCTCTTGGATGGTGGTAAATCCGTTTGATCTCAATTTTAAGGCGATAGTCGGACCGATTCCTTTCACGCTTTTGAGATCTTCGCTTTTTTCTTGAATTACTTGAATTTCGGTTTTAGATGCTTGAAGCGGATCGTTATATAAATTCCTGGTTTGAACAAGTTGATTTAGGACTTCTTGAAATTTTGCGGTCCACTCTGCATTTTCTTGAGTTTGAGCTTCGTTTAATGCATTTTCTGCAAATTTCAATGCTGCTTGCTCACTATTATTTTCATTGAGGATCTCTTGCAAGTTTTCAAATAAAAATGCTAGATCCCATTTTTTCTCTAAATGCACGCTTACCATGATATTCAAAGATATTTATTATCCGTCTTATTTAAAAAAAAAAAATAAGAAAGAAAAAAAAGAGAAAGTAAATTGCACACTTTTAACCTCTTCTCTCTTTTTATTTAAAAATTTTTCTTTATAAAATAAAGAATACATTAGCAACTAATGTGTCTCTAAAGAAATTTGTAAACATCCAAGAACCTTCATTAGATGAATTACCCGAAGTACTTCAATATTTAAAAGATGAACGCCTCCAACGGGTGCTTTTAGAACGTAAAATTTTTACATTGAGATCTATCCAGAAAGAAGCAATCGCAAAAGGGCTGTTTTTCCGAAAATCGTTCTTAGCTTGTGCGCCGAGCGGGAGTGGTAAGACTCTCATTGGCGAGTTATGTGCGATTCACGCTATCTTCAATAATTTTGGTAAATCAGCATATCTGGTACCCTTTAAGGCATTAGCTTCCGAAAAATATCTTTCATTCAAGCATGATTACGAGCGTTTCGGCATACGCGTGGAACTTTCCATAGGAGACCAAGAACCCGAAGAAAAAGCATTGGAAGAAGCGGATTTGATCGTTACTACCTACGAAAAAATGGATTCCATCCTCCGAAATTTTCACGACAAGCAATGGATTTCAGACATCACGACTATAGTGATTGATGAGATTCATGTTATTGACGAGTCGGATAGGGGTCCGCGCTTGGAATCGCTTATCGTCAGACTCAATGAGTTCTTGCACCAACCTCAAATCATTGGACTTTCGGCCACCATTGCAAACCCTGAATTTTTCAACCAGTGGCTTTCTTCACTTGGCAGCGAGACCATTTTAATCAAGTCAGATGTTCGGCCCGTGCCACTCCACTATCAGATTGAAATTACTCGCAACAAGGATTCCACCCTAAAAAAAATAGTAAATGATACCTTGTCTCAAAATGGTCAGGTATTGGTGTTTGTCAACAAGCGAAAGTTAACTCAGAACATTTCTCTCAATCTGGCAATGCTGGTGAAAGGTCATCTGAGCCTCGAAGAACTGAATGAATGCAAGAAAGCGGAAAATAGCTTGTCATCACTTCGAGGAGGCATTCCTGACTTGAGAAAGTCTATTAAAAACGGTATTGCGTTCCATCATGCAGGTCTCCTTTTTAAGGAACGTAAAGTGGTAGAAGAAGCATTTCGGAAACACGTGCTTAAAGTAATAATTTGCACTACTACCTTATCGGCGGGTATTAACCTACCCGCAAGGGTTGTAATTTTAAGGGATTTCAAGAAATATACCACTTCGGGGCATAACGTCAAGAATTTCAAAGATCTCCACGAAAATGGAGATGGATTTTCATATTTCAAGCCTTTTTCTGCCAATGAGGTATTTCAAATGTTGGGAAGGGCAGGCCGACCTGGTTTGGATTCAATAGGGCATGGAATTATCCTTGTGGGTGATGTGAATGAGAGGGATTGGGTCGAAGATCATTATTTTTCCAACGAAGATCCAACCAAGGAAATCATTCCCAAATATAATGATTTAGGTTCCGGGTTAAATACCATTCATACACTCAAGGAGCAAGTTCTATTAAGAGTGTATGAGGAAGAAAACATCTCAATGGAACAGTTAAAGAGTTTCTTTAAAAAAACGTTCTTTTGGTTTTGTATCCAAGATAAAATGGGAGATGATGCCATCCCAATAGAGCAGCTATTAATGATCGAAGAAATATCACCTAAAAATATATTAAAGTTGCATTCCCATCCCGAAAAAATGAAAACGATCAGGAAGCGATCTTTTCCCATAAAAATATCACGATTTACTAAGGAAGGCATTGGGGGATACGTGAAAACCGATTACGGAGTTCATAGTGTAACGCTTGATCTTGACCGGGGAATAGAATGTTCTTGTGGGTTTGAGAACGGAATGTCGGATGGATATGCCACTACCAAGTTTTCATTCGAGTTTTGTGATCATGTGGTTGCATTTTTACTATACATTTTTGAAATTCCCGACCCCAACTTCCAGAAACACGTGGAAGATGTCGTTCCACAATGTTTAAAGACTCAATATATATTGAATTACCTGTTTGAAAAAGGATTAATAATTAAAAACGAGAATAATACGATAAAATGCTCACAGTTCGGAAAATTAATCATACGTTTATACTTATATCCCGTGTCAGGTGTTTTAATCCGATCCAAATTAGAGAATTTCGAGATTTCCTCCTATCAAGATATGATAAAGGAAGCCTATGAAGTCCTTCGAGCTGAACGGAGAGTTAGGGATTACCGATTGTTGCAGCCCTTACTGGAATGGACTGATGAGGAGCCCGTAGATACGATCATCCAGAATCACAATATCATGGCTGGTGACTTGTATAGCCTGAGAGATAACTTAGAAAGAATCATCACTTTCATGGGAATCATTGCTATACATTTGGCAGACACGGGAAGCGACTTACAAGATAAGTTAATTAGAATAGCAGAAATGGCTGAAACATTAAAGATTAGGATTCATTATGGTGTGAGAGAAGAGTTATTTGATTTAGTCATGCGGTTGGATAACGTTGCTCGGGTGAGGGCTCGAATTTTATTTGATGCGGGATATCACATTTCAACTCAAGTTAAAAAAGAAATACCTTCCGTACTCCATCGAAAAACCGGATTGGGTCTTAAATTGTGTAAAAAATTATCAAAAGCTTAAAAAAAGAAAAGAAAAGAAAAGAAAATGTCCTACGATACCGATGACGACCCCTTGTTCGCTCCAAAAAAGAAACAATTCAAGATACGTGATTTCTTGGTCTTGGAAAAACAAGAAGAAGGAAACACTAATTATATAATAAAATCATTCGGTTATTCAAAAGAAGAGGCTTTAACGGCACTTTCATTCCTCAAGGACGCAATTACTTCATTTAACAAGCTGTCGCCATTACAAAAAATCGAATTTTGTAAAGGTCAGCGAACATTAATAAAATTATATCTGAAGTTATTAAATGAAAAAAATAGTCAATTATAATACTTTTTCAACTAGTTTTACTTTATATCTTAATGATAATTTCATCAATTTTTATTACTCAAATATTCTCGACAGGCACTTTCATACTCGATTCGCATCAATGCCTTGAAAAGAGGATCCCGCTTGGATAGAGGTAAAGATCTTGAATCATCGGACCCATTACTGGATCTGTGGAGGAATTCAGAATGAGGGATTATGATTTTGGATAGTTCTGTTTCAAGCGGGACATCCTCTGCGTGCTCCGTATTCGATAAATTTTTGCGATATTTTATTCCGTGAGAACTCATGAATGGAAATGCATGTGGATCTATATAAATAACAAATAAAATAATAGTTTCAATTAAAATCGTTTTACAACATAATCTCCATTGTGGCTCTTAAGATGCCCTTCTTTTAAGGCTCGCCTAATAAGGCTGGAAATTTCTGATTGAGGAATGTTTTTATCTTCTGCCATGATTTCAATGATATATTTTGGAAAAGTTCTATACATTTCAGAAAGTTCTCTTAACATCAGGATAAACGAATCAAATAATTGCTCATCATCATCGTTTTTTAGAGATAAAATAGATACATTTCTTTCATTACTCGATACTATCTTAAATTCTCCTTCCGAAGTAAAATCAGGTTCTCCTCTTAGATCTTGATGACCAAACTCATTTTGTAAATGCTTTACTCTGTTTACCGCACTTGTCATTCCGTTCACGATCTCTGCTTTATTTAATAGGTTCTCAACTTTATGAGAATATCTACAGCGTAAACATTTTTTTGTTTTTTGTGTGGTTTTTACATAACTATATTGGTGACATTTATGGCAAGCAAATACCAAGTATGGAGTCTCATCTCGCTTCCATTCTACATCTTCCATTCATTTCTCCTCCTTTTTTTGGGGACTGTACAAATTTTTAATAATAAAAACTAGTTCTTCGGGAACATCAATTGATATGGTTCGAAACCAGTTTTGGTCACCCCATTCAGCAATCCTCTGCTTGAGCAGTCGCTTTTCTCCCTCAAGTTGTTCCTTGAAATCCTCAAAGTCAAAGACGAATAAGACCAGTTTTCTTGCTTGTCGAAGTCGAATCAAGTCCTTCTCTGACATCGATACGCTTTCTTTAATGAAGGTACGGGGATTAATGATAAATATAGCAATTTCTGAAAAAAGATCAATTCTCCTCCCATTTTCTTGCAAACCAAGGATGATACCCTGCTTTCCTAATTTTTTGCGAAGTCCAAACTTCCCTGGTACGTCCTTACTGATTATTATTTCTGGATCTGGAGTTTGTAAAGATGTATGTGATATTGGATTCTCAGTCTTGGAAGGAGAAAAATAGGATAGCAAAGTTTCTTGATTTGGAGATCGAGGTTTTGATAGAGATAAATCCATGATCTTACTAGGCGCTTTTACTATTTTTTGTTCGATTTTTACTTCTTCCTCGTCATCTATATCTTCTTCATCATCAATAGCTAGATCTTTATTCTTCGTTACTTCAGGAGAAACCTTGAGATTGTCGTTCATTTTTTGAATTTTATTGAGTGCGATACGCAAGTAAATCTCATCGTTGGTATTCTTGGTATACAACAAGATGACCTTGCCTTCTCGTTGACGAGCAGTCCGCCCTTTTCTTTGGATATATCTAATTTCTGAGGCTACAATATCATAAAATACCACGATGTCGCATTCAGCAATATCTAGTCCTTCCTCTGCCACATTAGTCGCAACAAGTACGTTATAAACGCCTTCCTTGAAAGCTTTAAGAATCTCTAGTTGCTTTTTTTGGCTCATTCCCTTATCTTTTTTTGACTTGGTTGCTTGTCCCACGAATCGAGTGGGCTTGATTAAGGATGCTTTTTCCAAGCGTGAAGCGATATGCTGAATGGAATCCCTCAATTTCACGAAAACCAAAATTCTTGAATCAGGATTTTTATTTAATTGATCGACAAGTAATTTTTCCAATAGGGCATATTTAGGATGAATTAATGCTTCAGGATATTCGAATTCATTTTTTTTTAATTCAAAATAGATTCGACGAATCCTGTTATCTGCTGCTAATATCTTGTTTGCCTTTGAACTGTTTTGTTTTCGGGCCTCTCTCATCAATTTTTCCAAATACATGAGTAGAGTATCGAGTCCTTGTTGTTCGATGAGTTCTAACATATAATAAAGGATAAGTCCTTGAGCATTAACTGAAATTGCCCCGTAAATATTTTTATCTCCAGAAGACGTGTGCTTGACTAATTCGATATTTAACCTTAGAAGATCCTTGCGTGTAATCTTTTTTATCAATTGTTCTCCTTTTTTTTCGAGATGACCCATTTGCGAGAGAAACGAGAGCCGTTCTTCCACCAGTCGATTGATAATCAGTCGAGTATCTTCCATTAATTTTGTTATATCTACCCCCATCTTAAATATATTCATTGGTTGTAAGTAACTTTTCACGTCTTCATCCTTTCGGGTTCTCACATGGACATTGGATTTATCGACATGTAATAATTGGCACAGTTCATCAATGCGCTCCTTGGAAGATCCAGGGGATGCGGTTAGTGCTAAAATGGTACCATCAGGGTTTTGGTCGTGATAGGTGTCTGCGATGAGTCCATAGGGATAATCGCCGCTCGCGTGGTGTGCTTCATCAAAAATGATAAGACAAGTGTTTTTTAGGTCATAATGCTTGGCTACCAAGTCATTTCTTAGAGTTTGAGGGGTATAAAATAAGATCCGATGTTCCTCAAATAATTGAGGTCGTTGTTCAGAGGGGTTTCTGCCCGTAAGTGTAATCATATAATCATCAGAAATTGCGAGGAATTGGGAGAATGATTCGCGATGCTGATTGATTAAAGGACGGGTGGGTGCGAGAACAATGACTTTTGAATCCTTGGGATACGATTGAAGTGTTTCTGCCACCACCAAGAGTGATATGATGGTTTTTCCCAGACCAGTAGGGATGACCACTAATGAGTTTCTATTTATGCATTTTTTCGCAATTTCTACTTGGTATTCCCGGAATTGAATCTTACTTGTTTCGAGGAATTTCAAGGGAGCTTTCAATTCTGTCGCCCGTGCCATTTTATCTTCCCCCTTCAATGTATATTTCATAATCATTTATGTTAAGGTGGGAAAGAGCACGATTAGTTTTTTTAAACATCGAAAGTTCCGTTCCTAACCTTATAGCTAAAGGAGAAGGGTACAAAAGGCAATTTCTCTTTGAGTGGAAAAAATAGGGATGGCTCTTATATAAACGCACGACTTTCTTTGTGAGGTGAGAGTTCGCAATCTTGATGTCAAAACCCTTGCCAATCTTGACTTCTTGGAAATAAATGACCATGTCGCTCACATCATTTGCTTCTTCTTGAGACATCCACACTTCCTTCGTTTCAGCACCCCTGATAATTTCATTTCTAGGCCAGAAGGTTAAATACTTCTTTCCATTCATCCATTTTTTCTCTAATTGATATCCTGCAAATGAATAAAAGAATAAATCTTGAAACTGCAAGATGAGATCCCTGAGCGATTCTGTATCTTCACTTGAAATGCCCCATTGAACCTCTAACTTGCTGAAATTAAATGATTTATTTGGATACTGATGAAATTTCTCAAGGGTTAAAATGAGGTTCTTCAATCCTTGAAGAATAGCCGAAAATTGTGTCTCGTTGTCCATTGAAAGAAATTACAGTTAAAATTATTTAAAAAAAAAATTAAGAAAACTAAATGTCCCTTCAAAAAAACAATGATAATTAAATAGTTGGGAAAAAGAAATCTTATTTATTATATTTATATTGCACCTTAGTATCCGTCTGCTTTTTTGAACCCACATAGATGATCGTTCCTGGTATTGATATGAATCCAATGATGAGACCTACTGCCCATGAAAATTCCCCTTCGGAAAGATTTAATTCAAGAGGACTGGGAGTTCCAGTCAAGGATATTTGCGTTTCTCCTATCAAAATTGGTTCAGAAGCATAACCATCGTCCAAATAAATCATTATTCTGTAAGAATCCGAGTTAAGTGGTGTGTAAAGGAGTGAAAATATAGTCCATGTTAAAAAATCTTTCTGAGTAAATTCGTCGGTACTAAAGAACGCATCATTCCTATATACCTCGATATATGCATTGCCTTCAAGTAAGGGATTCTGTCCGGTGCCAAATTTTTGAGACGCGTTGATGGTAATAGATAAGGTTTTAGAAGTGTTTTTCCATGACACGCTTTTTGTTAATTCATAGGTGGTATCAATAAATATCTCTTGAGTAGCTATCTTATTCAAACCGTCATATACAGAGATGTATCCAGAGGCTAAAGGATAACAGGAAGGATCGGTTGGAATGTGGATATATCTTTCATAAGTTCCATCTGGAAGTACATCCAATAGAATTGATCCTGCGAATTCAGATTCAAATTTCACTGTTACATAAGACCCGAATTGTTCCAACACCAAGTTACCCAATTCTATAGATAAATGATAGTATTCTCCAAGCATTATGGGACCTTTTTCAATCACATCTATTCTTACATCATTATTTCGCGCCATTTCAAATACCCATCCGAGCACGCAAGGTTCAATTTGTTCCTTGTCTGAAGTGAGATAAAATTGATTAAATTCATCTGAATAGATCGATTGGATGAGAGCTTGCGTTTGAGTTATGTCAAATTGAACCGAAAGGTCATATAAACTCGCAATTTTATAAGAATAATAGATATTTTTGATATTAGTATAATCGAGACTCGCTTCTACAAAATGCTGAAGTTTTAAATGATTGAGATCCGGCTCTCCTAATGCGTTTAGAATATATTGTGCTTGATAGGTGTTTTCCAATGCTTTTTCTGTGGAACTGTCATGGAAAGGTACTAAATAGATATCACTGGCAGTTTCTACCAAGTTTCGAGAAATATGGGTTATTAAAGCTTCATCGTCCACTAAAAGATCTCTCACTGGACCAGCATTCATCTCTTTGGTAAGAATTTCTAAAGAACGAATAGCGTTATAGGAGTTTTCGAACACTACCCTTTTTGCTTGGATATCATCAGAAAACATCGTGCTTCGCACGGATATGCCAAAACCTCCGAATAATTGAGTTTCAGAGGGGTTTAAATATTGCACGTTGGCGACTCCGTGAATCATGGTAGATAAGTCAACATCACCATTTAGATCATCCATTTTAAAAAGCATATCCAACATGTTTAATCCATCGCGCATCCATTCTAGTGAAAAATAATCCCTAACTTCGGAAATGATTTCAAAATTGCACGATGTAGCGTATTCTAGCGGATGTGAACGAAAGTAACCTTTGGAAATATCCATTCCCGTGCTTCCTATGAATCCATAGCCATCTACTACTAAATCGAAATACTGCATGGAACTAACAGTCCAATCAAATAATTGCTGAATTGGAAGTTCACTCAAGCGGTTCATGACATTATAGGAGCCTACCATTGAGTTAAGTTGACTTAATCCTTGATAATCATTTGTAAGAGGAGCATATCCTCCTTCTGATTTACAAAAGGAAATGAAAGTTGCCACTTCAGACTTATCTGAATAGCTAAAAGAATTAAGTTCACCCAATCCATCCAAGGATCGAACAATCTGAAAGGTATCAATAAGCTCATGATAAGGAACAGTACTCGATGAAACCCATCCTCCTCGGTGAGATCTTCCATCCAAGATAAATGATAGCAATTGAATTCTGTCAATACCTGTAAATCCCATTAATTCTGATAAATCTAATCCAATTGCACTTGCTACGATATTACTTTCGTTGTAAGGAATCGGAATTTGGGATATGGAGAAATAATTTTTATCTGAATACAATGTTTCTAAATATGCATAAAAGTCGGGAACATCGATGGTTTGTTCCATTCCGAGCCCTTCCAATGATTTTATAGCATAATATGATGAATATAAGTTAGGATCAAATATGACTATGGAATCAAAGGACATGTCTAAATCGTTATAAAATCCCCCGCTCCCTGATTGTAATGAATTTAAGTATACAATCAGATCATTTCTCTGATCTTGATAAGGTGTCCAATCACTCAATAACACATCTAATGTAGTGAGTGCAAAATACGTATTATCGGCAGTTGATATTAAATAATCCGGCTCCAAATTTACATTATGGGGCCTTCCAATGAACCCTGAAGTGATGGGATTATAACAGCTCCAAATAAAATTAATGAGTTCCTCGGAGTTGATAGATCCTAATTGATTTAAAATATTGAGAGAAAGAATCCCATAACACGTGACTTCAAGCAGGCTGGTCAATGGGTAATACATCCGCTCAAGATCGACATCTAAGTATCTATAAGCCGTATCGTCAATGAAGCATGAATTCATCGTTAAATAATGACTCATTATATATTGTCCAACTGCGACTTCATCTACTTGCGAAAGCCTTCCGAGAGACTGTAGTGTAGAGAGAGATTGATATGTAGATTGAAGGGTCGGTTGGTAGTAACTTGAGAAGTAACCATTAGTGTTATATTCAGCTGTTTTATCTGTCAAAATATCCTCCAAGAATTCAACGGTAGCATCGGATATGAGCGGTGAGACCTCATAATCTTCAAATAATGGATATTCAACCTGCGTCACTGATTTCTGTCTTATGACATTATAAATCATGTTAAATGAGATTGCACAAATGGCACATATCAACAATAGACCTATACTAACCTTTATTTTTAATTTCATTTTTCTACCTAAAAAGATTGCATTTAACCTATATGAATCCAGAAGTATTTAAATAACAAAAGAAGAAATGATTCTCATTAATGCTAAAATTGATGGTATCTAAACAGATTATTTTTAATCTTGATTGTGGTTAGAAGAAAGAAAAAAAATAGAAAATCAGAATGAAAAAAGGAAAAAAGATAAAAACAGAAAGAGTAAAAGATTTCAGTCTCCAATTGGAGACCATTTATCAAGGACCTGATACTTGCAAGGGAGGTCCTTTTGGATAATAATAACTGCACACCTCGATGGTAACCGTCTCATTCCCCGGCGTTCCTATCGGAATGATTTTTTTCGAACTTGAAAACTCGTGTTCAATATTTATTGGTGATTTATTTAATATAATAAATGATCCTGAAGTGGTTTTAACGGCGTGGATGTA
>Ga0307379_10002693_pt1 | contig 26123 bp, 37 predicted proteins | sample UN2MG_FD_202237 | JGI IMG/M metagenome (GOLD analysis project Ga0307379, IMG submission 202237) | Soil microbial communities from Risofladan, Vaasa, Finland - UN-2 | ecosystem: Environmental > Terrestrial > Soil > Coastal area > Acid sulfate soil | place: Finland: Risofladan, Vaasa | collected...
TCCAGACTAGCACCACCGCCTGGGAGGCCTGGAAGCGGAAATTTAAAATCTAACAGATATTCCGCTTCCAAACACAACGCGTCAAAGTCATCAACTTCATCTAAAATAGTTGGGGGAACGATCTCACCACTCTGAAAAAGATCCAACATCTTTGCTTCGGTGGCATGATGAATATAATTAAGCATCTCAATCTTTTTAGCAAAACCGAAATCATCATTTTCATTCACGTAAAATATTGCATACGTTTTCAGAACATCCATTATATTATCCTCTCATTTTGGATTTCAAACCAGCAATCTTAGCATCAATCTTAGCTTTACATTTCGCTGGATCTTTTGTCTTTGCACATTTAGCTTTTCCAGCATTAATGGCAGAAATCTGAGCTTGTTTGGCTTTCACCTTATACTGTTGTAAGCAAGAAGATCGATCAGCGGCTCCCTTACATGCTTGAGCGGCCTTAGAGAAAAATCTACGATATGCCATAACACCAGCAGCTATAGCGGCAGCGGCAGCAGCGGCAGCAGCTAAAACACCGCCATGTTGTTGAGCAAATTCACCAACCTTTCCAACAGCACCAGCAACTTTCTCACCAGCTTGACTTGCTACATCTCCAGTCTTTTCAGCACCTTGTTTAACCAGATTCGCAACCCCCCCCTTCGCTTTTGCAATAGCGTTATTATACTTAATGAGGTCCTGTCTCAAATCTTCATATTTAGAGGTTCCCATCGTATGTTTTTTCAAATTATATAATGTGGATTGTTTCATTTGCATGAGCTGTTTTAAAGAAGCGACTCCACTGGACCCATATTCACTCAGGAAAAAATCTCCGATAAAATCATTTAATTCTTCTTTAGTTTCAAAGATTCCCCGAAGTTCTTCCCGAAGCTCTTCTAGAAGATCTGTTGATGATATATATTCAAATGATTGAGTATTTCTTATAAAAGAGTGTTGAACCACAACACTCTCTTGCAAGTTCTTTAAATAGTCTGACATTATACTATCCTCTCATTTTGGCTTTCAAAGTATTGATCTTAGCATCAATCTTGGCTTTACATTTCGCTGGATCTTTTGTCTTTGCACATTTGGCTTTTCCAGCATTGACAGTTGCAATCTGAGCTTGTTTTGCTTTCATCTTATATTGGGAAAGACAAGCAGCTCTATCAGGTGCAGTTTTACACGCTTGAGCAGCCTTTGAGAAGAACCTACGATAAGCCATAACACCAGCGGTCAATGCAGCAGCGGCAGCAGCAGCAGCCCCAATCATTCCACCATGTCCTTGTGCAAATTCAGCGGCTTTACTTGCAGCACCAGCAACTGCATCACCTGCTTGTTGAGCACCCTTACCAATTTTCTCAGCGGCCTGACCACCCTTAACAGTAGCATATTTAGCGGCCGTATTAACAGCATCACCTGCTGCTTCAGCGCCTTTTTCAACTGCTTTACCAGCAGCTTTAGCACCCTTTTCAATTGCTTGTCCAGCATTATCGGTAACACCTTTAACAGCTTTACCAGCAGCTTTAGCACCCTTGGCGACAGCATCACCAGCGTCACCAACCATCTCTTTACCTTTTTCAAGAGCCTTTCCACCAGCTTTTACTGCTTTACCTGCACCTTTGGCAATAGCTTCTCTGGCATCAACAATTTTATCATCTAAAGCCGAAATCTTTTGCTTGATAGCATATTTTGCATCATCCGCTACTTTCCCCAATTGACCTTTGAGACTAATCTTCATCCCAAGCATTCTTTTTAAAGTGTCCGTATTGGATAATTCTTGAATATTAGTCATCATGATGTCATCGTAGAATATAGAAGATATATCAAAACCCTCTAAATTGATTCCATACATCTTGGCAATCTCCATCTCATCAACCTCATTAAGACTTGACGGAGATTCAATCTCACCATTTTCAAACAAATCCATCAACATCATTTCATCTGCTTGCTCAATAAAATTAAGCATGTCCAACTTTTTAGCTGTATCAAACTCATCATTTTCCGATACATAAAATATTGCGTAAGTTTTCAATATATCTTGTGCGTTCATAATTTATCCCCCGTGTTAAAACACTTTAATAGAATCCATTCTATCTTGTAGTATTTTGATTCTTTTATCTATATTTTTAATGCAAACATCTTGATTTTTTGTCTTTCGACATTTTATCTTCATTGAACTAAGAGATAATATTTCAGCTCTTATAGCTTCTCTCCGAATCTTATTAAAACAAACCTTTTTGGCCATTCCTTTTTCTCTTTCACATTTTTTTGATAAATTAGCCATATATTGTTTATTTACTTTTAATGAAAGACCCATCATTAATGCACTAGCTGCCTGTCCAGCTAAGGATATTGTAGCGGGACCCCATGGATCTTCTTGTTGCATATTGTATGGTTCTTTATACAATTTCATGGTTTTCTTAGCTGTATAACCAGCTTTACCAACATTTATTACTACTTTGGCTATCCGTCTGCCTTTTTCAGCTTTTATCATATTAGTTAAAAGTGGTACTCCGAGATCCGCAATCATCCCCTCTCGAATTCTATACGCTTGCCCATCACATTCTTCAATTGAATATACTTTACTGTCTGGATCGCCTGTAAACAATAGTTTTAAAATTTTTTCATCAGACGCTTTTTCAACAAATTCCATAAGCCAAATTTTATCTTTATCTGCTAAGAACTCATTGTCTCTTATATAAAATAAGGAAAAAAGTTTGAGATCATCTGAGTTCATATTTACCTCTTATATTTAAATAGAATCCATTTTAGATTTTAAAGCGGTGGCTTTGGCATCTATTTTTGCGTTACATTTTGGGTTGCCAGCGCATTTAACCTTTCCAGCATTCATTGTAGAAATTCTAGCAGCCATAGATTTCTTTTTAAGATCTTTCATACACTCTTTTTGATCAGGAGCATTTTTACAAGCTTGAGCTCCCTTTGAGAAAAACCTTTTGTACGCCAGGATGCCAGCGGTAATAGCGGCGGCGGCGGCGGCAGCAATTGCAGCAGATGTACCAGGATTCTGTGAGACGTATTCACCAACTTTGCTTGCAATACCACTAACTTTCTCGGAGGCATCTCCACCAACCTCTTTGACCTTATCAACTGCTGCACCAGCTTTATCTTTAACAGTTTCTTTAGCTGTTGAAACGACTTCTTTAGTCTTTTCAACTGCTGCACCAGCTTTATCTTTAACAGTTTCTTTAGCTGTTGAAAGGGCTTCTTTAGTCTTTTCAACTGCTGCACCAGCTTTATCTTTAACAGTTTCTTTAGCTGTTGAAAGGGCTTCTTTAGTTTTAGCAGCAGCTTCAGCAGCTTTAGTTGCAGCAGCTTCCCGAGCAGCTTTAGCAACTTGAGCAGCTTCTCTTCCAGCTTTTTCAAGAGCGTCAATTTTGTCCTCAACACGTTCTATTTTCTTAAGTTGTCTAGGTCTGTCAACTGAATCGTAAGTCATTCTTGAAAGTCCCTTCTTATAAACTCCCAAAAGGTGTTGTAATGATTTAATGGCACCATCATTGAATTCGATCAAATTAACTTCGGTGATACAATCTCCTCCAGATCTTATAAAAGAATGTTGTATCATTACACTTTCTTGCAAGTTTTTTAAATAATCGGACATTATACCCACCGTGTGTAGAAATCAACCATTTTGGTTTCTATCAGTTTATCAAAATAGTCTGGCATAAAACACTTTGTTCCAACACACACAACACCACTATTAGTACATTCCATTAGAGATGCTTGTTCAAATCTCATATCACCAAAATTAACAACAGCTGCTTTATGGGATGGCATAGACACTGCATCGTATGCAACAATTTGAAGAGGTCCCTTAACTAAATTGTAATCTTCCAGACGAACCAACTCACCCAACCCTCTCATACTGAACCCAACTCCTGTATGATCTCTCAAAAGAGCCAATAGATCTTTTCCATTATGAGTTGTGAGCGTTTCTATTTCAGCCATAACTGTATTATTCTGTCCGAATTCATAATCACGAATAATATGTGAAGCTTCTTTAAAAAGAACCGTAGTTTGTCGAACACCATCTATCTGGGCATTTCCGGTTGGTAGTGGATGATCCAATTCACTATAAAAAGCTCTTTTTGTCATGCGTTCTTCACATGCACGAAATGAATCTGAAAGAACTTCTCTAGGATACTTTCTCTTGTTTGAATTGATTTCATCAAAAGTCTGTATCGGACATCTAAAAATAGCTTTATTAGCTGTTAGTTTTACAACATCGGCCTCTGAGAACAAGCCACCTTCTATAATTAAGGAAGTCATATCGTTGTTACCTCCAAATCAGTTTCTGTATTATCTTTTTGTTCTTCTTTATTTTCAAAAGGTAAGGTTCCACCCACCCTTTTAGCTTCCAATTTATAGAATGATCTAATTCTTTTATAGGCTGCTTCTAAAAATTTATAATACCCTATTATGATTTCATCGATTTTTTCTGTATAGCTATCTGGGTTCGCACCGATTACAGAAAACAGATCAATAGCTTTAGCAATGTTTAGTTTGGTTTTTAATATTTTTGGGGATCTTTCATCGGCTAGATACTCGTTCATAGAAACTAAACGAGAATAGATTTTTTTCATTTCATAAGTTCGTCCAAGTTCATTGGGGGTTTTTGGCTCTTCCTCTCCTGGCATCATAGCATTTGGATCGCCACCCAGTCCTGGATCGCCAATTCCTGGATCAGCACCCATTCCTGGATCAGCACCCACATCACCCATATCAGGTTCCGCAGCTGGTTCTTCTATGGCTGGTTCAGGTGCTAGTTCTTCATCCTGTTCTCTCATTTCACCTGGATTTAAATCAACCACTTTGTCATTTTCTTTTTCCTTTTGTGTGTTCTGATCATCATCAATTTTACTCGCTTTAACGTCATGATCAGGTTTAATATGTGTTGGTTGATGTGTCACGTAATCATCATCCAATCCACTGACATCAGGTACATCTAAATCAGCACTACGATCATGACTTCCTGGGTATCTTTCACCACCATAATGTTGATTAAAGCCGAACCCACCACCTGGACCTAAATACTCAGAGACAGTTTTCTCTTTACTTTCTCCTTCAGCGGGTGTCACTTTAATTTTATTGAACTTAAAAAACAATTTCCTATTTAAGTTATTAATTAGGTTGGTATAATCTGGCATTTTGTTTTACCTCTTCTAAATATCGTATGGAAGCATCATCAAATCCCTTTATAAGATTTTCAAATCTTTTTTTGTCTGTGTCAGTTTGACATAAGTTTCTCGCTTTCTCCATGATTGTTTTAACATTTTTTATATCTGCTTCACCAATCATCTCATCCTCCTCCTAAAACTGATTACCACCAAACCCACCAGCTCCACCCATCTCATCCTCACTCTTCTTCGTTGGGTCTAGAGCTTTTTCAACATTGGTATCAATTTCGTATTTTTTAACTGAATCCCAATCAAATGTTGTTAGATATTTCTTCTTACTGTATTCTTTTGGAACACCAATTCGTTCCAGAGATTCAATTAGATTAACAATTTCATTTGTATATCGTGCTTCGCGTTCATATTGTAATGATCTAGGCACTGGTAGAGCGATGTCAACGTTATCAAATATTGTCAATGCTTCTGCTGGGTCTATGATATCCATTGTCTTTCTAATCAGATTATTTAGCTGATGATTCAAAAACTTCTGATAACCAATAACTGTTCGAGCAAATATAATATTTTCTTCACTCAAAGCTGCTTTATTTGATAAGTTCTCCTCGATGGCTAAGAAGCTAGGTGGAACTCCAAGTCCAGCAACTAATTGGTCTCTCATTAGTTTTATCTCATCTGTTTTTCCACGAACATCAATGTTACCCTCTGTAAATGTACTAATATCAACAAATGGTTTTCCATCTTTTTGAGGGATATAAACATCCTCAAATGTAGTAATCATACTTGGAATTGTATCGACTGTACCGAAATCGTCTAAGCTGATCTTTCTTTTACGAAACTCTTCCTTCATCTTTTCGATGATTTTCTTAGCATCACGGGGAAGACCAATTTCAACTGCAATCTTTCTCTTTTCAGTTGAACGAGCAAGTCTCGCAATTGCCAACGCTGTTTCCAATGCAACAATAACTTTTGCCGTATATTGTAGATGATCAAATATTGATTCGCCATATGGATAATATTTATCACTTTCAACTTGAAAATGCTGCATTCTATTTGGTGGTACATAGCGGATTTCCAAAGCTTTGGATTTATCTGCTGTATTTTGGATCATGTGACGAATTAAATCTTTAACCTCTTCGTGATTCTGAAACTCTTTCATCTGAGGAAATTTATCTTCTATCTGTTTCAAAATACTTGAGCATACATTATTAACCATCTGATCTTCAATATTTCCACTTGAATATGCTGAGGCATTATTTGCATTTAAAGCTATGTCTGGAAAAACCAGATAGCCAAGACATAATGGATATAGGGAACTCTGTAGTTTCATAACCAGACTTGGTTTGTGGTATAGATAATTTTGATTTTGAATGGAGTTGTCTTTATCATGTGAACCAACACTGTCTTCTTTCAGTGATGTCATGTTTAAAGAAATATTATAGCCTTCATCTACGTGTATTTTAATTCGCAAACCCTCATTAAATTCAATTTGGCGTTTGCCAAGATACGATTCTTGTTCTGTTAAAATTGTATTGCTGGTCAGTGCTACCGCTGCATTTGCAATTTCTACAAAATAATCGCCGTACTTCAATGTATTCTTAACAATTTTCTCCAAACTCGATTCAAGCTTCATTTTCTTAACGATCTGTTTAATCGTTGGAACACCAAGCTGTTTACTTCCAGACCCCTCACCTTCTACAAAGGTCTTTGGTGTTATTTCGAGAGATTGTTTTGTAATATCATCCGGTGAAAGAATATTATCCGTTAATACATTCAATGCTCTAAATGTATAATTAATGTTAGATACGATAGCCTCATACATTTTATATCGTCCTACTCTTCGTCCTTGACCAAATGCTGCTGGACCACCCTGTGTTGCTCCAAATAAATCTCCAGATGTAGATGAAATAGAACCCTGTACAGTTGACTTCGCTATTACACTCTTCACTAGATCAATATAACCAAGTCGACCACTATGTGATTTATACTTAACGATATCGGATGTGATCTTATCTAATTTATCATCGATCTTCTGAGTTTGTGTCCCAACAATCGTTGACTTGAGATCGTTATATAAATCATTAATTTTTGACATATGAACTCCTATCTTCGGGCTTGATTTATGTTCTTACTACGATACTTCTCTTTGAGCATCTCACGATATTTGTAGTAAAGGTCTCTGTAGCGAATCATTTTATGGTATAAGATATCATTTTTTCGTCTACCTTCATATGTAGCCATTTGACCAGCTGCTCTTACAATTTTCGTTTTTCGTAAATCTTTTGATTTCGTTGTCCTCTTTTCAACTTCGGTGAGATCATCTAAAATTTCTTGATCCGATAGAATCATATCTGTTAAGATGTCTGTATCCATTATTATTAATCCTCACCATTTTGTATGTCTTCTATTGCGGCTGAACGAATTTCATCATCCTCAAAACGACGATTAAAATAATCGATCATAACAAAAAAGAATGTGTCTTCATCACCGTATAATTGAGTAAATGTTTCTAGCATGTTTGGACCGGATAGTCTCATCGTTAATTTAACGAATTCATGTGACAGCTTGTCAACATCTTTCTCATTCGGTTTTAACCCATCCAATGAATAAACTAAGATGTTATCCTTATGAATTGTCTCATATGCAGCTTCCATATGAAATGATAAAATACCATGTATATCAACAAACTTTTTAATTAGTTTGAAGTTTTCCTTCGATGTAAAGTGTCCCATAAATATTTTGAAAGCCTTTGAAGCAAATATACAAAACAATAAAAAACAACTTATAATTACAATTTGATTACTTAATAGTATTTCTTTCATCTAATTCTCCTAACCTTCGATATCAATAATCATATCTACGCTTTCATTCTTTTGTTCTTTATTTTTCATAGGTTCAGGTATATCAATCACACTAATTGCTGAAATAGAACTTGGTCTAACTAGAGCGGCAGAATTCTTTCCAATAATAGTAACAAGTTTACTTGAATCCATCATTAACTTGACGCTTTCCATCGCTTCATCTAATGAACTATCCTCTTCATCAACAATTTCAATTGGAATTCCGTTCGAAACAATTTTAATTATTCTCATATCACTATTCCTTATCTAGATTTTTCAGTAAGTCTCCAAGCGTATTATCACTCTCAAATAATTCTTCCACCTCTACTTCTGTTCCTTCGATGGCCTCATCTGAATCTAAAATATATTCGGTTCTCCTAACCTTCTCTGCAACAAATGCCAACCTCTCACTTTCTTTTTCTAAAATTTCATATATAAAGTTGTTGGCTCTACATATAACCTTAATTAATTTTAATTCTTGTGAACAAACTTTATTGAATGTTGCGGGTAGTCTTGTTGGGCTTCCTCGAAATGTAATGGTCCCAGAATTTGTTATTTTAACGGTATACATGATCAATTCTCCTTTTAAAATTATGTAAAAAAGGCCAAATGAGCGTGAACCCATTTGGCCTCTTATTGAACTAAAACTAGCAGGGATTACGCATCTGCCAACTCTCCTTTATCCATTGGTTTGGTTCCTTTTTCCTTGGTTCCCTCATTGGATTTATCCTTACGAGGAGGAATCACTTTCTCTTTTCCACCGGTTCCAGCTTGCTCTTCCCCCTCTGGACCTTCAACGTGTTTCATGGTATCACCTTCAGAAGTCAGACGGTTGACCATTTCTTCCATTTTTTTATCAACATCTAGACCTTCATCTTCATCTTCATCTTCATCTTCCTCTGGATCAATTACGTCTTCTTCCTGCTCAAAAAGATCTTTACCATCATCTTCCATCTCGGATATGATCTTTTCTATAATTTCATTTTCAAGGGCTTCAGTAATGTCTTCGTCAACATCCAGTTCGATCTCATCAGCCTCTTTAACGGCTTTACCTTTTCCTTTACCTTTTCCTTTACCGTCATCATATTCATCGTCTTCGTCGCCTTCCTTATTATCATTTTTGGCTTTAGCTGCCATTGCTGGGATAGGTCCAGCTCCAACTCCAGCGTCCTCTTTCATTTCTTCTTTTTCATCATCATCATCATCATCTTCTTCTTCTTCTTCTTCTTCTTCTTTTTCATCTTCTTTTTGCTCTTTCATTCCTTTCTTAAATGGAGCTGCGGCTCCTGGAAATGCTTTTTCTTTACCATCTTCTTTTTCTTCACCTTCATCTTCATCATCTTCATCATCATCATCATTCTCTACGAGATCAACGATTTCTTCGATAGATTCAACAACTCTCTTTTTGAAATCGGAATATGTATTACCGGTTCCAGCCTGTTCCTCATCCTCTGGACCCTCAGCATCTTTCATATTTTTAGATTTCAAATCGGATGTGCTCATTTCTTTTTCTGCAACTGTCTCCACACCCTCTTTAGCGATGTCTTTTGCTTTCTCTTTTGCACCACCAGAAGCGGTATTGGCATTAGCGGTTCCAGCTTGCTCTTCTCCTTCAGGACCCTCAGTATTCTTCATGGATTCACCACCTGCTTCACCTTTATCGTTTTCGTAATCCATCTCAGAAATTTCACTCTCTTTTCTCTTCTCTCCAAAGTAGTACCTTTCAAGAACAGAGGCTGCATCTTTGTATGTTGGAAGCTCACCATCTCCTGCATATCCTAGGATTGGGTCTAGCATTGGCCCTTTGACATCAACCGTTTTAGTTGTATCGAACTCACTTAGATTTTCTTTGTTTGCCATTTCAGCCATACTTTCCTTCAACATCTCTTGATAAGTCTTTTTCATCTTTCCATACCTCCAGTTAATTTATATATTTCGTCTAACGACAAAAATAATCTTTTTCATTTATTTGTTCTTTGTTTTTCAATTCAAAAAACCGAGAATTGTTCTCGTTAACTAAAAACAACTGTCGTCAAGATCTAAAGATAACGTATTATTTCTATTGGACATCATAGATGCACATCCATCCAAAGAAACGCTATCCATATTAACAACGCCAGTGAGATTATTACCTTCACGAACATTATCTTTTTTGCTTTCATTTTTAACAGTTGTGAATTCACCGAATCTGAATTTTGTAAAATCGACTTGAGATTCAATAGCAAATCCACTGCGACCATTTCTAAACTTAGCTATCTTACCAATGACCACATCTTTATCACCCCTAGTGATCTTATGCAATACCATAACCATATCAGAATGCTCTACCTTTTTAATAGACTCACCTAATTGATCTGCACCAAGGTCTTTTGCATTTTCAACTCTGTATGCTGTTCTATTCAGCTGAGTTGCAGTCACAACAGGAATATTATATTGAATCGCCAGTGATTTCAGCGACAGGACTAACTTCGCCAATTCCAGACGATACAAGTCGTATTGAGAATCTGTTGTTAAAAGATCAAGATAATCAATAAAAAGACCGGCAATGGTTCCATTACCATAGTTTTCAATCACTTCATCTACCACACCCATGATATCCACTGGAGATATTGTCAATGCAGTAAAATACTTCATAACAATAGTAGCACCATTGGGGTTCATCTTTTCGTTGATATGTAATTTCATTAAATCTGCATTTAATTCTTCACTTTTAAGTCTGGACAATAACACCTCAGCTGTCACATTCATAACATCCTGATAAATTCTCATTAAAGATTCATCAGCTGTATTCTCCATTGTGATATAGATGTAAACGTGTTTAATTTCAGTCTTATTCTCAAGGTCTTTCACATTAACTCTTGGTGGACCATTCATTGCTAAAGCAGACCGTGCAATTATATTTGTCATTAGAGTTGATTTTCCTGAACCAGATGTACCTGCTAATATATATTCTCGGGAAGGTTCCAAACCACCATTTAAAAACATATCCAAACTTCTGAAACCAGTACTTGTTCTAGAACCATCCAAATATTTCTTTTTAATTTGCTCAACTGCATGTGAATAATCATCTTGATTAAAATCTAAAGAAGATGAACTTTCCATTGTCATCTGTCGTTGGTTATCCATTAAATTTTGATATAACAATTTAATGGTAGTCTCATAACTTTCAACTAAATCATCAATTGAATCGAATGTTCCATCTCTTATTGTATTCAAGACTCCTTCCAACTCATCATAATTTTCGAATAACGCTTTTATCTTCTTTCTCATTCTAACTTGTCTAACAATATCAATAAATGTATCATTATTAATTGGATCATCAACAACTGCTTCAACGAACGATTGATACTCAGTATACTTCTTAGACAATCCAAATAAACTATCTATTAATGTACCAATCGTTTTACCACCTAACATCAATTCGATAATTTTCTTCAATAGATCCACTTTGTTTTTCAATGCAAGTGGGATATCACCCTTTTCTTTATTTTCATAAAATGATATTACATCAGTCACATCTCTGTAAAATCCTGGTGTCTTCTTAATTTTACAATGTTTGTTTAAGACCAACGTAAAACAACTATTCAAAAAGCTTTCTGTAATCATAAAGTTTCCTCCCTTAAATTTCTAACAATTGACAAGATTTATCTAAATAGTTAAATTCATCTAACGCTAAATATTTCGTTATATAATGATCGCATTGGTCTTCGTCCAAATTCTTCAACATTTCTATTGATCGTCCAATGCTATATGTTTTATAACGAACCTTCGACGAATAACGTCCTTGAGCAGCTTTAACGGTCTGATCAAGACATAAATCAGTAAATGCTTCCTGATCTCCAGACTCATATACATCCAACACTTCACTGGCCCAGTTCTTAAAGTTTGCTGTAAGTTCTGAGTAAAGAGCAAATATATATAACATTGTATATACCTTTACTTCTTCGTTCATAGTCTTTTCGTTATAGATACCATTCATAATATCGATTTTTTTGAAATTGTATTTCTCAGCCATCCCATTCAAGTTTTCATTTAATTTTTCTTGAACTGTGACATTATTATAAAAGTTTCTATCGAGATTATCAGACTTTATGTTCATCTTTTTAATGTTTCCAAGATCATCAAATGCATGTATGTATCTTGCAACGAATATTTGTCTAAATATTCCAGATGAATCGTATGTAATCTCAAGTTCAATACCGTGGTATCTTCTTACAACTTCTTTAAAGAGTTCATAAAATAACACATCCCGATACGAAGCTCCACCAAGGATATGAAAATTCAAATAATTTCTTCCGGCTTTCTGCGTCTCTATGAGCAACGGAATAAGTGGTAGGATATAAACTAAACATGGAATCTTCAAATCACTTGCCATGTTTGATACAATACCACCACATGCAAAATGATTGAAGTATTGGTAGAGGTCATTTTCTCTGAGTAATCGGGTATAAATTTTTGATAATTGGGGGGTTCGGAAATGATGTACATAAATCATTTTACTACGCACATCATCCGGTAAAGAAACCGCTTCTTGATATGATCTTAGATTTTTCTCATAAACATCATTAAAATTTTCAAACATAACGCAGTTCTGACCTGGAGATACATCCAAGATAAAAGAGCGATCATACAAGTCTTTTGCTTCAACTACAAAATCATAATAGTTATCTAATAAAGCTTCTGAATAATATCGATTCAATTTTCCAGTCGATATTTGATAACCACCAGAGTCTATATAAAAATTAACCTTATCGAATAATCCTGTATCTAAAAATCTCTTAATCATTTTCATTTGAGATTTTCCGTAGGTTTTCAGATTCTTTCGAATGGCATAGTCCTCACCATAACTATGTAAGAAGCCTGTTATGGTAGAATCAAAATATGTTGAGAGATCACTATATGTGAAATTGTTATCCCATCGTTCTGGTTTCTTCCCCAACATAAAATTGTTTACGATTCTACCAAAAGCTTCAAATCCAGCTAAAATAAAAGAGCTTTTTGCCATATTACAATTCTCCAGTAAATTTTATCTTTTGTTATGGCAATTACTTTTTTGTTCTCGTTTTGCTTACTTTCTTGACAGCTTTCTTTATCACACTCTTCTTTAGATTACCCGATTTTGTTCTGTTAGATGTCGGTTTTTTCACTTTCATAGCCTCATCATAAGAATATATGCTATACGGAGGACCAACATTTTTAATATATTCTGCTGCTGCATTTAATGCAGTTTCTATCCTCATTTTTGGTGGCATTCCAGAACCAGCGGTTGTATATAAACTTCCCATTGCAAATGGTGTACCACTTCCAATAGATGTGTATCCGATAGAAGGATCTATTTCAGATATACTAAGATCCATTAGAACTTCATAAATCTTATCTTTAGTTAAAATCATAAAATTACTTTGAATTATAGCAACTTGTGTTTCATCGCGTCCAACTGCCTCATATTCCTTCAACCATAAATACATATGGTTTGGTATTTGATATATGCTATCTGGAAATTTAAAACCACTTTCGGGGTAAAGAAGTTGTCCAGTTCTGATATGCCCTGAAAATGCGACAACATACTTACCCGTCACAAACAATTTACGACAGATTATAGATTTTCTTTCGCAATCTTCTGTCGTTGCATATCCATCGGTTCCTATATATGTTTTTCCTTCTTTTATCACTCCAACCAGACATGTCATTTTTGACTCCCCTGTAGTTCTCTAGTTTCACCACCTTCACCACCTTCAGATTTCGTGAAGACACTCATTTCATCTGTACGACCATACCACACTTCTCTTGTGTTCACTGCATTTGCAAATGCGTCCAGACAATCATTGATATACTTAACCAGAATATAATCTGGAGTATTCGATTCATTCTCTATACAATGCTGGTTAAGCAATGATCGTAATTGGTTTTCAAATTTAATTGCTTCTTCGTAAGTTTCCATTAATTATTCCTTTCCTTTGATTTATTCTCTGCTCTTTAGGTGTTGCCCAAGAATATCTATTCGTCTCGACATATAACATCCTTATGACATCTCATTTTAGCAACATCCAAACAAGATTCATATAGGTGCAAACCCTTGGATGTACAAATAAACTCTCCAGGTTTAACACCAATTTCGTTTGCCATGTATTCTTGTAATATAGAAATTCCTGCTAGGTTACTTGGGAAACCGCCCCAGAGGTCCCATGATCTAAAATAAATATAGAAATGCAATTGACCATCCTGAATCCTGGTGTCAACGCTCCTTAGACATGGTGGGTCCTTCAATAATATATCAGTCGGTTGAGCAATCTCAATACACATCTGATTATTTCTATGACCCTTGCGTTTATATGTTGAAATGATTGTATCAATCTGGTCGATCTCATTATATGAATTATCATTGGCAGACTTTTCAGAATATAAAAAACCACATGTTTCTTTAAATATTTTATTATCTACATCGTACTTCATTTCTCTCATCAAATCTATAGATAATGCAGCTGCTCTCATTCTCTGGCCATATGTATATGATTCACCCTCAACCTTATGACCTTCCATTATATAAGGTGCATATTGTGCAATGTAATCTCTGTCAACTGGAGCTGGAATATCCATTCCCTCTGGAATTTCTGGAATCAATGGAAGACCATCTATATCTCGTAGCCAAGGTTTAGCTATATGAGCTACAATAAAATCAAATTCATATCTATAAGAGCCAGCATATGAGCCCTGATCAATCTTGAATTTTCTACCATGATCCAATGCACCATAGACTAATTGAAACCAAGCATCTGGTAGATCAACTGCTTCAACACTAAATAGTTTCTGATTCATTCAACCCCCTAAACCTTAATTATTCGAGAGCCACCAGCAGCTGGTTGCTGTGCTTGTTTAATAGCGGTATTCAATTCATCCAAATCTGCTTGTTTAATCTCAATCTTGGAGAAATTTTTTAGAAACTCATCGCTTTTAACAATACCATAAATCTCATTTATCATCAGGCATTTTAAAAGTTTTCCCTCTACGGTCAGAGCCATTCCACCATTGGCGTGAAAAATCAAAACATCACCAACTTCGATCCCTTTAACATCTTCACCAACTGATAGGACTTCACCAAAAGATTGTGGCTCCTGAACTGAATCAGGAATGATAAGTCCACCTTTTGATTTTTCTTTTTTCAACGCATGTACGATTACTTTGTCTAAAATTGCTTTAATCATTATTCGTCTCCCTTATACTTTTTATTTTTTTTGAAATATTTTTGTCGCTTCTCTTCATCTTGTATTCTAATCTGTTCAGCCTGAGCTCGTTTTCGTCTCTTCTTATCACTCGGTTTTTCAAAATACATTTTCTCTTTAAATTCTTTCATGATTCCACTTTTAGAGAATTTTTTACGAAACCTACGAAGTAACTCTTCATCTGTTTCATGCTTTTTTCGAACAACACAAACTCCACCACGTTCATTCTGATTATAATAATTCATAATTTTAATTTCCTACACCCCCCTCTATATAAAGTCGTACATTATGTGAGTTCTGCCAGAAAAATTAAATTTATATAATTCACAGGCGTCCATCACATTAGCACTATTTGTTTTTTGTAATTCTTTGGTGTGACCGATTGTTGATATCCATACCTTATTATCAAATTCATGTTGAAGGCATTGACCACATCGTTCTCTCTCATTTATTTCATCCGATAACCATTTACAATACGCGATATTAGCTGGATTTTCTATAAAAGGTATCTTAATATAAACTTTTGGATTGTCGAGTATCTCATTGGTCAATACTCGAGCTTCAAATGCAGTTTTTTCATCAAATATTTTTGGTGAATAAATGAATTTGATAGGTCTGTCCACCAAATATTTTGAAGATAACAATTTTATCAATTTATGCCCATTAGTTTCCACATTAGCCACTTTATATTCAAGATTATCTAACAGATTTAGAGTGTCGTTGTAGTGGGGTGTAAATGTGGGTTCTCCACCAGTTATCATCAATCCACATCGATATTCGTTAATCTTGGATTGAAGTTGTGGAATTGTATATGATCCTTCTTGGGAAATCCGCATTTTAACTTTGGTGTCACAGAAGAAACAATCTTTGTTGCAGGTTTTAAATCGTAGGAGAAGCATGGCTCTTCCAGAATCTGGTCCTTCACCTTGGAAGGTTCGAAAACATTCAATTAATTTAATATCTAACATTCATAATCCTTTCACATTTCTCTTTTATTTTTGTTCTCATTTTTTAAAAAAAAATATTTTTCAGTGGTTCAATATACGGTTCATCTCGAATTTTCATTAGTATTAATCCAACATTATTTTCTCCATGATGATTTCTCTCACAAGAGGCACAGATACACACCCCATAAAAATTATCATGCCAATTATTCCATTCCACAATATCACCCTTCGAACGCTTTAATTTCATATACCATTTTGTATCCTGTTGAAATTTCACTCGAATGATATAATCCACGACAGGCAAGCTTATTTTTCTCCAGTTTTTTCTTAGTAACTCCTTGTTGTGTTGTAATTTCCAAAACTTTTTAGCTTCCCATGGTTTTAATTTCGCTATCATTTCTCTTATCATTGGTTCTGTAGTTTTCATAGCTTGATAAAAAGTTTCTGGATATTTATATGTTATTCCCTGATATTTATATGGAAATTCAAATGGTTCGAAATTACTAAACCAATTTCTTATAAGTCTTTGCATTAAATCCTCCTAAATTTGCATAACCTGATTTGCATCCCTAACACTAAATATGGGTTCGAGCATAAGCTTGTATCTATCTTCAAATACGAGTTTCAGTGTTGAATCGATATCAATTATAAAATAATCCGGCAATCCCTCTTCGTTATCTGGAATAGCTATAATATCAACTGGATTCTTTTTGGGTTTGGCTTTAATATTCGCAACATACTTTTCGTATTTTTCAATTACATCTTGGGGTGCTTTTGTATAATCTAAACCTTTCACCCAATACATATATGCTCTCGAACCTTTCTGATGAACTGAATACTGTATATTATTCCAAGCAAGCATAGAACGAACACCCTGTGACATAACCTTATAATCTTTGAGTTCTTTATTCCAACTTACGGGTTTGGCCAACGTCTTATCACCGGCTATGATATTCTTTCTAAATTGAGATCTTTTATCGGAGATAAACTTCATTACTTTAACCATCGAAAACTTTTCATCCTTCATGACAATTTCCATAAGTTCTTTGAGAAACTCTTTTGTCTGTGAAGGATAATCCGATCTCTTAATAGCAACACCCATATAATTCATTTTATCAACCGCACTTCCTTCATTCTGAATAACACGGGTCACATAATGTTTCTTAGCCAAAAATAATCCACGAGAGCAAACCAACTCATTTTTTAACTCAAGAGCACTGTGATCTGGAGAAACATTATGTTTCTTAACCATAGTTGACATGATATCTTTATTTAGAAAATCCTGTATGTTGATGCAGTGTTTATTAATTGCATCAAGAGAGTGATCTTTAAAATCTCTAAAACAGCAGAAAATTGAATCTGTGTCTCCGGTGATAATATATTTGGTCTTTCGTTCTGGAAGATCAGCGGCATAGTATTCATCCTTACTCAGTGGTATTGGTGGTGTATAATCTTTTTCAGTGTCCAGAGATTTCATATAAGCCTCACCTTCTATAATAGCATGTTTCAAAGCTTCCTGACCCCCCAGAGTAATTGCTGATGCAATAGACAAATCAAAGAATCTAAAACCCTTGGTTGCAACAACTCCGTATAATGTATTAGCCAAAACTTTATAAACCAACTGGCGAGTATAAAAGAAATCTTCATTTTCTTTATCCTTGGCGTCAATAGCTTTAAACATTTTAGCCTTATATACTTTACGAGTATCAAGAATAGAAGAAACGATCTGTGAAAGCTCTGATATTCTATTGGTGTGATTCAGAAAGAAACATCCATTTATTGTAACTATAAGATTTTCTTTTTCCATTTTCTCCAACAACTCTTCCTTGGTAACCTGTAATTCCTGAGCTTTATTAAGAGGATCAATAATAACATTAATGTGACTCGGTAGATTATCTCGATCATGTGACAGGAAATATCCCATCGTAGAATCTGCTGTCTTCATAACAAATGTATCGATTCCAAGGTTATATGTTTTGATTATACTTGGATACAGTGACGTATAATCGAAATCAACAAACCAATCATAAATTCCTGGTATTGGTGGTAGAACAAAAGCACCTGGATAATCTTGTTTGATCTTTCTTTTAGTATTCTTGGATGCCATATTTCTCTCTCGTAAAAAATTAATACAAATAGAATCGATCTGACCAGTAGATGCACTACCCGCTTCAAACGCTGTAGTACAAACATTTCTAATCTCATTTAAGAGTTTTATATGTCCAAGTTTCTTTTCAAGTCTTTCAATAAGATCAACGTCCCTGATATTATATTCTACAGTTTTGTTTAACATCTTCCAATACATTTCATTAAACGGTAAAGGAAGCTGAATCTTTGTTTCACCAATCTCATGTTGTCCAACGAATCCCAGAGTATTACTTTCCAACTTTGTGAATGTGAATTTCTTGTATAGTGCAAGCTGATCGAGTGGAACCGTACCAACAAGATTACATATCGCCTTCTCACCATCAACAAAAAATTCTTTAAACTTAGACATGATTGATGCATCCATTCCAAGTTTTGGAAGTCGATTAAAAATATATAGTAAATCGTATGATATTGCATTCCATCCAGTAATATAATCTGGATCATTCTCTTTAAAATATCTGAGAAATTTGTTTATCAGAACGTTCTCATCGAGACATTTGATTATAGTAGTGTCTTTAAACTTATCTGGATCAAGTTTCTGAGAATTCTTTGTATGAGGTATTACGAATGTTGTCCTCACTCCATTATATTTTCCAGTTATCATATTGATTCGATAATCAGCATCATGGGCAAATGGAAAAACTTGAACGTCACCTGTATCAACCTCGATATCAAAAAACATTATATTCCAAAGTTTAGTCGAAGTCTCACCTTCATTAAAATGATAATAGTCCATCGCATGTTTAGTTGTTAGCCTGACATCACTTTCATATGTAACAGCTGGATCAACCGTAAATCTATCTCGATAACTCATATGAACTTGATATAAATCATCATACGACATAATCTTTTTGGCAATTTCTGCACTCTCAGCCTGATAACAAACAAAATCTTGTGATGCTCGGTGATAAACTTTATTATTATCGCTATCTCTAAAAATATATAAAACTTCTTTCGTTTTATTCATTTCCTGAACATCTATAAGACGATATTCATTTGTGTAGAATTTTTTGGGAATAGAATAATGAAATATACCTTTCTTACGTTTTGATGTTTTTGTGTTATCAACATCATTACCAGACATATAATCATTAATTCTTTCAAAATGAGTTTCATAAATGGGAATCCAAGTCTCTTTATTTCCATTCACATAAGATGGATGAACCGTAAGAAAGACTTTATGTCCTTCCCACTCATAATATTTTCCTGCAAGTTCAGTTATTCCCGCTTTAGCAATATTAAAAGCTGTCATTGGAGTGCTACCGATTATAACGACGAGCTTTGGCTTACAAGTTTTGATAATATTCATTGCATTAATTTTGCATCTATCGACAACTTCGGGGCTTGGGTTTCCGGTGGTTCCATCTGCATTTAACGTCTGACAGAGAACCGTATTAGTGATCAAGTAATTGAATCTATCCAATCTAAGTTTGTTAAAAAACATTCGAAATAATTGTCCTGATCTACCAATTAAAGGTTTCTCTGTTTCGATCTCTTCTTTAGCAGGATTTTCAGCAATAAAAACAATATCTACTTTAGATAGATCATCCTCACAATTTGTTTCTAAAACACACGAATTACAATTCAATAATTCACAGCTCAAACAATCTGCAAAAGACTTCTTAATTGAAATTGGCATACACTGTCCTCCAAATGTTATTTTAATATTTGTTAAAATAAATGAATAATTAGTCTCGGTTTTTTTGTTTTTAAACAGTTACATCTATATATATTAATTAATGAAAAGGGGTAGTTTATTTTTTAAATAATCTTTTATTATACTGAAAGGAGCTCCACCATGGAAACAATGTTAAAAGGTTTTAAAGACGGCCTAAGTGAGTTTGATAGAAATGATCTGATGTCAGCAATTGGTGACAAAAATGATATTATCTGTCAGCTTATAACAGATCAAGTTGCAGAAACCAAGCGGTTCACAATCCCCGAAAGGCCTTTCGGTGATGATACGTGCACCAAATGCAGTGGTCTTGGCCAAAAGATTTTATTTGACCGAACACTGTCTGTTCGAACATGTCTCAAATGTGAAAATGGTCGCAAAACCATCCCCTGCATCAAATGCCATAATGGACGGTACATTCGAGAAATAGGCGATCTCAAGATCAATGTCGAATGTAAATTTTGTGATGGGACCAAGCGTCGAGAAGTTAAGTGCAGAACATGTCGAGGAACCAGTGAACTTCGGAAGATGGTTATCACCCCGAAGATCAAATCCACAACACCCTGCAAACATTGCCGCGAACTCGGCTTCAACGACGATCATTATTTTGCCGTTATCGATGATGTTGAAAAATTCTTTGATATTGCCGATCAGCTTTTGGATTGTTTGATACCCGATGAGCCTGATGAAAACGTTCAACCACCGAACGAAATTGTTGCTGAAGACTTGGAACTGAACCCAGTTCTCACGGCCTAATGGGTTTTTCTGAGTCATGTCCAGACGGGGTTTTGGCTACCTCCTTTCCTCGTCTGGACTTAATCAACCGGCTACAATCTCAAAATTCTTTTTTAGAAAATTCTTTGATGATGTCTTAGAACCAGTTTTCTTAATCTTCTTTTCTTTTTTTACCTTCCTTTTTGATACTCTTTTTAACCCAAAACTATTATACACAGAATTCTTTTCTGGTGATGCTTCGATCATTTCATATAAAAGTTTTCGATCATCATATTTCAGTAATGGAAATTTCTCTTCTAACTTTTCCATTAGTACCTCTTCATTCTTTTTCGTTTTGAGAAATAGTAAATCACCTCTCCTCATCTTAAAATCTATGATGGCACCCTTGAGAAATTTAAAAAGAGTTTCCTTATCAATATACCATAGATTAATATTGTTGAAATGTTTATTGAGATATAGACACATCTTAGGGTTTTTCATGAACATGGAGATTACATATCGTTGATTGAGGGGACCACTTTTCTTCAAGATATCTGGAGTGATCACATTACCGGCAGAATCAGTTTCTGGTTTTGGTATTGGAGTGTCTTTGGAACCGTCGAAGGCCCAATTAATGAATGTTTTAAAAGGGATATGAATCACGCTCCTTTCGCATAATTTTAATTATGTTATCATAAAAATTATTTATTCTCGCTTCACATAATAGTTTTGGCACAGTTAATTTGCCAGCTTTAATATCATCAAGAATATCGAACAGTTCTGTTATATTATTATATCTATATTCTTTAGGTACCAACTCTGGATATGAAAATGCATCTGGAACAACTGGAATACAATTATTAATGATAGCATCCACAACCTGATATCCAAATGTTTCTTCTCTGGCTGTAACCAATAGCACTTGTGACTCACTTAATGCTTTACAATAATCTTCCCAAGTCCGACAATCTGGTCGATAGATCATTTCTAAATATTGTTGTTCAACATGAAGTTCTATATCAGCGTCAGTTTTCTGTATGGAAGGTCTGGCAACAGATATGAGAAAATTATTCTTTTCTGTTTTAACAGGTTTGATTATATTCTTTGGTGGTGCTGGAACGCCTACTACTTCGGTTGGAATGTCAATGAAATCCAATTTTCCTTGGTGGTAATAACTTCCGACGAATACTTTATTAAACATTAGCCCATGAGCTTTTTCCACTTGAATTTTGGAGTGTCGTACTCTCTGAAAATAATCGTAGTCGTTCATACTGGTGGCGTGACAAAATGCATAAGCGTATTTGGGTCTCTTGTGGTATAGAACATTTGAAAAGAATCCAGGAAAACTCAAGTCTGCTAAAAAAAGAGTATCATCTGATCTTAAATCCAAATTCATATATTCATCTATCTGAGCACACTCAAATTCTATAGCGGCATGTGTTGGTGAAAAGGCAGACAACATACCTCTACGACATTGCATCATATCAGAATATTCTTTTCCGATTGTGATGACCTCAAAGTCAGCTTTCTTAAACTCTTCTGGAAATTTCCACGTCCACCATTCAGAATATCTCATCGGGGTTGGATGTTGAGGGACGAAAATGATTCTAGACATCGATTTCTCCCAGCATTTCTTTAATAACATCAGTTGTCAATTGAAGTTTGAGAGTCTCTGTGAGTACCGAAGCAACTTCATCTTTCATACAATCCTTGGGTCTTTCATTAATAACTTTTAGTTCATCACCAGTTATATGCCAATTCGTTCCGATAACACGTTTGGTTATAACATTATTTTCTTCATCTAAAAAACATACTCCTAATTTTAGTGTTTTCATTTCTTCCCCCTTACATTATCTAGCAGTCTCGAAATAATACCCTTTTCAATATCTATTTTCATTTGATCTTCCATGATTCTCACTACTTCTGATCTCATATGATCATTTTGAAGGAGTTTTTTATCTTTCTTTAAATCGATTTCCCAAGTTGTATTTCCTTCTTCTTTTGCAATGATATGATCATTTTCATCTAGTAAACATATGTTTAACCGTGTTATCATTTATTTTTCCTTTTTCGATTTATTCGCCTCGCTTTACGAGCTAATTCATTCTTCATTCGCCTCTTCTTAATAACCTTCTTTTCATGACTTATTTTGTTTCTCATAAATCGGGTTATCGGCTCTTCTGTTTCTTCTTCTTCCTTCATTATTGAATCTGCAATTGAATCTTTTATTTTCTCATCTATAACTTCTATGTCATTTTTTAGTGCGTCTTTCATTTGATTTTCCTTTCGTTAGTTTTGAAACCAAGGTAAACTTAAATCTTGGATGTTTCTCGATTGTCCTTCTACTCGATAAATTGTACGATCATTTTTGGTGGTGGAGGGTGTTAGTTGTAGGTATTCTCCATTCCAATGTTGAATTAATATCTTGTCCCCGATAGTATCTAAAATGTCAACTTCCACATTCACAGCTGACATCGGGGCTACAGGCTCGATTGCAAGTGTTGTTGTCATCGATGTGTTCCTCCAAATGAGTCTTGAGAATAGAAATAAAACCTTCTTTGATCAATAAATCTGCTCCTTCATCATTCATGCTCAGTGTAATTACAACCAAACCATCTTCTTCCTCTTGTACGTCATCAACATCAATAATTGGTTCGTTCGTTTTAACGTCCATTATAATATCCCCTTTAGGTTATAGTGCCAACTATTATAACCTTCAAATAAAAAGTATTTGGATTCCCAAGCCCACATATTTTTCTGTGACTTAAATACATCATCCAAAACTTCTCGCTTATTAATAAAATCATCGACCTCATGAATATATGGCGCGTTCATAATAGTATTGTAGAACACAACCTGTTGTCCAGCTCTGGCCATCATTTCACCAGCATATCCCCACTGTCTATGAAGCGGATGTGTTTCATAAATAGGATCGGGAAAAAAGAAAACGCTATCCTTAGCGGTTACCCATTGTGGTGGAAGGTTGTTGAGAAACACTTGAGCAGCGATATCATATTTATCACGCAATTTCTGGGCTTCTTCTCGTCTGAGTTGGGGTGTTGATGCATCGTATAATATCATGGTTTTATAATTTGATACTACCTCAAAACATCCTATAATTTCATCGTCTGGATGTGGTGCAATGATAATAATGTTTTTATCAGACATAAAATCTCCTTTGCAATTTAATTTTTTATTTGTTACTAAAAAATAAAAAATAGTCTCGGTATTTTGAAACATTATCTATATATATTAATAAGTGAGAAAGGAATATTAATTCAATTTTTAAAAGGAGACTATATGAAACTCAAAGAAGCAATGCTTGAATTAGATAAAAATTCAAAATTTAAGTTCGTTTTAAAATGGTCGATTGGTATCACCCTCATGATAGAATGTATCCGTCTATGGGGTTCACTCATCATCGATTACGTTTTATAGGAGGTATCATGGTTCTTCCGAATTTAGATAGCGCTTTAAGAATGCAGAAATGCATACAACTGGAATATGATATTGCCTGTTATTATATGGCATACGTGGCGTATATCAGTGGTATTCGAGGATTTACCAACACACCTCAAAATTTTGATGAATTCTCTCACGATCATCAAGTTCTTCAAAATGCTTGGGGAAAACTTCATAGAAATTAAGGAGAAAAAATGGGAGCTACAGTTAGTCTCATAAACAGATGTCGTAAGTTGGGTGCCGCAATGCCGTCTGGAGTTGATCATGAAATCATCGCGAAACTCTTGACTAAACTCATCGTACAGGAACATGTCAATGATGAGGATGCATTTGAAGTTGCGTCTGAAGCTTACGCGGAAGGTTTCAACAATATAACTATAGAATAAAGGAAACTATTATGTCACAGTTAATTCGTTTTCAGAAAATTGGAGAAACAAAGGTTTATAGTGAAGTCACCTCAAAACCGTTAGTGGTAGTGATAAACATTTTGAAAAAACATGGTTACCACGTAATCCAAAGTGTTGAGTATTCTGAGGGTGACACGGTGAAATTAATAACCTTAAGGAGATAATAAATTCAAAGGTGGTATGAAAATGAAAAGGAGGACTCTTTAATGTGCAAAGATTGTACCAAGGAAGGAAAGTGTTCGTGTGCCTGTGTTGCTTTGATGCGTATCCCCAAAAAGGACTTAACAGCCAAAGAGTGGGAACTTATCAGAACATACGAAAAAATATCCCGTGAGGGGTTGGAGTAAAAATTTGCTGGGGGTGTATGAGCTCTGGACATGACACGCTAGCGGTCTGACATACTCTATAAGCCCCTAGCATTAACAATTTAGAATTGAGTCCTACTGGTTAACATACCGCGCGACCAGAAATTAGAACATACTCGGCGCTATTATTGGTGAGGCGATCTGCAAGCAGTGTCTTGTAAGAGCCAAAGGATGTCGCTCATTCTAATAACTTATATAAAAGGAGACAAAAATGATATTTTTCGATGTAAAGGTTTCAATACCCAGACATATTGTCGAACAAATTGGGAAGAGAATAAAAATGTCTATGCTTAGTGAAATGCGTCTAATAACACATACGTATGATCATTATCGTTATCGTGATCGAGATATTGAGGATGCAGAAAGACGTATCGACAGAGCAATAAAAGCTGTGGCAAATTCTGATAAAAAGTCATGTGAGGGGTATATCCTTAATAAAGAACAGGTTTGTGACATCTCAATGGAATTAAGAAATGGTCATAAAATTGCAGCAATCGAAATATTTCGCGAACACACCGGATGTGGCCTCAGAGAAGCCAAGTATATAATCGATAAATTCGGTACAGGTGATCTTTCAGCAATGGAATTTGAAGGTTCGTTTATTTAAAGGTTTGCACTCGAAGCGCTTCGGGTGTAATTGTTGGCATTCCGCGAACTGGGTCCATGGATCAATCTGGGTACCTGCTCCTTAGTAGGGAATGTTCAACGTTAAGTCGGCTATATTGAATGACAAAGTTTGTAGAGTTGTCCTTGCATAGTCGCGCGGATGTGGTTTGGATCTGTTATCTCCATTTGCAACTCGGGAATCGCCCAACCCGGCCCTTAGTTGAGGAATAGATGGAGCGCCTTGGTAATTCGATGGCAATCCGCGATCCAAACCACATCCATCATTAACCAGCTGGGAGAACGTGGTCCCAGCATTCTGCACTGTGCTGGGGGTAGTAGATGATTATACCTGACCCCACTTTAAAAAGGGGATTGGTCAATGCCGTCTATGATCTGCCCCCAGCTCTTTTAAAATCTTAGCTTGGGTAGATAGGTGATAAACCCATTTAGTCAATTTCGCATTAGTGATATACTAATTGTTCGGTCAATTTCACTGATAAACCTACCCAAGCATCCAATTATATAAAGGAGAAAATAATGCAATTTCTAGGAGTTCGTTCGTCAGTAGCTTTTCAGTTTATTTATAAATCGTATG
>Ga0307379_10002696_pt1 | contig 26116 bp, 19 predicted proteins | sample UN2MG_FD_202237 | JGI IMG/M metagenome (GOLD analysis project Ga0307379, IMG submission 202237) | Soil microbial communities from Risofladan, Vaasa, Finland - UN-2 | ecosystem: Environmental > Terrestrial > Soil > Coastal area > Acid sulfate soil | place: Finland: Risofladan, Vaasa | collected...
CGCCAAGACCGGCGCTGGTTATACATCCGCTCCGTGAATCCACCCTCTTCGAGGAATTTTCGATCCAGGGTTTGCATTTGCCTGTGCAGCAGGTAGCTTGCCTGGTTGATCAGGCAAATCATTGTATTGGCCGCGATTTCCTCAGAACTCTTCTTGAATGAGTCGGACCGGTCTAACCTGTCGGACTCGTCTGACAAGAACTTTCTTGCTTCAAGCGCTTCCGGGGAGTTCTTGTCCCAAATCCGTAAGCCACGCTGGCGCAGGAAGTCCTCGTAGTCCAGCAGGAGTTCCTCCAAGCTGGCCCGGGCCACACCCGTCAACTTGAGCTCTGTTTTCTTCGAGGTGGCCGAAGCCATGCTTCCCTCGGCGATATTTTGTACGCCGCTGCGAGCTGCCTGCACCATCTGGTCGTGGGTGCGTGAGCGCTTGTCGATGAAGCGGTTGCAAAAAACAACCGTCAGGTCATATGCCAGCTGGGCGCTTTGAAAACTGCGCAGCTTGCGGTAGCCGCCATGGGGAGGGATAAGGGCTGTGTCGTTATCCATTTGCTCTCCTATTGTCAGACCTGTCGTCTGGTCCGATTTGTCCTGCTCGCTGCTTCCCCGAAAGGGATTGTCCCTCATTTTACAGAGAATTATTAATTATTCAATGTGCCGTCGCTCGTCCTTGATAAATTTCGCATTTAAGCCGAAATCGAAATATAAAAAGTAATATTGTAAGACCTGGCACCAGAGTCTTCCATACTTATTTATTGATCGATCATATAAGTCGCAGCAACAGGGCAGGCCCCCGTGCCTGCTCCTACAATTCTGTGTTGCCCAATCCTTATTTCGCCGTTGCATCATCAACGATTTTAATTTCTTCTTCCGTTAATCCATACAATTCATAAACCAACCGGTCGATTTCACAGTCGGTGGTATCAATTTGTCTTTGTATGACTCGTTCTTCAAACTCAGTTTTTTTATTTACGATCTGATTATTAAGTTCCAACATCGATTTTACTAGTTTTTCTAAATGATCGTGACAAGCCCTTTCTTTCTGGTTAGAAAAATCGATTCGATGGATTGGAAGGTTTCTAACATCATTTACTAAAATTTTTGGAAAAACGCCTTTTCTTGCCTTTGGAGATGAACTAAAATGCAAATAAGCAATTAAGCGAGATGCACATAAACCGAGAATATAAAACAATGAGTATTGTGTTTCAAGAGAGATGCAATTGATTATTCCAGGATTATTATAAAATTCCTCGTTTGAATACGTAACATGCAAAAGACCTGATTTGGGATCCGTAATTTCGCGAAAGAGTAATCTCGGAGATATAAAGAATTCTGGCTTTCGAGGTGCTGCTAACCAAGGTCCATAGCTGATCCACTGAATTCCATTCCAGTGGATTGAATAACGTTTAATATCTCCACCTCGAAGTTCCCGTTTGTAAGTTTTATCCTTTTTTTTGTCTGCATGCCAAATGCGGTTTTTAATTGTAAATTCATCATGCCCACGATATTTATCATAAGGAATAAGTCCTTGAGAAACTGCTAATATATCTCCAAGTGGATGGGAATCTTTCTCAATCTTTTCTCTTAATTGAGACGCAACCGAATGTCCCACAGCCATGTTCCATGCATTATCATTTTTTTCGAGTTCGATTTGGTTTAAAGTGCCGATTGAGTTGAATTTTCTAAGATCCGAAAATGAAACAACATTAATGCTACAATTTTTATCAATATTTTTTAAAAGAAATGGAATTGAAGTTCTTACGGTAGCACCATCAAATACATCAACATCTGCAAGGTCCACAATGCATTCAATAAAAAAATTATTTGCAACAAATTTACGAAACTTTGAAGCGTATAAATTTAAAAAGATCGTGTTCGGGATAATAAAACTAACATAACCTTTGTTTTTTATTAAATGTTCAGATTTTGAAATAAAAAATTGAGAAGTTTCAAAATCCGAAACGGATGGGTGTGCATTAATTAAAAATTTTTTTATTTTTGGACCTAACATGGCCCCATACGGTGGATTGCCGATGACACAATCGAAGCCACCAGATTTCATGGCTGCGGGGAATTCGCGCTGCCAGTCGAAGGGATTGACACGTTTCATTTCATCGGGATCGGGGATCAAGCGGCCGGAGAAATAGTCGGGGCCGATGAGGGAGTTGCCGCATTTGATGTTATTGGAGAGATTGGGCAACGCCCTTTCGTGAAAAAGTTGGCGGGACTGGCCGACGGTTTCGTCGGTTTCACCTTCCAGGACTTTGAGCAGCAGAGACAATTTCGAGACCTCGACCGCCTGGAGATCGATGTCCACGCCGAAGATATGGGTGATCAGGATGCGTTTTTTCTCGGCGATGGCCAGCCGCCAATACTTGCCGCGGCGGTCCAGGTAAACCGCCTCTTTGTGCTTTTCCGGGCGGTTTTCCAGGTACCATTTCTGGCAGTGGTCGAGCAGGCATTGATAAGCTCCAAGCAAGAATGAACCGGAACCGCAGGCCATGTCCAGGACGCGCAGCGGCTGGCCGTTCTTACCACCAGCGAGCTGCGCCGGGCTCTTGCCCTCGATCACCTTGCCCACGGTATTTTTTACGATGTAATCGACGATGTAGGCCGGGGTGTAATAAACGCCGCCGGCTTTACGTACTTCGGGCTTCTCTTCCACCTTGGCCCGGTGCTCAGCGGTGAGGCGGATGACTTTGCCCAGGAAACGCTCATACACCGTACCCAGAATCTCCACCGGCAGAACGCCAAAATGGTAGGGCGAGCCGTTTTCGAAATAGAGGCTCTGCAGGATGGGCTTGATCACCTTGTCATCGATGGTCAGCGCCGGAGTAAGGCGGTCGGGCTGTTCAGAGACGCCATCCTCTTTCTGGAAATGGAAGATGCCCGAATTATATTTCTCGTCGGCCTTGCGACACAGTTTCATAAATTGGGCATAAATTTCCGGCTGCTCACAGAGCTTGAGCAACTGACCGTAAGACTCGCTGCCGCGGTCCTCGGCCATGCGCAGGAAAATAATGCGGTCGATGGTGCGCTGCACGGCGGTGTTCAGATCGTCATAGCCCAGGTACAGATTGCGCAGGGCGATATTGCGGGCCAACGAATCGCGCCAGCCTTCGATCTCCTTTAGAAACTCGTTGTCCACTTCCGAAGTACCGCGCTTGCGCTTGGAAGCGGCATAACGATCATACGCTCCCGCCCACACCGCTTCGCGCGAAAAAATATCCCAAAGTTCCCGCCAGCGGTCGGGATATTCCTCACTGCGGAAATACTGAATGCGGCCGTAACTGGCTTTATCGATGGGCCGTGGCCTGATGGTGCAGTCATAAACTCCCAGCTCTTCGAAGTCGGTGAGGATAGAGAGGGGCACCTTGGCGCTCCAACCGTAGCGGCGCAATTGGTAAGCTGGTCCCGGATCGGCGTTAATGTTGATGCCGCATTTCTTGGCCTCGGTGTAAAACTTGGCCAGTGTGCCGACACGGAAGGTGTAATCCGGGGCTTTCTGCTGGCCTTCGATTTCCAGGCTGTCCTCGGTAACGACCTCGCGGTACTGCGGCGCAACCATCGCTGTGTTGCGCAAGTCCCAGCCAAGAGCTTCGAAAAAGGGATCAATCAGGCTCTGGCGGACATGTGCTTCTTTAACTCCATGAGCGAAAAATGCCTGACGGTTGGTGGCGAAGTACTTGCAAAGTTTGGCTATCTCTTCTCGTCCCTGATCAAAGGTTTTGCTCATGCTTATTTGTTTAAGGTTTAACCCATTCAGCCAATATTGTCAAGGCCGAAGAATGTTTGAATCATAAATGCATTTCGGTAGGGGAGGGTTTAAAACCCTCCCGTACTTAAGTCTAAATTCCAATTCACAAGTACCCAATTCCAAACATAATCCATAGCGGCGAATCTTGTGTTCAGCAACGTTGTCCAGTCCTCCGCTACATCTGTTTTTTTTATTTCAAATGCGATACAATCAATTCCGGAGGAACACAAACATGAACCCAAAAAAAATCGCATTGTTTATGCTGATATTGGCAGCCGCCGCCTGGGCCTTTGCGGCCGAGGCGCGCTTCATGACCTATCCCGATATTCACCGCGACAGGATCGTCTTCACTTATGAGGGGGATCTCTGGCTGGCCGATGGCGGAGGCACGGCTGCTCGCCTGACCAGCTTCCCCGGTGACGAATACGCGGCCAAGTTTTCCCCGGACGGCCAATGGATTGCCTTCACCGGCAACTATGACGGCCAGCCCGCCGTCTACCTGATGCCCAGCGCCGGCGGTGAACCCACAAGGCTCACCTACCAGCCGGGAAGCGTGCAAACCGTGGCCTGGACCCCTGACGGCCAGCGCATCGTCTTTCGCTCCAACTTCGAGCAATTCATCACTCGCGACCCCAAACTATTTTGGGTCAAAATCGACGGCACGGCCGTGGAGCGGTTGCCGGTCGATCGCGGCACGCTGTGCAGCTTTTCAGCCGCTGGCGCCGAGATGCTCTACAATCGCCGCGGCAACGAGGAATACCAGTGGAAGCGCTACAAGGGCGGCCAGCATACCGATATCTGGCGCTACGATTTTACCAGCCGCCGCTTCACTGCGGTCTCCGATTATATCGGCAAAAACGCCTACCCCATGTGGATCGGCAACACCATGTACTTCGTTTCCGACCGCGGCCAGGGCGGGGTCGCCAACATCTTTTCCCAGGACCTCGCCACCGGGGCCGTGACCCAGGTAACGCGCCATGAAAAATATGACGTGATGATGCCGGAAACCGACGGTGAGCGCATCATTTACCTGCAGGACGGTTATTTGCATCTGCTGGAAGTCAAAAGCGGATCGACCAAAAAAACTGTGATCAGCCTGCCCAGCGACCGCTGGCGGTTGCGCAATCGCTGGCTCAATCCCAGCGAATACATCCACGGCATGGATGTGGGCGGCGACGGCAAAACGACCTTGCTCGAAGCCCGCGGCGATCTCTTCCTGCTGCCGGTCAAGTCCGGACAAACGCGCAACCTGTCGCAGGCGCCGGGCTCGCGGGAGATCTACCCGCGCCTTTCGCCAGACGGGCAATGGCTCTCCTTTTTCTCCGACAAGAGCGGCGAATACCAGCTCTACAAGCAAAAGACGACCGGCGGGGAATGGCTGCAGCTGACCAGCGCTCTTGACCGCGCCGCCTACCGCCAGGCCTGGTCGCCCGACGGCAAAAAGATCCTTTTCGGCAACAAGGAGATGGCGCTCTATTGGCTCGACGTGGAAAAAAAGCAGCTGACGCCGATCGATGCGGTGCCGCAGTTAAAAAACGACGAGTTCAGCTGGGAGATCGATGATTACGGCTGGTCGCCGGACAGCCTCTGGATCTGCTATACCATGGTGGCCTACAATCGCAACAGTCAGGTTTTTCTCTACAGCCTGGAACAAAAAAAGAAATATACGCTGACCGACGATTTCTACAACAATCTTAACCCGTGCTTCGACGGCAACGGCGACTATCTCTACTACCTATCCAGCCGCAATTTCGACATCACCATGGACTTTTACGAGGACAACCACGTCATTGCCAACCCCTACAGGGTGATGGCGGTGCAATTGCAGGGCGGGCAAAAACCGCCTTTTGCAGATGGCCAAACAGAGGAAGCCAAGCCCGCGAAGAAAAAAAGTGAAGGCGGCAAGACTGCCCGCTCCAAGCGGATCCAAATCGACCTCGAGGGCCTGACCCTGCGCACGTTTGCCCTGCCGGTTCCGGCCGGCAACTATTTTTTCCTGCGCGCCGGCCGGGGCCGGGCGCTCTGGTGCTCGGTGCCGGTGTTCAGCGAGGATGAATACGAGGAGGTCTTCAAGCCGGGGCGTGACAGCAAGTGGCGGCTGCATATCTTTGACATGCAAGAAAAAAAGGAGACGGCGCTGGAAGACAAGATTCGTGACTACGCCCTCTCGGTGAACGGTGAACAGGTCATGGTGTCCCGGGGAAAAGACTTTTTCGTCGCCAAGCTCGACGATTTGCTCGATGACCTGCTCGACGGCAAGAAACCGAAAGAGGAAAAGATCCATCGCCTGAAACTCGACGGCATGCTCTATTACGCGGATACCCTGGCCGAATGGCAGCAAATTTTTTCCGACACCTGGCGCTGGTACCGCGATTTTTTTTACGACGCCGATATGCACGGCCAGAACTGGCAGGATGTCGGCGATCGCTACCGCGCCATGATCCCGGAGCTCAGCTCACGCGCCGGCCTCAACTGGCTGATGTCGCAGATGGTCGGCGAGTTGTGCGTCGGCCATGCCTATATCCGCGGCGGTGACATGGGTCCGCTTTCCTTGCCCGCAACTCCCGTTTACACCGGCCGCCTGGGCGCGGATCTGCTATATGATGCCGGCGCCGGTTTTTTTCGTTTCGAAAAGATCTACGGGCCCAGCGCATACAACTTGGAGCTCAAAGCGCCGCTGCTGCGACCCGATATCAAGGTCAGGGAGGGGGATTACCTGATTGCCATCAACGGCAAGACCCTGCAGAAAAATGAGGATTATAACCGGCACCTGCAGGTGACGGACGGCCAGAAACTGTCGATCACCGTCAACGCGGCACCGACGTTGCAAAATGCCCGGACCTACGAGATCGAGCCTCTGCGCAGCGACCGCGCTTTGCGCTACAACCGCTGGCTTAGCGAAAACATCCGCAAGGTGCTGAAAGCCACGGACAACCGCGTCGGTTACATGCACATCAACAACATGGGCTCTCGAGGTATCGGCGAATTCGACAAGTTCTGGCGCGCTTTCCGCAACCTGGAGGGCATCATCATCGATGTGCGGCGCAACTCCGGCGGCTGGACCGAATATTTTCTCATCGATAAGCTGGAGCGCCAGCAGGTGGGCTTCAACGTGCTGCGCGACATGAAGCCTTTCCGCTACCCGGGCAGCGCCGGCCCGCAATGCTACGTCGCCGTTTCCAACGAGGACAACGGTTCCGACGGCGAAGCCTTCATCCAGCATTTCCAGGATCGCGGATTGGGCCCTGTAGTCGGTGTCCCCTCCTGGGGAGGGCTGGTCGGCATCATCAACGGCCAGCGCACCGTCGACAACGGCAGGGTGCAGCAGCCCAACAACGCCTTTTACGGCAAATCGGGAAAGTGGTGGGTGGAAAACAGGGGCGCCATGCCCGATATCGTCGTCGACAACGATCCTGGCTCGGTCATGGCCGGCCGCGACCTGCAGCTGGAGAAGGCGATCGCGACGATCCTGGCCGCGATCGAAAAAAACACGAAAAACAAGTTCCCGCCGCAGCCGGCATATCCGGATAAAAAATAAAAAAATGTTGAAGGGTAAAAGAGTTGAAGGGTTGATGGGATAAATGCAATAAATCGAATCAACTCGTTTGCTTGAACGCTTTAACTCTTGAACCCTTCAACCCGTCAACTATTTTCTATAATTTCGAACCTCGAACATCGGACTTCGAACCTGTTCCTACGATTTTCTGGGGAACCGGGGGAAAAAGACCGGGGTCCTTTTTTTATATGCATCGAAATCGGGGCGGCCGGCGTATTTTTTTTCCAGCAGCGGCACGCCGGAAACGAAGCGCAGCAGGAAAGTGATGACAATGGGGCCGGTCAGCCCCAGCCAGCCCCGGGGTGCGGAGAGCGCTAGCACGGCCATGCCCCACCAGAGGGCCGCCTCGCCGAAATAGTTGGGATGGCGGCTGAGGGTCCACAATCCGCCGGTCATGATCTTGCCGCGGTTGGCCGGATCTTTTATGAATGCGGCCAGCTGGCGGTCGCCGATGGTTTCAAATAGAAAGCCCGCCAGCCATACGAGTACGCCCAACCCGTCCAGGAGACGCAAGGCCGGCTGCGCCTGGCCGACGATCAGCAGCAGCGGCGCGCTGACCAGCAGCAGCAGAAGCCCCTGCAGCATGAAGATCTGCCCGAAGCTGCGCATGACAAAGTGCTTGCCCCACTGGCGGCGCCAGGCGGCGTAACGGAAATCCTCTTCGCGTCCGCGGTTGCGGCGGAATATATGCAGGGCCAGGCGGCCGCCCCAGACCCAACCCAGCGCCAGGGCCAGCCATTGCCGGACCTGGCCATCCCCATGAAGCGCGAAAATTACGGAGCTGACCAGGATGAAACCCAAACCCCAAGCGATGTCGACGACGCCGTTGTTTTTTTTGATCAGGGCAAGGACGAAAACCAGTGTCATGTAAATGAAAATCAACAGTGCCGCTTGGGCAATCACATGCGTCATTGGCACCTCCCTTTTCCCGATGGTTTGAATTTTTTTTATATGCGGTTCGTTTTAATTAGAAAGCGGCGGGCGCGCAAGGCGCTCCTCTCCTTGTCCTTGATCTCGAGCATGATGTCGAAATCCAGCCCTTCCCCGGCGGCAATGAATCCGGCAAAATCCTTAAGATCGATGCTTTCGGCATGGCGGCCCTTCCGTTCGCCTTTTTTCTGGGTGCTGTAGTCGACCATGGGTAAACCGTCGTTTTCCCCCCAGGTGGCCGCCGCCTGGCGCAGCGCCGTGCCCAGCGCTTCCCCGTTGCCGTTCAACTGGTGATGAAAAGAGTCGAAAAGAACGGGGATGCCCGTACGTTTGCTGATCTGCAGACAGTCGGCAACGCTGTACTGGTGGTCGTCGTTCTCAACCGCCAGGCGGCGGCGGATTTTTTCGTCCAATTGTTCGAAACGGGCGCAGAAGCGTTCCAGGCTCGCTTTTTTGTCGCCATATACGCCGCCGCCATGGATCTGGATCCGGGCCGTCAGGTCCAGTCCCAGCAGGTCCAGTACTGCCGCGTGGTAGGCCAGTTCGGCGGCGCTGCGTCTGAAAATATCCGGGTCGGGCGAATTGATCAGGGTGAACTGGTCGGGATGCATGGATATCCTCATGCCTTTCCGGCGCATCACGCTCCCAAGGGCGGCGAAGCGCTCGACGAATTCCTCCTGCCAGGGGAACGTACAGACCGGGTGAGAAGCGAAGGGGACAAGGTCAGAGGTAATGCGGAAGAACAGCAGGCCATTGGCGAGGTTGAACTCCAGTATCCGGCCCAGGCACTCCAGGTTCTGCTGCACGCTTTCCTCCAGGCGCGCCGGCGAGTAGGAACGCAGGCGGAAAGTGCGGCTCGGCGTGCAACCGATGGAGCGGTTAAGGCAGGGATAGCCGATCTTCATTTTATTTATTCCCTTTTCCCATGGCCGATCCGTACAGGTAGCGGTTGATCTCTTTTTCGTCGGCAGGCAATTCCGGGAAGATCTCCTTCCAGGTGTCCTGGTCTTCCATGCACAAATAAAGGGGAACATGACGGGACAGGCGGGCACGGATCTCGTCGCGGACGAAACGGAACAACTCCAGGCGCAGGGGCATGAAATAGCGGTATTTTTTATCCTGGCCCTCGATCAGCTCTCCCCAGAAAAGCTGGGATTCCCGGTGCCGGAAAATGTGTTTTTTCAGTTCCGCGGGAAAGCGCAAAGCTCCCAGGCTCCACCAGGCCACGCGGCCGGGGTCGATGACCCGGGACAGGCTGCGGATAAGCTCGCGGTAATGCACTTGCCAGCCGGGAAAAAGGATCAGCGGATCGAAATGGATGCCGATGGCGAAGCCCTTGGCCTGGACCGCTGCCAGGGCGCGCAGGCGTCGGGGCAGGGAAGGGGTGAGCGGCTCTTCGCGGCGGATAAGCGGGGCGGGGTTCAACGACCAGGAGACGACGATGTTGGCGGGGACCTCCTTTGCTTCCAGCAGGGCCCGGATGGCGACCGCCTTGGTCTTGAATTCGAAAACCGTTTCGGGAAAACCCTGGAACAGCTCCAGGATCCGGGCGGCGCCAGGAAGGATTTTCTCATAGGCCAGGGAATCGCTCAGTTCTCCTGTGCCGATGCGCACTTCCTTGTTCGTCGCCAGGAATTCCTGCAATTCCGTTTCCAGGGCGGCCCAGTTGGTGTAAAACACGGCCCGGTTCTTGTCTTCCAGGTAGGCCTGCAGAATACAGTAGCTGCAGTCGAAGGGGCAGCCGCTCTGCAGGTTGAGGTTGAAGTAGCCGCAGGCTACGGCCCCGGGCGAACAGGGGCAGTGCTTGATGAACGGTCCGTTTTTTTTGTTCACGAATTCTGGCTTCATCGCATCGATTATACTCGATTGCTTGAAGTCATGTAAATTGCGGATCGTTTCTCGCCGGCAAGGACAAAACAGATATGGTCGGGATGTGCTGTCGCTTATTTTGTCTGAATTCCAAATCCAGAAGCTTTATTCTGAATTGAAGAGGGTTTCCGGACAAGATGGTTTTCTTAAACGGCCTGATGTATAATAAAATTAATAATGCAAAAAACAGGTAATTTCACGATTAAAAAGTGGGCAAAAGTCAAAATACTTCCCAGCCTCCTCTTGTTGGTCGCCCTGGTCGCGATCAGTGCCGGCAAATGCAACAAAAGGCAAGCGCAGCCGTTGAATCTGATGGCAGCCGATATGGTATTCGAGACAGCGGCCGATGCTGAAAAACGGTTTGCCGATTTGCTGAACGACCGGGACCTCGGTCTTGCCAAGATTTTTAAAAGAGAGAAAATCAATATCCTGATTCCCGAAAAAAAATGGACAGGACGATTGAAAGACAGCGGCGTTTCTCGGCAAGCCTTGTTTTCCATTGACAATATGAGAATAAAATGCGCCATAAAAAATAAGCGCCAACAGCGTTTCAGGTTTTCAATATATAATCCGGTCGGCTCAAAACTATTTTATCGCATTTACCTTGAAAAGCAAAAAAAGAAAAAACTGCTTTTCAACAAGTTTATTGAACAGAAGCAATTTTTTAAGGGAAACTTCGATTTGGATAAATCTTGGCAAGAATTTACAATCATTTTGGAAACCCAGGGAAAAGGAATCGGTGCTTGGGTAAATCCGCAATTCGTCGGCAAAAAAGACAAACCGCGGATTTTTATTATAATCGTTTTGGATACGGTCCGATCTGACCATACCTCACTGTACGGATATTTCAGAAAAACAACACCGACCTTGGAACGGTTGGCGCTGGATTCACGCGTGTTCCGTCAGGCGTTCTCTTCCTCAAGCTGGACCCTGCCGGCCCATGTTTCCCTGTTCAGCGGCAAGGACTTGCTGGGCCATCAGGTACTGGCACCCAGCGATCGCATAAAAGAAGATTATCCTCTTCTGGCCGAAGTGTTTCAGAAAAATGGTTTTTTCACCGCTGCTTTTACCGGCGGTGGGTTTGTAGACGACCACTTTGGATTTCACCGGGGTTTTCAGGTCTATGCGAATAGTCCGGGCGGGGTTTTTCTGCGGAATTCAGCAGAAAGGATCCTGAAAAATTTCATTAATTATGCCGAAACATTCTGGGGTGAGGATTTGTTCGTTTTTTTGCATACCTACCAAGCACATGCACCTTATAATTTTCCCACAAAATTCAAGAAGCCTTTCAATCAGAATCTCCGGCGCAATAGCCTCGGCCCGGGCCATTTCTTAAAAAATAAGAAAACTGAATCCTTTAAACCTATCGCTGCAAGCAATAGGCAGGAGCTGGTGGATATGTACGATACGGCAATTTTTTATTTAGATCAAACTTTGCTGGCCGGGGTGGTTCAATATTTAAAAGAGAAGGGGATTTATGAGCAGGCGGGGCTCGTTGTCACCAGTGATCATGGTGAGGAGTTTTATGACCATGGTAGTTGGGGACACGGACACAGTCTTTACAATGAGATGGTCAGGATTCCTCTTTTGATTAAATATCCGGAGAATAGGCATAAGGGGACTGACGATACCCTGACTTCCATCGCGGATATCCCGGCATTGTTTTTGCATGGAAGTGAAATCGAATTTGATCAAGCTTTTTTCCCGGATTTGCATGGAGAAAAGAAACGGGTTTTACCGATTGCGCTTCCTGCTTCTCCGATCATCAAGCAAATTCCCACCAAAGTTTCATTTCTTGACGACCAATTTCATTTTATCTACAACATCATTGACAGAAAAGCATTGGAATTTTTTGTTCCTCAGCCGCAAAACCTGGAAGTCTTTGAGTTCTATGAAAGAAAGGACGAAAAAGAAACAAAAAATTTGGCAGGGAGTAAATCAATGGCAATGAAGGAATTCCATATTCTACTGGCAAATTACATGCAACGTTTGCGCAAATTGCATGGCAAAAAGCAAAAAATAGACAAAAAACTGCTGAAAGAATTGAAGTCTTTGGGATATCTGAATAATTGACAAACCAGCATAGCGAATTCCACAATCCGAGGAATTCAGGTTGTGCGTTTCACTGCTTCTGGATCTTGGCGACGGTGACCTCGTTCTGGCCGTTGTACTTGCCGTTGAGGTCCTTGTAGGACATGACAGGCAGGTCGGAGCTTTCGATGAAGATGACCTGGGCGATGCCCTGGTCAGGGTGCAGGGCTGCCGGCCAGGCGCCGCAGTTGGCGATGGAAATGGTCAGGTATCCCGACCATTCCGGCTCCAGGGGGGTGACGTTGACCAGGACGCCACAGCGGGCATAGGTGGATTTTCCGAATACCAGCCCCAGGATTTTTTTCGGCATGCGAAAATACTCCACGCTCCGGCCCAGGATGAAATGTCCGGGGGGGATAACGATAACATCTTCGCTCAAGGTCTCGAAATTGGCTTCGTTGACCTGGTGGGGGTCCATAATCGCCAGCGGGCCTGTCAGGCGCCGGTAGGTCCTGTCCAAACGCAGGTCATAGCCATACGGGCCAAGTCCGTAAGAAATAACGCCGGAGCGGACCGATGTGGCGATGAAAGGTTCGAGCAAGTGGTTGTTTTCAGCCTGTTCCTTGATCCAGCGCGAAGATTTAAGCATCAGATGATGGAATATTTGGATATTTTATTGCTGATCAGGTAGTACAGCTTGCTCAGGTACTTAATGTCGTTGATCAGGTCCTTGGAAAATTTGAACAGGTATTTGACATAATTGGTCTCTTCGCCCAGGCGCAGCTTGTTTTCGAATTCCAGTGTGAAGTCCTTCAGCTCGAGCATCAGGTTCTGGATATGCAGCAGATTGTCGATGCTTTCGATCAGGGCGACGGTAGAGGCGTTTTTCAAGTTGTTCTTGGGGAAAAGTTTGATCCGCTCCAGGGCTTCGGAGTTGACCTCTTTGGCCAGATAATCGATCTCGTCCAGGTAAGGTTTCTTGTAATCGTCATAATAGCGGAGTTTGTGGAGGGCTCTTTCCTGAATTTTGGCGTTCTGTTCCAAAATGGAATAGAAATATTCGTTCAGGCCCAGGTAATCTTTTTCAAATTTATTCAGGTCAATGAAGATGCGGCCGATGTAGATCTTGTCGTTGTAAGAGTTATGCAGTTCGTCCTGGTAATGGGAATAGAATTTGACTTCGAATTTGCTATGCTCACGGTACATCAGGCGGCCGATGATGATGTCCTGCTCGTTGACCAAATAGTTGGCGTTTTCCTCGATCACGGCGCTGTAAACGAAAAGTGAACTGACGATGAAATCCTTCAGGCTATCCAGGAATTCTTCGTTCTGGGATAAAAAGCCGGTCAGCTCCGGAAATGATTCACCGCGCAATTGGGTATAAAAAGGTGAAAACAGCATATTGCTGCCTTTGAGGAACAGTTCAAAGTGGAAGTTGTCCCTGATCCTTTTGAACAGGTTGTTGAGCTGGATCTGCGGGTAATTGTCCAGGCTGCGGCCGTTGAATTTATTCAAAACTTGCAAAGTTTCCACTTTTGCCTCCGTGAAAATTATAGGCGAATGCAGGGGAAAAGTAAACAAAGCAAGCCGCCCATTTAAAAAAGGTGCAAAAAAATGGAGTTTAATACTACAGGCGGTTGACAGCGAAGCGGTTTTTTCCTATCATATCCTTCACCATGAAGAAAATAGCGGTACTGATATTTCCAGTGCTTTTTGCTTTGCTGGCATTGGCCTTTTTCCTGTTTTTGTATCATGATGCCGTGAATTCCCCGGGCATGACCAGCGCCTGTCTAGTCTTTCTCACCGCCATGGGTTGGAGCGCCTTGATCGTTTTGAGCCAGAAAAACATGCTCAGGCTGAAAGTGTTTTTTGCCACGGCCGCATTTCTTGTTTCGGTTTTACTGATCGAGTTCATTCGACCGTTTCCGGTCGACCCGCTGCAGCACCGCCTGATGGTCGCGGTTCAGGTGTTTGGAATAGCGGGAATCATTTTTTATCTCTATATTCTGAAAAAGAAAGGGGAGCGCCACCATGAGTGAAAACCAACCTTCAGGCCTCGCCGCCGCAATCAATAAATCGCTGCGGGAACTCGCTCAGACCTTCGCTGCTTTTTTCAAAGCGCCCAGGGCTTTGTGGGGGGTCAACATCCCCTACGTGCTTGAAGGGCTGGTCTATTTCGGCATTCTGACCATCCTGGGCAAATTTTGTTCGGAAAATGTCGCCTTGAATGATATCCATTCGGGTTGGGTTTACGGCGGCGTCACCGGCGGCATCACTTTTGCCATGCTGCTTTTCGGGGGTGTCTCCGATAAGATCGGCGTGCGCGTCTCCCTTGCCCTGTCTCTGGCGGTGATGATGCTCGGCCGGGTGCTGGTGGCCCTTTCCGGCACGCTTTCCTTGGGCAGCGGCATGGGTTCGCCCATGTTCTTTCTCATGGCCGCCGGCCTGCTTTTAATGGTGTCTGCCTACGGTTTGTATATGCCGGCAGCCTATGCCGGAGTGAAGCGCTATACCAACCCGCAGACCGCTGCCATCGGCTACGCGGTGATCTACGGATTGATGAACCTGGGTGCTTTTTTATCGGGATTCGTTTCGGCCAATACCCGGCACGCTTTTGTGCTGAAATTCCCCCCCAACGGCCTGACCGCCGTTTTTTGGATTTACGCCGGGATCACTCTTTTCGGTTCACTCCTGACCCTGCTGATCATCACGCGCAAGACCGACCGCCGGGCCGTGGAACAGATCGGTAGGGAAACGCGGCAGATGAACACAGCGGAGCAAAACCAGGCCGCCGACGACAAAGCGGCCGCCAATGAAAAAAAAATCACGGCGCGGGTTCCGTTCTTCGCTTTCCTGGCCTGGGTCGCCCTCTCCCTGGCGGTGCTGGCATTGCTGCTCCTGGTCCGCTCCGGCAAGGTCTCGCTGCCCGGGGTGCTCCTGTGGCCACTCCTGACTTTCGCCGTCCTGGGAGCCGGTTGGGAGTTCTTGCGCCGGCGCCCCGAACATCCTTTCCGCGACGGCCGCTTCGTATTTTTCATTTTCATCCTTATCCCGGTGCAGACCCTGTTCGCCCATAACTGGCTGACCATTCCCTACTACCTGGATCGCGCCTTCGCTGGTACCGGTGTCAGCCGCTATTTCGAGGTGTTCTCCAACCTCAATCCCATCCTGATATTCGTCCTTTCGCCGCTCATTGCCGCATTGACCGCGCGCAGCAATGTCTATAAAATGATGATCGCCGGGACCTTCGTCATGGCCCTGCCCACGTTTCTGCTGGCCATCGGCCCCAATGTCTACCTTTTCCTGCTCTACATCCTGCTGATGTCGGTGGGCGAGGCCATGTGGCAGCCCCGCTTCCTGCAGTGGGTGGCCGAGATCGCCCCCGAAGGCAAGACCGGCTTGTACATGGGCATCGGCCAGTTCCCCTGGTTCCTGACCAAGATGGTCACCTCGCTGTATTCGGGCTACGTCATTGCCCATTACTGCCCCAAGCCGGAGTTGGGCCTGCCGATGCGCACCGGGACAATGTGGCTGCTCTATGCCGTGATCGCCATGGCTTCGCCCATTGCCCTGGTCCTGGCCCGCAAGTGGATGGCCAAGGGCATGACCCGGCAGGGATAACGCTCAGGTTTTTCGAAAAATATCCGGTTCGATGAATATCTTGGTGATCTCGGGATAATTGCTGCGGATGTCGGCTTCGATGCCGTTGATCAGGTTGCAGACCTGCCGGGCAGTCAGGCGCGGGCTGAATTCGGCCTTGATGGCCAGCAGGATATCTTCGGCTCCCAGGTGCAGGGAGCGGATGTGAATCACGCGACTGATGCTGTCTTCTTTAAGAAGCAGCAGGCGGATCTTGCGCAGCAGGGCCGGATCGGCACTTTCACCGATGAGCAGCGACTTGGTTTCATTGCCCATGAACAGCGCCGTGGCGGCCAGCAGCACGCCGATCAGGATCGAGGCCAGGCCGTCAAAAAAGAGAATGCCGGTGAAATGCTCCAGCAGCAGGGCGGTGATGGCGATGGCCAGGCCGATCAGCGCGGCGGTATCTTCCAGAAAGACCACGATCAGTTCCGCTTTTTTTGATTTACGCAGGTAGGCGATCAGTCCGGTCCTGGCCCGCTCGATGTTGATCTTTTTAAAAGCGACGCGCAGGGAAATCGCTTCGGCAATCATGGCGACCCCCAGGACGATCAGGGCGACCGGCACATGGGCCACGGGAGCCGGATGGCGCAATTTCTGCACCCCTTGGTAGATGGAGAAGATGGCGCCGCTTGTGAACAGGATGATGGCCACGATAAAGGACCAGAAATAGGCTTCGCCCGAAAATCCGAAGGGGTGCAGTTCGTCGGCTTTTCTGGCGGCCTTCTTGATGCCGATGAACAGCAGCACCTGGTTCAGGGTGTCGGCCGTGGAATGAACCGCTTCGGCCAGCATGGCCGATGAGGCGCTGAACCAGGCCACCGCGAATTTGACCATGGCGATGAGCAGGTTGGCGCTGAAGGCGGCCAGGATCACGGTTTTCGAACTTTTCGCTTTTTTCATTGGTCGTGTCCCATTTTATTTTACGGATTTTTTGCCGGAACCTGCATTTTATGCCGGAAGCGCGGGTCTGTCAATGTCCCGTTGCGGCGCTGTGGCGGCAACCATGTCTGAATTCACTTTCTTGCGGAAAAAACGGTTCTTTGCATGTATAAAAGAAATCTGTCCGCAGGTATCGTGAGCTCGGTCACGGTGGTGACTCTTTCGCATGTTACTGAAAAAATTTGTGACGCAAGTCAAGCGCCGGTTGGCATAAGAGTCTTGATCGTTCTTACCCGGCCGGGTGCGGCGGAGATCACTTGCGGAATTCTTTTAACAGTTCCGTGGCCAGGAACCATTTACGGTATTCCAGCCCGTGGATGTAATTGTCGATGATCTTCCGGGCCACGGGTTTGTTGCCTTTTAAAAGGAAAATAAATTCTTTTTCGTGGTTTTTCACGTCGCCGAATAAAAAATCCTCGAAGTTGCGCCAAACCTTCTGTGTTTTTTCAATCCGGTCCTTGTATTGCCTGTCGACCACTTCGGAAATTTTGGCATAAGTGTTGAAGGCGTGGCCGGCATCTTCAAGAGCCTGGGCTGGAATGGGTAAGAAGTGGTTTTTCAGGGCGCTGTCGGCGTTTTCCCGGCTGTAACCGTCCGGAGCTGCGCCCATGGAAACATACCAGGGCGAAAAGGCGTTGCTGTCCGGTCGGCGCAGGGATATCCAGACCAGGCTGGCAATCTCGGCAGGTAGCCAGCTGCGCATTTGGGCGACAAAGGCGTATTGGGTGCTTTCAGTGCAGATGGTGCGGTTTTTGCTGGAGTTGGGTGAGCCGTTTTTGTAATGGTTGCTGCTATCGTACTTGCTTCCTTCATAGTGGTCGCGCAAGACCCGGAACAGGTCGTTCAGGCGGATGCTGCGCCTGGGTTTAAATGAAAATGGCAAAGGGCCTTCCAGCTTGTGTGCTTTGGCGGCCAGCAAATTGGTGCCCTGCCATTGCCGCAAAACATTTTTTATATTTGTTAAATTGCTTGGATTGGAATAGACCCTGGCGAAATTGAATTCGCCGTCCTTTTGCGGATCGAACCAGCCCCGGCGTACGGCATATTCAATGATGTCCGGTGCAGCCTGGAAATTCTCATGATCGTTCAGGTCCACGGCAGCAATGGTGAAGCAATTGGCGATGACCGCAACTTCGTTGTCAGGAACACGTTTGGCGACCCAGTGTCTGCCGTTTACCGCGTTCAAAAGCCAACCCTCGCGGGCATCGGCGATGATGTAGGTCCGTCCCGAGGCATTGTACCCGTACTGGGAGATCAATTCGCCGGCAATACGTACGCCTTCACGGGCCGTATGCGCCCGTTCGGCGACCAGACGCCGCAGGCTGAAGCCGATGCCGCCCGCGGACAGTTCGGGCTTGTCTTCGCGCGAGAAGCAGGAGTTGGAGGTCACGGTTACCCCGTATTCGCTGACGTAGGCATCGGCAAAATCGTTTTCCGGGATCTCCAGCCACAGCAGACCGGGAATGCGACTGATTTGGGGGAGTACAGTGCCGCTTTTCATGGTGAAGACATCGCCGCGCCGGTGTTCGCGGGCCGGGACCTTGTAGATGTTGACCAGTAGCCGGCCATGGTCGTCTTCATTGTGGGCCAAAAGCACCGAGCCATCGGCCGTGGAGTCCTTTCCGGCCACGATGGTGAAACAGTTGAGGTTTTCATCAGCTGCCTGCAGCCAACCGGCCCAAATAAATATTATTAAAAGTAATGCGATTTTTTTCATACCTATAAAATAGCATATATGACCAACTTGGTCAAAGTTTTGGGAGGGGTAAAAATGATTTCTTTTTTTTTTTATTCTGCAGTTCTAAATCCCAGCGGTTGCGCTGCCCCTAATCTTCGTGATTCGCAGGAGAGGCTGTCGAAAAACATTGACTGCAATATGAAATTCCCCTCTTACCTAAGGGGGATGCATGGGAGATTAAGATATCTTGAAATGAGGGTTTTGCCAGGTTGTACATTGATCTTTTTTTCTGCTACAATTCATTTTCCTCGGAACTTCAAAACATGGACATTTCATGATCAACAAAGAAATTGCTTTCCGCTTCCGCGCCTTTACCGCTTTTTGGCTGACCTTTTCATTTTTGCTAAGTGTCCTGTCGGGCCTCATTTTATTCCTGCGCCCCGAAGGCAGTCTGGCAGCTTGGACCGGCTGGTCGGCGCTGGGGCTGAACAAGAAGCAGTGGGAGGGGGTGCACACGGTTTTCGTTTTTGTTTTGGTTATCAGTGCCTCAATCCATTTGCTCTACAATTGGCGCACCTTGACCGCCTATTGCCGGCTGAAAAAAAAGCAATTCGGAATGGTTTTCAAAGGCATGGCTGTGTTCCGCGAGTTCTTCGCCGCGGCGCTGCTGACCGTGCTGATCCTGATTGGCACCATCAGCGAGTGGCTGCCCTGCCAATGGATTATCGGTTGGCGCGGAATATTCAAGAGCGGATCCGCTGTGGTGACTCTCGCCCCGCCCGTTGCCGACGCCGGCAAACTTTCGCTGGCCAGCCTCTGCGCCTTGTCCGGGATTTCCGAGCAACGGGTTTTGCGCAATGCCGGGGCCAATGGCTTGCAACTCCGTGCTTTGAGCGAGACCCTAAGCGAAATCGCCAAAAAAAACGGAATGTCACCTGAAAAGATATATGGATTGCTTTTTATGAAATAATTCCTGCGGCCGGGATCTATTCATTTCTTTTTCAAGACCGAAAAAATTTCAAAATGATCGGTCTGGGGAAAATTGTCGAGCAGTCGCAATTCCTGCAGTTGGAAGCCATGGGCGGAGAACAGCCGCAGGTCGCGGGCCCAGGTGGCCGAATCACAGGAAAAATAAATAACGGCTTCCGCGCTGTTTGCGGCCATGGCGGCTATGACCCTGGTTGACAAACCGCCGCGCGGCGGATCCACTACGTATAGCCCGGCCGGCGGCAGGTCGGCCTGCAACACGTCGGCCTGGACGACGCGGACGTTACCGGCCCGGTTCAGTTCCAGGTTGGCGCGCAGAACCGCCAGGTTTTGCGGGTCGTTTTCAAGGGCCAGAACGCTTTGGCAGTGGCTGGCCAGCGGTAGAGTGAAGAAGCCGCAGCCGCAGAAGAGATCGGCAGCCGTGTCCGCATTCATGCTGTCCAGGGTTTTTTCAATCAGATCCAGCATGGACTGCAGCTGAAAAAGGTTGGCTTGGATAAAATTATCAGGGGAGATCTGATAGGCGTAAGCGCCAACTTCGAAGCGGACCGAACGCTCGCGACTGAGCCAGGCGCTCGACCCGCCTGGAGTTGCCAGCCGGGAGGCGAGTTCCCGGCCGTTGCTGATGACCCGTAGCCGGGCGTTGGCATAGTTGCTGAGAGCTTGGCCTTGGGCGAGAAAATGGGCTTCCACAACCTCCGGTACCAGCAGGCACTGCTGGATGGGAATTACCTGATGCGACTCTTTTTTAAAAAATCCGCCCATGCCGTCGCGGACCTGGAATTCGCTCTTGCTGCGATAACGCCAGGGCCGGGAAGACAAAATGTTCAGTGGGGCGGGAAAAACCAAGCCGGCGATTTTCTTCAAGTTGGCCAGCAGTATTTCGCTTTTGCTGCGCAGTTGCTCATCATAGCTCATGTGCTGCAGGTTGCAGCCGCCGCATTCATGATAGTGGGGGCAGGGCGGTTCGACCCGTCGAGGCGAAGCTTCGATCACCTGCAGCAGTTTTCCCTGCCACACCGATTGCCGCCGGTTTAAGGCGGCATATTCCACAGTTTCTCCGGCGATGACGCCGGGGATGAATATGGTTTTGCCTGATTCGTGAATGATACCGGCGCCGCCCTTGGCCATGGCATGCACTTTCCCGATCATTGGTTTTTGAATCTGTCCTTAAAAAAAACGGGACGCGTTTGTTGGCGCGTCCCGCGACCGTGTTTGCCTTATTCGATGGCGATGGCGATCTTTTCGCTCATGAATTTCTTGATATCCAGGATGGTGATGGTCATGATCTGGCCGGCTTCGTCAAATTCGACTTTATAATCCCTATCCTTTTTGAAATAGCTTGGATAAATAGTGACGTCCTTGATCTTGCCGATCTGGAAATCGGCCGCGGCGGCGGTGATCTTGGGATCACCACGCAGGTCCAACGAGCGGTCGAACATGGCGATGTCGATTTTCTGCAGCTTGGTGGAGCGCAGGAAACCACCCTTGATGATGCCTTTTTTCGTCAGGTTTTTGCGCAGATCCATGGCAAAATAGATGGAATTGAGGGCGGCCTGCATTTCCTGGTTCTGATCGTTGAGATTGCTCATTTTACCCAGCATGTTCTGTTTTTCCTGGTTGAGCAGGTCCAACTGGGAGATCAGCTCGCTGCGCCGGAGTTCCATTTCGGTGATGTCACTTTGCAATTTTTCCTTTTCGGCGATGGCTTTGTCCTTGGCGTCGACCAGCTCCTTTTTCACTTTTCTCTGGATCTGGTTGGGGGAGATGGGGGCGCTGCCCTGGGTGATAAAAGTGCCATATTCGTCTTCGGCATAGAAGTTCCAGATCTTGAAGCCGGGAACGATCGGCTCGAACAGCAGGGTCCTTTCTACCAGCTCCATGGCCCGGGCCTTGTCCACGCCTTTTTCATTGAGCAGGAAATTCATGGCGATCTGGTAATGGTTCTCTCCCTTTTCCACCATGTGCGGCTTTGGCAGCAGCGCTTCCAGCTCCTGTACCCTGGCGTTCAGGTTATGGATATCATTGTTCTTGTCCAGGATATCCTGGAGAAGCGATTTGATTGAGACGTCTTTCTCATTTTTTATCTTTTCTTCCAGGACCTTTTTTTGCTCGGGAGAGAGGTTCATGATGTTGACTTCGGGGAGTTCTTCGCCGGTCTTTGTTTTGTAATCGCTTAAAATATCGAAAACTTCGTTCTGCTTTTCCTGGATGCTCGACTCCAGTTGCTGGATCTGCTGAACGGTTTCTTCCATCTGCTTCATTTTTGGTGAGAGCTGGGGGCCTGCCGGTCCTTTGAAGATGAAATAGGCCAGTACGACGATCACCAGGGCCAGGGCGCCGATGACGTAATAGAATTTCTTGGAATTTTTTTCCGGCTCCTTTTCCTTGGCTGGAACCTTCGCTTGCTCTTGGGCCATGTTTTCCTCCTTGGGTGAATCTCTCGATTCTCATTATGTAGATCATATTTTATCACAAGCATCCTGATGAAACAATCCGGAGAGCTCTTGCATAATCGCATCCGCCATCATATAATCCTGATTTTAAAGGAGATCTCCATGACACGCGAGCAAGCATTGGAACTGCTGCAGCAGCATCTGAAAAACCGCAACCTGGTCAAACACTGCCTGGCCGTTGAGGCCTGCATGAAGGATTTTGCCGTCCATTTCGGCCAGGAACAGGAGCCGTGGGCGCTGGCCGGGTTGCTGCACGACCTGGACTACGAATACACGGTTCAAAATCCGGCTGAACATACCGAAAAAACGGCTGAGATGCTGACCGCCCATGCCCTGCCGGAGGAAATCATTCATGCCATCAAGTCCCACAATATGCGCGTCGAACCCAGCTCCAAAATGGATATCTCCCTGCTGACCATCGATCCGGCCAGCGGCTTCATTATTGCCTGCGCCCTTATGCATCCGGAAAAGAAACTGCAAAGCCTGGACCTGCCGTTCCTGAAAAAACGCTTCAAGGAGAAATCCTTTGCCAAGGGGGCCTCGCGCGAGCAGATGCAAGGCTGCATCAAATTGGCAATGACCCTGGACGAATTTCTGCAGCTGTGCCTGGGCGCCATGCAAAAAATTTCCGCTGAACTCGGATTGTGATGGACCGGCTGCTGACGCGCGACCTGACCAAGATCTACAATCGTGTTTCCGTGGTTGACGGCATCAACCTGGAATTCAAGTCCGGGAAGATCACTGCCCTGCTGGGTCGCAACGGGGCGGGCAAGACCACTACTTTCCTGATGATGGCCGGCATCGTCAAGCCCGACAGCGGCAGCGTTGAACTCAATGGTGAGAACGTCAACGGCATCCCGTCTTACGAGCGCTCGCGCAAAGGGCTGATCTACCTTCCCCAGCAGCATTCGGTTTTCATGAAAGCCACGGTTTTCAACAACCTGTTCATGGTGCTGGAGATGCACAGCCCCACTGACGAGGCCCGGCAGAAAGCCTTGGACTTGCTGGCTGATTTCGGCCTGCTGGCGGTCAAGGACTCCCTGGCCCACCAATTGTCGGGCGGGGAGAAAAGGCGCCTGGAGATTGCCCGCTCCATGATCATGGCGCCGCGCTTCCTGTTTATGGACGAACCGTTCACCGGCATCGATCCCATCACCATCATGGATATCCAGACCATCATTTTAAAGCTCAAGGCCAGGGGCATCGGCATCATCATCACCGACCACAATGTCAAGGACACTTTTTACATCACCGACCTGGCCTACATCATCCACAAGGGAAATATCCTGAGTTCCGGCACTCCGGCCCAGGTAGTGCAGGAGGAAAAGACCCGCCAGGTGTTCCTGGGCAAAGATTTCGAGTGGAACGGCTGAGCCCTCCCTCTTACCTTGAACTTTCCGCTGCCGAATGGCGCTTGAAGCGCGAGTTTTTTGCGGATCGTTTCAGTCCCTGCCGCCTCTGTCCGCGCCAATGCGGCGCCGATCGTCAAAACAACCATCCCGGCGTCTGCCGGGCGGGCCGGAAAGTCAAGATCGCCTCGCACAACCTCCATTTCGGCGAAGAGCCGCCGATTTCCGGCTACCGGGGCTCGGGCACGGTGTTTTTTTCCGGCTGCACATTGAGTTGCCTGTTCTGCCAGAATTACCCGATCTCACAGCTCTTTCACGGTGAGTTTTATCAGGTTGAACAGCTGGCCGGAATTTTTTTATCGCTGCAAAACCGGGGCAGCCACAATATCAACCTGGTGTCGCCGACACCCTACCTTCATCACATCATAAGCGCCCTGGAGATCGCCCGCGCCAAGGGACTAGATATCCCGCTGGTCTACAACACCAGCGGCTACGATAGGGCTGAGGTGATCGCCCAGTTGGAAGGTGTCGTGGATATCTACCTTCCCGACCTGAAGTACGGGCCTTCCGAAAGCTCGAGGCTACTAGCGCTGAAGCTGTCGGCTGCCGGAGATTATTTCGAGCATGCCGCGGCTGCGGTCGCCGAAATGTTCCGGCAGACGGGGCCGCTGCAGACGGATGAAAATAATGTGGCGGTGCGCGGCACCGTGATCCGCCACCTGATCATCCCCGGCAGCGTGGAGAACTCCCTGGAAGTGTTGCGGACCATTGCGGCCAGCGATTTCAAAGATGCCTGGCTCAGCCTGATGAGCCAGTATTTCCCGGCCCACCGCGCCCTGGGGCGGCCGCCCTTTGACCGCCGTTTGCGCCCCGACGAGTACCGCGAGGTCAGGGACGAAGCGTTGAGGCTCGGCCTGGAGGACGGCTGGTTCCAGGAGATGGAGTAGAGTGATCCGCTGTTATCGGGGATTGATCGGCCGCCGGGACTGATCGCCAGGGATTGTCTTCTCGGCGCGTTTTTCATATAATATCCATGGAAACATTGGATTTTTCCAGAAACAGTGCTTTTATAAGGAGTTTTACATGGTTGAAGCAATGAAAAAATCTCTGCGCGATTCCGCGGCTGCCCGCTGGTCCGCCCTGGGCGTCGTGTCCATCATCATGTTCTGTGGCTATTACTTTGACAAGGCCACCTCGGCCTTCAAGACCGCCCTTGTCGCTACCGGGTGGACCAGTGTGGATTTTGGTTTCTTCAAGAGCGCTTACGGTTGGCTCAATGTGTTCGCTTTCATGCTCATTATCGGCGGCATCATCCTCGACAAGAAGGGCGTGCGCTTTACCGGCATCCTGGCTTCCCTGGTGATGGTCTTTGGTGTCGCCATATGCTGGTTCGCACTCGTCTCGGGTTTCCCCATCAAGACCCAGGTGTGGGGCGCCGCCATTGGATTTTCCTTCTTCGGCATGGGGGTTGAAGTTGCCGGGATCACGGTGTCGAAGGTCATCGTCAAATGGTTCAAGGGCAAGGAATTGGCCACGGCCATGGGGCTGCAGCTTGCCGGAGCGCGCATGGGCACTGCCGTCGGCCTGGCTGCGGCCATGCCGATCGCCCTGAAATATGGCGTGGCAGCGGTAGCTTTCCTGGGTCTCGTTCTGCTGGTCATGGGCACCATCGCCTTTATCCTCTACTGCGGGATGGACAAAAAGCTGGATGCTTCCGAACCCCAGGTGGCGGTTGCCAAGGAAGATGCCTTCAAGCTCAAGGATATCCTGGAAATCCTGAAGAACAAGGGCTTCTGGCTCATCGCGCTTCTTTGCCTCATTTTTTATTCAGGCGTGTTCCCCTTTCTGGACTATGCCACGGACCTTATGGTGCAGAAGTACCATGTGAGCGAGAGCTTGGCGGGGCTCATCCCGGCCCTGCTGCCCTTCGGCAATATCCTGCTGACGCCTGTTTTTGGCACCATCTATGACCGCAAGGGGAAAGGGGCATCCATCATGATCCTCGGCGCTTTCCTGCTGGTCTTTGTGCACATCATTTTCGCGATTCCTGCGTTTTCTCACTGGCTGGTGGCCGTGGGAGCCATGCTGCTCCTGGGAGTGGCCTTCTCCCTGGTGCCTTCCGCCATGTGGCCTTCCGTGCCCAAGCTGATCCCGGAAAAGCAACTGGGCACGGCCTACTCGATGATCTTCTTCATTCAGAACATCGGCCTGATGGGCGTGCCCTACCTCATCGGCTGGGTGTTGGACCGCTTTTGCAGGCTGCCCAGCGTGGACGGCAAGGTCGCCTATAACTACACTCTACCCATGATCATTTTTCTCTGCTTCGGCGTCATCGCCGTCTATGTGGCTTTCCTGCTCAAGGCCGATGACCGGAAAAAGGGCTACGGCCTGGAAATGCCCAACATCAAGCGTTCTTAGATCGCGCGAGCTCGGGAATGCTACTCGCCGCCAAATTCCTGCTGCTGGTCGTCCTGCTCATCCTGCTGCTGCGCTGGAAGGTCGACCTCTCCCTGGCCGTTTTCATCATCACCCTGCTCACCGTGGCCCTGTTCGGGATCAAGCTGCCGAAGGCCGCCGGGAGTGCCTGGGCCGGGGTGAGTGATCCCCAGACCCTGGAGTTGTTCCTGATCATCGTCCTGGTGCAATATATCGGCGCCGTGCAGAAGAGCCGGCGCATGTACGACCGACTGATCGAATCGCTCAATACCATGATCCGCGACAAGCGCCTGGTGGCCATGGTCTCGCCGGCCATCATCGGCTTCCTGCCCATGCCCGGGGGGGCGCTGCTCTCGGCGCCGCTGGTCGAGGTCTCCACCACTAAGATGAAGCTGAAACCGGCCTTCAACGCTTTCCTCAATTTCTGGTTCCGCCACGACTGGGAGCTGATCTGGCCGCTTTATGCCGGCCTGCTGCTTTTCCAGACCAT
>Ga0307379_10002697_pt1 | contig 26116 bp, 31 predicted proteins | sample UN2MG_FD_202237 | JGI IMG/M metagenome (GOLD analysis project Ga0307379, IMG submission 202237) | Soil microbial communities from Risofladan, Vaasa, Finland - UN-2 | ecosystem: Environmental > Terrestrial > Soil > Coastal area > Acid sulfate soil | place: Finland: Risofladan, Vaasa | collected...
TAATAGTAGCCGGGTTATGTCTCTTTGCCCTCTTCGGCGGCGGACTTCACTTCTCGTCAAGCTTGCCTCCGACAGATGAGCATTCCCTGTGCTACTACAACGACACGGGGATTGTAGAGATTCAAGGCATGGTGGTAGAGGAGCCCGAAATTCGGGATAGGTATTGTCTGCTGACATTTTCCGCCGGCGAAATAATCGTGGACGGCGAAAGGAAAGAGATATCGGGAAAAGCTTCAGTTCGCGTACCTCGATATCCGACCTACCATTATGGGGATGTCCTGAAAATAACGGGAAATCTGCAGACTCCTCCCCAACTTGAAGATTTTGATTATAAAACCTATCTGGAACGCCAGGGGATTTACTCAGTCTTCTATTATCCCGGGGTGGAACTTCTAGACCGCGGCCAGGGCTTGAAGCCTTTGCAGTGGATTTACGCTTCGAGGGAGCGACTCTCTGCTTCTTTAGCCAGAGCTTTACCTGAGCCACAAGGTTCATTAGCTCAGGCTATTTTGCTGGGACTGTGAAAGCGCACAATTGACACTAAAGATGATCATAGATATCCCTAGAGCCAGATCTCTACGAAAGCAGATGATCAGCAAAGTGCTCACAACAGCGTAAAGGTGCAAAGCAATATTCAGGAAGAGCTTGAGGTTCTATAGGCAGTTGGAGTAGCAAATTTTAGTATATTGTGTATTTAGTGTATTTGGTGTATCAGTTGCCTATAGTGTGCTTTGTAAGCCATTTTGTATATATAGCATTTTACGCTAAGCAAAAAGCACGATACAATTATCATAATTACAGACTGAATCTAGTGTCTTACATAAGACAGACGAGGTATATACATGGTAGTATCTAGTCATTACTCTCAGTTCGTTGACCTCCTCACAGACTGGGGGAACCAGAATCAGCGCAGATTCCCTTGGCGTGAAGAAACCAATCCTTTTAAAATCCTTATTGCAGAAGTATTGTTGCAGAGATCTAGAGCCAAAACAGTCACTAAGATTTATACAGAACTATTTTCCCGTTGGCCTGATGCCAAGTCTCTATCGATGGCATCTGAGGAGACGATTCGGGGAGTGATTGAACCATTAGGGCTCGTAAAGCGAGCATCAACTATCCATAACCTTGCATTGTTAGTATCAAAAGTAGGGAGCACTTTATCTAGCTATGAAGAAATATTGAATTTGCCTGGGGTTGGGGAGTATATGTCAGGGGCAACCGCCAATACAACCCTAGGAGAAAGTAAGCCTATCGTTGATTCAGTCTCAGCACGGGTCTACAGACGATTCTTTGGACTTTATCCATATACCTCGAGCAAAAATGTTGATTCTGAATTAATATCACTCGTGAATCGAATCTTAACATATGATATACACTATCATTTAAACTGGTATGTGCTGGATTTAGCTGCTGAAATTTGCCTTCCGAAGATTCCCAGATGTCATCGATGCCCTTTATCGGAAGCCTGTATCTATCTCCAGGCGTCACATCAGAAAAGGGTCGCAGAACTGTTTGCTGGAGTTGGTGGCTTCCGATTAGGTCTCGAAAAATCAGGCTGGCAAGTGGTATTTAGTAATCAATGGGAACCAAGTGCCAAGCATCAATATGCTTCAGAGGTCTACATTCGCCGTTTTGGAGAAAGGCATCATGTCTGCGAAGATATAGAGAAGGTCCTAGACGAGTTTGAATTTGAAGGAAGAGAGTCTCCTGACTTTGAACTACTGGTCGGTGGTTTTCCCTGCCAAGATTACTCAGTTGCTCGTACCTTGAGTCAAGCTACTGGCATCCAAGGGAAGAAGGGTGTTCTTTGGTGGCAGATATATCGTCTTCTTTCTATGAAAAGGCCTCATTTTCTGTTTTTAGAGAATGTTGACCGACTATTGAGTTCGCCAGCGACCCAGAAGGGGCGAGATTTCGCTATCATGTTAGCTTGCCTGTCTGGCCTTGGGTATCTTGTCGAGTGGCGGGTAATCAACGCGGCAGATTATGGTTTCCCTCAAAAGCGACGGAGGCTGTTCATCATAGGTAGCCTCACTTCTAATAATCATGTAATCAGAAATCCTATTAATCTACTTGTACATAATGGCGTATTCAGCAGAGCGTTCCCAGTTAGATTGCTGGAAGACCAACCTACCTTGAGTTTAAATGGTTTGACGTTACCAGATTTTAGCCTCGACGATGACATCAAATTGATAAGCGACCATTTCGGCAAAGGGGGTATAAGGACCCCATTCTTCAACGCAGGTGTCATGCATAATAGACAAATATGGACGAGAAAGGTAATTCCTAAGTATTATCAGAAGCGGCGAGTATTGAAAGATATAATACTACCTGAGGATAAAGTAGATACAACTTACTATGTGGCCGATGGGCAGATTGAAAAATGGAGATATCTTAAAGGTGCGAAGAAGGAACATAGGATACACAAGGCAAGTGGATTCGAATACAGCTATAATGAGGGAGCTATACCTTTTCCAGATAACCTGGAGGAACCGTCACGAACCATCCTTACCGGAGAAGGAGGCTCAACGCCCTCTCGATTCAAACATATAATCTTGACTCCAACTGGCAGGTATCGAAGACTAACCCCGATTGAACTAGAAAGACTCAATGGATTTCCCGATGACTGGACAGCAGGGATACCCGATACAAGACGAGCATTCCTTATGGGCAACGCTTTGGTAGTTGGCATCATAGAGCGTATCGGACAAGTACTGGCAGATGTATTGTGTGAGGCCATAGTGATTCAGACTGATAATCCGTAAAGCTTTTTAGGGCTGCTGGTAATACGGATTATCAGGGAATGTCTTGGCAAGCGCACTGAACTTCTTCAAAATCTCTCTCGACATCACAGGTTCAGTCCCGTCCATGTCTTCAAGTTCGGTGAAGTACCTTTTATATTTATCCGGGTACGTCTGATATCCGTAAGGAGATTCATCCTTATCGAAGAACCAAATCGTTCCAGGTGCAGATGTCATCCAATACTTCATCTTATCGATACCCAAGTCGAAAGCCTGCCTGATATAACCCATAATCATATCCCGCGGTCTCCTTCGCGTTGGATATTTCGCAGACGGATTGAAATTGCTGGATTTCTGCCATTCATTGTTACCCCAATTCACTTCTTGTTCAAACATCAGTAGTGTAAGGGCAGTTAAAGCTTCTTCCTCGTCATTATTTCTACCAATTATCCTAGAGTCTTTACCTCTCCAAATCTCGAGGCACTTCGTCTCGGACGAATGCTCCAACAAATCAGAGAATAATTCCCGGTGGGTCACATTTTTGTAGCGACTACCAACATCTATTACTATGTCGAAGAGCCCCTGCTTAGCTCTTAGTACCTTACCTTTGTTCTTACGCGTTCTAGCGGGCTGGGCCATCAAACCGGAGTAATTATGTTTGATATCGAAACCGAACCTTCCCCTCTTGGGCGAACGGTAGAAGGTATGGTTCCTCATCAGCAGAAGCTTTTTCGCTAGGTCGAAGTAGATACTCATATCTCTATTCTCTACAAGGCACGCCTATTAATAGACCAAGCTAGCTGTGATTTTTTGGATTTCGGTGCTCGTAACTGGAGCAACTCCTGCTCCAGAGGAGAACTTCTAAAAGATATCAAAGGTCTTGAGCTCACCGAGGAGATATCCGAGCACACTGATATGGGTAAGCAGGTTATTGATACGCCCTACAGCACCCATCCATGGTCTTTCTTTTAATATAGCCCGATAGCAATACTTACAATCTTCATTCCAGGCTAAGAGATTATTGTAATGGAGAAATGCCTCGAAACTGATTCCACCACAGTCAATCTTCCCATCGAAGTAATCGATGATTGATTCGGGGGGTTGATACACGAATAAACTTCCCAAATCCTCATCATTTGAGGAGATTTCAGTCTCATCTCCATCAGATGTATATACGATTTGCTTAACAATGCCACTGAAATCGACTGGGTGATGGTCCACCATGAAGGCCATCCTATAGAACATGCAGGCTAATACCCTCATCTCTTCTTCCATGGTCCCTTTTCGAGGCTCAAGTTGTTCAAATAATAGTCGCCAGATGTCCCAGAAAGACAAGTCAGACATATACCCTTTTGTTGTTTGAACCCTAGGGAAAAAATCATGGGGGCGTTTCTTGTCCCCTTCTCGTATCGATTCTTTACCAGGGTATTGGATGAACATCTTTTCGCCCGCTTGAGTCGTATGTATTAGTATGCGTTTGACCTTCGACGGGAAAAGCAAATCATCCTTAGGAACGTTGAACAGCCATTGGATGTTGTGGAGCCTTTTCTTGCCCGCTTCACAATTCCGGCTAGGACTTTGCCTCTTTGTTAGAATTAAATCGCGGATATCATTTATCATACTAAATATCTAGAAAGCTTTACCTGAGTGTTCTCCAACTTGTAGTCTTCCTAGTATAGACGATTATACCTTTATCACCGATTATCAACAAGATTTAAGGCAACCAGTGAACAATATATGCGGGGATGCTGGACCAAGCGAGCTAATTATAAATCCAATATTGTACCCCACAGGAGTTACCATTCTTCACGATGTGGTTCTCTTCGATTTTAGTGGATAATGAAACTACATAAGCAAGTGCTAGTTAGAATCACCGCTTTTAGGGCTTTGCTGCGTGATGGTTTATGGCGTAATGAACCTCACAACCCTTTTAAGAGGTTGTCTCAGCAGGAAATAGGGATAGTTGTCATAGTAGGGATAGCAATAGCTATCGTAGTAGTAATAGCGACAGTAGCTATAGTATCCTTATTCCCTATATCGGACATATCAAAATGTAAAGTCCTATTTGGCTTAGGTATAGCAAGCTGGTTTATTGGTTACTGGGTTCTCACTCGCAAAAGAATACCGCCGAAAAGCCAAACAAGAAAACCAGCAACAGTCAAACCTATTACCCATTCCATAGATGTTTGTAATGGCTCTAATGAGATAAATAAGAACTTTTGCCATATTCCAGACCAACCCAACCAAGCTACTGCTATTAGCAATGCGCCAACCATAAAGCAGATAAAAACCACTAGTGCTCTTTTCATGTTATCCTCCTTTCCTCTTATTTTTGTTGACAAAAACTTCAGTAGGTATTAAGATGTAGTTAATAGTTAGGGGCTGCGAGACTTGAACTCGCATCGTCAATTTTAGGGATTGCCGTCCTGCCAATTAGACGAAGCCCCCTTGAGGGAAGGTAAATCGACCTTTATCTTCCCTTTTATTTTGCCAACCTAACAATACTTACGCTAGACATCACCTCCTTTCGTGGTCTAGGCATCGGGTGTTTTTTCTTTCGCCTGATATTGTATTTAGTAGGTACTCCTAGAATTACTTTCTCACGGGGATATAAGCTTGTGTATCGCTTTGAGCCTTTGGACGCCTTAACCACGTCTAGCCAGTCCTTCAAAGGTATATTTAGCCCTGCTTTCTCTGCTGGTGTTTTATCGCCTAGCGATTCATGCGGTCTAAAGAAGTTGTAATAGGCTAACCACCCATCGAGAAAGAGCAAGGCACTTTCGGCTGTTTTAAGTCCTCTCATAACTTTCGTCCGTGATTTCAGAATCCCATGAAAACGCTCGATGATATTAGTATTAGGCTTAAGATTGAATCCTCTTGACTGGATATGGCAAGTATCGCCACCAAGAGCCAGTTCAATACCATCGAGATAGGCAGTAAGCTTGTCCGTAATAATGACTTTTGGCGATTTTCCCGCTTTAGCGGTTGCCTTCTCCACTAACCTTTGAGCGTGCTGTGTTGTGCGGTTGAATGACATATGAGAAGCTAGAAGGAATCTAGTCTTAATGTCTATCAAATCCCAAAACCAGACCTTATGACCGCCAATATCAAGCATGGTTTCATCAGCAAGCCAAACATAGCCAACGTTGGGCTTATAATCTCTAGTCTTCCTGTCTGCTTCGTCTGAGAATCGGCAAATCCAATCGTAGACTGTGCTACTGGACGGGCAGTTATTGTATTGCTGGTCTAAATGTCCCCGAATCTCATCAATAGACAGTCCCCGATAATACATACTCAAAGCTGCTGCTACTTGCATTATCGGAGTTTTCATGTCTGGTAAGGCATCATTGTCGGCAAATTTCCTGTGGCAATCTTTACACCACCAATACTGAACGGCATTAGCCCGTCCATAGCGAACTATGTTTGTTGAGCCGCAATACTTACAACAAAAGTCCACCATAATATACTTACGAACCTGCCTCTTACCCTATACTTTCTTTACTATGATTATTTGATGCTCCATGTTCATGTCATCGTCTTCGTCTGCGCCTAGATGGTCTACGAGCCAGTGGATAGGCTGTAACACGACCACAGCTTTCACACTTCCATTGACGCTTTTCCCCTCCCATATATCTGTAATAACCATGTGGCACTAGAGCCTTACTAAAACACTCTGGGCATATTGGCATACGCTCCTCCTTGCAAATTAAATACTAACAATTACAAAATATTTTGTATAGACATAGCTAATTTATTCAAACTAATAATGAATACATACAAAGAATACCAAGAATTACTCGTGATGTCAATATGCACAATTTGACTACATTATAAGATGGGGTTATCATCATACTTAGAGTATGGCATTAAGGTATTATAATTATGCCATACTTGATGGAGATAGAGGAGGTAAAGATGGCTACTGAGACCATGAAATTGACTATAAGTCTACCTAAGACTCTCGCTATCTTTGCTGAAGAAATGGCGAGAGAGAGACGTGTATCACGTAGTAAGGTTGTCTCTATGTGCCTAGAGGACGAGAGACGAAGGCAAGAAACTGAGCTTATGAGAGAGGGATATCTGGCAATGGCACAAGAATATTCTGAGTTTGCACAATTAGGTGAAAAGCTGGCTAGTGAGATACTCCCTGCATGGAAGTAACTTATGCCGGATATGAAGCGTGGTGATATATATTGGTTAGATTTGAAAGGCGGGGAAGGAAGCGAACAACAAGGTCGACGACCTGTACTTGTTATTCAAAACAACACTGGCAATCAGTATAGTCCAAATACCATTGTAGCCCCGTTCACGACATCTATTCCTGAAAAGGTCTACCCCTTCCAAGTAAAATGCTCTCCTAGTGATAGTGGTTTGGGCGAGCCATGTCTAGTAGACTTAGGGGCAATCGTGACAACATCGAAGACACGTCTTTGCGACAAATGTGGACGGTTAAGCTCGAAGAAGATGCTTGAGGTTGATGAAGCAATCAAAGTTAGTTTAGGTCTACTCTAAATATCTAATGAAAACCAATGTTCTTTATTATGGTGATAACCTAGAAGTAATGCACCGCTATATTGATAACGATTCAATAGACTTAATCTATATTGACCCTCCATTCTTTAGTAGTAAGGCATATGAGGTTATCTATGGCGATACTAAAGAGAAGCGTATGTTTGAGGATAGGTGGAAAGGCGATGTTTATCATTACGTGAATTGGATGGAGCCACGACTAGCATTGATGCGCGAGAAGTTAAAGCCTACTGGTACAATATTCGTGCATTTGGACTGGCACGCAGTTCATTACGTCAAAGTAGCTATGGATAAAATATTTGGCTATGATAACCTTGTCAATGAAATAATTTGGTATTATAGGACAGGTGGAGTTAGTAAGAGCTACTTTGCTAGAAAACATGACAATATTTTGTGGTACGCAAAGGGCGAGGAATGGATATTCAACCCGCAGAAAGAAAAATCCTACATGATGCATAAATATGGATTCAAAAAGAGCGACTTCCAAGTAGATGAGCATGGTCAATATAGTATGACGTACCTACGTGATGTTTGGGATATACCATCTGTAGGTTCGGCAACCTCAGAGAGACTGGGTTATCCTACGCAAAAGCCAGAGCGATTATTGTTGAGGATAATTGAATCTGCTAGTAATGATGATTCAGTAGTGGCCGATTTCTTTTGCGGTTGTGGTACGACTTTAGCAGCAGCACAGATGTTAGGCCGACAATGGATAGGGTGTGATGTTTCGCCGACTGCTCTAAGGTTGGTAAAGGAACGCCTGATAAACAAGTGTGGGGCGCATAATGTTGAAGAAGTAGGTGTTCCAAAGTCTATAGAAGACTTAAGGGCTATGCAGCATTTTGAGTTTCAAAACTACGTTGTTAGTTACATTCAGGGTATAAACAATCCCAAATTAGTGGGCGATGCTGGCATAGATGGTTGGACAGTATTCAATCGTTACCCAATACAGGTTAAACAAAGTGAGCATGTAGGTAGACCTGAAATACAAAAGTTTGCATCTGCTATTCGGGCTGAAAAGAAAGACAAGGGATATGTTTTTGCCTTTAGCTTTAGCAAGCCAGCTTATGAGGAAGTAGCCAGATGTAAACAGGAAGATAAAATTGAGATTGAACTTTGGTCTGTATTGGACTTAATGAACGCAGACCCAGCACCGTCTATTTTGTAAATAACCTTTTATGCCTTTCTCTTTGCAATAGCAACGAGTAAACCGCTGGTGTGACCACAGGAAGGGCATGTCCACGCATAGATTCCCTCTTTCACGCTTTCTTTTGCAATAACAACCGTGACTTCCAAACCACACTCTTTGTTTACACACTTTTTAGTAACAATTAGCATGCTTCCCCCTTTCTCGTATAACAGTTATTCATAGCACAATTCTAACATAAAGAAGCCTTAAATTTTCTATCCACTTCAACCGAAGAGTACCCACGATGTTCAAGACTTGACAATAAACGTCATATATGATAATATTACAGATGTCAGCGGAGAATGCCACACAAGGAGGGTGGCAGTGAGTGCTAGACAGAATGGTCGATGCTAATTAGCACGCTATGTGCTTCGCACCTTAAGAACTGAATAATACGAAAAGAGTCTTATAAAAAGGGGGTGATTCTAATGATTAGAATTTACCAACCCTGCAGCAGGTGAAATTATGAAGCTGCGGGGCGAATTGAGATTCGAATTAGAATTATTTTTACAGAAAAAATCTAAAGGTCTCAAGGGTACCCGAGACAATAAGATTCAAAAGAAGAGAAGCACCAGTAGATTACTCCAGCTTCTACTTCAGAAGATAATAGAAAATGTGCAAGCATTATTAATTGCATTTTGCACAGCAATGGTTGTTGATTACTTGGAAGACAGTCAAATTGGAAGCTTTTGGATGATTATGGGAATGGTTGTGATTGCTTTGATTCTTGTAAAAGCATTAAGACTAGAATCTAACTGAATAACGGAAGTTGAATTCAACAAAACCCGCCTTGAAGGCGGGTTTTTTTACCCTGGATCGTTTATACCAAATCAACAAGATTACCGCTTGTTATTGATGCGTTCCGTTATCTACAAGGATACTTGTTTAGGAGAGATGAAGAAGATACACTAGGTAGATATAATAGAGCATACACGGTGTGACTCAATAACATAGGATAGGACTATGGCAAATTTGGATAACTCATATGCAGAAAACCAAAGGCAACAAGCCTTTGTGGACCACCAAAGCGGGATGCTTGTAGCTCTTGCTGGCCCAGGCACTGGGAAAACATACTCGTTCCTTTTAAGGATAGAAGAACTGACAGAAAGACGCAATATAGACAGCGAGACTATCTGTTACCTGACATTTAATAGAGAAATTGCACGTGCCTTTAAAGATGACCTTTTCCTCAAGTATCCAGGAGCAGTACCACCTCAAAATATCTGGGCTTCTACACTTCATAGCTTGGCTTGTCGTCTTATTAGAAATAGAGGTCACAGGATACAGCTCGACAGCCATCTCTGTATCCTGAATCTGTGTGACAGTAAAGACCCAATCGCAAAGATTGCAACTTCTGATATCAAATCAGTACTCCCGCAAGGTTCGACCATCCGGAATATGCGTACGATGCAGAACAGCTTGTGGGCTATTAAGATCGAACGACAGAATGGTCAGTCCACGAGTAATCTTACGGGAGACGATGCACTTGTAGAACAGACTTATCAGGGGTATTCACGAGCACTCAAGCTACTGGACTGGGACGAGGTCATCCCTCTTGCTATATCTCTCTACCCATCAGATGAGAACGAAAGGCCAGATTGGATTAGGAAGTACCAACATTTCCTCATTGATGAATATCAAGATTTTAACATTGCAGAGCAGGTTTTCCTTAGATCTATCTTGGAATCAGTCGTGTCGTGTGCCGTGGTTGGAGACGATGACCAGAGTATCTATAGATCTAGAGGTGCTAGCCCCAATGGAATTAGAGGACTGATTCAAGATCCGAGGGTAAATACGATCAGTCTAGTCAAGTGCTGGAGGTGTCACGAACAGATTGTCGAATCTGTAAACAGATTCCTCTCATTTATGCACCCCAACCCGAGGCAACTACGGGCAGTTAGACCCGGGGGGGTTATTACAATTAAGTCTTTCAGAAGTGCTGCCGCTGAAGTCGATTACTTGGTCGAGTATATCAGGGGAATCCTAAATCAGATAGACCGGAATACATCTCCGGACGCCGGCGTAGTATGCCTTTTCCCAACGCACAGAGTCCTGCAACAATATCGGAAGAAGTTTGAGGAGAAAGGACTGAAGTGCAAGTGCAGGGATTCCTCCGACTCGCTTGATGATAAGGCGTGGGTGAGAATTCTGGGCAAGCTAGCCTTTCAGCGCAATCAACCATTCCTTGAACGCCTAGTGTTAGAGAGATTCCCAACTGTTAGACCTAGGCTCAAGAAGGAAGTGGTAGTAGCATTGCTGGATGGACACACTTCCGTGACTTCCGCGCTGGCTGCAGTCGAGAGCAATCACAATCAACCAGATTCAGTTTCGACAGCCATCTCAGAATTCAATACCTTCCTCCAGTCTCTCACCAGTCGTGATAGCTCACGCATTGCCGCTTGCATTGACTCAATCCTGCCTAACGGCAGGCAATGCAGTCCATACTATGTTGACGAGTTCTTGGCCACTACCGATGAGACAACATTAGAGGAGTCTCTTGATGTTCTTATAGATAGAACCTATAGCGACGGTGATGAGGAAAGTGCTGCAGCTGAATTGGAGCCCGCGGTTGAACTCCTTACCTTACACAGCTCAAAGGGGCTTACTCGTCGCTATGTTATACTACCGGGATTAGAGCACTGTTGGCTTCCTGGTGATGCCACTAGTGCTGATTTGGATGAGCGCAAACGGTTGTTTCTCGTCGGAATCACCAGAGCTACGGAATTCTTGTTGATAACGTATCCACGAACCCGTGCAAGACGCGACTCACTCAACTATCCTGCTGCCGGACGCCGTCAATTAAGCGAGTTCGCAAATCGTTTAGGAGTCGCCGTTGAGCAACTCTAATGTGTGCGGTGATGCTACCAGTAAGACGTCCAGGGAGTTTATCAAGTAACCGCCACTTCCTAGGTATACATAATCAAGAGAAGAGAGTGGCTCCACAGTCACTCTCTTCTTATAGGTTGGCTATCACTATGCGTGTTCAGTGAGTAGGACTATGGCCTTGTTGGCTGGCCGGACAGGATAGCCGCCTACTCTCTTGTGGACCCTGAACCCTATGAGGCCAGCTTCAGCGTAAAGTTCAGTCAAGCCAGAGGTCACTAGAAGTCATTTTATTACCAGAGCAACTGACATTCCACTACATTGCCGTGCTGTAATTATAAATATCTGAGCATAATCTGTAAGGTTGTCGTCATACCTTTTACCTTTGACTTTCGGATCAAGCTACACACACATTCCTTCACTGCGGACATTTATCACAATGCCCGGACAAAATGATTGGATCTATTTCGTCTGATAACAGGTCATCGTTGTTTGCCGTGATAATTATGATACCTACCGGCAGTCAGCCAGGTATGAACTCATTTGCTGAGAATTCAGAGCTGTGAAGAACAACGTGAGCACTTGCCCTTCTCAATATCCAGACTTATGGCATCTGGATCAAGCTCATCATATGCCTGCTGCAGGAGATTCTCTAGGTCTTTGCAGTCATTAGCAAAGGCTGGATAATACTTCTGGAATTCCTTTATCAATACAGGTATCCATTCAATGTAGTCCGAAAGTATCTCCTTAAGAATGTCGATTTGCTCTTTCGCGAGAGCCGTACCGGGAACGAGGTTTCTGCCATCAATGAAGAACTCGTCAATCGTCTCGATGATCTTCTTCCTTTTAGCGGCATTTGTTGAGGTAGGACGAGAGCAATACTCGTTCCATTTCTTCTCCAATGCTATGGCACCTGCCCCAAGTTCTTTATAATGCTTCAAAAAGATGCTGTCAGCCAAGTGAGATAAGAGGCATTCATAATTTGGTACAGACTTGCTGATAATGTCAATAGGCGGAGCTACAATTGAAAGCCACCATGAAGGCGAAATGCGCCAGTCAAAATCATGCAGCAACCATGTGGAATCCTTGCCTTCGAACACTCTAAAGCGCAACTCAGGATTGATGATCTTTCTTCGTAGTAGTCTTGCTGACTTGGCCAGGCTATTCAAATGTACCTCCCTGCTCCATCCGTGCTTTGCCCGCTCGTAATTCTCCCACCAACGGCGCCGCTCCGCAATAGTGTCCTCATTCCACTCTCGTGTGCTGAGCTCTTTGTCGCTCTTTCCTGCATTGAACCCGTGGAGTATTGCCATATAGCGTTGAATGGTTCTTACATCTACTTCATCTGGAATCTCTGGAGCTGAACATATTTCTTCAGCAGTATGTCCAATGTCTATAAGATGCCAGATTTGGTGGGCTAATTGTCTTTGAACCTTCTTAGGCATAGCCAAATTATCAGCCAAAGGTGAACTCAAGTCAACTGGCGAAACTGGCGTTTTATTGTGGGAGATAAGACTAAATAGCTACGCTACCATAGGTATGAGATTCTAAAAAAGTAGTGATGGGATTTGAATCCTGGCTAAAAAGGAGGTAATGCAAATGAAATAAAGATAGTAATTATCGTCACAAGGGTCGAAGTATTAAAAAATTTAGAGAAAGGAGGCAAACATAATGGCTAACGAAAACAAAAGGGATTCCTGGGAACTAGAAAACGGTATACCCCACAGGGATGCGGAAGAGTCTAATTCTGATGAGATTCAGAAGGATACTCCGCAGACAGATCTTGATGATACTAAAAAGGACGCTCGACGGGCAGAGGCCTATGACCCTGCAAATGATCCGTGGCATATTGATCCTGACGACATAGATGCGGACTACATAACTCCTCAGATCCCCAGAGCGCTTTGGGATAGCTTCATATGGCAGGCCGTAAGGGTTGCTATTCCGGGAAGTGAAACGAGAGACGATGTGATCCGCAAAGTGAAGCAGTGGAACACTCATAACAATCCTCAGATACCTGAAACGGATCTGGTTCGAAAGGTGTTATGGGCACTGCGGACTTTCGACGACAGCCCATGGAAAAAATCGTATTAGCTAAGACCGGGGAGGGAGTACTGCCTCATGCAATATACTCTTAATATGAAACAGTCTGGGAAATGGCGGTACTCCCAGCTCCTAATTATCCTTAAATTATTGAACAAGAGCAAAGGAGGCAAAAGCCAATGATAAAGGAACTAATAGACAATATAGCTGCTACTCTACATCAAGTTACTGGACTCAATGAATTTGAAGAGCGGATGTGCGCATACTACTGCTTAGCCACCTGGCATACAAACCAGATAAATCCATTTCCACTACTTGCTGTTTTGGGTCCTAACGGTACCGGTAAGTCTCAGCTATTGAATGCGCTCAGTCGCTTAGCTTATAAGCCTCATTTTTTCACTGCTTCTAAAATGACACCACCTACTATTAGAGATGAACTAGGAGAGGCCCATGATCGAACAGCTATTATTGATGAAGCCGATGTTGACAGCTTAGAAGAGCTTTTAGTTCTGAGATATCTGCGCGAAACAGCGGTTTGCCGTGTAAAGGTACAGAAAGGCCCTGGAGTCTGGATAACTCGGACTATCCCGATCTTTGGGCCAAGCATTGTTCACAAAAGAGTGCCATTCAAAGATCCAGCAGTAGATGGAAGAAGCATAATCATAAATACCGTTTCTAAACCCGACCGTAGTTATATACGAGCGAGTGAGCTCGACGAGGCAACCATCATGCAACTACAGAAGGCTCAAGAAAAAGCAAGTGCTGCTTTAAAGTTAACACCGTATGTGAAAATACCTAAAGGTATAGCAGGCCGGATAGCTGACAGCTACAAGCCCATAATAGCACTGGCATCTATTGAGCAGGATACAGCTTTTATCGATGCTGTATGGGAAAGGCTAAAAATCATTGCCCAGGACTTTGCTGATGGTCAGACTTACGAACCTGGACCAATAGTGTTCCAAGCTCTTTTGTCCTGCTTGACTGTTGATGGGCAAATCAAACTGCGTAATGTGAGGCTTGAAGGAGAGCTGGTAAAGAAAATTCAATATGATTTTGGTCACAACTTGAACAGCCGTCAAGTAGCCAAGATTCTAAGGAACTACGGCTTCACACTCAAGCGAATTGGCGGTCCATACAGCGTGATACCTGATCTCAATACGCTTGTAAAAGTAGCTAAAATTATTGGGATAGATGATGAAGCTTTGAACAAAGCAGCGGCTGGTCTAATTAATCCCTGGCATCTTGAGCAAAATGACAATGGATAGTGTAGATAATGTAATAGTTTTTAATTGGCAATGTTGTAACTGATCTTGTGTATAGGCAAGTTGATGCCTTTATGTGTTGTCAAGGAATCAAGCACTAAGGTTAAGTACAGATGTGGTTTATGCCATTGTTTAGTAGAATAAGTTGAGGTGCTAAATGGTCAACAAATCTACGGAAACAAACCTAAAGGATGAACAGAAGGAATTCGAATATGTTCTTGAGATTTTACGGAAACAACTACTGAGTGCTAATACTCACTTTTATATTTTTGAACAACTCTGGCCAACTGAAAAGGTGGTAGACATTATAAATCGGTATATAGGATTTTTTCAGCCTACAAGAGTTGCTCATCTTGACAGTTTAAGCATTAAGATCAGCGATATTGTCAGTAATAAGGCTACTGCTCCAAGTTTTTATCGTATTTTGAATATGATAGGCAGAAATTCAAACCTAGCTTCAGATATAAATGTGCGTGCGATAAAGCAACGCCTTCGGAAACATAAAAGAACATCGGAGGCGATTAAAGATTTCCGTGATAAACGAGCTGCTCATTGGGATACTAGCGTTGAAAAGTTGGATAAGCCCGTGTTATTGGGTCGCACGAAACGGATGTTGAAAGAGATGGAAGCTATTTTCAACCAAATCAGTGCCTCACATTCAAGTAAGGTATGGTCATTCAAATATAGCCAGCAGGGAGATACTATTAATCTCCTAGAGGCGTTAAGAAAGAGGCTGGCTGAAGACAAGAAACTAATTGACTATTTACAAAACAAAATCAACCGCGAAAATGAAGGGCTAAATTGTCATGAGCAAATCAACCACGATTATACTTAACCAGCACTTAGAAAATAAGCTATATACACATAAAATGGCTTACAAAGCAAACTTAGTTCGCTAAATACACAAAATACACTTTATGCACTAGATAACCTAGCTAACCAGTGTAACCCTTATACCCCATTTCCACACCTGCATTATCTTCAACTTAACGACAATTTTGCCCTCTTCCACTCACACACATCATGTTTAGCAATAGCTTTGCAGCAACACCTATAGCAACTTATATCTAAATAGCTATATTTTGCATAGCTAAAGCAAATCTACAGCTAGCTAGAGCTCCTCCTGCTTAGCTTTACAGTAATGTGCTAAATAGTGTTGCTGCAGTAATTTAGTAAAAGCTCTTCCACTAAAAATTAACCAATGATATAATCCTTTCAACAGGAAGTGGAAGTGAAGAGGCTCTTCTTTGTAGTTATCCTCGGAATTATACTAGTAGGATTACTATTTCTTGGCCTAAGTGATACTACAATTTCCGTTGCTGATACCAGTGCGCTAAATAATGAGGTAACCAACAGCATAAGCAAGGCAAGCAATTCTTCAGCAAGTACCACAATTACGATCACAATGACTGGCATAACCAAGTGGTTATAAAATGGATGCGCCAAGTATGGAAGTCTGGCAGAATGGTCAATCCAAGTCGTGGTAAGGTAGGATGAAGGTAGAAGATAACAGTACAGCGAGAGATAATAGTTCATGTTCTCCGAGAAGAATTGTAGACATCACTTTTACTTTCAGTGTTAGTGGGCTAAACGACAATATTAGCCAGCAAATGATGTACATAGCATATCGTCCAATGATTGGAAATGTTGATGGAAGTCTAAATGAGGTGGAGGTGCTATCTGGTAACATTGGATGTAATTTGAAAAAAGTACCAGGTGAAGTGCGTCAGAAGTTAGAGAGTTTGGAAAGGGGATTGGTGCGTCTACTACCCTCATACGAAGTGGGGGCAACCAGCTCTGATTCAGCTACTCTTGTAGCGAGAATTCGTGAGATTGGGTGTAGATATCATAGCAATCCGCCGGTAAACATGCCTGACCAGATGAGTGTGGCATACTTCTTCCCTACAAGGACTGGTCAGACTATTAACACTACTTTACAGTGGGAGTCTTTGTCTCGGTCTGAGCAACTCCTTGTAAGCAATATAGCTTCGTGGGTTAAGAAGCAAGCATGGGAGGACCTGACGAACAAAGTAAGAGAGGTTAGCGGGCAACCAGCGGTAGCAAGCAGGTCTCACAAGGTGTTCATTTCATACAAGAAGAAGAGTAAGGCAGAAGAGATTGCAGAGACTATTGCGAGCAGACTGTCGCAGCCGCAACAAGGAATAAATGTGTGGTTTGATAAATGGGAGGTCAAGGCTGGGGACTCTATACCAGGGAAGATTGCAGAGGGCTTTAAGGGTAGCGATGCTTGCCTGATATTTATAAGCAATGAATATGGCGGATCGAACTGGTGCACGAAAGAGATGAACACTGCACTTGTAAAGGGAATAGAGGAGAATTTGACGGTTATCCCCAGTTTGGTGGAAGTGTGCAATGTGCCTGAGCTTCTCAAAGACCTGAAGCGGGTGGATTTTATTGAGCCTACGGCAAGGAAATTTGAGCAAGGGTTGCAGGAGATTACAGATGCTATATATAAAGTGGACCTCAACCCGTATAGATAGAGCAATTACACTTGACTAAGCCAATCTCAAGAAATCAGTGCTATAGAGCTTCAGGCTACACCCAAATAATTGGCGTTAAATGATTTGGGAGATAGAAAGCTTTTGGGTTGACTTTCCGTTGTCTATTTGCGCACAGGAACTAGGTTTTGGGACAAATGAGCATGGTTTCTGGACAATCTATCGTTCAGTTCTTGCTTAGCAGAGACAGATAATCGTCCAGGTGCCCTAGGTGGTTTTATTCTCGACTTCGATAATTCATCCTTGTCACCAAAGCCATTGTCCATAACTGGCTTCAAGCTTAGCTTCCACTCCAAGTGTTTTTGCCAGCTCTTCTCATGGGTGAAGATACTGGCAATGTCCTCTTTACATCTGCTACCTCACCTCTTCACTATCATTCTGACTATTCCACCAATAGCTAAGCCACCACCAAACACTGTCAAACCTTTCCCTATTGACATATAGAGGGCTATATTCTGCAACTCATTATATGGTTCAAGCCAGTATCGTGCAGAACTTCCAGGATCCCACAAGAAAACACCAAAACCAGCAAAGATCAAGCCAATTACTAGCATAGAAATGCCTAGTTTCATCTGCTTCTTCAGCCTCCTTTCTCAGTAACTTGTCTTCTAATTATAACATAAAATATGCTCTTTGAACATATTTTTCAGGGGAATATTTACTATCATTCCCAATGTGCAGAAAAGGAATATAATCGGCTCACATGTTCGTAGGGCAAGAAAAGCATCAAAGATTACTCAAAGAGACTTGGTAGCTCAGTTACAACTCTTGGGCATAAAGATAGACCAAGCTGGATTGTCAAAACTTGAAAATGGCAATAGACCTATTACGGATATTGAGATCGCTGCTATTGCAAAGATATTAAAAGTGCCCCTATCGTGGTTGTTTGAAGAAAGCAACGATATGCTCAATTCTTAGAGACTTAATAATGCAGATTTCTGCCTTACCTTTCATAAATTTCTTAAATAACTCTTGAATTCAATCTTTCTAAAAACGTATTAGTTTTTAAGTAAAATATTCATTTTATTGTACTTTTGTTTGTTTTCAACCTACGATTAATTGATCAATAAATTTGATCAATAGAAAATGGAGGTTGAAAATGAGCAAGAATAAACCAAAGAAATCCCCAAATCCCAAAGAATCCCAGGTCGAAACCCCAACAGAGAAACAGCCTAAAGAGGTCATTCTAGCGCCTCAAACCGAGGCTGTAGCTCCAGAAGCTGTCAAGCAAGAAGAGCCTCTTACATTAGAGGGCATTCAAAAAGAGCTGAATATTCTTAAAGAGCTAGTTTCAGATCACGCACAGCAGATAGCCTCTATGCAAGATGCCTTAACCAGGAAGCGAAAGCCAACCTCAAACGGCAAGATTCAAATCCTAGACAAGCAAACAGGTGAAGTCTATCCCTCAAAGAACCAGGCTTACCAAGTGTTGCTCAAGGCAGGTGAGCTTAAAGAGCTGGTTGATAAAGGCATCTTTGGCTCTGATCCTGAGAAGAACACGTTTGGCTGGTATGCGTTAGTGAGGGCTTGGCCAGACAGATTTGAGGAAAGGAAAGCCGAGGAAGTTACAGCAAGTAAATAGGCAAATTGAAGTTCTACTGTACGGCAATACAAGCAGATTGTAACTGAAGAAGAGAATAATTACTCTAAATGCATAAGAATTGTATTTTTGAAGTTTCTCTATATCACAAAGTACTAGCAGCAAGTTTAATGCCCAAAATTTGACTCCTAATGCATATCTGAGGGCATGCCAGTATTCAGACAAGCTTATCGGAAAGGTTATAGAAACAGGTGAGGTAATTCTCATCTTCATGAAATGGAAAAGCTGTAATGAAAATGACACCACAGAAAGCGATTGATTATATCCTGAAACAAGCACCAAAAATGCTGAAAGAAGATAAACATCATGCTCCTATACTCTTTGTCTTTGGAGATCATGAGAATGCCATAGTGTTGATTGAGTTTAAGGATACTAACTCGAAGTATTCGGCGATGTTAACCACCGGCAAGAAGCTCGCCTTTTTGAAGCCTTATTGTGTGGCTTTTGTCTCAGAGGCATGGATGAGCAAAACCTTTCCTCTGGAAGGGAAACATGTCAGCGAGATGCCGGATAAGCAAGAGGCCTTGCAAGCCATAGCTCAAAACCTAGAAGGTAAGATCAAGGCTGTTGCCATTCCATTCTCGAGGATAGGCAATGAAATATTATTTGGTGAGCCTATAGAAAGCAGCGAGGCGGAGTCAGATTTGCTTGAGGTGTTCTGGGAAGGTGTGAGGTAAGGTTCAAATTGAAGGATATATACGGCTATTCTGCTGCTAGAGAGCTAGTAGCTTCAGCGAAGAAGACTTGTGATATTACTAAGCCAAACAATGAGATGACTGACGATGAGATTCGCACTATAGCTCATTGGATATTTGAACGCTTACCAGATACATCCTGGGAAGATGGCAAGATGATTCCTGGTAGAGCTGGGATTGACTTTATTCTGTTCGTGATGATGAATGAGTTTTCTGTGTTTTATCAGGAACATGGGCTTGGACAGTATAACTAGGTAGCTTTTAGCGGAGATTTTTCATTTAGGCACATCATACTCGTGTCATAGGGCTTGGGGAGGTATAGACAGGCAAGGAGGAGCAGTCAATATAATAAGGCTATACGCAAGATGGAATTTGAGGCAACAGTGGTCAAAGTCGCAATCTATGCAAGGGTAAGCACAGAGGAGCAAGCCAGGGAAGGCACTTCTCTTGATCATCAATGCGAGCAGCTTAAGATCTACTGCCAGTCTCAGGAATGGCAGGTTGCCGGAACTTATGTTGATGATGGTTCTACAGGTAAGAATGCTGATAGAGATGAACTCAAAAAATTGTTATCAGGTGCCAGGTTGGGACTATTTCAAAAGGTAGTTGTCTATAAACTTGACAGGCTAGCAAGAAAGCTCCGGCTGTTGCTCGAATTAGAGGAAAACCTTAAAGACTATGGGGTTTACTTATATTCACTAAAGGATCAAGTCGACACATCTACTGCGATTGGCCGAACTGTCTTCCAGGTGTTGGGTCTCGTCAGTGAGTGGGAGCGGGAGACCATTATTGAACGAACAAGAGCCGGGCGGATAAGTCGCTATAGAGCTGGATGCTGGGCTGGCGGCAAATCTCTGTATGGATATTCATACAACCCGAATACCAAGAAGCTGGTCATAAATGAAGCTGAGACTGCAGTTGTGCGAAGGATATTTAACGAATACAACGCAGGGAAGTCAATGTCAAGAATAGCCGATATGCTTAATGACGAGCAAATACCTTCACGATACAGCACTGCGAAGGGATGGAGGATGAGCGCTATACGAGATATTCTTGTCCATCCTGGCTACAAAGGAACGCAGTATGTTAATCATCACCTCCACTCATCCAAGTTGACGGATGTGAAGCCGCCGGGCGCAATTGAGATAAGCATTCCTAAGATAGTCACCGATGATCTCTGGCGTAGTGCTCAAGAGCACCGCAAAAACAACAGGCACATGCAGACTTTCCCTTCGGGATCGAGGCTTCTGCAGGGCTTAATCACGTGTGGCATCTGCGGATACTATTTTAGAAGCCAGTCTGCTCGCAACCGTAAGACTTATGAGTGCAGGGGCAGGCTCAAATATGTTCATATTGATGGCTCCCCACGCTGCACCGCTCCTATTATCAATGCGGAGTGGCTAGAAGCTGAAGTGTGGCAGAGAATAGAGGCGATACTAAACGACCCGAATGAGCTTGAGCCGTTGCTGAAGGACACGATAGAGAAGCTGCAGGCTCGGAAGAAAGAGCTATCCATGCGGATACGGCCTATCAACGACCAGCTTTCGCAGATAGAGGAGAAAAAGGCGCGGTTGATGGATGACTACATCGTGCGCAACATGGAGCCTAGCAAATTCAAGGAGTACCAGCGCAGCTTACAAGAGGAGGAGGATAGATTAAGGTCTATGCAGGCTGAAGTTGACCCTGCTCAAATTGAAGAACTGCAGAGGACGAAGGGATTGCTGCAATTCTGGCAAAGTCAGGCGGAAGCTATGGCCTGGAATACCGAGACTGAAGATGGGCGGCAAGTCAGGATCGTGGATAGTCCACATTTGAATGTTTTGAGAGTAGTAGGACTCGACGATAAAGACATGAACTTGGACTTTCCGACTACGAAACGCCAGCTACTTGACTTGCTCCAAACCAGGCTGGTGGTATTTGAGGACAGGGTAGAGGTAAAAGCTATATTTCCGATTGAGCATATTAGACATCAGTTGTGCACTTCCACCTGAGGGGAAACATACCTGATTCCCTTTACCAAGCCTTTTCCAGGACGGGAACGGCCCACCTGCTGGCTATCTCCGGCTTGCACGTGGGCATCATTACTGCCATGTTGCTCAGCTTTGGTATCTTGGTCTTTGGCAGGCAGCGTTCCCTATATATCTGGTTAGCTCTGGTGCTTATTTGGCTTTATGCCCTGCTCGCCGGGATGCGTCCGCCGATAATCAGAGCGGTGACTATGGGGAGCCTGTTTTTAATAGCCGAATATTTGGGGAGGCAGCGAAGTGCTATCATTGCCCTGGCTTTTGCTGCTGCGGTGATGGTGGGAATTCAACCGCATGTCTTATGGAGCGTCTCTTTCCAACTCAGCTTCTCGGCCATGGCTGGGCTTATTCTCCTCTTTCCTCACTTCCAGGAATGGGGGAGAAAGATAGTTGCTGCTGTATTTGGTGATAGGGAGCTATTGGTGACAGCAGGCAGTATGATAACCGACGTCTTTGCTGCCAGTCTGGCAGCTATCGTAGCAGTCTGGCCGCTTATAGCTTATAACTTTGGTATAGTCTCTCTGGTTGCCTTGCCGGCAACCTTCTTCTCCCTGCCTGTTTTGCCCTTTATCATAGTCACGTCGGCATTTGTCGCCTTCACGGGACTCTTCGTTCTGCTTGCATCTCAAATACTGGGCTGGCTCGCCTGGCTTTTTCTCAGCTATCTCATCTTTGTAAGCCAGGGCTTTGATGCCCTGCCCTACTCTGCGTTAGAGATAGCCACTATTTCCACCTGGCATATCTGGGGGTACTATGCTATATTGGCTGGAGTTACAGCATCGCTCAACCACAGAAACCAGTTGGCTGATTTCTTCTCCCGGTTGACTTCAAGAATGAGGAAAGCCGCTGAGGACATTCCTAAGCCTCGCCGCGGCTTTTCTGCGAAATGGCTTGCTCTTCCCCTTTTGGTAGTAGCTATCCTAGTGTGGTCTGTGGCTCTGACCGCGCCTGATGACAAGCTTCATGTAAGTTTTCTTAATGTCGGACAAGGAGATGCCATCCTGATTCAGACGCCCAATGGTCAGAATATACTCATTGATGGCGGTCCTGACTCCCTGCAAATCAATTTGGAACTGAGCAAGAAGCTTCCCTTCTGGGATAAGCCGTTAATGAATGACTATTGACAGTTTTTTGAGTTAGGCTTATGATTGGAGTGTAGGAGGTGATGAGTGTGAAAACATTAGAAGTGCTGGATTTGGTTATAAGAGGTAAGAGGTTGAAGCCGAAGTCTCAGAGTAATTACCGTGACGCTTTTAAGTCGCTAGCGAGGGTGTCTGAAGATTGGCCTGAAAGTAGTAAAGTTATTAACGAGTGGGTAGCTTCGTTGACTTGGTTATCTGATGTCACAGTGCGTACTTGGTTCACTCTAGTTAAAGCTGGTGGTAAGTATGCGAAGAAGGTTTGTAATGTGGCTAATCCTTGTGAGGATGCTGAGCGTCCGAAGGTGAGTAAGAAGCGGAGGCGGTATTATTCGGCGCAAGAGTTGGCTGCTATTGTGAAGGCTTGTAAGGATGAGTACGAGCTGCTTTTGATACTTACTTTGATAGATAGTGCATGTCGTATTGGTGAGTTGGTTGGTTTACGAGGTAGGGATGTTGGTGATGGTTTCATTGATGTTGAGGGTAAGACAGGGCAAAGGCGTTATCGATTAGATGGTCGTATTTGTGAGAAATTGAAGGCATTAGCTGGCGGTCAAGATGAAGCGGTGTTTAAACATAAGTCTGGTGGTTTTCATCGTTCTAGTGATAGTATTGGTCATAGGGTTAGGTATATAACGGCTCGGGCTGGTTTGACGGGTACTAGGTTAGGTCCTCATACGATTAGGCATAGTTCAGCTTCGTTGTTGGCTACTGAGTGGAAGCAGGTGTTATTGGTAAAGGCACTGCTTCAGCATGATGATATTGAAACGAGTATGGGGTATATCCATGATGCTGAGGAGTTGGTTATTAAGGATGATAGGTATAGTCCTCTTGGGATATTGGGTAGCCGTATGAAAGTAGGTGAATCACAGGGGTTTTTGGAGTTGACTGAAGGTGAGGTAATCGGAGGTATGGCTCTTGTGCCTGCTGGTGAGAGAGGAATTAGCGAGGCTGAGGATGCAAAGCTTATTAAAGGTATGTTTCCTGAAGTGAAGGACGGTGTTGCTGTTCGGACTGTTATTAGGGCTGAAGATTTGAGACTTATGCGTGAGGCGTTCGTGTTCTATGCGATGTATCATAATGATGGTAAAGTAGGCAAGGCTAGCTCGTTGATGCGTCGTATGCTTCGTAAGGGTGGTAGCGAATTTTACGCAAAGAGAAAGGAGGTGAAAGAGTAGATGGAAGATTGGGTAATCGTAGCACTGGTACTTGGTTCAAATGCAATAATATTCCTAGGGAACTGGTTACTGATGAGGAAGCAACTAAAGCATTCTGATGGTCAGCTTGAAAAACGGCTGGAGGATCAGAGGGAGGTAGACAAGCATGAAAGGAAGAGGGGAGTCAGAAGTGAACCTCTTTTGAGGTTAAGGGCTGAGTTGGCTTGCATGGCTGCTAAGGGAGAGAAAGTCGCATCTATGGTGATGGCGATGCCCATTGGTGTGACGAGCAAAGATCCGCCGGAGAAGTTCAAGGAGGCTATGGGAGATTGGAATAAGTATATGGGAAGTGGGGAGTTCCAGCAGGTTTTGTTCATGCAGTACGACTTCGCGATTGTGAATAAGGTGAATGCTATCAAGTTAGAATACGAGAACGCCCGTTATTATCTTAGAGAATATTGGAACTGGTTGGATGACGCAGATAAGGAGAAGGAGTATCGGGAGACTCTAAATGTGGTAGATAGGAATAGGAGCAAGATTGCCGAAGTTCAGTCGGAAATAAACAAAGTGCTAGAAGAATTATAGCTGGTGTTGGTAAAACCAACTCAGTCATGTAGTCGAGGTTGTAAAGCTGAACGAAGTGTGAGCATGCGTTGACGATATGAAGTTGACGAATATAATGAGTTTCTGAAGATGTAACTCATCCTCTTATAGGAAGTTTAGTTTTTCTTGCATGTCTTGTATGATATAATGATCAGAGATAAATTATATTTTTAATAAGGAGGTGCGATATGGCGGCGCCAGCTGAAGTACAAGCAGCTATGATAATGGTGGCAGGAGAGTGGGCCAGGTATCTTGAGAGTATTGCCATTGATAAGTCTAAAAAAAATGAGAAAACGGTACTTGATAGGTTGTTTGAGCGTTACAAGCTTATTATTGAGGAACTTAAAGTGGTACAACCGCATTTCTAAATATAATTCTGACTACGTTCAATAGTAGGTGGAATTAGAGTTTTGAGTAAGTTAATCTAGTCAGTTGTCATTTGGGTTGGGTTACCCCGTTCTTGTATAGAACGAAGTATTGAAAAATATTAGTCGCCTGATGATGTGTTTAGTACGACGAAGATTTAGAATAGGCAGACGGCGTTAGAGATTTCGAGGGAAGCGAGGGATGATAGGTGTAAAGTGGTGGTTTAGTGGTTTTGATGGGTGTTGTTGGGGCTGTAAAGTGTGTTTTAGAGGATTTTTGGCAAGGACTCAGGCAAAGGCGGAGGCGGTACGCCACGCCTTGCCTCTCTAGTTTAGTAGATATCATTGAGGTGGAGGTATCATATATATATGAGTATGATAACTATCTTGACTATTACCCCAGATTGTGAGAAAACAGATTGAATGACTTGGTTATTGAGAAATTGAGAACTCGAAATGGCTAGGAGTGCTAATGTGATTGGTTGTTGTTTATTGCGAGGCGGTAAGGTGAGTGTAGTAGGTTTGAGTAAATGGATTACTTTAGAGGTGATTTTTAGTGATATGGCTGTGTATGACTATTAGTTTTGTGGTGTTTCGTTGGATATATAAAGAAATGACTATTGATAACTGCCTTTCTGGGATAGGACGATAGACCTCGTGGTTTGCACTCAACCTCAAGCCGACCATATCACAGGCCTGGTAGAGGTCCTTCAGAGGTACACAGTGAAGCAGGTGATTGAGCCTGGAGTATCTTACAATTCTTCCATTTACCGAGAATGGCTCAGGCTTGTTGAAGATAAAGGAATCGAATATAACATAGCCCGGGCCGGACAGGAGATTGACTTGGGCAGCGGAATCAAGATGGAGGTGCTAAATCCGCCAGAAGGCTTATTTGAAGGGACTAGCCACGATGTAGATAACAATGGGGTAGTGCTAAAGTTGACCTGGAACAAAGTTAGTTTCCTATTTACTGCCGACATACGGGAAGAGGCTGAATTGGAGCTTATCATGCAGCGAGCTAATTTGAGGAGCACCGTGCTGAAAGTCTCACACCACGGCAGCATGACCTCTACAATCCCCCATTTCCTGGTCGCGGCTGACCCTGAAGTGGCGGTGATTTCGGTGGGAGCGGATAACTCCTTTGGCCATCCCAGTCTTGAGGTGGTGGAGAGATTGATTGACAGGGTGGGCGAGGACAATATTTATCGCACAGATGAAGATGGCACCATCGAGTTCATTACCGATGGGGAAAGGTTGTGGGTGAAAGCAGACAGCTAGGAAATTTATTCAGTAACCAGGCGCTTACAATGGGAGTCTTCCTGCCGTAGCAGGACACCATGTAGGGTTGCTCCTGGCCCTCCTCCCACCGAGGTGCGACCTTCTGCTTTGCCCCAGGAAGCGACAACCAAATCGCCAGGATCGCCCA
>Ga0307379_10002698_pt1 | contig 26111 bp, 21 predicted proteins | sample UN2MG_FD_202237 | JGI IMG/M metagenome (GOLD analysis project Ga0307379, IMG submission 202237) | Soil microbial communities from Risofladan, Vaasa, Finland - UN-2 | ecosystem: Environmental > Terrestrial > Soil > Coastal area > Acid sulfate soil | place: Finland: Risofladan, Vaasa | collected...
ACGTCTACGACGCATACGTGCCGGATGCCGCTCTGCTTCATAAACTGAAGGGCTTTCCCGACGGTATCGTCCAGGGTCAGCGTCTTGACGTTATTCGGCATAATGTCTTTGACGGTACGCACGAATCGAAAAAAGACATCTTTGCCGGCACACATATCATCGATCAGGTCGATGAGCCTGAATCGGTCATTGGTTATATCATCCGTTTCCCATTGGACATGGGGCAAGTTGTCTTGATCGGCCGGACGGCATATCGTGCTGGAAATTGGTCTTTGCATAATCAAATTGCCCCCAATAATTACTTAAAATTATATTTTCATCTCCTTTCATCGGCAAAGGCATACAATGACTTTAACATGCGATGGGGGATCATATTGAAATAGACGCAGTCGTCATGCCGCGGCGGAAGGTCCCAATAATCCAGCCGGTCATTCACCAGCACGGGGCGGTAATCTCGGACTACCTGTGCGGCAAAAAGAGTTATAAGAACCGATGGACTTAAGCTTTCCTCATCCTCTCCAGGGACGCCGCCTGTTTATGTTACCCGACAGGATGTTCCTGGCGATAATGACATCCTCTCTAACCTGAAAGTCAAACATCCCGGCACAGATGAAATCGGCGCCGTTTTCGTAAGCGTATTTGAAGGCATCGCTCGGATGGATGGCTCCCGCAGCCATAACCTTATAAGCGATCCAGGGCTTGTCCACATTCTGCATGAATTCGATGGTTTTTTCCGGCGTCCTGGACCAGATATTGTCGTTCTCGGGCTGCCCGTCGGCAGACCAGTACTTGTGGCTGTGCAGGGTCTTCATATAGAAATCGACGCCTGCTTTCGCCTTTTCACATTCGATGGGCACATCGACGCTGTGACCTCCGACTCCTGCGATGGCGCCGTTTTGCTTTATGAATTCGACCGCCCTGGCCAGAAGGTCAACCCGGCCCTTTTCGACGCAACTGTCGGCGACGCCGCCGTGCACATAGACTCCTATCGCCCCGCTGTCGATGGCCGATTTCGCTTCACTTAACGGATCGCTCGAAGGCATTTTGACCTGGGCGATCCACTGCATCTTGCCGCCCCTGTCGTTCCAGTATTTGTTTATAATCCTGATGCATTGCTCGTCGAGCCGGAGTATCGCGGTATTGATTCCGGTTTCTTCGCATATCTCGAAAGTTTCCATCACTTTATCGTCGGTGAAGTACTTTCTCAGCAGGTCGGAGACGTAAATCAGGTCCCGGCTGTGGGCGAATCCGCTGATTAAATTGCCGCCGCAGAAGATTCTGCTGATCTTGATGTTGCCGATTTTGCCCATCGGCATCCCTTTGGCGGAACCTGCGGGCGTTGCGGCAGCCGATTTTCCCGTGGTCGCTGCTAACAAAGCTTTCTCTTCAAAACTCAAAGCAAATGCCGCCGTCGGTGCTATAAGAGATTTCTTTAGAAAGCCCCGTCGATTCACATTGTCAGACATCGTTTACCTTTCTTTTAGTTGCTCAAATCGGACGAACATAATTATAAGCAATTTTCCCCTTCCTGTCCAATCCTGCAGCGGGATTCGTGATGCTTATCTTTTGCCGCGAGCCTCGACTGTGCGCGTCATCAGGCCGTACTTGCTGCCGGTGAGGTAGTGCAGTGTGTGGAATTTCTCCGGTATCCATCGCCCGTCAAAGAAGTCCGCCTCGGCCAGTGCTCGAACTACCTGGCAGATCAGCAGATCGTGCGATTGCATCTTGAATATCTCCACGACCCGGCATTCCAGATGCCCGGCACACTCCTCGATCAACGGCGGCTCGACCATCCCGGCGGCAACCGGTGTCAGGCCGCTCTCGACGAATTTGTCCCTGTCTCGCCCCGTTCCCTGGCCTACAAGGTCGGTTTGTTCAAGCAGTTCGGCGCCGGGAATGTTTATGACCAGCTCGTGATTCTGTTTTATCAGCTCGTAAGAATACCTGACATGGCTTATAGCCAGTAATATCAGGCACGGATCGGCGTTGTTGACCGGCGTCTGCCAGCTAAAGGTCATCACGTTCGGATTATCCCTCGTGCCGGATGTAACCATAACAACGCAACCCGGCTCGACCAGCCATTTAGCCTTATTCAGTTCCACTTCTTTCTTCATTGCTGAACCTCGTAAAAACAAAATCCGAAGTTAACTGAAAACAAACTCCAAAGCAAATATAAAAAAAGCCGAGTCCAGTCAACCCGGCCTTGGTTTTTATTTTGTCTGCCACAGACGGCATTTTATTGATTCGCCGACATCTGCCCTCGCTAACGAGACTTAAGAGTCAGGTCGGTTTACAATATCAACTAATATCGTCCAATATTTTGAGAGTGAGAGTCAATACTTCCGACCGCTCCACCCAGTAAGGGATAGGTGAGAATCTGCACGCTTTCGCGGAATTTGTCGAAATCCAGGTCGCCCTTTGCGAAGTCGTCGATCTGAGACCTTTTCGCGCGAATAATAAGAATCGCAGGCGACGATGATCCTATGTTGTCTAATGAGGTTCCCTGTACTATCCTGGTTCTCATTTTTCCATCAACTTCTTCTGTTATGAGTACTTGATTTCCTCCGGGAACCCTTGACGATGTAATTATTGTACCTGTAGCCTCGCGGCTTCCAGTAACTGTCAGAATCACCGATTCGTCAGGTTTCAAACTTCGGATATTAACAGCATGTTTTAGTGCTTTTATCAGGGTTGTTTTGAGGTTTTCCACCTTCTCGGCGTCATATTTCTCTTCCGGCTGGCCGGTCCTGCGTCTTCTATCGACATTTTGCGGTTCATATATTTCCTGCCTCATCTCCTGCCAGACAGGATCGCCCTCTTGTTCCTTTTGGGTTTGCTCTTGTTCCTGCTGCGCGTCAGATGAAGGTGAGAGCGGAAAGTCCACTTTCATCAGGAACAGTGCCCCGTAGCCCTGCAGGTACATGCTTTGTATCTGATCCTTTCCTCCTCCCAAGAGTGGCAGGATTACATCACGTCTGGAGACGAAAATGCTGCTGCGTACTGTTGAGATGCGGGCCTGCTCAAGGTTTTTCTCGAAGATACGGGACATGACGTTCATATCTTCATTTATTGTTAGAAGGTCTTCTGTATTGGTCTGCTCGGACGGTATCACAAGAACCGTTCTGGTACTGCCGGACCGCGATCCTAATCCTAAAGAGAGGCTTCTGGTCATAGTATAGATATTGTTATTCACCGCTGGCAGAGTCGGCGGTGTCGGAGGGGCCGGCAGGGATATGGAAGGAGTCACGGGCGGCGTCGGTGCCGTCGGCGCGCTTGCCTGTACCTGTGCGAGTACTGCTGCAACCTCAGCCCTGGATTGTTGCTCAAGCTCAGCTTGTTGTATCTGCAACTCGACAGCCTGGATTTCCTCATCGGAGACGTTCCTGGCCGGAACAACACCCGCTGCCAACAAACTTAAAGCTACGATTACAATGATTGTTTGTGTTAGTGTCTTCATTTTTCTGTCCTTTCAAATAAATTGTCTGGATTTCTAAATTCTTCCGGGCTCTGACGGCCGAGTTGGGTGTAAGATAATACGTGTGCCATGTTCTGATTGGTACGAATCAGCTCATCTTCCGTCAGCACGGCGAAAGTTGTAAAAGCGTCGCTCAATTCGTTTCTGTCTTTGAGCCTGTTCGATTCTATCTGATTGAGAGCCACTGCAACCTGTTGTCTATACTGGCTTTGTACTTCATTGAAAGATGCGATCAGCTCTATGAGTAGCTCATTAGTTACAGCGTTTGAAGCAGCTACGGCTTGCAGGGCAACCCGGCTCAGTTCCTGACGATACTGCTGAGACAACTCATCCTGGATTCGGAGATAACCATTCGCCAGGCCCAACTGCACGTATTGTTTGGTTTCATCGAGCAGTCTCTGACGAATAGCCGGTTCGAGAGCTGCCTGAAGCTGCTGCATATCCGGCGGCTTGGGCCCCGAGAGCCGGCCTGTAGCATATCCGGCTGCAATAAGCAACGCTGCCGCTACAGCGATTTTTATAAGACGTTTTGCAGCTTTCAGGCCTTTTATAGTCCGGATTCGATTATCCAGCTTTACTGTATCTGCTTGTCCGGTGGTCTCAGCCAGCTTTATTATGGTTGATTCAATCAATTCTTGCGGTGGGCCCGGTGGAATCTGCTCATTCTTGATAGCCCCTACCGCTTTTTCCAATGTATTTTCATTCTCTTCCATAATACATCCTCACTTAAACTCTTTCACCGATAACTCTAAAGACTCGCGTAGTTTAGCTCTGGCCCGATGCAGCAGTACACCGGCGGCATTAGTCTTTATGCCAAGCTCATTGGCGATTTCTCGATAACTCATATCATTGAGATATCGCAGGCAAAAGACCTGCGCTTCCTGCGGCGACAGTTTACTTAGCGATTTTCGCAATCCATCTGTTAATTCTTGCTGTTGCGCCCTTTCCACCGGACAAGGATCGGCACTTTGCAAAGCAGCCCAGTCGGCTGGATCCGTCTCAGTTCGCGACCGGCGAAATCGGCGGCGGAGCTGATCGATCGCCCGAGCGGTTGCCAGTCGGGCCAACAGTGCCGAAAAATTCCGTACGCGCTGACGCCGGCAAAACTCCAGTGCCGAAACAAAAGTTTCCTGGAAACAGTCGGCAGCATCTGCGTGGTTGCCAAGCAATCGGTATGAAGTCTGCCACACAGCCGGTCCGTGTTTTTCGATAATTACCTGCCAGTTAACCACTTGCAAGCTCCATCGGAAACTTTATTTTATCAGCCAAGCCTCTCATCGAATTTAACGGGGCAAGCGAAGCTTCTTTCACGTCCGCCAATGACGGGCCATCGATATATAAGTCGCCGCATCGGACTATTTTATTACAATAATTCTCACTTCTCGACTCTTGGTTTTAGAATGAGTGTCGTGTGCCGAGAAAAAAATTACATTTTATTTAATTTGTTGAAGTTTTTTCTTGCAAAGATTTTTACAGTATATCAAAATGGGATTGTTTCAATGGCCAAGGGTAGAAATTTGCAAAGAGGCGGACCATAACTTTCTCAAGTGGAGGCCAGAATGACAGGAAGAGTCAAGAGCAGACAAATAAAAACAGGAGATTTTACCATTAGCTCAAGCCGGGTTTCTCCTTTTACTTTTATCCTTCTTTTGTGTTGTGTATTATTGCTTGTCCTCGTCGGGTGCGAGAGTCAGGAGATGAAAGCCGCTGAAGCTGCAAGGGCTCGAAAGCTGCCGGCAGAAGCAAGGAAGGCTAATTTACAACAGTCGCTGGATAGCAGGTTTGAGAACCCGGTGGCGCATTATGAGTTGGCCCAGTTATATCATGCCGAAGGGCTTTGGTCGAAGGCGGAGTATCACTACAATATAGCTTTGAGTTTCGACCCTTCTAATGCCGATGCTCAAGTGGCGATGGTAAAGTTATTCCTCGACAGCGGCGATACGGCTAAATCCAAAACCTATGCGGATACCTATGTGAGCCAGGCCGGCAATTCGGACATCCAGTCACTTCGGCTTGCAACGGCTTTTCAGAAACAACAGCTTGATGAGTACGCATTAGCTTGCTTTCAACAGGCACTCAATTTATCGCCGAGTTCAGCCTTAATTAATAAGCAGGTAGGCTACTATTATTTGGGCAAAAACGATAAAGACCGGGCAAAGGAATATTTAGTACGCAGTTTCCAGCTCGATCCCAGCCAGCCGGAAGTGGCTGGGGAACTTGGCCGGCTTGGTGTGGAGGTGAGAATACCACAGAAGGTCAGTGTAAGCGCCAAAGGAACAGGTGAGGCCAAACCGCCGGAAGAGAAAAAATTGAAAATGGTGATGAGACATGGGCGAGTCCAGTTCGAGCCCGTTGATCAAAAAAGTGAAGAAAATTGAGTAATGCTCGATGCTCCTGATTGGCAATTGGGTTAATTCGAATATCAAGTATCGAGAATACGGTATTGCTTTTTCATTGCCCCGTAGCGAACGGATGCGCTGCGGGGTTTTTTGCAATCTTCGATTGACAATTTTTAATTGTCCTCTTCTAATGACAATTTACAAAACCGATTAATTGTAAAGGATGAATGCTGTGTTTGGATTGCATGTTGCGGATATTTTTGTGCTTGCGCTGTATTTGCTCGGCATGGCTGCCATTGGCTTCTGGAGCGCGAGAAAAATAAAAGAGAGCCATGACTTTTTCATGCCCCGGCGATTCGGCAAGGCTATGATGGTAATGTTCGGATTCGGGGCGGGGACACATTCGGACCAGGCCGTGGGAGTGGCATCGAAAAGTTTTTCGAGCGGGCTCTCGGGGATCTGGTACCAGTGGCTTTGGCTTCCCTGTACGCCGTTTTACTGGCTGATCGCTCCCGTGATGAGGCGCTTTCGTGCGATAACAACCGGTGACGTTTTCGAGGCGCGGTACAGCAGGAGCGTCGCAGTGCTGTATGCGCTTATCGGCATGCTGAATCTTTCGGTGAATATCGGCCTTATGCTGCGAGGTTCGAGCGAGGTGATATCTGCCAGCACGCAGGGGCTGCTCTCTGCGAACACAGCGATTGCGGTAATGACTGTCGTTTTTGTGATATACGGTGTGGCCGGAGGGCTTGCCGCGGCGATTATTACGGATTTTATCCAGGGCATCCTGACAATCATTTTCTCGTTCCTGCTGCTGCCGTTGATCATGAATGCCGTCGGATGGATGGACGGGATTCGCGAGGCGATTTCCGATCCGCAGAAACTTACTCTGGTCGCCCCGGCGGAAATCGGCTTTTTCTATATTGCGGTGATTGCTTTTAATGCGCTGGTCGGTATCGTGACACAACCACACACCATGAGCAACTGCGCCGCCGGTAAGACGGAGATGGAGGGAAGATTTGGGTGGATGTTTGGAAACATCATCAAGCGCGTCTGCACAATCCCATGGTGCCTGACAGGTCTTGCCGCAATTGTGTATTTCGGCAGCAGGGGCATCGAGGTCGAGCCGGACAAAGTCTTCGGGGCGGTGGCGGGTGACTTCCTGCCGAAGATTATGCCGGGGATACTCGGAATATTTTTGGCAGCACTTCTGGCGTCGGTAATGAGTTCGTGCGATGCTTTCATGATAGCGTCGTCAGCACTTTTCACCGAGAATATTTACAGGCCGTTATCTCCAGACAGGCCACAAAGCCATTATCTGACAGTGGGCCGGATCGCTGCTGTTGTCGTTGTCTTCGGCGGTGTGGTGTTTGCTTTCTGGCTGCCCGGCGTTGTGGCGGGACTGGAAATATTCTGGAAGGTCTCGGCGATGATGGGCCTTGCTTTCTGGATGGGTTTGTTCTGGCGCCGGACGACTGTGGCCGGCGCGTGGGCAACGACCCTGGTCAGTTTTGCAGTGTTGCTGTTCACAAGTAAAATCTCATTCGGCCAGTATGTCCTCTGGGATTTCAACGCCGGTTGCGCTCAGTGCCTGCCGGACTTTATGCTGTGGAACGGCCAGCTTTATCTGCCGTGGCAGATGATTCTGTATCTGTCGGCCGGATTATTCAGCGGCATCGTGGTCAGCCTGTTGACTAAACCGGTAGCTAAGGAGAAACTCGATAATTACTATGCACTGATCCGAACACCGATCATGCCGGGAGAGCAGCCCCCTGCCCCCTGCACGCTGCCGGACGATGCCGTCGTCCCCGAGAAGCGAAACATATTCCCGAACACCAATCTCGAATTCATGATACCGTCACGCACATCGGTAGTCGGATTCCTGATCGGCTGGGCGTTCGTCGCGGTAATTGTCGTCACGGTCTATCTGATCGCCAGCGCATAGTTCGTTGGTGAGACTATGTATATCCGCCCGAAAGAGCGAGTATGAGTGAAATGCAGGCAGGCAGAAGTGTAAATCTGTTTCTCCTTTGCTTGTGTGCTCTGCTGTATGTTGCGGCACCGACGGATTCGGTCTGCGGTAATGAAGCACGCCTTCAATGGCAACCTCCGGCTAATGTCCGGGATACGCCTTTTGAGCTTGGTGCCGGAAAGGGCGAATTTCACGCGTGGGGACGAGGCAGGGACTTGCGATTCTTCTTCGGCGAGTTCCTCCCGGCCCTCTTCGAGCGGACGATTGTGCTGGATGAGTTTGACACCGGCAGCGAGCTTCAGTGGATATTCACGGGCGAGCACGGCGGATTCACAGTAACAGTCGACCAAAATGAGGTGAGCCTCCATCAGCGTTTCTACGATTCGTTCGCATTCAACCGGATCAATACAGACATCGCCCGCCATCCCGAATGGCGCACGCCAGCGACAAAAGCCGCCTATCAGAATCCGCCGCGGGCGGTAACAGTCACGATGGATCATAAGCTCGGTCTGTCGGTAGCGCTGAATGGCCGGACAGTTTTGAAAGAAGACTGCCTGTTTGATGTCAGCCGACATCAATTAAGACTGGCCGGCGGCAAAGGAAAAGTCTGCGGAACAATGCTCCAGCCGAATCAAGAATCCGCAGTTGTGCGCATCGATCCGGCGACGCGGCATCAGACCATAATGGGCTTCGGCGGCATCGCCACGCCCACCGCCTACGTCCAGCTCAGCGCCGAAGGTAAACAACAATGGTGGAAACTTCTGCGCGAATATAATCTGCTCATCCAGCGTGAATATCCGATTGGGATGCGACTCAATCGGCAGATGAATAATTGGGATGTGCTCGAAGATGCGACGCCTCACTATTACGGCGACAATTTTCCCAACGGCGAAGTTAGTGACTTTGCTTACATCAAACAGTTGCGCCGGCTCGGCGGAAAAGTGTGGTTTGAGTTCTGGGCTTTGCCGCCATGGGTGGCCAGTGACGCGGAGAAATACGCCGAGGCGATGGTGCGTTATTGTCAGGTCTCCAAAGAGCGGGCCGGGGCTCCGCCCGATATCGTCGGGATCCAGAACGAGGTGGACCAGCCCGAATCAATGTTCCACAAAATGACATTGACGCTGAGGCGACGGCTCGATGAGGCCGGCTTTAATTCGGTACGCATCCACATGAGTGACAGCGGAAGTCTCTCCGGCGGCATCAAACGGGCGGAGAAATTTCGCAGCTCCGAAGCGGCCTGGTCGGCTATAGATTATTCAGCCACGCACATGTATGACTACCAGGGCTTTTTCACCAACCCGGACGGGTTTGATGCACGCCTGGCACAGTGGAAAGACCGGACCGGCGACAAGCCGTTCCTGTCCACGGAGTTGTGTATCAATAACAGCAAATACCAGTGGCCCACATATAGAGTTGCATTGACGATGGGCCAGCTCTATCACAAGAATCTCGTGCTGACCGATGCAGTGGCCATCTGTTATTGCTGGACGTTGTTGAACGTTGTGCAGCCTTCGTACGGCTGGACACGCTCGCTGTGCGTTCCCGACTGCGAGCATGGATTTGTCCCCGCAGCATCGAGCCATCAGTTGCGGGTTTTCGGCGCTTACAGCCGGCGAATACGCGAGGGCATGGTTCGCGTCGAAGCCGAAACCAACGCCGACGATTTGCTCGTCTCGGCCTTCGCCGGAAATAGTGATATTAGCACGGTTGTAATCCTGAATCGTTCGACAAAACCGCGCCAGGTTCTCGTTCGCTGGCCGAACGTGACATTCACTGAGATGGAGTTAGTCGATCCCTATTATGAAAACGATGTGCGAAAATCACCGGTCATACGTGCCGGCGGTGCAACTGAAGTTATCGTCGAGCCGGGCGCTCTCATTACGTTAACAAATGTCCCCCTGGAGCAATGAGTATATATCAGGCCGGCGCCAAGTCCCGGATCAAAAAGCAGATCATTTCAGACCGATGCACACAAAAGCAATACAGCCGCCGGTATCGTATGCAGGCAAGTGCAGTATCTCGCCGTTTCGAGCGAAATGCAAAATACAAGGTCATCAGACCTGAGCCTGCCAAAGGGCACAATTCGTAATCTCATCGTAAACACCAATTGGAATTAGTTCTTGCGCCACACTGTCATTCCCGCTAAAACGGGAATCCATTTTTTCCCATCTCGGAGTCTTAGCAAAGAGGAAATCGTTGTTACTTGGCAAAATCCCATCACTACAAGCACACATAATAAATACAAATGGTATAAAGACCTGATTTGCCACTCAGGTCGGATGCTTCGCCTGCCGCCTCAGCGTCATCTCATGAAGACACACGCTCTCTGTTACGGAACAAATACCCCAACAAGAAATGACAGCGAAAAACAGCCCATTTGAAATATTAGTCACGTAGTCGGATGACTATGGTGAACGCCAGCAAGCGTGTCTTTGCTCTCGAACGACTTTTTAAAAAAGATATCATTCTGCAGTGCATAGCAGGCCCCCAACAACAGAAAACTGGGTGGATTGACATATTAGGCGCGTAGTCGGATGACTACGACGAATACCAGCAAAGTATCATTGTCCTCGAACATTTTCATAAAGCCCGTTGCTAACTCTGCTGCGTGTTGAACACCATGTCAACAGATAACAATGATAATCAAATAGATTGATATATTAGGCGCGTAGTCGGATGACTACGTCGAACGACGGTTTGGGTAGTGTTGGCTCCGATATATCTGAATGAATCAGCATGCTCCGACGATAATTAAAGCCCTGCGAAGATAAACCAACCGACGGCCTTTTAGCCGGATCTGGAAGAACGCTGACCATAGAATTTGTGCGTTCCCCGCCGAAAGATTTACGCGACGATTTTGGATCAATAACAATTACCACGATGTATGCTGTCTTGTGTGAGAGCTCTTTTCTCAGTAGGCACGAATCGCCCTGCGTACGACCGGAGCATAGGATGTGTAAAAGCAAGAAACGAGCTAAAGGTGTGAAGCTCGATTCACGAAATCTTCGGTAAATAAACGTGACAAACTTAACCGATCCAATCATAATGTTGCCATGATAATCAGCAAGGCAAAATGGAATCACGTGCAGAAGTGCTATGGATTTACCGAGCGGCAAATGCAGATACTCAAGCTGCTACTTGACGGTCTGGATAGTGACACGATAGCCCAGCGCCTGAAGATACGGTACAACACGGTGAAGGCACACTTCGGTCATATGTACAAACGCGCTGGTGTGCAGAATAAGGCCGAGCTGATCATGCAATTATTTAACGCCGTGCAAACGTATAACAAAAACAAAAATTGACAATAAAGATAAGCCGTCCAGGCTCTTAGTCATATGACTAAGGGCTTGAAGATAAATGAGACTGCAATAACTAAAGTTCAGCAATAAGAGCACATAAATAAACGACACGATATAATGAGATGCACAGAACGCTGAAACAGGTAAGGGTGCCCGAGGTGATAGAGGAAAGTTTTGATCAGATGAGTGCCGATGTTCAGGCGACGCCGGCCGAGCCTGTGTCACCGGAGGCGTTTGACTTCGAAGCATACGCTGATTACGAAGCGTCGCTACTCGACCGGTGCCGGGCCTTCTGGAAGGCTGAGTCCGGCGTGCTTCTCTGGCGGCGGATGCGCACTGCGGAGGTTTTCACCTGGGGCTGCAGAGACATGAAAGCTTCCCTGGAATCGCAGCTTGGCGGGCTAAAGAAGAGCATGGAATTCAAAGCCGACGTTCCTAACTTTCTCGTGCCCTGGTACGGCATCGGCACCGTTGCAAGTGCCTTCGGCGCCGATTACATCTGGAAAGAAAAACAAGCCCCGGCCATACGCCCGAAGTTCGGCTCGGTCAAAGAGGCGCTGGACTACAGGCCTGTGCCGGTATCGCAGACACATATCGGCAGACACACGCTCGAAATGATCGACTATTTTCTCGACAAAACCGGCGGGCGCGTCCCTATGTCACTGACCGATACACAGTCGCCTTTGAACATCGCCTGCAACATCGTGGAAATGAGCAGCTTTTTTATCGAGATGCTGGATGATCCGCAATCCGTCAAGATGCTGCTGAATCGCCTCGCCGAGCTGCTGGTGGAATTCACGCACGAGCAAATCGGGCGCATCGGCGATGCACTGGTCAGGCCAGGGCATGGATATAGTTCGTGCCGGTGTTTCGAGGGGCTGGGGATGAGCGACGATAACGCGTTGATGATATCGGGACAGCAATATCTTGAGCTTGCCGCTGGGGCCGTCGAGTATGCGGGAGAACCTTTCGGAGGCTCGGGATTTCACAGTTGCGGCAACTGGTCGGATAAGGTAGAGATGGTGAAAAAGATCGCCGGGCTGCGGATGGTCGATGGTGCGTTTTCAGCGGCCACGGACCCAACACCTAATCCACCGGAGCCCTTTGCCGAGGCCTTCGCGAATACCGGAATTGTGGTCAACGCCCGGATTGTCGGCGGCCCTGAAACCATCGCCGGGAGTGTCCGACGGCTGTGGAAGCCGGGGATGAAGCTGATTGTGGTGACGTACTGCCAGAGCCCCGAGGAGCAGGCGGATGCATACGGCCACATATATGAAATCTGTGAGCAGTCGGGTCTGCCGTAAATGTTAGTCGGGACAATAATCATGAATTATATTGTGGTGTCTGTTATGTTAGCTTCTATTTGGTCAGGTTTATCAAAGGATTTACCGCCGGCGGTTTTGGATGGCGGCTTTACGTCGTTCCAGACGCCGCTGCCGAAGTCGGTGCAGTCATGGGAGAAACGCAGGGCTGAGCTTCGCATGAAGCTGTGGCGAATGCTCGGTGACTTGCCGGAGTTGTTTACGCCGAAGGTGACTATCCAGGAAAAACTGTCGAAAGACGGTTACGACCTGGAACATTTTACTTTCGATAACGGCGTTGGTGACACGGTGTATGGTTACGTACTGATCCCCGCGGGGCGCAAAGGGAGGGGGCCGGCAATCCTGTATAATCACTATCATGGCGGCGAGTACAAGCAGGGCAAGGAGGAGGTTATCAGCAAAGCCTTTAAGACGCTTGATTTTATCACCGGCGAAGCGCTGGCGCGGGAAGGCTATGTTGTTCTTTGCATCGACGCTTACGCCTTCGGCGAGCGTCGGTTCCAGGGCCCGGCGGGAAAAAAGGAAGAAGGCGGCCGGACGGAGGAGTCACTGTTCAAGATGTTTCTCTGGCAGGGGCGAACGCTGTGGGGGATGATGGTTCGTGACGACCTGCTGGCGTTGAATTACCTGGTGTCACGTCCTGAGGTCGATCCTAAGCGCATCGCCGCGATGGGGATGAGCATGGGCTCGACAAGGACATGGTGGGCGGCGGCGCTCGATGAGCGGATCAAAGCGGCGATTTGTGTGTCATGCCTGACGCGGTATCAGAACCTTATCGCTCACGGCCAGGTCAGGCAGCACGGCATTTATTACTACGTGCCGAACATGCTGAAGGAAAAGATTGACGCCGAATCGGTCGTTGGCCTGATCGCACCTCGCCCGCTCCTGACACTGACCGGCGACAAGGACGGCGGCTCGCCGGCGGATGGCGTGCGGCTCATTAACGCATTCCAGGAATATCTTTACAAACTCTACGGAAAAGCCGAGAATTTCCGCGGCCTGATGTACAAGGGCCTCGGGCATGAATATACGCCCGAAATGTGGCAGGAAACGCTGAGCTGGCTGAAGAAACATCTATAATACGGGTCAGGCACGGAACTCGGATAGAGAATCTCTTTGTGAAAGGTACAAACGATGGGGCGAATAAGGGTGTGGATTTTGGTTGGGGCCGTATGTATTCTGGCCGCGGGTTCGGCTATCGCTGCGGAGGAATTGTACGATGTTCGCGATTACGGCGCCAAGCCTGACGGCAAAACGCTTTGCACGACGTCCATTCAAAAGGCCGTCGACGCGTGCTCGCAGTCCGGCGGCGGGACTGTTTATTTGCCGCCGGGGACTTTTCTGTCCGGCACGATTTATTTCAAGACCGGCGTGAACCTCAGACTAGCCGCCGGCTGCACGTTGTTGGGCAGTACGGACCTTAAAGACTATCCGCCCACGGTCCAGGCCTTCCGGTCATACACGGACAACTACACGGACAAGAGCCTGATTTACGGCGAGAACATCGAACGTATCGCCATTACGGGCGAAGGTAGGATTGACGGCCAGGGCGCATCCTTCGAAGGGCCTTACAAAGTACGCCCTTATATGATTCGATTCATCCAGTGCAGGAATGTCACCGTCAAGGATGTCACTATCAAGGATTCGCCGATGTGGGTGCAGCACTTCCTGGCCTGCGACGACGTACGCATTACGGGAATTACCGTCAGGAGTCTCGTCAATCATAACAACGACGGCATAGACATCGACTCCTGCCGGCGAGTTGTCATTTCAGACTGCAATATCAATTCCGGGGACGACGCCATCGTGCTCAAAAGCACCTCGGCGCGGGTCTGCCGGGACGTGGTGATTAGCAATTGCGTCCTGAGCAGCCGCTGTAACGCCCTGAAGATGGGTACCGAGTCTAACGGCGGCTTCGAGAATATTGTCATTACAGGCTGTTCGATTTACGACACGCGCTTAGCGGGGATCGCGCTGGAAATCGTGGACGGCGGCACAATGGACCGCGTGGTCGTCTCGAACATCACGATGAACAAGGTCGGCGCGCCGCTCTTTGTCCGGCTGGGCAACCGCGCTCGTATGTTCAGGAAAGATATGGAAAAGCCTGCTATCGGCGTCCTGCGGAACGTCACTATCAGCAATATCGAGGCGACCGGCGCCAATCCGACGGGCTGTGCGATTTCCGGTCTGCCCGAAGCGAAGATAGAAAATCTCACGCTGAGCAACGTGAGACTGTCCTTCGAAGGCGGCGGGACAAAGGCCGACGCAGCTCGCGAGATTCCCGAGAAGCCTGCGGATTACCCGGAGTATTCCATGTTCGGCAGACTATCGGCGTACGGACTATATTGCCGTCACGTAAAGGGCCTGAAGCTGTTCAACGTACAACTTCAGTTTTCAAAGCCTGACCAGCGTCACGCCGTTGTCTTCGAAGACGTGGAAGATGCGCTGATCGACTGCCTGGATGCGCCGCTTTCGCCTGACGCCGGTGAGATGATTCGCCTTACCGATGTGAAAAAGGTCTTTATTCGCGATAAGCAAAACAAAATGTTTGAACATTGATTGAATAACGGAGAACGGATTTATGATTTTGGAGAAATATTCCTTTGGAATAGGCGACAGGTTCTGTCACCAGGGAAAGGCCCAGCTATCCGCTATAATGAAGGCTAAAGAGCAGGGCCTTAGCATTACACCTGTCTGGAACAAGTCGCACAGGGAACATACGATCATCGGGACAACGCCGGCGGACACGCGTCAGGAGGCTCTCGATGCGGTTAAGGTCCTTCAGTGGGACGGCCCCTATTTCGTGGATGCCGACCACATCGGGCCGGGCAATGTCGATCTGTTCATCGAATCGAGCGATTTTTTCACGCTCGACGTTGCCGACTTCATCGCCCAGCCGGCGGACAAAGCCGACGTCGATGCCTTCGTTAAGAAATACAGCAAGTACATCGGCTCGCTTACAATCGATGGTATTGAGCGTACCCTTGACATCACCGAAGAACAAATCAGAGCGATCGCCGGTAAGTTCCTGCTGGCGGTTAGGCAGGCGGGCGAAATCTATCGTCATATCGCAGAAGCCAAAGGCGCCGGCCGTTTCATCACCGAAGTCTCGATGGACGAGACCGACCAGCCGCAGACGCCGGTCGAAATGCTTTTTATCTTAGCGGCAATCGCCGACGAAGGTATTCCAGCACAGACGATCGCGCCGAAGTTCACCGGCCGGTTCAACAAGGGTGTGGATTACGTCGGTGACGTCACCGCCTTCGCGAAGGAGTTCGAAGAAGACCTGGCGGTCGTCGCTTTTGCAGTCGGAGAATTCGGCCTGCCTGAGAATCTCAAGCTCAGCATTCACTCCGGCAGTGACAAGTTCTCAATTTACGCACCTATCGCCGAGGCTCTGAAGAAATTCGATGCCGGGCTGCACGTCAAAACAGCGGGCACAACCTGGTTGGAGGAGCTGATAGGCCTGGCAATGGCCGGCGGCGGTGGCTTGTCAATTGCAAAAGAAGTCTATGCCAAAGCGCAGCACCGATTCGGCGAGCTTTGCGGGCCCTATGCGACCGTCATCGATATCGACACGGCAGAGCTGCCCACCGCAGAGCAGGTGGACACATGGGACGGTCTGAGTTTTGCCTCGGCGCTGAGGCACGACCAATCGTGCGAGCAGTACAATCCCAACTTCCGTCAGCTTCTGCACGTCGCGTACAAGATCGCCGCGGAGATGGGAACGCGCTTCTCGGATGCTCTGGACAGGCACGAGGCCATTATCGCCCGGAATGTATCGGAGAATATTTACGAACGGCACATAAAACCTGTCTTTATTGGATCCCCTTGAGCCAGTTGTCGGCGAGGATTTCGAGGTCGGTAAAACCGACAGTGCCGGAATTATCGAAGTCTGTGCCCTCACAGAAATAATTAGCAGCGTTGCACATATCATCCAGCCAATGTGAGGCGAAAAAGGCAAAATCGATGAAATCGACGCCATCGGGACAGAGAAAATCAGCAGCAGGAATCTGCCACAGCAGCACGGGATAATTCATCCCGTTACATATTGTCCAGATGTCTCTGAAGTCCCAGCCGGCATCGCTAAAGGTAGTAATTGTCTGCATTTCGACGGTCGTCTTGCCCGTCCCGCCGGGGCTGGTTGACCAGCCGCTGGTCTGAGTATCCCAGAAGCAATGAATAACGTCGCCCAGGACCCGTATATATCCCGTAAAACCGCCGACGTACTGATCGCCTGTAACATTGCCAGTTGAATAGCAGTTGTAGGTTCTGCCGCGCTCCACTTGTCCGACCAGTCCGCCTGCGTAGGTATCTCCCTTGACACTGCCGGTGGCATAGGAGTTGCTAATCACGCTTGCTTCATTAGTTGTCATGCCCGCGAGGCCGCCGACTTCCAGATTGCCTGTGACGTTAGTCCTGGAATAGCATGAGTTCACCGTCGCGTCGCCGACGAATCCGACCAATCCGCCGACGTAAGTATTGCCGGAGACAGTGCCGGTGGAATAGCTGTATACTATTCTGCCGGAAGTCGAGCCCACTAATCCGCCGATATAGTTGTCACCTGAAACACTTGCCTTCTCGACGTAGCAGCTCGTGACCGAGCCTTGTTCCAGACCGCCGACGAGTGAGCCGACCTTGCCTCCCTGGGCGAAGACGTCGGGACTGACCAATCCCAGATTCTTGATCTGTCCGCTCACGCACCCGAACAATCCCGTATACCACTGGCGTGTCGTTCTCAGGCTGAGATTCGAAATCGTATGGTCGTTGCCGTCGAAAACGCCGCCGAATGACTGCTCCAAAGAGGTCCCGATGATGTTGTACGCGGTCCCGGCATACTCGCCCAGGTCGATATCAGCCCTGAGCTGGAAGTGCTTGTACCAATCACCCGATACGGCTCCAATGGCGTTCATCTGCTCGGCGGTGCGAATCAGATACGGATTGCTCTGCGTTCCGTTACCGCCGCCATATTGGGCCTGGGCCGGCAAGTAAAAAAAGCAAAGAGCGAACAATACGAAGTACGGCATTGTTCGTTTGCCGTTCGGTTTGCACGATCCGGACGGGCCGAAAGTATCACTTAAACTGCACATATTTTGCCCTCCTTCTTCAAAACGAACCGGCTAATTTATGCTACTTTTAAACACTGAGTATATCATCTAAATCGGTCTTAGTCAAGCATTTTTTGGGACCAAGTCACTCACCGGCGACAATTTCATCGAGAGGCTCGATACTATTATAGTTTCAAATCAGTTTTGTCTTACCCGGAACCGCCACCGGCCTCATCTCCAAATCGCCGAACTCATACTTCGGCGGGCTCAGGTCCAGCTTCGAGGCATTCATCGCCCAGTCCCACTTAAGGGCGCGCCCGGTATAAGCGCTCATCCGGCCCATGATTGCCGTCAGCGTACTTTCAGCAATGCGCTTACCCTCATTCAACCGTTTACCTTCACGAATAGCGGCAATCTGGTCCGCGTGTTGCTTTATGCATGGATCAATATTATCCCATGCGTATTCGGTTTTGTTGGGGCCTTCTATTACGACCCTGCCAAAGTCCGTATAGGCTCGACCTTTCGTCCCCACAAACCTCTGGTCGTTACGATTTGTGCAGCCGTCAATCTGGCTTCCCATATACTCGATTCGCACGCCGTTGGGATACTCATACTCGACGGCAAAATGGTCGTAACAGTTGCCGTACTCCGGACCGGTCCGTACTTGCCGTCCGCCCATGCCGATACACTGCACCGGATGAGCATTAAAAGCCCAGTTCATAACGTCCAGATTGTGCACGTGCATCTCGACGATGAAGTCTCCGGAAAGCCAGGTTATAAACAGCCACCGGCGGATCTGCCATTCCATATCCGACCATTCCGGTTGTCGCTGCTTTGGTCCCCAGTCAAGCATGCCGCCGCCGAGCCTTACACACTGACCGCCAACAAGTTCACCTATGGCACCGTCATGGATACTCTTAATGCCTTCCACTAAATGCGATATCCGCCGCATCTGTGTACCGGCTACAATTGTTAAACCTTTTTTGTCCGCCAGCTCCGAGGACGCGATCACCGAGCGTACGCCGACTGGGTCCACCGCAACCGGCTTTTCCATAAACACATGCTTGCCCGCCTCAATTGCGGCCTTAAGCTGCATGGGACGCCAGTGGGGTGTCGTCGTCAGGATGACCATGTCCACATCGCAGGCCAGCACATTCTTATAGGCGTCAAAGCCCGAAAAGCAGGCGTCATCCGTCACCTTGACCTTATCACCGAGTCTTTCCTTAAGTCTCTGCCGACAGCTTTCCAACCGATCCCCGAAGGTGTCGCCCATCGCCACAAGCTCAACGTTCTCCGCTGAACTCAGGCACTTTGTTGCATCATTCGTACCTCGCCCGCCGCAGCCTATCAGGCCAATGCGGACCTTGTCGGAACCGGCGGCGAACATCCTTCCCGTCCCCGAAGCCAAAGTCGCCGCTCCCAGTGCCGCCGAGGTCTTGATAAAGTCTCTTCGCGACAAGTTCGGCGTTGTTTGCATTGCTTTATTTTTCATTGCTTATCCTTTCAATAAACGGTTATCGACCGATGTCTGTTAAACGAGCGGCGTTTTGCCCGGCACCGGAACCGGCGCTACGGGTAAGTCGCCTAACTCATATTTCGGCGGCGTCAGGTCCAGCTTCGAGGCGTTCATCGCCCAGTCCCATTTCAGCGCCCGGCCTGTGTACGCACTCATCCGGCCCATGATAGCATTCATCGTGCTCTCCGCCACCTGAACACCTTCGTTCAGGGCGGCACCTTCGCGGATACTCTTGATCAAATCGACGTGCTCCTGCACGTATGGATTCGGCGAACCGGGCGGTTCGTACGGATTCTCTCCCTTGATATAACCGGTCGCGCTGTCGATGTAGGCAAAGCCTTTCGTGCCGACGATTCTTTCCGAGACGCGGTTGGAGCAGCCGGGAATCTGCCGACACATGCTCAGTACGCGCACGCCCTGGGGGTACTCGAACTCTATCGCGAAATGGTCCCAGATGTTGCCGCCCCTGCGAACCTCCCGGCCGCCTATGCCCATGCACTGGACCGGATGAGCCTGCAGCGCCCAGTTCATTATATCGATATTGTGAACGTGCTGCTCGACGATATGGTCGCCGCAAATCCAGCAGAAATAATACCAATGCCGAACCTGCCATTCCATGTCACTCATACCCTCTGGTTTCTCGTCGGTCAGCGAGCTGCCGCCGCTGTTCCAGTAGCATTGAGCGGCAACAATTTCACCGATCGCCCCATTGTGAATCCGCTCGATGATTTCGAGGTAGTGCAGTTGATGACGCCGCTGCGTTCCGGCAACAACCGACAGGCGTTTTTCCTTTGCCAGCTTCGCCGCGGCGATTACTTTTCGAATCCCAGCCGGGTCCACCGCTACGGGCTTTTCCATAAACACGTGCTTGCCTGCCTGGACCGCGGCCTCGAAATGTTCGGGCCGAAAGTGAGGTGGCGTCGCCAGGATTACCATATCCACGCCGCTGCCGAGCAACTTGTGAAACGCGTCAAAGCCGACGAACTTCCGCTCTTCGGGAACGTCCATCTGATCCGCCAGGCCGTCGAAGTCCATGTGGTCGTACCGGCCTTTCGCGCCCTTGCTGAGCATGTCGTAAGAAACGTCGAGCTTGTCACGGAACAAATCCGCCATCGCCCAGAGCTTGTCCGATTTATCGACACCCATCAGCGCCTGGGTCGCCGCTCCGGTGCCGCGTCCGCCGCAGCCGATCAGTCCGACCTTGATGGTGTCGGTCCCGGCGGCGTGAAGTCTGCTCGCGGCGGTCGAAAAAGCCGCAAGCGAGATGGCGGAACATTTGACAAAATCTCTCCGTGTCAGCTTATGGTTTTTCGGATTTGCCTTGTCTTTCATCGATATCCCTTTCAATCGTTTAACTTTGCATTGTCACCCTTCGGCTCCGCTCAGGGTGAAGAGAGTCTTCATGCCGAGCGAAGATGAGGCATGGCAACCATGAAGGTACTTTTAATCAAACACGCGGTCAAGTACAATCTCGCCGGGAGAATCAAATCATCAACGGCGGACACGTGCCAGGAGAGGCCGTTGCATTGGGCGTGATTTAGTGGACGATGTTATCAGGATTCTTATCGGTTCGAGGGCTGTGTTTATTCGTGGTGGAAATTGCCTTGGCGGCGGCTGCGGAAAATAGTCAATAATCGTACGGTTTTTTGCCCTGTTTGATTCGGCTTTCGTTTTGCATTTGTCGCAGGGTCTCAGTTAAGACTTCGGCAAGTTTCTCATCACCCATATTCTTCGCCTGCCCGGCGGATATGGCTTTGCCGTAGCTGATCACAATCGAGCCGCGAGAGAACAGCTTCTTATTCCTGGGCCAGCATTCGAAGGCACCGTCAATCACTACCGGCACAACCGCAGCCCCACCCCGCCTGCAAAGCAGGCCGAAGCCCGGCTTGAACGGCGTGATTTTCCCGTCCAACGAGCGGGTCCCTTCCGGAAAGAGACAGACCCCCCTGCCTTGCTTGAGTATGTTGATGACCTTCCTCATCGCAGATATGTCCGCTTCGCCCAGCTTGACGGGTATTGTCCCGACCGAAGAAATCATTCTGCCGAAGAACCAGTGCTTAAAAAGCGACTCACGAGCAAGAAAGCTCACGCGCCTCTGAATGAGCCCGCCGCAAAGCATCGGGTCGAGATAACTCTGGTGGTTACTGATCAGCACAAATGGGCCGGTCCGGGGGATATTTTCTCTGCCGTAGGAGCGCACGCGAAAAAACAACATGCAAAAAACTCTGCACATCCAGCGTGCAAACCAGTACCATTTCGCTTTTATGTTTTCTTTGAACATTTTTCTTTGGGCTCCCATTTCTCTACATTTTTGCGGAATGGGGACCCTCTTTCACATAACAAGCGAGCTTTTCGACAACCTGTTCTATGCTCATATTAGTGGTGTCGACGACAATCGCATCTTCGGCCGGCTTCAACGGCCCGACGGCTCTGCTCTCGTCGCTTTTGTCGCGATCTTCGATGGCCTTTTGTATCTGCTCCAGACTGCCGGCGCCATCTTTGTCCTGCAACTCAGCCAGTCTTCTTCTTGCCCTCTCGGCCGAATCGGCCGTCAGATAAAATTTAATGTCGGCGTCGCCGAACGCGACCGTGCCCTGGTCTCGTCCTTCCGTAACGATTTTATGCCGGTCCGCGGCGAACTGCCTTTGCATTTGAACCAGTTTCTCCCGCACTCCCGGCGCAGCGGCGATATACCGGGCATTGGCGGTTACCTCGGGACTGCGTATCTGCTCGGTGACATCGGTGTTGTCGATGCGGACGGTCATTTTGCCGGCCTTAATGGAGAATTGAAATTCGCATGTCTGGGTAATATCGAGCAGCTTCTGTTCATCGTTCAAATCGACGCCGGCACGCATCGCAGCTAACGTTACGGCTCGATACATGGCGCCTGTATCGAGAAAGCTCGCGCCGAGCTTGCGAGCCAAAAGCCTCGCTGCGGTGCTTTTACCGCTGGCCGCGGGACCGTCAATCGTAATAATCAAATCCGCCATCCCAGACACAATTACCGCTCATCCACCGCTCTTTACGGCTTAACCACTTTGGCCACAACCATACTCGTATCATCGATCTGCCTGGCAAGTCCCACGAACCGCCTTCTGTAGCCGAGGATATCCTTTATCATCTGCTCGGCCGACTCCGTGGCGAATTTCTTCGCCGTGGCCAGCAGATTTTCTCTGCCCCATAATTCGTTATCGAAGTTGACCGCGTCGGTCAGCCCATCGGTATAAAACAGCAGACAATCGTTGTTCGTCAACTTGACGGTTCCTATCTCGTATTCCGCCTGTGGATCGACCCCAAGCACAAGCCCGCCTTTGTCCAGGTCGATAATCTTGCCGCTGCTTATCAGGACCGTCGGTTCATGCCCGCAATTGCAATATGTCACCGTCATCTGGTCGACGTCGATCAACGCATAAAACAAAGTCACGAATTCACCGTCCTTGCACTCGTCACAGGCCATGCGATTGAAGTTCTTTATCACGGTGCGCGTACGGTTGACCAGCCTGAAGCGGTCTGCCGTATTCTCTGCGTAAAAGTTGTCGTCTCCCTTGCACTCTTCGCACTCCATGCAACCTTCGGCGTAGGCCCTGGCCGCCCCGCGGAACCAGCTCATCATCATGGCCGCCGGCATTCCTTTGCCCATAACATCGGCAATCGTAATGAGAATCTGCGTGTCGCTAACCTGGCGAAAATCGTAAGCATCTCCGCCGACGTCGAAGCACGGGATATAGGCCGCGGCGATGTCCAGACCGCGTATTGCAGGGGCTTTTTCCGGAATCATTCTCCGCTGGATCAGCCCTGCAAGCCGCATCTGCTCGGTAATCCGGGCGCCTTCGATAGCCTTTGCATAGAGCCGGGCGTTCGTAATGGCCACCGCGCACTGCGAAGCGACCGCCCTGGCAAGATTAATATCATCTTCGTAAAATCGCTTGGGCTTCGGACTGTAAAGCCGAAGCACGCCGATCGCCTGGCCTTTAAAGTGCATAGCGACGGTTAGCTGGCTGACCAGACCTTCTGTGATTGTCGCCTCTTTGTATTTGACCCTGCCGTCGACGCGCATATCGTCCAGGACCACAGCTTCGCCCGCAAAGGCCGCTTTGATCACCGGATCGTTTTTCGAAACTTCGCCTTTATTGCGATATTCTTCGCTGAGTCCGTAGGTGCTCCGCATTTTCAAATCGCCGGCATCATCATCAAGCAGCCTGATCGAGCAGGCCTTGACGCCGACGGTCTTAACCGCCGCTTCGGCCAGTTTATCCAGCACCTCCTGTAGCGAAAAATCTCCCGCCACCAGCGTGGTAAGCTGATAAATCTGTTCGTTTCTTTCAATTTGTTGCTTTGTCTTTTTGGGCATAATCAATAACTTTTTCGAAATACTGGATTATACTTCACTTCCAGCTCTTGGTGAACCTTAATTTATTCTATTACTGCCGGGGAGCCGATTTGTTCACTTGCAGCAGAGGAATGCAGCGATTAATATATCACTATTGTAAACCGTGAGTCAATAACCAATATTAAATATTCGATCGGAAATGGCTGCAAGGCATGTGATTTTTATCGGCCGTGTCCAGGGCGTCGGCTTTCGCTATACCGCCCACAGGATAGCGCATCGCCACCAGCTCACCGGTTTTGTCCGCAACCTGCCCGACGGCTCCGTCGAGATGTTCGCCCAGGGTCCCGCCCAGGACATCGATGATTGCATACAGGACATAAACGAATATTTCGGCGACTACTTAAGAGAGACCGGAATCCAGGAAATACCGACCGATCCGAAATACAAGGATTTTAGAATTACCTTTTAATCAATGGCACCTGATATGCAGGCATTTTGAATCTGCAGGGACATTGACATGAAAAGCATCATCTCCTAATATGATGGCTGATCGAATATTGATATGACTGATTATAACCTACTTGCGCTGAGTAGATCAGACAAGTAACAATGGATATGGATTTTGAGCATAATGGGTGAAATAAGGCTTACTCCAACAGGGCAATTGCGTTGGGAATCTATCTCCGAACAACCTGAGGCAGCGGTTCTATGCGGGCTGCAAAAAATCTTTCAAAAAGACTGTTTTGAGGGTTTGTTTAATCTTGCAGCGGAGAAATACGATACAGGCAACTCACTGACTTTGCGGTACTGGCAGGGACTGGCGGAGCGGTACTTGACAAAACTCTGTCATATACCCGAATCGGCAAATGATATTGTTATAGAGGCGCCTTCATCGGCGGAATTTTCGACATTGCTGTTGACGGCGCCGCCGATGTCCGGCGGGGAGTACCTTACCGAAAGTGTTCTGCGGAGGATATGGGCGGACCTGGATCAATGGGTTCGTTCGGCAGTCAATTCTTCCGGCGGACTTGCAGCATTTCTGCATAGGCACGCGACAAAATGGCGTCAAGTGGGTCGGGTCTGTTTTCATCTGGCGGAGAACAAGGCAGACCAGGCATATCCCTTTGCGTTTATGGCAACATACTCCACGGGTTTTGGCTCGGGAGGACGACTGAAGCATCTTCCGCTTCGCAAAGCATTGGAGCAGTATGCCGGTGCCAGGGATCGCTCGGCATTGATTAAGCTGTTGTCACCGGTCCAGCAGGCGAGTAGTCGGGTAAAGTGGGTTAATCAGCTTGTAGAATCCAACGACATCTATCAACCACTGGCCTGGACGGCGAATATGGCATATCGTTTTCTGAAAGATGTGCCGGAGATGGAAGCATCAGGCCTGACTGTTCGACTGCCTAACTGGTGGAAGAAACGTGTTCGTCCGGCGGTTTCAGTCACTATTGGGGAAAAACGCAAATCCAACCTCGGTGCTGATGCTGTGCTGGACTTCAATGTTGGCATTGCTCTCGGGGAGGAGCGGCTTTCGCCGGATGAAGTGGAAGAACTTCTCGCCGGTGGCGATGGCCTCGTTTTGTTTAAGGGGCAATGGATTGAGATCGATAGTGAAAAACTGCAGGAGGCGATTAATCACTGGGAAAAGTTACGCAGCGAGGCCCGTAACGGTGAAGTTTCATTCATTGAAGGGATGCGGATGCTGGCGGGAGCATCTGCCGATTTGAAACACGAAGAGCAGGCCGATCAGGAAACACAGTGGGTATATGTCTCCGCCGGTGATTCGATGCGGGAGATTCTTGCCGGCCTGCGCGAGCCGGACAGACTTGATATGGTCGATGCCGGCACGAAGTTGAAAGCAACGCTGCGACCCTATCAGCGAGAAGGACTTGCGTGGCTGTATTTTCTTGTGGAACTCGGTTTGGGTGCATGTCTGGCTGATGATATGGGACTGGGCAAAACGATTCAGACCCTGGCGTTACTATTGTGTTGCAAGAACACTATACCGAAACGAACAAACAAGCCTTCATTGCTGGTCATACCGGCTTCACTGCTGGGCAACTGGCACAATGAAGCCCGTCGTTTTACACCGTCTCTAAAACTGACCTTTCTACATCCGGCTGAAACAGACCGTGACAGTATAGATCGGATAGCGGAAGGTCCTGAGAAAATGCTGGCTGAGACAGATCTGGCCGTGACGACATATTCCATGTTGACCCGTCAGACGTGGCTGAGGAACGTGAGTTGGAGGCTGGTCATTCTCGATGAAGCCCAGGCGATCAAGAATCCTTCGACTCGACAAACCAAGGCGGCCAAGAAACTTTCCGCCCAGGCGCGTATCGCTCTAACCGGTACGCCGGTCGAGAATCGTATAGGCGATTTATGGTCGTTGTTCGACTTTCTCAACCCGGGGTTGCTGGGTTCCGCAACCGTTTTCAAAACATTCATCAAGACTCTCCAGGCAAGAGAATATGACCAGTTTGCTCCGTTGCGACGTCTGGTCGGGCCGTACATTCTGCGTCGTATGAAAACGGATCGCAATATTGTCGCTGACCTGCCGGAAAAAACTGAAGTATCCTGCTATTGCAGATTGAGCAAATCGCAGATAATACTCTATGAAAACACGGTTCAGGCATTGAAAAATACGCTGGAAACAGCGGATGGCATGGCCCGTCGCGGAGCGGTATTACAATCTCTGATGCGTCTGAAGCAGATATGCAACCATCCCAGCCAACTGAATGGCGATGGCCGATACGCTCCTGTTGACAGCGGAAAATTCATCAGAGTACGGGAGATTTGCGAGG
>Ga0307379_10002700_pt1 | contig 26100 bp, 19 predicted proteins | sample UN2MG_FD_202237 | JGI IMG/M metagenome (GOLD analysis project Ga0307379, IMG submission 202237) | Soil microbial communities from Risofladan, Vaasa, Finland - UN-2 | ecosystem: Environmental > Terrestrial > Soil > Coastal area > Acid sulfate soil | place: Finland: Risofladan, Vaasa | collected...
TTTTTTACAGGAATTTAACTTGAGCCAGGAAAGTTTTTATTTATCAGTCCGGTTTAAATCAGGAGTTTTAATTGAAAAGCGGTAGAAATAATAAAGTTATTTTAATTGATGGAAATAATATTGCATATAGAGCCTTCTATGCACTTCCTGATAGTATTTCCACTTCATCTGGTATTATAACCAACGCTGTTTTAGGATTCACAAATATGCTGTTAAAACTTATAGAAGAACAGCATCCGGATACAATATTATGTGCATTTGACAGTAAGGTTCCGACGTTCAGACATAAAATATTCGATCGGTATAAAATAAATAGAAAAAAAATGCCCACGGAACTATCGAGCCAGTTTCCTTTAATTAAAGAGGTTCTTGATGCATTTAATATTATTTATTTAGAAAAAGATGGTTTTGAAGCTGATGACATACTTGCAGGAATAGTAAATAGTATTAAAAATGAATTCAATCAGATAATAATAGTTACTGGCGATAAAGACATATTGCAGTTAGTTTCCGGTAACATAAAAGTTATGGCAATTAAAAAAGGCATTACCGATACAGTAATTTTTGACAGGCTTAAAGTAGAAGAAAAATTTGGGGTTAAACCGGAAAATATGAAGGACCTTTTAGCCTTGATGGGGGACAATTCAGATAATATACCGGGTGTCCCGGGAATAGGTCCAAAGACGGCCAGGTTACTGGTGAAAAAATATGGGTGCCTGGAAGAAATTTATAAAAACATTAATAAAGTAGATAACCCACGGCTGAGGGAACTTTTAACAAATAATAAAAATCTTGCTGAATTGAGCAAAGAATTAACTACATTGAAAATAGCCCGGGATACAGATGTAAGTGAAGTTATAAATAAAAGTTTTAAGAATATTAGTTTTAATAAGGTCAAGCAATTGTTTGAAAGTCTTGAGTTCAGATCTCTGGAAAAAAGACTGGTTAACCTGAAAGATAAGATTAATTTTAAGGAAGAAATCCCCGTGGTTAAAAAGAGAGCAGATAAAATTAATTTAAAACGTTTAACCGGAGATTCAAACTTAGAAATTTTAAATAAAAATCTTATTACGAACATATATATTACAGAATTTACCGGTGATGATGCTTTTTACGGTATTATTTTATATTCTGGAGTAGATAGCGCCTTTTTAATTGAAAAGGATAGTCTAAATGAAAGTGCTATAAGAGAGAATATAAAAAAATTGCTCGAAAATAAGGAAATTAAAAAATCAGGTTATGATTTTAAAAAAATATACAAAATTTTAAAGGATTATGGTATTTGTTTAAGCGGGAAGCTTATAGATTATAAAATATTATATTTAATCTTGAATCCGGTTAAATCTACAACTACCCTGGATGAGATAACCGGTGATCTGCTGAATATGGAAATAGAAGATATCGAATTAAGTGAAGGCAAAGAAGGCAGTGATTTAATTGAATTCAAGGATATAAAAGAAAAAAAACAGCTTATACTTGATTTATATAAGGATGAGAAACAGAAAATAAAGGCGGACAAGGAAAAATTAGATGGAATATTAAAAAGATTAAGTCTATATAAAAAAATTGAGACTGGATTACTTGAAAAGATAAAAAAGGAAAAACTGGATAAGTTATACTGGCAGATAGAAGAGCCGCTTATACAGGTACTGGCTGAGATGGAATATACAGGTGTTAATATAGATAAAAAGTATCTAAGCAGTTTAATTGAGGAATATGAGCTGGATATAGGAAGACTTGAGAAAGAAATTTATAAGCTTTGCGATGAGGAGTTTAATATAAATTCTTCACAGCAACTGTCGGGGATTCTTTATAGAAAGCTGAACCTTCCGGTCACAAAAAAAACTAAAACCGGATTTTCTACAGATGCAGGTGCTCTTAAAGCTATTTATGACAGCTCTCCCATAATAAAAAAAATATTAGATTACAGGGAAAAGACCAAACTAAAAAATACTTATATTGATGTCCTGCCTGCCTTGATAGATCCTAAAGACTTGAGAGTCCATACTACATACAATCAATTAGGAACGTCTACCGGAAGGATAAGCAGCAGTGACCCCAACCTGCAAAATATTCCCGTAAGAACTGATTATGGAAGACAGATAAGAAAAGCTTTCATACCTGGAAAAGGCTATGATTTGATTCTGGCTTCAGATTATTCTCAAATTGAGTTGAGAGTGCTGGCGCACTTATCAGTGGATGGGAATCTGTTGGGTTCATTTAACAGAGAAGAAGATATACATACCCGCACAGCCTCAGAGATATTCGGAGTAAGTTATGATGATGTTGATGTTACTTTAAGAAGAAAGGCAAAAGCTATAAATTTTGGGATAATATATGGAATGACTGAATATGGTCTGAAGAGCAGGCTTTCTATCTCGGAAGAGGAGGCTAAAGAATATATTCAGAAGTATTTTGATAGATATCCCGGGGTGAAAAAGTATTTAAAATTTTTAATAGATGATGCATACAAAAAAGGTTACACCACCACAATCTTTGGTAGAAAAAGATACTTAAAAGAGCTGGGAAGCAGTAATGTTAGAATAAGAAGTCTGGGAGAGAGATTTGCAGTAAATACTCCCATACAGGGAAGTGCTGCAGATATAATGAAACTTTCTACTGTAATCCTTTTTAACAAATTAAAGTTAAATAACATAGACAGTAACATAATACTTCATGTTCATGATGAGCTGGTATTGGAATTAAAGGAAAGAGATTTAGAAAAAATTAAAAAAATAGTGATAGAATCAATGGAAAATTGCGTGAGTTTAAAAGTAAAACTTAGAGTGGATATAAAAACTGGCAAGAATTGGTATATTTAAAAAAATATTTTATAATATTGATTATTCTTTTCTTGCATGCTATCCTTTTCGAATATTAAAAAAGGAGATTGATTTATAAAAATATGACTGAGAATAATATTTATAACAAACTAACAAATGACAACTATATGATAAAAAATGAAAATGGTGAGCTGGTTCCCAATTATGATCTCACTATGGTTAATTTGAATGATGGTGATGTGGTTAAGGGTAAGGTAGTAAAGATCGATAAAGTCGAAGTTTTAGTTGATGTGGGCTTTAAATCAGAAGGAGTTATACCCCTGAGTGAGCTATCAATAAGAAATGATGTAAAACCTGAAGATGTCCTGAAGGTTGATGATGAAATAATGATAATGGTAATTCAGAAGGAAGATCAAGATGGCCGCCTCATACTATCAAAAAAAAGAGCTGAAGTAGAGCAAAATTTTGATAGGATAGAGAAAATATATGAGAATGGCGATATTGTTGAAGGTGAGATTATAGAGTGTGTCAAAGGAGGCCTGATTGTAGATATAGGCTTGAGGGGATTTTTACCGGCATCATTAATAGATGTTAGAAAAACTAAAGATCTCCAGTCCTATATTGGTGAAAGATGTGTATGTAAAATTATTGAAGTCGATAGACATAGAAATAATGTTGTCCTATCCCGGAAAGTCATTATAGAAGATGAGAGAAAAGAACAACGAAAAGAAATACTCAATAGTATGGAAATCGGTCAGATAAAAAAGGGTACAATTACCAGTATCGCAGATTTCGGGGCTTTTGTTGATGTAGATGGTGTTGATGGTCTGGTACATATATCTGAACTTTCCTGGAATCATGTAAAGCATCCTTCGGAAGTGGTTAATGTTGATCAAGAAGTAGATGTAGAGATATTAGGTATTGATTATGAAAAGCAAAGACTATCTCTGGGTTTAAAGCAAACCCAAAAGGATCCCTGGTTGGAAAGAATAAAAGATTATTCCGTAAAAGATGTGGTAAAGGGTAAAGTGACTAGAATAGTAAAGTTCGGATTATTTGTACAGATAGAGGGAGGCCTTGAAGGTCTTGTGCACATATCTGAATTAAGTCTGGAACCGGTAAAGAAGCCAAGTGATGTTGCGAAAATCGGGGATGAGCTGATGGTTAGAATTATTGATATAGATTTTGATAAGAGAAGAATGGCTTTAAGTGTTAAGCAAGTTGAGAATCCAGTTGAAGATAAAGAAGAAGAAAAAAAGGTTAAAGATTCAAAAACAGAAGAAAAGAGTGAAAAAAAAGAAGTTTTAGATAAAGAAGAAGAAAAAAAGGTTAAAGATTCAAAAACAGAAGAAAAGAGTGAAAAAAAAGAAGTTTTAGATAAAGAATCCAATAAAAAAAGGCAAATAAAAGAAATATTGAAAGAAATGAAAGAAGAAGCCAATATAGAATAGTATATTTCAGCCGTTCAAATTTATGCCTTAAAATTGCTTAGAACCACAATAATGTTTTAGAAAAACCGTTAGATATTATTATCTTTTTTACATTAATTACAATCTTCTTTGTCCAGACAGGAACTCATTAAATTATTAAATTAGCAGGAGGAATATACAATAGTAGTCTTAGGAATTACGGGCAGGATTGCTTCGGGTAAAAGCACGGTAAGCAGATATATAAAAAAAATAAAGAAAAATACCCTGATATTGGATGTAGATAATGTAGCAAAAAACATCTATTCAAAAAATCCCGAAGTCCTGAATGAACTTAAAAAAATATTTGGAGATGAAGTTTTTAATTCCGATGGGGATTTAATTTATAAATCTTTAGCAGAAAAAGTTTTTTCCAGCAAAACGGAACTGGAGAAATTGAACAGATTAATGTTTCCTTTAATTAGAAGTGAAGTGAAAAATATTTTAAATGAAAACCAGGACAAAAATTATATAATAATAGAAGCAGCAATATTATTTGACTGTAAATTGGATCTAATGTGCGATCATATTATTCTGGTTGATACTTCTGACGAGAGAAGAGAAATCTTTCTAAAGAATAAAAATTTTCCAGATGATGATGTAGAATTAAGAATAGAAGGACAGCATATAAAAATAAATAGAAAGAAAGTGAATTTTATTATTAATAATAATAACTCTAAAGAGAGTTTGTTAAAAAAAGTAGAAAAAATTTTTAAAAATATTTAAGTATAAATAAAAAACACAGCATATGGTATGCTTGATTCTAAATTTAAAATAGTATCCAATTATTCTCCTCAGGGGGACCAGAATAAGGCTATTAGCCAGTTGACGAAAGGCATTAAAGATAATTTTAAATTTCAAAGTTTACTGGGAGTTACTGGTTCCGGAAAGACTTATTCAATAGCAAATGTGATACAGAATGTTCAGCTTCCAACATTGGTTCTGGCTCCCAATAAGACACTTGCAGCCCAGCTTTGTAACGAGTTCAAGGAATTTTTCCCGAATAATGCAGTAGAATACTTTGTAAGCTATTATGACTATTACCAACCGGAAGCATATCTCCCCGGCAAGGATATGTATATTGAGAAAGATACTTCTATAAATGAAGAAATAGAAAAGTTAAGATTATCCACCACTAATTCTCTCTATACCAGAAATGACGTTATAGCAGTTGCAAGCGTTTCCTGTATATATGGTCTGGGATCACCTTCCGAATACGGAAGACAGAGAATTATTTTAAGGCCGGGAGAGGAATTTCCAAGAGAGGAGATAATAGATAGGTTGGTCAATATAAGATACGAAAGAAATGATTATGATTTTGTTAATGGTAAATTCAGAGTCAAAGGGGATACCATTGAAATATTCCCGGCATATCAGGACAAGGCTGTAAGAGTGCAGCTTTTAGGAGATGAATTAGAAAGAATTGTCGAGTTTAATCCTGTGTCAGGAGAGATTTACGAAGAGAAAGAAGCATATATTATATCGCCAGCCACTCATTTTTTAGCAACTGTGGAATGGGTTGACAGGGCTCTGGAGACCATTGAAGAAGAACTTGGGGAAAGAATAAAGTATTTTAAAAACCAGAATAAGCTGCTTGAAGCTCAAAGAATAGAATCAAGAACAAGATATGATATGGAAATGATAGAAGAATTAGGATTTTGTGGTGGTATTGAGAATTATTCAAGGCATATATTAGGAAAAAAATCAGGAGAAGCACCTAATACCTTACTGGATTTTTTTCCTGATGATTTTCTCGTGGTTATTGATGAATCACATATTGCAATTCCTCAGATAAGAGGAATGTATGAAGGTGATCGCTCAAGAAAACAAACTCTGGTAGACTATGGATTTAGACTTCCTTCAGCTTTAGATAATAGACCATTAAAATTTGAAGAATTTGAATTAAAAGTCAGTAGAGTGATATTTACTTCAGCTACACCGGGTCTTTACGAGAGAAAAGTGAGCAGTCAGATAGCGGAACAAATAATAAGGCCTACCGGGCTAGTAGATCCAGAAGTCTCTGTAAGAAAAACAAGAGGTCAGATAGATAATCTAATATATGAGATAAAGAAAGTTGTGAATAGAGGTGAAAGGGTTCTGGTAACTACTCTCACTAAAAGAATGGCAGAAGACCTGACTGATTATCTGTCGGGTAAAAAAATTAAAGTCAGGTATTTACATTCCACTATAGATACGTTGGAAAGAGTGGAAATATTAAGGGGGCTACGGACTGGAGAATTTGATGTGCTGGTGGGAATAAATTTACTGAGGGAAGGATTGGATCTCCCGGAAGTATCATTGGTTGCCATATTAGATGCAGACAAAGAGGGGTTTCTAAGGTCAGAAATATCACTTATACAGACTATTGGAAGGGCATCAAGAAATGTTAACGGAAAAGTTATAATGTATGCTGATGATATAACTAATGCCATAAAAAATGCACTATCTGAAACCGACAGGAGAAGAGACCTGCAAATTGAATATAATAAGAAGCATAATATTACACCGAAAACTATAAATAAAACCATATCTGACATATTATATAACAGAGGGATAAAGACCAAAAAGGAAGTGAGAGCTGATTTTAAAGTTAGTGAACAGAAAAAAAGATTCAGCGAATATAAATTGCTGGATATGGACCCTTCTAAAGCAGCTACTATAATAAGTGGCCTGGAAGAGGAAATGTACCTGGAAGCAAGGGAATTGAATTTTGAAAAGGCTGCTGCTATCAGGGATGAAATAAAGAGGATAAAAAAAATAACTAATATAGAGGTTAAAAGATAATACTTATGAAAGAAGAAATAATAATAAAGGGTGCCAGGGAGCATAATCTTAAAAATATAAATTTAAGAATCCCTAGAAACAAGCTTATAGTTTTCACCGGCGTAAGCGGATCGGGAAAATCATCACTGGCATTTGATACCATTTATGCTGAAGGACAGAGAAGATATGTAGAATCACTTTCTTCTTATGCAAGACAGTTTCTGGGACAGATGGAAAAACCTGATGTTGATTTAATAGAGGGCCTGTCACCAGCAGTATCCATAAATCAGAAAGGTGTTTCTAAAAATCCCAGGTCTACAGTAGGAACTATTACTGAGATATATGATTATCTCAGGGTTCTATACGCTCGAATTGGGATACCTTATTGTTATAGGTGTGGTAAGCTCATAACCAGACAGACAGTAGATCAAATAGTGGATAGAGTAATGGAATTACCTGAAGGAATGAAATTCCAGGTCCTTTCACCTATTATAAGGGGCAGAAAGGGTGAATATATAAAGACTTTCGAAAATGTCAAGAAGAGCGGATATGCAAGAGTCAGAATAGACGGCAGGGTTTATGAACTAGAGGAAGACTTTGATTTTAAATTAGATAAAAACGTTAAACATAATATTGAAGTTATAGTTGACAGACTAAAAATAAAACCGGATATAAAAAAAAGGCTTTCTGAAGATATTGAAATATCGCTTAAAGAAAGCAGCGGCGTTGTATATATTCAACTGCTGGATTCCGGAGAGATACACAGCTTTTCAGAAAATTTTTCCTGCGTAGATTGTGGAATAGATTTTGAGGAACTTACCCCCAGGATGTTTTCTTTTAATAGCCCTTATGGAGCCTGCAGGGAGTGTGGCGGTCTGGGTATAAGTAAGGAAATAGATCCTGATTTAATTGTAGAGCATCCTGAGTTAAGTATAATGGATGGGGCTATTCCTTTCTTTAATATGAATTATTCAAATTATTATTCCCAGTTAATGAGAAGTCTGGCTGAAGAATATGAGTTCAATTTAAATACTCCTTTTAAGAATCTTGATGAATATGCAAAAAAGATAATCTTATATGGGACTGATGGAAAACGGATAAAAATTAGTTATATAAATTATAAGGGTAAATTAAGACATTATTATCTAAAATTTGAGGGTCTTTCCAATAATTTGAGTAGAAGATATCTGGAGACAGAATCTGAGAGTCAAAGAATTAAAATAGAGAAAATGATAAGCAGCAGACCATGCAGTGGATGTAACGGTAAAAGACTCCGGCAGGAAATCCTGGCAGTTAAAATTAGTTCGTTATCTATAGCAGACTTTTGTGAAAAAACAATTGAAGAGGGTATTGAGTGGTTAAGATCGCTTAAACTGACTGAAAGAGAAAAAATAATAGGTGAAAGACTGATTAAAGAAATTATCGAACGCCTGAATTTTTTAAAAGATGTGGGGCTTAGTTACCTGACTCTGGATAGGAAATCCAGCACTTTATCCGCAGGTGAATCCCAGAGGATAAGATTGGCCACGCAGATCGGGTCAGGACTGGTAGGAGTTCTATACATACTTGATGAACCAAGTATCGGTCTTCACCAGAGAGATAATAAAAAGTTAATAAATGCCCTGAAGCGTCTAAGAGATCTGGGAAATACCATAATAGTAGTAGAACATGACGAGGAAACCATAAGAAATTCAGATTTTGTAGTTGACATAGGACCAGGAGCCGGCATACATGGTGGAGAAATTGTATTCAGCGGAAAACTGGATGGTATATATAACTGTGATAAATCCATAACCGGAAAATATCTGAGCGGAAAAAGATTTATACCGATACCCGAAATAAGGAGGAACGGAAGCGGTAAATATATAATTATTAAAGGTGCCAGGGAACATAACTTAAAAAACATTGATGTCCATATAGATTTAGGAAAACTAGTTGCAGTAACCGGAGTTTCCGGCTCTGGTAAAAGCACTCTTATAAATGAAATATTATATCCGTCTCTTTCCAATTTGCTGATGAGAACAAACCGCAGTGCCGGTGCGCATGACGGAATACTCAATTACGAGAATCTGGATAAAGTGATTGTTATTGATCAGTCACCGATAGGAAGGACTCCACGCTCAAATCCGGCAACATATACAGGTGTTTTTACCTATATCAGGGAGTTGTTTTCAAAAACGCATGATTCCAAAACTAAAGGCTATAAGCCGGGCAGATTTAGTTTTAATGTAAAAGGTGGAAGATGTGAAGCTTGTAACGGGGATGGTCTTATTAAAATAGAGATGCATTTTTTACCTGATATTTATGTCCCCTGTGAAGTTTGTAAAGGAAGGAGATTTAACCGTGAAACTTTAGAAATAAAGTACAAAGGAAAAAATATTGATGATGTTCTGAATACGACTGTTGAAGAAGCCATGAACTTTTTTAAAAACATTCCAAGAATCAGTAAAAAACTGGAATTAATTAATGATGTAGGTTTGGGGTATATTAAATTAGGGCAGTCTTCTACAACCTTATCAGGCGGAGAGGCACAGAGGGTTAAACTTTCTACAGAACTTTCAAAAAAGAGTACAGGCAATACTTTATATCTGCTGGACGAGCCTACTACCGGACTGCATTTTGATGATATAAATAAGTTACTGGCAATATTGAAAAGATTAGTTGATGCAGGAAATACTGTGCTGGTAATCGAGCATAATCTTGAAGTGATTAAAACTGCTGATTATATTATAGACCTTGGGCCTGAAGGGGGAAATAAAGGCGGAAGAATTATTGCTCAGGGGACTCCAGAAGAAGTGGCAGAAAACAAAAATTCTTACACAGGAAATTTTCTAAAGATGTATATGGATAAAAATTTGGTTAAGGAACAACTGTATGAATACGGTAGCAGTAGATAAAAAAATAAATGAAAATAATTATCAGGGGTATAAAATAAAGGAACTTTTAAAGATACTGCCGAAGAAGTCCGGAGTGTATATTTTTAAAAATTCTAAAGGCAAAATCATCTATATTGGTAAAGCAAAAAATCTTTACAGCCGTGTAAAAAGCTATTTTCAAGATAGAAGTGATAATTTTTTATATGCTAAGCCTTTAGATTTTGCAAAAAGAATTAAATCCATAGATTATATAGTCACAGATAATGAAACAGAAGCACTAATACTTGAAGGTAGTTTAATTAAGAAAAATAAACCAAAATATAATATAGATTTAAAGGATGATAAGTCATATCCGTTTATTGCGGTTACAGTTAACGAAAAATTTCCAAGAGTGTTTTTAACCAGAGATAGAAACATTAAGGGTGCAAAATATTTCGGGCCTTATACTGATGCAGGAGCTGTAAGAAAAACTCTTGAGTATTTGAGAAGAATATTTCAGATAAGGGATTGCAAGAAAGCCAGGCCAGGTAAAGGTACAAATATGCCCTGTCTCAATTACCATATTAAATTATGCCCGGCTCCGTGTGATGGCAATGTTTCTCAAGAAGAATATCGCAAGAATATTGACTTTATAATGCTATTTCTAAAGGGAAAAGATAAAACTATTATTGACTGGTTAAAAGCAAAAATGGAGCAGTATTCAAAGAATAGAGAATTTGAAAAAGCAGCAGAACTTAGGAATAAAATAGAGGATATTAATAAACTTCATAAGGACCAAAAAATATTCTTTACCGCTGAAAGTACATGGGATTTTATTTCTACTGCCAGAGATGCAGATGACGCAGTTATAAGTCTATTTACTTATAGATCAGGAGTACTGGCAGTTGTTAGTAATTTTACTATAAATAACACCAGATATTTTAATGATGAAGAAATTTTATCCAGCTTTATTGAAAATTATTATTCAAATATAAACGATATTCCCTCTAAGATTTTCTGTCCTTTTGAGATTAAAAACACAGAATTGATATCAAAGTGGCTGACTGAAAAGAAAGGTGGAAAGATTGAAATAAGTGTTCCAAAGATTGGTGAGAAGAAAAAAATAATGGAGATGGTAGTAAGAAATTCAAAGTTATACCTGGAGAAAAAAAAGTTTGAGAAAAATACCGGGCACAGTAAGATTTATAAAAACTTTGTCAAGTTAAAGAAAGTTCTTGGACTGGTGAATATTCCCAGAAGAATAGAATGTTTTGATATTTCCAATCTAAAGGATACATTCCCTGTGGGATCAATGTCTGTTGCTCTGGATGGTAAACCATTAACGAATGATTATAGATATTTTAAAATAAAAACTGTAGCCGGTCAGGATGATTGCAGAATGATGGGAGAAATTGTCACCAGAAGGTTAAGGTATCTGGAAGGCGGGGAAATAAAAAAAGGAAACAGCTTCTATGAAAAACCTGATTTAATAATAATCGATGGCGGCAAGGCACAATTTAATACTGCAAGTAAATTAATAAGTGAAAGAAAAATACAGGATATTGATATCATCAGCATTGCAAAAAAAGAAGAAACAATATTCTGCAGCAAATATCCTGATGGGATTAAGCTAGATTTAAGTGATAATTATATGCGCGTTCTTATAAAGATCAGGGATGAAGCTCACAGGTTTGCTGTAAACTATCACAGGCGGTTAAGGGGTAGGAGTATGACTGATTCTCTGCTGGACGGGATAAAGGGTATAGGAGAAAAAAAGAAGAAATATATTTTTGAAAATATAAGCTCAATTGAAGAGTTAAAAAGCAAGACCATAAAGGATTTGATGAATATAAAGGGATTAAATTATAAAGATGCAACTAATATATATAGAAATATCCATAGATAAAGGATAAGGTGGCCAATTTGCTAAAATGGTTTTTAGATTGGGTGATACTTACTTTTTCTATAGCAGTTGCTTCATATTTTTTACCATTTATATATATATCGGGAGATACTACCTGGGATAAATTTAAGATTGCTTTTCTGACTGGTTTACTTCTGGGTTTATTCAATCTACTGGTTAAGCCTATTGTTAAAATCTTATCTCTGCCCATTAATATATTAACTCTGGGACTTTTCAATATTATTATAAATGCGGGTATGTTATGGATTGTAGATTCAATTATTAAAGGATTGGAAATAGAGGGTTTCTGGGGATATGTCTGGAGCTCTATAGTTATCAGCATTATCAGTATAGTAGTTTCTAAAATTATTTTCTTTAGAGGAAAAAAAGATAAAAAAGATTAAAATAGTATATATTTTAAGTGTATGTTCTGATATTCTAAAAAAAGAAATATGATTACAAAGAAAGAAAAAATAGAAAGTAAGATAAAAATAGTTATAATTACCGGATTATCTGGAGCTGGAAAGACAGAAGCCCTTAAATACTTTGAGGATGCGGGCTATTATTGCATAGATAATTTACCGGCTCATCTTTTATTGAATCTTATTGATTATTTCTCTATGGAGGACAGGAATATTAACAAAGTAGCCTTTGCAATAGATTTAAGAAGCGGGTATTTTTTTGATGAAATATACAAGACTCTGGATAAGCTTAATGAGAGAAAAATAGAATATAAAATCCTGTTTTTAGAAGCCTCTAAGAGCGCAATAGTAAAAAGATATTCTTTAACCAGGAGAAGACATCCATTAGTTGAGAATGGCAATCTTGGGAATGGAATTGAAAGAGAAATTGAAAAAATGAACAGGCTCAGAGAAATAGCTGATGTTGTAATAGATACCTCATTATTAAATTCAAAAGAGCTGCGGATGGCTATAACAGAATGCATGATGAGTGATGTTGAAAAGAGTAAGCTTCTACAGATATTAATTACTTCATTTGGGTATAAATATGGATTACCTGAAAGTGTGGATATTGTGATGGATGTGAGATTCCTGCCAAATCCATTTTATAATGAGGAATTAAAGGATGTGGATGGAAGAAATAAAAAAGTGATTGATTTTGTCTTATGCAGGGAAGAAACAAAGGAATTTCTGCGTATGTTTGAAAAGATGCTGGACTTTTTAATTCCTAATTATATTGCAGAGGGGAAAAGCTACTTAGGTATTGGCATAGGATGTACCGGCGGGAAGCACCGTGCAGTAGTAATATCTGATAAGATATATGAATATTTAAAATTAAAAGGTTATTCTATAAAATTATTCCATAAAGATATTAGTAAAAATAATTAATCTTAAAAGAAATAAATTACGTTTCTAATACAAACCAGAGATATATTTTTATAAAAATTTTGTAAAAATTTACTTTATTGATTTAAGTAAATTTGTTAAAATTACACGGTTTATATTTAATTAGAAGTATTTTATATTTGTATAAAATACGTTTAATCTTTGATTATTATGTTTTAGTAAGGGGGGAATAGAATGGCAATAAAAGTAGGAATAAATGGATTTGGAAGAATAGGGAGGCAGTTTTTAAGGGCAAAATTAAAGTATGATAAAGACGGTAATATCGATGTTGTAGCTATAAATGATCTTTTTGATTCAAAAACTCTTGCCCATCTCCTGAAATATGATTCAATATATGGAACTCTGGATGCTGAGATTAAAGTCGGGGATGATTATATAGAAGTTAATGGAGAAAAAATAAAGATTACATCTATTAAAGACCCTGGAATGCTTCCATGGAAGGATCTGGGAGTTGATGTTGCTCTGGAATCTACAGGAATATTCAGAACCAGAGAGGATGTAACCAAGCATTTGACTGCCGGAGCTAAAAAGGTAGTAGTCTCTGCACCCTGTAAAAAAGACGGGTCGGATATCACAATGGTGCTGGGTGTAAATCATAACAAGTACAATAAAGATAAGCATAATATAATTTCAAACGCTTCTTGCACCACAAATGCACTTGCACCATTATGCAAGGTTCTGCATGAAAATTTTGTTATAAAGAATGGTATTATGACTACCATACATGCTTATACTAATGATCAAAAAATACTGGATTTACCTCATAAAGACTTAAGAAGAGCAAGAGCTGCAGCTCTGTCGGCTATACCTACATCAACCGGTGCTGCAAGTGCGATAGGTTTAGTAATTCCTGAACTGAATGGTAAGCTTGATGGTCTGGCAGTTAGAATTCCAATACCTGTAGGTTCATTGGTTGATTTAACGGTAGAAGTTGAAAAGGACTTTACGGTTGAAGATGTAAATAGCGCTTTCAAAAAAGCTTCAAAAGAGCCGGAATTTAAAGGGATACTTAGATATTGTGAAGATCCAATTGTATCTGCAGATATTATTGGTGATGCTCATTCTACAATTTTTGATGCTCTAAGTACTTTCAAGCAAGGTAATTTGATTAAGGTTTTATCATGGTATGATAATGAGTGGGGATATTCAAGCAGACTATATGATGTAATTAATTTTATTATGAGATAGTTAGTAAATATAATTAAATAATAAATAACCGGGGTTTTGGGGCCTCGGTTATTTGTGAAATAAGGCTTTGGTGGTGAAAATGTTTAATAAAAAAACAATAGAAGATATTGATGTTAAAAATAAAAAAGTATTGGTCAGAGTGGATTACAATGTTCCTCTGGACAGTGAGTTGAATGTTACTGATGATACAAGAATCAGACTATCCTTACCAACCATTAATTATCTTATTAAAAACAATTCCAAGGTTATTTTGATGTCACATCTGGGAAGGCCAAAAGGGGAGGCTGAAGATAAATTCAGGCTGGATCCTGCGGCAAAAAGGCTGGAGCAATTGACTGGTAAGAAAGTTAAGAAATTTGACCAGATTTATTCCCTGGAAATTAAAGAATATGTAGACACTGAAATGGATTATGGTGAAATTGTAATGCTTGAAAATCTGAGGTTTGATCCCGGAGAAAAGGCAAATAGTAATGAATTCTCAAAATCACTTTCTTCTCTAGCAGACATATATGTCGATGATGCTTTCGGTGCGGCGCATAGAATCCATGCATCTGTTACGGGAGTAACCAAATACCTTCCGTCAGTAGCAGGATTTCTAATGAAGAAAGAAATTGAGGTTTTAACATCTCTTCTGGAGTTACCGGAAAGGCCTTTTCTAACCATACTTGGAGGAAGCAAGGTTTCGGATAAAATAAAGGTTATAAAAAACTTGTTAGGTAAAGTGGATAGCTTAATATTAGGTGGGGGAATGACCTATACTTTCTTAAAAGCACAGGGTTATGAGGTAGGTAAATCGATTTGTGAAGACGATCAGACTGGTTTTGCAAAAGAAATGCTTGCCCTGGCCAAAAAGAATAATGTTAATCTAGTACTGCCTATAGATATTGTTGTTGCAAAAGAATTTGATGGTGATGCAGAAAAAAAACTAGTATCCGTGCAATCAATGCCGGTAGATTGGATGGGTATGGATATTGGAGATAAAAGTGTAGAATTATTTAAAAAAGAAATTTTAGGTGCCAGGACTATTTTCTGGAATGGTCCTGTCGGTGTTTTTGAATGGGATAGTTTTTCAAATGGAACCAGGAGTATCGCTTATGCAATTGCCGGAAGCACGGCAGTTACCGTGGCGGGTGGTGGAGACACACTGGCAGCATTAAAGAAATATAATCTGTCCTCAAAATTTTCACATGTTTCAAGTGGTGGGGGAGCTGCTATAGAACTCCTTGAGGGTAAGGAATTACCGGGTGTAATCTCTCTTTTAGATAAATAATTGAAAATAATGTAAATTATTTTGAAAGGAATTATAGAAATGAGAAAACCTTTTATAGCTGGGAACTGGAAAATGAATATGACTCATTTGGAAGCTGTAAATTTTATGCAGGATCTTGAATATAAGTATAAGAATAAAAATAATTGTGAAGTAGCAGTCTGCCCGCCTGCAACAGCTTTAAAGAGCGTGAAAACCATAATTGACAGTGATAATCTTGAAGTTAAGCTTGGCGCACAGAATATGTATTACGAGTCTAGAGGTGCTTTTACAGGGGAGATTTCACCGGAAATGCTAAAAACATTGGGTGTTGAATATGTAATAATTGGTCATAGTGAAAGAAGGCAGTATTTCGGTGAGACCAACAAGGGTGTTAACAGAAAAGTAAACGCTGCTTTTAACACAGACTTAAAACCAATTATGTGCATTGGTGAGTCGTTGAAAATAAGAGAAAGTGGTAAGGCTGAGGAATTTGTTATGGGCCAACTGAAAGAATGTCTGGTTGGTATTGATGAAGAGGATATTGTTGATCTTACTATAGCCTATGAACCAATCTGGGCTATTGGTACCGGTAGAACTGCGACATCGGAAGATGCAAATGATATGTGCCTGGCTATAAGAAGGAAGATAGAAGAACTTTATAATAAAAAGATTTCTGAAATTGTAAGAATTCAGTACGGTGGAAGTGTTAAACCCTCCAGTATTTCAGAACTTATGAACATGTCAGATATTGATGGAGCATTGGTTGGTGGCGCGAGTTTGGAAGTCGATGATTTTATAGCAATAATTAATTATTAGGATAGCAGTGGCACATAGAGCTAAAATAATAAAACCAATTTGTTTAATAATATTAGATGGCTGGGGTCTTTCCGCCCAGATTGATGGTAACGCTATTAGACTTGCTAAAACCCCTTATATGGATAATAATTATAAAATTTATCCGAATACCAGGCTGGATGCATCAGGAGAAGCAGTGGGACTTCCAGAAGGTCAAATGGGAAATTCAGAAGTAGGTCATCTAAATATTGGAGCGGGAAGAGTTGTATACCAGGAATTAACAAGAATAAATAAAGAAATTAAAAAAGGTACTTTTTTTAAAAATAAAGTATTAATTAAAGCCATCGAAAATATAAAAAAAAATAATAACAGTCTTCATCTGATGGGGCTGGTATCAGATGGTGGTGTGCATAGCCATATAGAACACCTTAAAGCATTAATTAATCTGGCCAAAGACAGTAAAATAAAAAATTTATTTATACATGCCTTTCTTGATGGAAGAGACGTTCCTCCCAGAAGTGCAATACCATATCTGAAGGAAATAGATTATTATTTAAAGAAAAAAGGAATTGGCGAGATTTCATCGGTTAGTGGGAGATATTATAGCATGGACCGGGATAATAGATGGGACAGGGTTAAAAAAAGCTATGATACTCTGGTATACAGAATTGGGAAAAAATTTAAAACAGCTGCCGATATTGTTGAAAGATCTTACAGTAATAATATAGATGATGAATTTGTTGTCCCATCTGTAGTTAGGAGCAGAGATGAAGAAAAGGCGAAGATTAAATCAGGAGATTCTGTAATATTCTTTAATTTCAGGTCCGATAGGGCAAGACAGATTACCAGAGCATTTATAAGTAAGATCTTTGATAAATTTGATAGAGGCGGAAGACCGCCAAAAACCCACTTTGTATGTATGACTCAATATGATAAAACATTTAACGTTCCTGTGGCCTTCCCTCCTCAGGAGATCAAAAATACTTTAGGAGAGGTTATATCAAATAATAATTTAAGACAATTAAGGATTGCTGAGACTGAAAAATATGCTCATGTCACTTTCTTCTTAAATGGTGGTATTGAAAAACCATTTAAAAGCGAGGATAGAATATTGATTCCTTCTCCGAAGGTTGCGACCTATGACTTAAAGCCGGAAATGAGTGCTTTTGAAGTTACTGATGTTGTGGTAGATAAGATTAAATTAAAGAAATATGATGTAATAATATTAAACTATGCAAACCCGGATATGGTAGGACATACCGGTCACATTGATGCCGCTATAAAAGCCATTGAAACAGTGGACAGGTGTGTGGGAAAAGTAGTTGAAGAATTAAATAAAAATGGTGGACTGGCATTAATAACAGCGGATCATGGTAATGCAGAGGAAATGATATGCTCTATTGATAGGAAGACCATAACTGCCCACTCTACATCGAAGGTGCCTTTTATAGTTTGTAATTCAAAAATAAGATTAAAAAATAAAGATAACAATTTTAAATTAAGTGATATTGCGCCTACAATACTGGATTTTTTAAAAATAAAAAAACCGGAGGAAATGACAGGGGAATCTCTTATATCTAATTAAGTTTTTATTTTACTAAAAGATGTTTTATAATAACCTTTATAGTAAAAATGTGTTTTTACTATATTGGTCTTCTGATAAAATGTAGGCTAAAAGCCAATTTGTGTTTATTATGATTTTGGAGGAAGAATAAATATGGGTTCTGTTTTTCTGAATATTTTGTTTTCGATTCATATTATTGCCAGTGTGGGGCTAATATTATTAATCTTATTACATGCCGGGAGAGGAGGAGGCATCTCTGGTTTATTCTCTGGCATGGTAGAAACTTTTGACGGTACAGGAATTGTTGAAAAAAATCTTGACAGGATTACAATTGTACTGAGCCTGGTTTTTACTGTTACAACCATAATGCTATTTATTTTTTTATAGACTGGTAGAAATTGAAGGATTATTTAAAAAGAAAGGAGGACTTTATATAAAAAGCTTTATAATGTAATTAAAAGATAAAAAAGGAGGCTTTGGTGAAGAATTATAAAAAGTTGATGGTAATAATTGTGGTATTCACAGTTGTTGTATTTATAGGAGCTATGTTCGCAGGATGTAAGGCAAAGGCAGCTGCTAGCGAGGTTATGAGGCTACATATCGTTGAGCCAGTATCTCTGGATCCTCCAAATGCTTATGAAAGTGAAGGAATTCAGGTAATAAGACAGTGCTGGGATGGTCTTATAGATTGGGATCCGGATACCTATGAACCAATACCTAAATTAGCAGAAAGTTGGGGAATAAGCGATGATGGCCTTGTTTACACTTTTCATTTAAGGAAAGGTGTTAAGTTCCACAGCGGCAGAGAGTTAAAGGCCGAAGATTTTGTTTATTCATGGTCGAGGGTGGCTAATAAAGATACAGCTTCTTATCTTGCCTATCATTTGCTTCCAATCAAGGGTTATGATGAATGCCAGGCTGGAACAGCTACTACTCTGGAAGGAGTAAAAGCTCTTGATGACTATACACTTGAGGTGACCTTAAAAGAGCCGTATGCAGATTTTTTAACTACTTTAGGTCATGATGTATTTTATCCTGTAGCAAAGGAAGACATTGAAGAGTGGGGAGATGAATATACCGAACATATTAATGGTACCGGTCCATTTAAATTCGTTAAATGGGAGCATGATCAGTATATAGAACTTGTTAGAAATGATGACTACTGGGGTGAAAAAGCTAAACTCGATGCTGTTAAATATGTTATAATAGCCGACGAGGACACAGCATTTTTGGAATTTAAAGCCGGTAATCTAGAGTATACCCAGATCCCTATTGGAAAAATTACAGTTACAAAAGAAGATCCACAATATAAAGACGGTGTAATAATTAAGCCATTTTGGGCTTTGTATTACTATGGATTTAATTTAAATGCTGAACCATTTAAAGATAATATGGCACTGCGTGAGGCTATAAGCTATGCAATAGACAGGCAGAATATCTGTGATGTAATAAGTGAAGGCGTACCCTCACCTGCTGCAGGATTTGTTCCGCCAGGAATTCCAGGATTTCAGGAGAATGCTTCAGATTTTGTATATGATGTTGAGAAAGCTAAAGCAAAACTAATTGAAGCCGGATATCCAGATGGAGAGGGCCTGCCTACATTAGAATTTGGATTTAATACAGGTGCCGGTCATGAACAAATAGCCGAAGCAATCCAGGCTGATCTTAGCGAAATTGGAATAAACGTAAACATAACTGGTTATGAGTGGGGAACAATGCTTGAAAAAGCACAGGAAGGTGAAATAGTATTTTACAGACTGGGTTGGGTAGCAGATTATCCTACAATGGATAATTTCTTGTTCCCGTTATTCTATTCGGCATCCAGTGATAATTATGGCCAGTATAATAATCCGGAGGTAGACCAGCTACTTCTTGAAGCAAGAAGCACTCTGGATAAAGATGAAAGGATTGCAAAATATAGAGAAGTTGAAAATAAGATTCTTGAGGATAGTGCTTTTGCAAATATTTACTGGTATGGAACAAGAAGGATAGTACAGTCATATGTTAAAGGATTTGTACTGGATAACATGGAAAATTATGATTTAAGTAAAGTATGGTTGGAGAAATAAAAAGAGATAAATAGATTGAGAATATACAGTTTGTAGATTAAATTAAAGAGGAATACAGCCTACATCCAATAAAGATGTAGGCTGTATAATATTAAGAAGAAATTTGTAATTTCAAAAAGAAAATATTAAAAAATGCTATATTTTATAATAAGAAGAATTTTGCAGATTATACCGGTTATTATCGGGGTTACATTGATACTGTTTACTTTGATGTATATTATCCCTGAGGACCCCGCAAAATTAATCCTTCAAAAAGGTGCCACACCTGAGGCGCTTCAAAACTTAAGGGAAAAAATGGGTATTGATAAGCCTGTTTATGTTCAGTACTGGAGATATATTAAACAATTAGCCAAGGGCGATCTGGGAACTTCATACCGGTACAGGCGTTCAGTTAACAGTATTCTTGCGGATCATTATCCTAATTCAATAAAATTAGCCCTGTCAGCTATTATAATTGAGATTATTATTGGCATATTTGCAGGAATTGTATCTGCGGTTAAAAAATATAGTTTCTGGGATGTGCTGGTCACGGTTTCTACAACAATTGCTGTTTGTATACCCGTATACTGGCTCGGCATGATGCTGCAGGTTGCATTTGGCCTAAAACTTGGATGGCTTCCTATGTCCGGAATGGGGGATGGAAGCATCAGGTATTATATTTTGCCTGCAATAACTCTGGCTTCAGTTTCCACTGCCTTTGTAGCAAGAATGACTCGAAGTACCATGCTTGAAGTATTATCCAATGATTATATTACAACTGCTTATGCCAAAGGGCTATCACCTAATATGGTGATAGGTAAACATGCATTAAAAAATGCTCTAATACCGGTAGTAACTTTAATAGGAATGGATTTAGGTGCTTTAATGGGCGGCGCTATTCTTACCGAGACCGTATTTAACTGGCCCGGTGTTGGAAGAACAATTTATTTAGCAATTCTTCAGAGGGATGCACCAGTGGTAATCGGCGGAACAATAATACTGGTTATGATTTTTGTAGTTATGAATTTGATTGTAGATATTATATATGCACTACTGGACCCCAGAATCAGATATGAGAAAAAGGAAATACAAATTTAAATGGCAAGTATAAAAGAATTAGAAGTATTAGAAGAGATTGAAACTGGAAAAAAATATTCAAGGACATCGCTTTATAAAGATGCATTGAAGAGGTTAAAGAAAAATAAACTTGCTATGCTCGGGCTTTCTATAGTGATACTACTAATTTTAATAGCTATATTTGCTCCTTTGATCTCGCCTTATAACCCCATTTTAAGAATAAAGGAAGATTCATCACTTGGTCCCAGTATGAATCATCTTTTTGGAACAGATTTGCTGGGCAGGGATATCTTCAGCAGAGTTATTTATGGAAGCAGGATTTCCATAGAAGTTGGAGTTATAGCAGTAGGCATATCAGTAATTATAGGTCTTTTCTTTGGTGCTCTCTCAGGCTATTTTGGTGGTATTTCTGATGCATTAATTATGCGAATAGCAGATATTTTCTTTGCATTCCCGTATATTTTGGGGGCAATAGCAATAATGACGATTTTAGGCCCAGGAATAGTAAATATATTTATAGCAATTGGGATTTTAGGGTGGGCTTCAATTGCAAGAATTTTTAGGAGCTCCATTTTAACAATTAAAAATAAGGAATACATTGAAGCAGCAAGAGCAATGGGTGCGAGCAATAAAAGAATTATAATTAAACATATTTTTCCTAATTCATTTGCCCCAATAATTGTTTATGCAACAATGAATGTTGGGATCGCAATAATAGTAGAGGCAGCATTAAGCTTCCTTGGAATAGGGGTTCAACCTCCGACACCTGCATGGGGTAAAATGCTTGCGGAATCTCTATCTTATATTGACACAGCTCCATGGATGATGTTTTTTCCAGGGTTAGCTATTTTAATAACAGTTTTAGGATTTGTACTGCTTGGTGATGGGTTGAGAGACGCATTTGACCCGAAGTTAAGGTAGTTTTTAAAGGAGATAGTTAATATAAAAATTATAGATTTCTATTTAATTAAATTTTTTTAAAATGGCAGAAACAGAAAACAATAAAATCTTAGAAGTTAAAAATTTAAGGACCTATTTTTATACAGATGATGGGGTGGTTAAGGCAGTTGATGGGGTCAGTTTTGACCTTAAAAAGGGGGAAACCCTCGGTATTGTAGGCGAAACCGGCTGCGGTAAGAGCGTAACTGCTCTTTCAATTCTGAGATTGATTCCACAGCCGATGGGAAAAATAGTTGAAGGTAAAATAATCTTTGACGGAAAGGATTTATTAAAACTTGGGCAAAAAGAGCTTCAAAATTTCAGGGGCAATAGAATTTCAATGATTTTTCAGGATCCAATGACTTCTTTAAATCCTGTATATACAATTGGCAACCAGGTTATGGAATCTTTAGTAGTGCATAGAAAATTAAGTAAAGAAGAAGCCAGAAGAGGAAGTTTGAAACTTCTGGAAATGGTTGGAATACCGGAACCTAAAAGAAGGTTCAACAGCTACCCTTATGAGTTCAGCGGGGGTATGAGACAGAGAGTGATGATTGCCATGGCAATTGCAAATAGCCCCAGTGTTCTTATAGCTGATGAACCAACAACTGCACTTGATGTAACAATTCAGGCTCAAATACTGGAATTAATGGATGAGCTTAAACATAAAACAAATTCCTCGATAATAATAATAACACATGACCTTGGCGTGGTAGCAAAATATGCAAATAGGGTAATGGTAATGTATGCGGGTAAGCCTATTGAATTTTCAAATGTTGATAATATATTCTATAAGCCGATGCATCCATATACCATTGGATTGATGAAATCCATAACAAGGCTGGATGAGAAAAAGAGAAAAAAATTAAAACCAATCGAGGGATTGCCCCCAAGTTTAATAGATTTGCCAAAGGGTTGCATTTTCCGGGCAAGATGCAAATATGTCGGGGATAATTGTAAAAGAGAATACCCGCCTTTAGTAGAAATAGAGAAAGACCATCATGTCTCATGTTACAGGGCAAAAGAATTCATGGATGGAATACTTGAAAGATTTGATAATTAAATATGGAAAATAATATTTTATTAGAAGTTAAAAATTTAAAAAAATACTTTAACTTAAGAAGCGGATTTTTGTCTCAAAGATTTGCAGGTTCTGTAAAAGCGGTAGATGATATAAGTTTTTTTATTAGGAGAGGCGAAACCTTTGGACTTGTAGGTGAAACAGGTTGCGGTAAAACAACTGTTGCTAGGGTGATATTAAGGCTTGTACCCCAGACTGGTGGGGAAGCAATATATAATAAAGTAAATATATTCAAGCTTAACAGCAGGGAAATGTTTAAAATAAGAAGAGAAATCCAGGTAATTTTTCAGGATCCTTATGCATCACTTTCTCCCAGGATGACAGTTGGCGATATTATCAATGAACCGTTTGAAATTCATAAAATAGGTGATAAAAGAAAAAGGATTAAAAAAGTAAAAGAGTTATTAAGAGTGGTGGGACTTAATCCTGAGCATATACATAGATATCCACATGAATTTAGCGGCGGCCAGAGACAGAGGGTTGGAGTGGCAAGAGCTCTGGCTTTAACTCCAAAGTTACTGTTGTGTGACGAACCTGTATCTGCCCTGGATGTGTCTGTTCAGGCACAGATTCTAAATTTATTGGTTGACTTACAGAAAGAGTTTAATCTAACCTATTTGTTTATTGCCCACGATCTTTCTGTAGTAAAGCATGTAAGTGATAGAATAGGTGTAATGTATCTTGGTAAACTGTTCGAAGTTGCAAAGAGTGAAGATTTGTATAATAAACCGCTTCATCCCTATACAATGGGGCTATTATCTGCAATTCCTATTCCTGATCCTGAAATGGAGAGGAAAAGGAGGAGAATTGTTCTGGAGGGGGATGTCCCAAGTCCTATTAATCCTCCTTCAGGCTGCAGTTTTCATACAAGATGTCCCAATGCTCAGGATATCTGCAGCAGAGAAGAACCTGAATTAAAAAATTATTCAAAAAATGAAAATGAGCATCTTGCCGCATGTTTTTTTGCCGGAAAACATATTTAGGATAAAAAAGCTAGAATTTTTAATAAAAATTTGGTTTACTAAAAAAGATTAATTATAATAATAAACTTTTATGAGCGGAAAAGTGAATAAATCAAATAAAAAAATAATACTAACTGTTTTACTGATTATGATATTTATAAGTATTTATATGTATTCATGTGAGTATAATGATTTGGGACTATTTACTTCATTAGACGGTGAAGAAGAAATTAATAATGGAAAAAATGTTGCTAATGAATTGGATATTGGTAGTAAAGAATTTTTCCTTGAATTAAAAAAAAAGCAAAAAAATAAAAATCCTTTAAATGACATTAATATCAGAAAGGCTATATTCTATGCAATTGATAGAAAAAGAATTGTTAATGAATTACTTGGTGAATATGGCGAGGTACTTAATAGTTTATTTACGAAAGATTCATATTATTATAACTCATCATGGTCAGAATATAATTATGATTTAAATAAGGCAAAAGAGTTTTTAAGTAAGGCAGGATATGGTGTTGATAATCCACTATACATTACCATAGGTTCTGACAGTGGAATTTCAAGTCAAACAATAAAAAAAATGATTAAAGAAGATTTAGATAAAATTGGAATAGAGATATGGATTTTAAATGAATCTTCAAAAGAATGGTATCAAGATTGTGTCATGAAAGGTAATTATGAACTTGGTGTCTGGTCAATTAAAAATTTTGATGGGAGCAGTTTAAATTTTAATTTCAGTTTAGATAAGATGCCTCCTTATAAAACAGATGAAAATAAAAATTGTTATAATTTTTATTGGTATAACAATCCAGATATTGACGAAATTCTAATGAGAACCGCAAAGGAAAGTGATACCGGGAAGAAGAAAGAGTTATTTAAGGAATTCCAGGATATTCTAGCCCGGGATGCAGTAGTACTACCACTTTACAGCAGGTTGTTTTCCATTGCTTACAACAACAAAAAAATAGAAAATATAGATATCAGTATTAAAAATAATAAAGTTTTTTTCAATATTGAAAATTGGATCCTACTCGATAAAGAGCAAACAGGTGAAGATAAAATAAATGAAATAGTTGTAGGATATGAAGGTGAAAATTATATACTTCCAAACCCACTTGATTTAAATTATATAAGTAACCTGGTATTGAAAGGTCTTTGGGAGATTAATGAAAAAGGAGATTACGAACCAGTACTGGTAGAAGAGGATTATGTTTCTTCTAATGATATTATAGCAAGTATACCGAGTTTGGAAACAAATGTTACACTTAAGGATAAGATATTCTGGGAAGATGGGAGTCCCATAACTTCTGAGGATGTAAAGTATACCTATGATGCTATATTGGAGAACGATAGTATTGTAGATAATAATGAAGATTACTCTAAAATTGAAGGAATAGAGATAATAAATGAGAAAGAATTCAATATTGTTTTTAAAGAAAATTTTAAAGACTGGAAGAAGCTTTTCGGTATTGTTTTTCAGAGAGGATCATTGGAAGGGAAAGATATAAATAGTATTCTCATAGGAGAGATTATAGCCAGCGGTCCTTTTAAAATAGGCGAGTGTGTGGATGGAGAATATTTATTACTGGAGAAAAATGAATTTTATTCCGGAAAAGTATCCGGAATTGATAACATTAAAATTTTATTTGATACGGATATTAATAACCTTATCAGTATGCTTAAAGACGGGGAAATAGATTTACTTAATATTAAATATTTTGACTTGGATTTAATGAGAAACTTAGAAGAAAATGAAGATCTCAACTTATGGGTGGAGCCGGGTAACATGCTGGAACATCTAGCAATCTGTCTAAAACCAGTGGAAGGGTAAAAATTCCTAAGGTTAAATAGTTGTACTTTACAATCAAATGGTTTGTTGACAATAATAAATATTATTTTTAGAATAAAAAAAACCAAAAATTATTGTAATATCTTCAAATTTAAATTTAGTGAAATTTGCAATAGGTCGGAATGGCGGAACTGGTAGACGCGCAAGGTTGAGGGCCTTGTGAACAGTATTGTTCATGGGGGTTCAAGTCCCCCTTCCGACACCA
>Ga0307379_10002701_pt1 | contig 26100 bp, 19 predicted proteins | sample UN2MG_FD_202237 | JGI IMG/M metagenome (GOLD analysis project Ga0307379, IMG submission 202237) | Soil microbial communities from Risofladan, Vaasa, Finland - UN-2 | ecosystem: Environmental > Terrestrial > Soil > Coastal area > Acid sulfate soil | place: Finland: Risofladan, Vaasa | collected...
AGGAGATCAGGCCCGATCGCATGTGGAGTGGGGTGGCCGGGCGGCTCCAGCAGTACGTCGAGGGCGAAGGACTCTCGGTGGTTCGGGAGTTCGTCGGCCACGGCATCGGGCAGGAGATGCACGAGGAACCGAAGGTTCCGAACTTCGTGGACCGGCGTCAGAAGAGAGCTGACTTCAGGTTGGTCGAGGGCATGACCCTGGCCATCGAGCCGATGGTGACCATGGGCGGTCCGGAGGTCTGCTACGCCGGGAAGGAGTGCTGGGCCGTGTGCACCAAGGACGGGCGGCACGCCGCCCATTACGAGCACACGGTGGCGGTGACGGCCGAAGCGGCCGACGTCCTGACCAACGGACGGGTGTAAACAGCGGGAAGAGAGCCTTCGCGGTGCGCTGGGGCGCCGCGTGCGACGGGGAAGCGAAATGAAAGTGCGAAGCAGTGTCCGACGGATCTGCGAGAACTGCCAGATCGTCAAGCGCAGGGGCGTGGTGCGGGTGATCTGCACCAACAAGCGACACAAGCAGCGCCAAGGGTAAGGAGTCCGGCCGTGCCGCGTATTGCAGGTGTTGACATTCCGGCTGACAAGCGGGTGGTGACCTCGCTGACCTATATCTACGGCATCGGTCCGACGATCGCCCGTGACGTGCTGAAGGAGGCCCAGATCGACGGCCAGGTGAAGGCCAAAGACCTGACCGAGGACGAGGTCTCCCGGGTGGCCGGTATTCTGGACCGCAACTACCAGGTGGAGGGGCAGCTTCGGCGGGCCGTTCAGGCCAACATCGCCCGACTGCGGGACGTGGGCTGCTACCGCGGTCTGCGTCACCGCCGGGGGTTGCCGGTCCGCGGGCAACGCACCCGCTCGAACGCCCGGACGCGCAAGGGACCACGCAAGACGGTGGCCGGCAAGAAGGGCGTCAAGGAGATGCATCGTGGCTAAGAGAAGCGGTAAACGTCGCGTGCGCCGCAACGTCGCCCGGGGGGTCGCCCACATCAAGGCGACCTTCAACAACACCATGGTCACCATCACCGACCCGAACGGTGAGGTGTTGTGCTGGTCATCGGCGGGAACGGTCGGATTCAAGGGCACGCGGAAGAGCACGCCGTTCGCGGCTCAACGTGCGGGAGAACAGTGCGCCCGGGCGGCCAAGCGGCACGGCGTGGTCGAGGTGGAGGTTCGGGTGAAGGGGCCGGGTTCCGGACGGGAGTCGGCCATCACCGCGCTGGAAGCGGCGGGCTTGCGTATTCAGTCCATCGAGGACGTGACGCCTCTGCCGCACAACGGATGTCGGCCGGCCAAGAGACGCCGCGTGTAGGGATCGGTCGACGGCGGTCGTCGGAGTAAGCAAAGAGCCCGTTTGGGTGAAGGATTGAAGATGGCTCGTTACATTGGACCCGCCTGTCGCCTCTGTCGTCGGGAGGGGGTCAAGCTGATGCTCAAGGGCGTCCGTTGCGAGACGGCCAAGTGTCCCATGGAGCGGCAGTGGCGCAACATGCCGCCGGGGATGCACGCCTGGCGCAGGCGCAAGCCCAGCGACTACGGTCTGCGTCTGCGCGAGAAGCAGAAGGTCAAGCGTTACTACGGTGTCTTCGAGTCGCAGTTCCTGGTCTATTTCACCATGGCGGAGCGGGCTCGGGGCAACACCGGTGACGTACTGCTCAGCGTTCTGGAGCGTCGGCTGGACAACGTGGTCTGGAAGCTGGGTTTCGCCCCGTCGCACAAGTCGGCCCGGCAGGTGGTCGTGCATGGGCACATCCAGATTAACGGGCGGCGAGCCAACCGTCCGGGACGTCTGGTTCGTCAGGGTGACAAGGTGTCGGTGCGGTCCAGCGCAAAGAGCCAGAAGACCGTCCGGGCGGCGCTGGGCGAGGGCGGCGGGCCGCCCGTGCAGGACTGGCTGGAACTGGACGCGGAGCGGCTGGCGGGCACGGTGAAGGCGCTGCCCACCGCCGAGGACGTACAGATCCCCGTGGAAACGCAGCTCATCATCGAGGCGTGCAGCCGGTAATCGACCCGGGCCCTGGCGCGGACGATTGTCGGGCAAGGATCCGCAAGGAGGTCAACCTGATGCGAATCAGATGGCGAGGTCTGGAGCTACCGTCCCGGGTGGAATGCGACCAGAGTGTGTCCAACGACACCTACGGGCGGTTCATCGTGGAGCCGTTCGAGCGCGGATTCGGTACCACGGTCGGTAACTCGTTGCGGCGGCTCCTCCTGTCCAGCCTGGAGGGAGCGGCCATCACCACGGTGAAGATCGCCGAGGCGCCGCACGAGTTCACCACCATCCCCGGCGTCCTGGAGGACGTCACCGACATCATCCTGAACGTCAAGCAGATCGTGGTGCAGAGTGAGAGCGACGACGTCAAGACCATGCGCGTCTCTCGTTCGACGCCCGGTGAGGTGCTCGCCGGGGATATCGAGGCGGACGCGGCGCTCGAGATCGTCAACCCGGACCTGTTGATCTGTACGCTGACCACCGAGGCCTCGTTCACAATGGAGATGACCGTTCGCAAGGGCCGGGGCTACGCCACGGCCGAGGAGAACCGGCAGCCCGACCAGGAGATCGGGGTCATCCCGGTGGACTCGGTCTTCTCCCCGGTGCTGCGGGTTCGCTACCGAACGGAGGACACGCGGGTCGGGCAGCGGACGAACTACGACCGGCTGGTGCTGGAGGTCTGGACCCGGGGCGCCGTCATGCCGGAGGACGCGGTGGTCGAGGCGGCCAAGATTCTGCGCAAGCACCTCAACCCGTTCGTGATGTACCACGAGCTGGGTGAGGAGGTGACCACGGCGGCGCCCCCGGCTCCCGAGCCGGTTGCCCCGGCCGTGGACAGCGAGTTGCAGCGCAAGTGGAGCTTGCCGATCTCAGTGCTGAGCCTCAGCGTGCGAGCGACCAACTGCCTGGAGTCGGCCCGCATCACCACGCTGGGGGCCCTGGCTTCCAAGACCGAAGCGGACCTGCTGCGGGTCCGCAGTTTCGGGAAGACATCGCTGCGCGAGGTGCGCCGCAAACTGACGGAGCAGGGCCTGTCCCTGGGAATGAGCCCGGGGGGGCAGCCCTCACTGGAGATACCGCCGGCGGGGCCGCCGTCGTCGCCGCAGCCGCCGGCGCCGTCCGACAATGTGTCGATCCCTGTGGAGCAGAACTAGAGGGAACGCTGCTGAACGAAGCGCAGAAACGGTAACCACAAGATCATGCGACACCGAATCACCCAACGCAAGCTGAACCGGACGTCGTCCCACCGCCGGGCGATGCAACGCAACCTGGCCCAGAGCCTCTTCGAGCACGGTCAGGTCCGCACCACGCTCCCGAAAGCCAAGGACCTGCGTCCCTTCGCGGAACGTCTGGTCACCCTGGCCAAGAAAGCGCAGACCGGCAGCCTCACGGCCCGGCGGCAGATTCACAAGCTGCTCAGCGACCGATCGCTGGTGCCGGCCGACCATCGCGAGGCCTACGAGGGCATGTCCAACGTCAAGCGGGCCAAGGTCCTGCGCGGTGCGGGTGGACGCCGGTACCGGACCGGAGAGGCCAAAGGCAAACTGGCCTTTACCGGCGAGTCGATCATCCACCGCCTGATCAACACGGTCGCCCCGAAATACGAAGACCGCGACGGCGGCTACACGCGGATCATTCGTCTGCCGAACCGACGCATCGGCGATCACAGTGAGCTGGCGATCATCCAGCTGGTCGGCGACGAGACCGGTCCCGGGAGCGTGACTCGGCCTCGCAGGACGGCTCGTAAGACGCGGACGGACAGTCGCTACGCGGCCGCCGTCAAGGCCAGCCACGGAGGCCGGCAGAAGAAGGCCACTTCCGAGGGCGCTCCGGAGGAATCGGCTGAGCCGGGCGAAGCCCAGGCATCCGGAGAATCGGGCGAGCCAAGCGAAAGCGACGGGGGCGAGGACACTGCCGGGTCCTGAGCTCGGGCCACGGTAAGCCCGCCATAGCGGATGGACTCCTTACCTCATTTCCGACGGGCGCGGCGTCGGAGCCACGAGAGGGGCCTGACTCCGCGGAGGATCGTCGGATGCCAGCCGATCCCGATTGCATCTTCTGCAAGATTGCCGCCGGGCAGATCCCCGCACGGGTCGTGATGCAGGGGCCGGCGTGGATGGCCTTCCTTGACGTGGCCCCCCTATCGGAGGGGCACGTGCTGGTGATCCCCAAGGATCATTACGTTCGGTTGCATGAACTCCCGGCCGAAGTCGCCGCCGATATGTGTGCCCATCTCCCGTCCCTGGGGCGTGCGGTCCTGGAAGCGACCGGAGCGGCGGGCTACAACATCCTACAGAACAACGGTCGTGCGGCGGGACAGGAAGTCCAGCACGTTCATTTTCACGTCATACCCCGGCAGGAGGGCGACGGGTTAGGGTATCGCTGGCATCCCAAGAGCTACGCGGAGGGCAGGGCGGAGCAGTTGCACGCCCGTCTGACCGAGTTGTTGGGCACCTGACCGGACCCGCCCGCACCGGGCGCCGATACAGGGCGGTGGCCATGGCGCGGGCGCCCCGCTGGTGATGCGAAGCCAAGGGTTTGCCCTGGTTGCCATCGGCGGTTAGAATCTCCCTTTCATCGAGAGCTTGGATCGGCCCCGACTCGGATGCGGGCGCGGCAGACCGTGGTGGGGCCAGGTACGCTTATGAGTTGGTTGACACTGTCTAGAGTGTTGGTGGGGCTGTACATCTTCGTTTTCTCGATGGTGTGCATCTACGGCCTGCACCGCTATCAGCTCGTCTACTTGTATTACAGGTACCGCAAGGGTCGGCCGCGGATCACTCGGCGTTTCAAGTGTCTGCCGCGCGTGACCGTCCAGCTCCCCATGTACAACGAGCGCTACGTGGCCCGGCGGATCATCGAGCTGGCCTGCCAGATCGACTACCCGCGCGACCTTCTGCAGATCCAGGTGCTGGACGACTCGACCGACGACACGACCGAAGTGGCCCGAGAAGCGGTCGAGCACATGCGCCGGGCGGGGCACGACGTCGTCTATCTGCATCGCGACAACCGGGCGGGTTACAAGGCCGGCGCCCTCGAGGAAGGGCTCAAGACGGCCACCGGCGAGTTTGTGTGCATTTTCGACGCCGACTTCCTGCCGCCGCCCGAGATCATCCGCCAGACGATCGATTACTTCACGGACGAGCACGTGGGAATGGTGCAGGCCCGGTGGGAGCATCTCAACCGGGACCACTCGTTGCTGACCAAAACTCAGGCGGTCCTGCTGGACGGCCATTTCGTGATCGAGCACGGGGCCCGCAGCCGCTCCGGGCGCTTCATGAGCTTCAACGGGACCGCGGGAATCTGGCGGATCTCCTGCATCCGGGACGCCGGCGGCTGGCAGCACGACACGCTGACCGAGGACCTGGATCTGTCCTATCGTGCCCAGCTTCGGGGGTGGCGGTTCCTGTTCCTGCCGGACCTCAGCTCCTCGGCCGAGCTGCCCCCGGAGATGGAGGCCTTCAAGGCTCAGCAATACCGCTGGGCCAAGGGTGGAGCCCAGACCTGCCGCAAGCTGCTGCCGCGGATTCTGCGCTCGCGCCTGCCGCTGAAAATCAAATGGGAAGCCTTCTTCCACCTGACCAGTTGCACGGTCTACCTGTACATGGTTGTGCTGACCCTGCTGCTGTTTCCGGTGCTGTACATGAGCGTCGGGGTTCCGAAGCACACGACCCTGGCCGGCGCGTTGCTCGACCTATCGCTGTTCCTGGTGGCCACCTGCAGCGCCAGCAGCTTCTACGCCGCCAGCCAGCGCGAGCTGTTCCGCACCTGGTTCGAGAGCGTCAAGTACCTGCCTTTCCTGATGGCTCTGGGTGTGGGCATCTCGCTCAACAACGCCCGGGCGGCGCTGTCGGGGTTCTCCGGCAAGGCCAGCGAGTTCGTCCGGACGCCGAAGTTCGGGGTGCTGCGTTCCAACGACCAGGGCTGGAAGCGCCGCCAGGCCTACCGCAAGAAGCGGCCCCTCCGCCTGCAACCGTGCATCGAGGTGGGCATGGGCGTCTACCTGGGGGCCTGCGTGGTCCTCTGCGTGGAGTCCCATTCGATATCGATCGGCCTGCCGTTCCTGGCACTCTTCAGCGTCGGATACCTCTACGTCGGTGTGACGTCGCTGCTGGCCGAGTGGCTTCGCCGGACCACCGGCGCCGCGGAGCAGACGACCGAGAATCCCGCCAACGCTGACCCCGAGATCCCCCTGGTCAGCACCGAGCCGGTTCGCAGCACTCGAGAATGATTCAATCGCCCCGCCCGCGGTCGGACTGCGGTACCGTTTCGTGTCGGGCACTGACCTGCGACGATTGGCCGGCCATCGTTGAGCTGTTCGGACCCAACGGCGCCTGTGGGGGGTGCTGGTGCATGTACTGGCGTCGTCCGCGTGGCGGTCAGCTCTGGGAGCAGAAGAAGGGTCGGCCCAATCGCGACGCCTTTCGTCGTCTGGTCAAGGCGGGGCGGGTGCACGGGGCGCTGGCCTTCGCCGGTCGGACGCCGGTCGGATGGTGCTGCGTGGGGCCTCGCGGCGACTTCCCGCGCCTGGAACGCACCAGAGCCCTGGTCACCGAGTGGGATGAGCGGACCTGGGCGATCGTGTGTCTGTTCATCAAGTTAAGGTGGCGGGGCGGCGGCGTGGCCACCAGGCTGGTGGGGCAGGCCGTCGAGGTGGCCCGCTCGCTCGGGGCCGGGCGGATCGAGGCCTATCCGGTCGCCCCCAAGTCCGAGAAGCCCATACCGGCCGCCTTCGCCTGGACCGGCGTGCCGGCGATCTTCGAATCCTGCGGTTTCCGAGTCCTTCCCCGCGCAGGATTCTCGCGCCAGGTCCACGTTCTCGATCTGTAACGCCGTCCGGGCGGATTGAGGCTGTCCCACAGGGCCGTGTGTTGCGCCGTACTACCTCTGGACGGGTCGATCCACCGCGGCCAACACCTCTGCCGCGGATCGAGTGACGAACCGCTGGCACGTCGGCAGGTCGCAACGATCGAGCGTGGCTGCGCCGGCGGCGTGGAAACGGGTCAAGGCGGCGACGCCGCCGTCAACGCTTCTGCCACCCTCGAACGTCGCCTGTGACAGCCAGGCCGATACGGCTGCGGCGGCGAATGCGGGATAACTCAACACCACGGCAAACGCCGGTCCTCCGGCCTCGAGTTCGGCCAGCATCAGCTTCGCGGGGCAGGGCAGGGGGTCCGCTTCGGCCCGGCGGGTCAATGCAACGTAGTCCGCCCGGGCTCCCGGTTCGTCGTCGAAGGTGAACAGCAACCCCTCCTCGCGGTCCAGGTGCTCGGCCTGCATTCCCTGCAGCTCGATTCTGCCGGCCTCGTCGGCTCGGTGAACCCGGTAGACCGTGCCGCCGGCGTGCAGCGGCGATGAAAGGAGGATACCGATCTCCTCGGCGGTGTAGCCCACCGAGACGTGGTCGCCGAAATCGTAGACCAACAAACCGACGTAGTCCTGCGGACGGTGCAGCGGGGGCAGCTTCACGGCGGGCGCTCCGGAACGATGCCGGGGCGCCATGCTAGTGGAGGCGCGGTTGTGGATCAATTGCGTTCGGTTTCGCTGTGGGCGGGCAAGCGGTTCGCTCAGTCACCGGCTCTGCCGGCGAGGCAACAGGCGCAGGTGCCGAAGACGTGCTTTGACCTGGCCGGCGGGCCGTCGCCGCCGTCATACCATTTCGCTCGCGTGTTCCGCTGGGCCGCCGTCGCGGACCTGGCCTGGTCCAGGTCGCCTCCGATGTTGTCGACCAGCACGCGCAGGGCGTCCTGGTATCCGATGGGGAATACTTCGGCGTGCAGTGGCGAACGGGCGAAATACTGGTCGCCCAGCATCTGCCGCAGGTTGGCCGTGATGTCCATGACGCCGTGCACGTCGGCGGTGTGGTACAGGCCCAGCAGGTGCCCGACCTCGTGACTGGTCACGTTGGCCAGGGCATGGGCGATCTCCTCCGCCGTGGGATTCAGCACGGCGAAGGCCGCGAAGGTATCGACGAAGACGATGGCTTCCTGGCTGGCCAGCGTGTTGTATTCGTCGATGTTTTCGGCCACCCCGAGCAGCGCGGCATCGTACGTGCCGAAGTGGACGGAGGTGTAGGGCTCCGGCGGCGGTGGGCCGTTGCGCGAGGAGCGGAAGTCCACGTTGAGGCCGGTGTAGTCTTCGCGGACGTAGGACACGAGTAACTCGATGATCTCTTCGTCCTTGCCGGCGTAGGCTGTGTCGATGGCCGATGCGTCGAAGGTCGGTACGTCCACGGGCGGCCGAGAGCCGATGACCACGTCCGGCGCGCCGTCGAAGTTCAGGTAGACCCGTTGCGTTTTCAACGGCTGGTCCACGGCCCCCTCGGTCAACAGGGCCTCCAGCGTGTAGGCGCCGGCCGACGGTGCCGCCGGGCTGGCGCTCACGGCCACGTAGAGGTGCTCGCTGTCGTGCAGGATGCGGACGTCGGCCCAGGGGTCGATCAGCCCCATGCTGCGACTTCGGTCGTCGTTGGCCACCAGGACGTTCTCGCCCTGGTCCAGGACCGCAATCGCGGCGTCGAGTGAGGCATCGGCCGTCACTTCGACGTGCAGGTGGTCACCGGTGAACACCGGTCCGACGTCGTAGACGTCCACCTGTTCGGCTGAATAGACCGTGCCTGAGATGACCGCCATCGCGCCGGGCTCGATCGGCCAGGTGTCGTTGTTGGCGGACGGTTCGATTCGGGCCTGCGGGCCGCCCGACTGTGCATCGTCGTCGACCGGCGTGACCCCGCCGGCGTCACTCGTCGCCGCCGAGGCCGATCGAGGCACGCCGCACCCTGCGACTTGCGTGCTCAGTGCCAGTGCGCACAGCGCGCACAATGCGCCCATCCAGGCGCGCTCCACCCCTGCGCTGCCCATCGGATCCCCCCGTGTGTTCGGCTCAGGTGCTCAGCGCGACGTGCTGTGCAGGGACATCGGTCACCGGACGTCGCGGCCCGGACGGGACCGTTGCGAATTCCCCTTCGTCCCGATGGCTGCCGTCGTTGTTGTCCCCCCGCGGTGTTTTCGCCTACAGTCGGCACTCGTGGGCCGACTTCGGCACAGGCGTCGCTTTTCACCGTCTCCTGGTGTGACCGATGCGCGGCCACACGTTCAGAAAAAACATGCAATACAACTAAGGTTGATGGCAAGGAATAGCCGACAAACTTCCTCTACCCTACCGGCTTTTCTCAGAGTGACATGGCGCGGCACTGTCTTATCGGTCGAGCTTCGGTCGGATTGGGCGCAGAAGCGAGCCGGGGGACGGCCGTGATCGGCGGATGCGCCGGGATTCGCGGCCGTCGCAGGCGGTTGATCGCCGATAACACCGCACCTACAATCCGGCGATGTACCTGCCATGCGGACTCACAACGCGCCGGCACCGGAATCGCACGGCGCTATCGGGCGTTGTCCTGATCCTCGCCGCTGTCGTCCCGCCTCCCGCGGTCGGCCAGGACGCGCCGTCCTCGCAGCCGTCTGCGACTCAGCCGGCGGCGACTACCGGGCCCGCCACGACTCAGCCGGCACCCACTTCGGCGCCCGCCACGACGCTCCAGGCGGCGGCCGAGCAATGGGTCCAGGGTGAGTACGAGCAGGCGTCCGAGCAGTATCGGGCCCTGCTGTCCGACCCGCAGACCGCCGTGGAGGCGGCCGTCGGGCTGGCCCGATGCGCTCTGCTGACGGGGTCCTACGCAGAAGGTCTGGGTGACCTCGACGCCCTCGCCGAACAGGGCGAAAGCGTGCCGGCCTGGCACACCGTCCGGGCGGAGTTGCTCGTCCGTCTGGGCAGCCACGGCGAGGCCATCCGGCACCTGCGCCGGGCGCTGGAACTCGACGCCCAGCATCACCGGGCCCGTTATCTGCTGGGGCATTGGCTGGAGCTGACCGGCCGGCGCGACGAGGCCATCGAGACCTACTCCTTCTTCGACCGCCTGTTCCTGCACCGGATGCCCACCACGGCCGACGGGCTCACCGAGGCCGCTAAAGGCTTCTATCGCTACAGCGTGCTGACTCGGCACCCGGAACTCAGCCGGCGAACGATCCACGTTCTGCAAGAGTATCTGCAGGCGGCTTATGAACGTCTGGATCGCAACTGGTGGCCGGCGCGGATCGCCGCGGCCGATCTGCTTCGCTCGAAGGGCAACCTCGAACAGGCGGGCGAGGACTACCAGGGCGCACTGCGAATCAACAGCCGACTGCCCGACGCCCACGTCGGCCTGGGTCTGATCGCTCTGGAGGGCTGGCAGTTCGAGGAGGTCGAGCGTCGGGTGGAGGCGGCGCTGGCCGTGGACCCGAACTGCGCTGCGGCCCACAACCTGGCCGCCCGGTCCAAGATTCTCGAGCGCCGGTACGACGAGGCCGTCGAGGCGTGCGAGCGCGTGCTGGAGGTGAACCCGCGAGACATCGAGGCGCTGTCCCTGGCGGCCGCGGCGTGTCGTTGCAAGTACGATCCGGGCGGTGCGCAGCGCTACCGGGACCGCGTCCTGGAGATCAACCCGCGCAGTGCCCTGCTGTACCAGATACTGGGCGATGCCCTGTCCGGCCTGCGCCAATACGCCGACTCGGAGGCCGCCTACCTCGAGGCCATCGAATACGATCCGACCGACTCCAATCCACAGACCGAACTGGGCATGATGTACATGCAATGGGGTCGGGAGGACCGGGCGCGGGAAGTCCTCGACAAATCCTGGAAGCTCGACGAATTTAACACCAGAACGAATAATACGATTCATCTCCTTGAGAGAATCAAGGGCTTCAAACGCGCGGAGACCGAGCATTTCACAGTTCTCTATGACGAGGAACTGGACTGGCCGATCGAACCGTACGTGGTTGCGGTGCTGGAGGAGATCTATGGTGACATCTGCGCCGACTACGAGACGAATCTCCTGCAGAAAGCGATCATCGAGATCTTCCCGACGCATCGCGACTTCGGCGTGCGCATCACCGGAAAGCCGTGGATTCACACGGTCGGCGCCTGCACGGGGTGGGTCATCGCTCTGGACTCGCCGCGGCCGCACCCGCAGACCATGGGGCCCTATCACTACGCCCGCGTGCTGCGCCACGAGTTCATCCACACGGTCACGCTGGCGTTGACCCACAACCGTATCGCCCACTGGTTTACCGAGGGCCTGGCCGTTTCCGGTGAGGACGCCCCTCGCGGTCTTGCCTGGCGTGAGCTGTTGGCCGATGCGATCCGCCGGGACCGGCTTTTCAGCCTGGAGTCGGTGGATTGGGGGTTCATTCGGCCGCAGCGGCCGACCGACCGCCAGATGGCCTACGCCCAGAGCGAATGGATGGTGGAGTACATCGTGCACCGGTACGGGTACGACGCCCTGGGGCGCATGCTGCGGGCGTTCGCCTCCGGGAAGCCGCAGGCCGAGGTGTTCCGGGAGGCGCTGGGCGTGGAGACGCAGGTGTTCGACGCTGAGTTCGCCGCCTGGGCTCGCCAGCAGGCCGAGCCGTGGGGCTTTGATCTGACGCCACCGGAGAACGTCGTCGAGTTGCGGGCCGAGGCGGCCGACGATCCGGAGAACGCCGCTGTGCTCGGCCGGCTGGCCAAGGCCGAGTTCGACGATGGCAATCTTGAGCATGCTCTCGAGGCGGCCCGCAAGACGCTCGATCTGGACGAACGGGAGCTGAACGCCCTGACCGTCTTCGTGAGCGTGTTGGCCAAACTCAGCGAGGAAGCCCGCACGCCCGAGGAGCGGAGCAAGTTGGACGATGAGATGCTGCCGCCGCTGCATCGTCTGGCCGAGGTCGCGCCGGAGGACTGGACCGCTCCGGGACTGCTGGCCGACATCGTCCTGCGGCGGCAGGAGTACGATGAGGCCGTCCCCTGGCTCGAGCGGTTGAAGCGCGTCTGCCCTTTGAGCCCGGCCAGCTATCGGGGTCTGGCCGGCATCTACCTTCGGCGGGGCCAGGCGGAAGCGGCTCTACCGGAACTGCTGGAGCTGGCCCGCCTGGACGAGCACGACCCGCAGGTGCCGGGCAACATCGCGGCGATCATGGCCGGCCAGGACCGCCTCGGCGAAGCCCGCTACTGGTACATGCAGTCGATCTACATCGACCCTTACGAGCCCAAGACGCACCGCAAGCTGGCCGAGACGTTGATGCGGACCGGTGAGACCGAGGCCGCGGTGAATGAGTACGAGATGCTCTGCCGCATGGAGCCGGGCCAGGCTCAGAACTTCGCCGACGTCGCGTTCGCCTATCACAAGCTCGGCGATGGCGAGAACGCCCGCCGTCGCGCGGAGAAAGCCGTCGAACTGGACCCCACCTCCCCGGCCGGGGCTTTGCTCGACGAAGACGCGCAGTAGCGGATTCGACAGATCCTCCTCCGCAGGCTCTACGTTGACGAGAAGGGACGCTACGACGGGGCGTGCAACAAGCCGGCGGCCTCGGCAATCCTGGCTTCGATATCCTCGCGCTGTTGCAGGCGGAGTCGGCGGAGCTCCTCCCACTCCGGGCGGGCGTCGTCCAGGTCCAGGGCCCGCTGGAGGTGTTTGACGGCGTTGCCCAGCATTACGGCGTTCCGGGATTCGCGGGCGGCATCCAGCAGGGCGGCACCGAGATCGGCGTGCGCTTCGGGGCTCTGCGGATACAGCTCGACGATTCGCTGGGCCGGGCTGACGGCCAGCTTGCGATAGCGACGTTCGCCGGTCAGGTCGAAGAATCGCCGGCACATCCGCAGCTTCTGGCGGTGCAGTGACGTGCTGCAGGGGTCGTGTGTAATAGCTTCGTCGATTAGCTCCAACGCCCGGGTGATGGCGGCCTCTCTGTCGGCGGCGACTTCGGCATGTCCGACCAGCCAGGCGGCGCACTCGGCCGGTGGCGTCGGATCGGATTGGTCGATGCTCTCGGCGAAGTCATAGGCGATATACGCGGGATGCGCGTAGTAGTCCTGGCCCGGAATTACCTGGCGGCCTGCCCGGCGGGCGCTCGCGAGGGAAGTGCCGGCCAGGCTGACCGGGGCGACGTTCCAGGCGACATGAGCGAGCAACACCACGACGGCGCCGCCGACGAGCCACCATCGCGTCATGCCACCGGCGGCGGCCCGAGCGGCATCGGCAGCCGGCTCAGCGCGTCTTTTTGATACCGCCGGTTCCGGCGTGCCGGCGGAGCGCGAAGCGATCGGAATCGCCAGCAGGGCGAAGAAGGTCGTCGCTGCTCCGGGCACGAACGCTGCGAAGTTGATCGTGTCCTGCAGCACGAACGCCAGCAGGCACAGATTCACGCCGACCGCCAGCCGGGGCAGCCCGTCAGTGCGGAACGCGCCCAGTATGTTGGACTCCACCGACAGAAGAGCGAACGCCACCATCCACACGAACAGCGGGAGGACCGTGACAACGATCAGGTAGTCGACGTTCGTGCTGCCGAGCAGGAACAGCCGCAGGAAAAAGACCCCGCCGCCGACGGCCAGGGCCCATCGCAACGGGCTGCCCGGCCGTTCGGTCGGATCATCGGCGTAGGGCTTGGACGGCCGGGTCAGTGCGATCGAGCCGCCGACGAGCATGACGACCATCCCGGCCAGTCCGATCACTCCCCACTCGGTCGCGGCCGACACCAGGAAGTTGTGCGGGTTCGTCACCTCCTCGGGGCTGGCGATGGTCTTGTACTGCAGATAATGGCGCCCGAAGTTCTCCCGGCCGACGCCCGTGGTCCACGTGTCGGCAAACAGCCGGGCCGACGCGGTCCAGTACTGCCAGCGAAAGTTGAGCGACGCGCCCGGCAGTTTGTCCTGTTGCAGCCCTTGTCCGATTGTCGCGATCGCCCCGCCAATGATGATCGACCAGGCAAAGAGGAGCGTCATGGTACGTTTACGCTCGATCCACGAGGAGGCCGCGACGCGGATGATCCATACGACTACGGCGGCGGCTCCGGCAAACAAGGCCCCACGGCTGTGCGTCAGCGCGGCGGCGGCCAGGATGGCAGCCCCCACGAGTCCGACCAAGACGGCAGACGGCCGGCGCAACCGCAGCGGCGCCGACCGCCAGCGGCTCCAGGCCACGGCGAGCGCGGCCAGTCCGGTCAGGACCAGGTATGCGCCGGCGACGTTGCTGTGGGCCAGGTACCCGGTGGCTTCGCGCCCGTGCATGCGGCGTTCGTAGAGGGCGACGTGGGACGAGTCGAGGTCGATGTCCTGAGCCGCCCAGAACTCCTCCTTCTGCTCCTCGTACAGCTCCTCGGTCGCCGGGTAGGTGTAGACGATCTGGTTGAAGCACTCGTAGGCCTGCACGGCGGCCGACGCGACGATCACCGCCAGCGCCAGCCGAACGTGCCAACGCTCGCGCAGCAGTTGGGCCAGCACGATCGTCAGCAAGGGCAGCATCAGCCAATCGACGGTGCCGTTGACGGCCAGCCGCTTGTTGCCGGCCACGCAACAGGAAGCGATGCCGGCCACCAGCACGAGAACGGCGCCCCACTCGATCCCGCAGCGGCGGTAGGGGCGTGCCGGCCCCAACGCCCGGGCCACGAGCCATCCCGTGGCGGCCAGCAGAATCACGGCGTCGAGGATCAGCGTGGTGGCCGGGGCGGGGTCCGAAATCGCCGTCAGCCCGGCCGAAATGCTCGACCGCGACGAGCTATAGCTTTCCGGGATCAGTGGTCGAAGGGCGACGACCAGCAGGATCAGGTACAGACAGCAGGATTCGATCGCTCGTGTCACGTTGTTGGCACTGAATGTCCCAGCGCGTTCAGCACGGTATCGGCGGCCCCTTCGCCGCTGCGGACGCAGTCGGGGATGCCCACGCCGCCGAAGGCGTTCCCCGCGACCCCGACCGGCGGCAGACGGCTCAGCCGGTCCGTGATCCGGGCCACGTGATCGAGATGGCCGACCGCGTACTGGGGCATGGACTGCGGCCAGCGGTTCAGCACGGTGAAGGCGGGTTCGCCGCGAATGCTCAGCAGGTCGGTCAGCTCGGCGGTGGCAGTCCGGCGAAGCTCGTCGTCGTCCAGGGCGTAAATGTCCTCGTTGAGCGCCCCGCCGATGAAGGCCCGCAGCAGGGCCATGCCTTCCGGCGCCCGCCCGGCGAATTTCACGTGGCTGAACGTCGAGGCGATGATCGTGCGCCGCTCGATGTGCGGCACCACAAAGCCGAACCCGTTCAGCGGATGGCCGATCTGCTCCCGCCGGTAGGCCAGGTTCAGGGTGGCCGACGATGCGTAACGGATGCACCCGAACATGGCGGACAGGTCCGCGGCCAGATCGGCCGTCATCTGTGCCAGCGAATAGGCCGGGGCGGCCAGGATGACGCCGTCGGCGCTGATCGGCTCACGATCGGCCACGTGCACGGACCAGGGTCGGCCGTGGTCGTTTCGGCTCAACCGCGTCACCTGATGGCCCGTGCGCACGGCGTCAGCCCCGATCCGGGCGACGATCGCGTTGACCAGCGTGTCCATGCCGTCGGCCAGGGTGACGAACATGCTGTAGCGTGCACCGGCTTCGGTCCGGCCGGCCTTGGCCCGCATCTTCCCGGCCACGCGCATGGCCCTGATCAGGCTGCGGTACTTCCGTTCCATCTCCAGGAAGCGCGGCATCGTGGCCTGCAAGGAGAGGTTGACCGGGTCGGCGGTGTAGATGCCGCTCACCAGCGGCTGGGCGGCTCGTTCCAGAGCTTCGCGACCGAGCCGGCGGGTGACGAACGAGGCCAGCGACTCGTCGTCGTCGAGGTTGCCCCGCGGCAGCAGCAGGTCCAGGGCCATCCGCATCTTGCCGCGCAGACTGAACAGCCCGGAGAAGACGAACGGCCACATCTTCGTCGGGGCCAGCATCAGGAACCCGTCGGGCAGGGCGTACATCCTGCCGCGGCGGATGATGAAGGTCAGGCGGTGCTGGTCGTTGGTCCGGATGATCGAGTCGGACAGACCCAACCGGCGACAGAGGGCCAGCCCCCAGGGCTTCTCGGTGATGAACGAGTCAGGCCCGGCTTCGAGCAGGAATCCGTCGCGGCGCGTGGTGCGGATGCTCCCGCCGGGTGTGTCGCCGGCCTCCAGGACCACCACTTCGAGCGGCAGGTTCTCCTCGCCACGTCGTTCAATCAGGCGATGCGCCGCGGCCAGGCCGGAGACACCGCCACCGATGACCACAATGCGGATTGGATCGGCTGGACGATTCACTTGCCGGCCGCCTGCTGGTTCCGTGCGCACCGCTCGGCGATCAGTTCGACGAACATACGGATGAACGCGGGGTGGGTCCCGACGGTCTTGGCTCGAGTCACGGCCATCCCGACCGCCTTCGCGGCCTGACGGGCTTCGATGTCCAGGTCGTAGAGCACCTCGACGTGATCGCAGACGAAGCCGATCGGCACCAGAACCGCGGCCGTCTCGCCCACCCGGGCAAACCCGGTCAATGCGCCGCAAATGTCCGGTTCGAGCCAGGGGTCGCGCGGATTGCCGGTGCGCGATTGGTAGGCAACCGACCAGCGCGATCGACCCAGCGCCTCCATCACCCGCTTGGCGCCCTCGCCCACCTGCTGCACGTACGTGTCCGCGCCGTCCATGTCCAGCGGGATGCTGTGGGCCGTGAAAACGATGCGGGCGTGTTCGCGCCGATCGCCCGGTAGTCCGTCGAGTGCTTCCCGCACGTGATCGACGACGGCCTGGATGAACAGCGGATGGTCGTGCCAGCCGTCGAGGAAATCGACCTGCGGTGCTTCCGGACCGACGGCCCGGCGAGCCTCGGCGACCTCCCGCTGGTACTGCTGCCAGCTCGAGTCACATTGCTGCACGGCCAGAATCACGCCGATCGCCCGGCGGATGCCGCTGTCGGCCATCTCGCGCAGCGTGTCGGCCAGCCGGGGCCGCCAGTATCGCATGCCGACGTACACCGGCAGGGGGGTTCCCGCGTCGGCCAGCTCCGCGCCCAGCCGGTCGGCCTGGGCGAAGGTCAGCTCGTTGATGGGCGATTTGCCGCCGATGAGCCGGTAGTGCTCCACCACCTCCTCGATGCGCTGCGGCGGGACGGGCTTCCCGCGGAGGATGTTGTCCAGGAACGGGCGCACCTCGTCCGGGGACTCGGGCCCGCCGTAGGTCATCATCAGCACGGCATCGTAGGACGGCTCGGGCATCGGCGCTCCTTGAATCGGCCCAGGGGTTCGAATTCGCGCCGACTTCGGCGCTGGAGTGCGTAGGCTATCGGCTGCGCTGCACGGCATCAAGCCGAGGGCCAGCCCGGGTCACGCGACGGCGAACGTCCAAAGGTCCGCGCCGGTGTCGGGAGCCCGCGTCAAGCAGAAGCGCCCCCTGAAGACCCGCCCGGCGAGCTCGAACAGCCAGCGCTGTCCTCCGGTTTCGAGCAGGCGCAGCTCACCGCCGTCGAACTGCGTGACCGACCCGCGCTCGCCGCTGATCGGTCCTTCGTAGTCCAGGTACCTCTTGCGATGGTCGAAGATCCTGACCGCCGCCAGCGGCAGCGCGTCGGGGCCGTGGGGTTCCGCGGACAATTGCCAGGACGCCAGGGTATCGTCCTGTTCCAGAAGCAAATCCCAGTGCTCGCCGCCGGGCAACTTGTGGTGTAGGATGGCGTATCGTCGAACAGCCATGATCTGCAGCCGGGCGCGGCCTGCGGACAAGGCCGGGCGCCAGTCACCTTTCTGTTGTCGAGGAGCTGCGATGAACGGCGCGCGATCGGATCGATGGAATCGATTTCACTGGGGCCATTGTCTCGCGGTTGCGGCCGGTGCCGTCGTTCTGGCCGGATGCGCTGCCGAGCCGGATTGTCGCGAGCTGCGCCTGGCGGGTCAACGGGCCATGATCCGCGGCGAGTACGGCGCGGCCCGGGGCCTGTTCCTCGAAGTGCACCAGCAAGTGCCGGAGGACGCCATCAACCTGCACGACCTGGGCGACTGCTGCCAGTACTTCGCCCGCGAGCAGTTCTTCCGGCAGAACACGGCGGCCGCTCTGCGCGAGGTGGACGCGGCCATCGAGTACTATCAACGCTCGGTCAACGCCCATCCCGGTCTACAGGCCGCCCTGGTGGGCAAGAACATCGCCCTGGAACTGAAGGGCCAGTTCGAGGAGGCCCTGGCCGTGGCGGAGTGGGCGGCCGAGTTCGTCGGACCGGCTGCCAAACAGCAGATCTTCCTGGCCCGGGAGATGGAGGAGCGGGGCGACCTGGACGCGGCCCGGCTCCGGTTGTTGCAGGCGGTGGCCATGGAGCCCGGTAACGCGGCGGCCCACGAGGAGCTCGGATTCTTCTACCGGCGGATCGATGAACACAGCCTGGCACTGCGACACCTGACCCGGGCGAACCGGCTTGATCCGACCCGGCCGCGAGCCGCCGCCGCACTTCGCGAACTCGGCGCCCCGGTGCGGCCGCCGCAGCCCAGGCAGTGATCCAACCGCATGTGCGGCATCGCCGGGATCATTGGCTTCGCGGATCAGCCTGTCGAGGAGGGTGCCCTCCAGGCGGCCTGTGCCGCCATGCGCCATCGAGGCCCGGACGATTCGGGCGTCTGGCTGGGACGGGCAGGGGGGCGGCCGGCCGGCCTGGCGGCCGTGCGACTGGCGGTGCAGGATCCCACGCCTGCCGGACACCAGCCCATGACCCGGGACGACGGTCGGTACGTCCTGGTCTTCAACGGCGAGGTCTACAACTTCCCGCAACTGCGTCGCGAGCTGGCTCAGTTTGGCGAGCGGTTTGACAGCCGCTGTGACACGGAGGTGGTCCTGGCCGCCTGCATGCGATGGGGGCCGGACGCCCTGAAGCGCTTCAACGGCATGTGGGCCCTGGCGTTCCTGGACACGCAGACCGGCAGCGGATTCCTGGCTCGCGACCGGTTCGGCATCAAACCGCTGCTCTACACGCCCGGCGCCGGGCGGTGCTGTTTCGCGAGCGAGATGCGAACACTGCGAGCGTTCGTCGACGGTTCGGCCAAGATCGACGATGAGGCTCTGTTGCACTACCTGCGGCTCGGCTACATCGCTCATCCGCAAACGATCTACGCCGACGTCCGTCGTCTACCGCCGGGTTGTTGGCTGCCGTTCAGTCGTGACGGGATTGGGGAAGCGAAGCGCTACTACGAGGTGCCCCCACCCGGCGCGGCGGATGAGGCGGGCGACTACGTCGCCGTCTGCGCCCGTACGCGCGACCTGATCTTCCGGGCCACCGCCGACCGGAGGCTGGCCGACGTGCCGGTCGGTGCGTTCCTCTCGGGCGGCCTGGACTCCTCGATCGTGGTGGCCCATTTGGCCTCGTGCAGCACGTCGCCGGTGAAGACTTTTTCGATCGGGTACGCCGAACACGGTGTGTACGACGAGACCCGGTACGCTCGGCTGGTGGCCGATCGCTTCGGCACCGATCATCACGAGATCAAGCTGACCTACGACGACGTTCTGGCGGTGCTGCTGCCGATGATCGACCACCTCGGCGAGCCGTTCGCGGACAGCTCGATCCTGCCGACGGCACTGGTGTCCGAGTTCGCCCGGCGGAACGTCACCGTGGCGTTGAGCGGCGACGGCGGAGACGAGCTGTTCGGCGGCTACTGGCGCTACCTGGCCCACGACGCGATGAACACCTACGCCCGACTGCCCGGCTGGCTGCGGGCCGGCCTGATCGAGCCCATCCTGGCCCGGGCGCCCTCGTCGAAGGCTACTGCCTGGCGCAACCGGCTGCGCCAGTTTCGCAAGCTCCTGCGGGCACCGGTCAACGACGCGTGGCAACGTCACCTGGCCTGGTCGGAGATTCTGTCGCCCGAGGCCCGTTCGATCCTCAGCCCCACCGCCCGGCAGATGCTGGCCGCGAATGATCCGGTGCTGGATCGGAGCACCGGGCCGGCCGACGGCGACGCGATCAACCGGATCCTCGCCTTCGATCTGCACTACGGTCTCCCGGGCGACATGCTGCACAAGGTGGATCTGGCCAGCATGTACCACTCGTTGGAGGTCCGCGTGCCGCTGCTGGACGTGGGCGTGGTGGATGCGGTGGCCCCGCTGCCGAGCCGTTTCAAGGTCCACCGCGGGCGGGGCAAGCGCCTGCTGATCGACGCCCACCGATCCATGCTGCCCGAGGCGATCCTGCACCGCCCCAAGCAGGGATTCGAGGTGCCCATCGGCGAGTTTCTGCGGGGGCCGCTCCGCGGACTTTTCCGCGACACGGTCACGCGTCGGACGGTGGAGCCCTTCGGCCTGATCGACTTCGACGCGGTCCAGCGCATCTATGCGGAGCACTGCGACCAGCGCGGCGAGCACGCCGACCTGTTGTACGCCCTCATGGTCCTGTGTCGGTGGGCCGAGCAAACGCGGGCGGTCTGAGGCGTTTCCGGACAATCGTTGTGCCGCGCAACAGAAACGGCGGCTCGACACGCAGATGTCGGTCCGCCGTGGTGGGGTCTGCTTGCGCTGGGCGTCGTCGGGCGGCCTCTACGCCTGCGCGGGCGTTGCCGGCGGGATCATCGCCTGCGCGATCGTGGCCGGAGGACGATCACGCCGCTTGCCAAAAGGACCAGGCACGCCGGCTCCGGGACTGCCTGTACCGCGAAGCCCACGTAGAACTCGGAGATTTCATCGTTCGGCTCGACGCCCTCCGCGCTGGTGGGCGCTATCTGCATCCCGATGCCGAGCCCGTCGGCGCTGTATTGAAAGAAAGTGTTGTTCTGCGATCCGTCTCCCTCGGCCAATTCGATACCGTCCCACGGGTTGTCGGTCTGTTGAGGCATGAACGAGACGTAGACCGAGCCGATGACCTCGTACAGTGTGGGAGACTGAGCATCCAAGCCGACCAGGTTGAGGTAAACGGGGAATTGAGCCGTGATGTTTGTGGCATTGGGCCTCCAGAAACGGAACAGCAAAGACCCGGTCGGCCGTCCCTCACCGTCGCCGACGCCCAGCGGTCCGCCGAGCGTCACTTGGCTCTCGACGGACCAGACCTGCGTCGGATCGTTCGGGCTGGGCACGTCTGTCAGCAGGTCGTCCGGCAGCGTGTTGTTCTTGAACTCCAGCGCTTCCCCGCCCGCGATATCGCCGTCCCAACTGAACACGTCCACGTTGTCGGAGTTGTAGGTCAACTCGGCACCGAAGAAGCTTCCCTGGAAGTCGACGATACCTGCACGGGCGTGGGCGGCGCACAAAAAGACCCCGACCACCGCCAGGGCTACAGTGATGCTCCTCATCCTCTCTCTCCCCAACATTCCATCGGGGCGGATGGGCTTTGGCCCCCCGCACCAACGGTTTTCTCTCTCACCTAGCGTCCCAATATACCGGATTGACGCTCGAATCTCCAGATGTTTCTCCAGGTTTTCTCTGCCCCTCTGCAATCGCCATAGTCTACCCATTTTATCATTCTCGTTGCCCTGGTACGTAATGCAGCGTGACTTCCTTTATTCTGGAGAGCTGCAGAGCTGCCCAGACGCCCGGTCGCTTCCGGAAAAATCACCTCAACGCCCTGCTGGGGGGGTGACTTTTTTGCGCAAAGCGCTATCCTAAGAGGGGGTGGCCCATCCGGGGTGCACTGTCGTCAAGCGCTGGGGGAGGGTGTGTATCCAGGCCGGCGTTGACGACCCTTTTTGGGGGGAGGACACCTTCTCCCCATACAGGATGCGGCAGTTGGAACACAACCCACAGAAGGAGTGCAGCATGCCCAAGAGACGCGGTGCGCGTTACCGGGGGATTGCGCCGTGGAAGGCGACTGTTGGCCTGTTCCTTCTGACCGTGGGACCCTGCGCCAACGTGCAGAGCCCGGGTCAGGGCACGGAGCTGTTCTGGGGCGTCGCCGTCGCCCTGGGCCAGACCGAGACGTGCCGCTATGAGGTGAACGCCAAGATCGTCCTGATGATCGAGCGGACTTTCGACGCCATCGCGGGTGAGGGTCTTCCCGAGAAGCGGGCGGCGGCCCACGCGCTGTTGGACCTGTTCGAGACCTCCCCGGCGCCGCCAATGGTGGCTATCGGCCGGTTCGGCGATGTGGCGGGTGCGCACGATGCGGCGATCGTGCAGCCCTCGACGACCGACTACAACGACCTGCATGCCGCGGTGGACAGGGACTTCCAAGACACCCACTTCGGGGCGACCGACATATCGGCCGCACTCACGGTGGCTAAGACTGAGGTCGGGCGGAAGTCGGCCGACCCCGTGGCGGGCCGTTGGCACGTGCTGATCCTGGTCTCCGGCGGGGACCCGCGCGAATGTGACGAGGATTGCGAAAGCGCCCAGGAAGCCCGCGCGAGGGCCAGGGCGTTGGCCTCTTTGTACACGGGCACGGGCGGCTCGGTATACCTCGATGCTATCTTCTCGGTGCATGCCGGCGGGAATCCTGACGGGCAGGCCGGCCCCGAGTTCATGGAGATTCTTGCTACCTATCCCCAGAACCCCGGCCCCGGAGAACTGCCGAGCTTCTATACCACCGTGGGGACCGATTTCAGCGCCCTTACCGCGGTCTTCACGGACGAGATCGGCACCGACCTGTGCACCGACTGCGATCACAGCGGCCTCAACGATGACGACGAGGGCCTGACCGATACCGACAGCGACACCTGGCCGGACATTTGTGAAGAATGTCCGACCGATCCGAACAAGAGCGAGGCGGGAACCTGCGGTTGCGGCACGCCCGACGTCGACACGGACAACGACGGCACCCTGGATTGTCACGACGACTGCCCGAATGATCCCGACAAGACGGAAACGGGCGTTTGCGGATGTGGCAATCCGGACGTCGACGTCGACGGCGACTTCGTCCTGGACTGTGTGGACAACTGCCCGCCCGAGGCCTGCCCCGGCAACCCGGGTGACTGCTACAACCCGGCACCGCAGGGCGACGCCGACGGTGACGGTGCGGGCAACGCGTGCGACGGCTGCCCCAATGATCCGAACAAGACCGTTCCGGGGCGCTGCGGCTGCGGCAATCTCGAGACCGACGACGACCACGACGGGACGCCGAACTGCATCGATGGCTGTGTGGACGACCCGAAGAAGACCACCCCGGGGGTTTGCGGCTGCGGCGTGGCCGACACCGATTCGGACGGCGACGATACGCTCGACTGTCTGGACGACTGCCCGACCGACCCGAAGAAAGTCAACAAGGGCGACTGCGGCTGCGGCGTGGCGGAGACCGATTCGGACGCAGACGGCAAGCCCAACTGCGTGGACAACTGCCCCAGTGTGGCCAACCCCGACCAGAAGGACAGCGACGAGGACGGAGTCGGCGACGAGTGTGATACGTCGGATCCCACTCCGGACCTGCCCTGCGAGCAGCTCGACACCGACGAAGACGGCGTGAATGACTGCAACGATTGGTGTCCCAACACGCCGCCCGTCGACACGCCGGACGGCAGGGACGTGGATGCGGACGGCTGCTCCTGCAGCCAGCGGGATGCGGACGGGGACGGGTTCAACGACTGTGACGACAACTGTCCGATGCTGGCCAACGTCGGCCAGGCGGACACCGACGTGTGCGCCGGCGGGGACAACGACGGCCTGCCCTGCGACGCCCAGGCTGAATGTCCGGGCGGCGTCTGTATCGGGGACGGCGTCGGCGACCCCTGCGACAACTGTCCGGACACGCTGAACCCCGGCAACCTGATCACGGGCAAGCAGGCCGACGCGGACGGCGACGGCGTGGGTGACGCCTGTGACAACTGCCCGGACGATCCGAACGAGGACCAGGACGACGTCGATGGCGACGGCCTCGGTGACGCCTGTGATTCCTGCGACCTCGGGGCCAACGTCGATTCCGACAACGACGGCGTGTTCGACCCCTGCGACTACTGTCCGAGCACGCCCGACCCGCTGAACGCCGACGACGACGACGACGAGTACGGAAACGTCTGCGACAACTGTCGGTTCGCGGCCAACGAGGACCAGGCCGACCAGGACGACGACGGCGTGGGCGATGTGTGTGACAACTGTCCGGAAGAGGCGAACGCCGATCAGGCGGACGAGGACGGTGACGGCGTCGGCGACGCCTGCGACGACGATTTCAAGGAGCCCGGCGGCGGCAGTCAGCAGCCGACGCCACCGGCGGATGACGGCGACGGTCAGACCGGCGGCGGAGACTCGGGCGATGACGTTGGGCAGCCCCAGCCCGAGCCGCCCCAGAACGAGGCCGGCGGGGCCGGCGGCACCGTGGGCGGGCGGGCCTGCGGCATCTTCAACGGGCTCTCCCTTATCGGACTTCCGCTGCTGCTCCTGGGGTGGGTTTCGGCTCGTTCGCACCGGCGGTAGATCGGGGGTAATCCCGCGCGTGCGGAACGTGCCATAAGAGTTTCTGGCGGTTGGTGCAACGATCGGGTCCGCCAACCGCGAACCGTGAGGTCGGGCCTCGCGAGTCCTGATCGGCGAGCGGCAGCTTGGGGGCCTTCGCGCCCGGGTCGGTGTTGACCTGGTGGCGAAGGGAAAAGTGGGTATGCGCTTTCGGGTGGGGGACCACGTCCCAGAACCAACCGCGCCTGGCAGACAGGTGGCGGTCGACGAAAAAAAATGCTGCTTCCGCTGTTTTCGGGGCGTGACTTTGCACCGTATCCGTGCTATCGTGGTGCATGTAGAAGGGTCCAAAGCAGTTCCACGATCATCTCCCCAGTCGTGGTATGCATAGGGGTGGAGGCAAAGAAAGCCTAAGAATGCAGGCTGTGGTCCAAACGATGCTCCTACTCTACAACCGTCCGCTGGCAAAGCGCACGTGGTGTGGGCGCATCTTGGGATAGGGGGCCCGTCTCTCAGGTTCGGGAACGGCTCCAAAGCCGATGTGTTGTGGAAGTGCAGTTCGCTCGTGGCCGCGCTGTAAACAGGAGCGCATGGATGGGCGGCGACCTATTCTGGCGAGGTCCATCGGTCGCCTATCTTCCAGCACGAGCGATGGGGTAAATGAGAGATACTGGGAGGAAATACCATGATTCCGTGTACGTGTAAGCTAAACCATGGAGACGCGATCGTGTCCAACGTCTTGCGCAGGGCGTGGGCGGTCGCTGTCGGCCGACGGCCGTCGTGCACCCGGTTGGGGGTGCTGCTGGTCATGAGCCTGGCAGTGGCGTCCGGGTGCAACTCCGCCGGAAGTGGGGGAAGCGGGGACAGTGCCACCCCCGGAGCCGGGCAACCGGCCGAGCGGGCTCTGGGCGGAGAGGCCTCCGCTTCTGCATTGGGCTCGTCAGAGTCGGCGCCCGTTGTGGCGGCCCTACCGACGTTCGTCCTGACCGACTTCGCGGTGGACGTGGCCCATCAGAACCCGTACGCCCCGAACCCCCACGAAGTCTTCCTGCCCGATTTCAACAACTTTCAGCTTTCCATCTATGGGCAGTTTGACACTTCCAAGTGCTACGAGATCAAGATCTCGCGCAACGGACCGGCCCAGGGATGCGGTTCCGCGAACAACAGCGGAGGCGACCAGGCGGTCAACATTTCCAGCACGGAACTCTTCGCCGACATCGCCCCGACCTCCGCGGCGAACTTCGCCGCCGGCGATGACTGGGAGCTCTCGGTTACCGAGCGGCAGGGGAGTGGTTGCACGGGTGGCAAGGTAACCCAGACCATCATGGGCCTCTCGGTCGCCGGCTGCAACGTGGAGTGTCCCGACGGGACGGACGCGGAGTGCGACGACGGCGACGCCTGTACGGCCGATACCTGCCGACTCGAGGACCTGCTCTGCGTCAATCTGCCCGACCCGGACATCTGCGATGACCAGGACATTTGCACCGTGGACTCATGCGATTCGTTGACCGGGTGCATCAACGATCCAATTCCGGGTTGCTGCAACACCGACGGCGACTGCGACGACGGCGACGTTTGCACGGATGACGCCTGTGTGGCCAACGCCTGCGAGAACACGCCGATCGCAGACTGCTGCAACCTGGATTCGGAGTGCGACGACGGTGACGCCTGCACGGATGACGCCTGTGTGGACCACGCCTGCGAGAACACGCCGGTCCCGGACTGCTGCAACCTGGATTCGGAGTGTGACGACGGCGACGTCTGCACGGACGACTCGTGTGTGGACCACGCCTGCGTGAACGACCCGGTGGCCGACTGCTGCAACCTGGACTCGGAGTGCGACGACGGCGACGTCTGCACGGACGACTCGTGCGTGGATCACGCCTGCGTGAACGATCCGGTGGCCGACTGCTGCAACCTGGACTCGGAGTGCGACGACGGCGACGTCTGCACGGACGACTCGTGCGTGGACCACGCCTGCGTGAACGACCCGGTG
>Ga0307379_10002703_pt1 | contig 26092 bp, 23 predicted proteins | sample UN2MG_FD_202237 | JGI IMG/M metagenome (GOLD analysis project Ga0307379, IMG submission 202237) | Soil microbial communities from Risofladan, Vaasa, Finland - UN-2 | ecosystem: Environmental > Terrestrial > Soil > Coastal area > Acid sulfate soil | place: Finland: Risofladan, Vaasa | collected...
GGGAATTGTCGGCCTTCTCGGATGGTGGAAAAATTGGCAAAGAACTCACAAATAACTGTCCAGTGGTCAAAAGCGGTATCTAACTTCCCGACTTCTTCTAAAGTAAAAAACTTGGCCTCTATTATCTCTTCTGGATTGAGATTAATACCTGTTGGTTCAACATAACCCCAAAAGTAAGTAATCAGCCAGCTGTCCGGAGTATCTTTACCTGAACCAATAATTTCCCGATAGCGCTCAGGGTAGAAAGATAGGCCCACTTCTTCCCAGACCTCCCTAATGACGGCTCTCTCCAAACTTTCTTTCTCATTCGGCTTACCGCCAATTAAGGCCCATTTTCCGGCCTCATCTCCCTTCGCCCTCACGCCTAGCAACACTCGCTCTTTTTCATCCAATAGAATCGCTCTTGCCACCTTCGCCAACACTAAATTTTCTTTTCTTTTAGCCTTTTCAACCTTTTCAATCTCAACCATAGAATGTGCATAATATATTCTAACTAGTATTTTTTATCAAGTTCACCCTTTAGACATCTACACTACGAGAAGTTAAAATAAACGAAGTGATTCGTAAACTTCTATCAAAAAACAAAAGTAAAATTTTGAAAGGCTCTGTCATTTTTTTAAGCATATTTGTACTGGCTTGGACAATTTATTCAATTTACCGGATTATTGCCTCATCGGCCCCTGATTTCAGCATTCTTTGGTTTTCTGCCAAAGATTTTTGGCAACACCAAAATCCTTATGGTAATCCCCATCTTTTTACTCTTAACCCCAACGTCCCCATAACTTTCCTTTACTATGCGCCCTTAATTATCTTGCCCTATAAAATTGCTCAAGCAATATTTGTTATTTTAAGCTTTTTTGCCACCATCTTCTGTTCTTATCTGTCCTTCAAAATTCTCAATTTAAAATTCAAGTGGAAATATTTTTTACTCTCGCTCTCTTTGATATTCTTGGCCTTTCCAACCAAATTTACTTTGGGTATGGGCCAAATAAACACCATCGTATTTTTCCCATTTCTTCTTTCATACTCTTTTTATAAAAGACAGGAATTGGGAAAGTCTGGTGTCCTCTTGGGCATCTGCGTTTCTTTAAAGCCAATACTGGCCTTCTTCTTTCTTTTCTTCATTTTGAAGAGGCAATGGAAAATGATCTTATCTGCCGGCCTGACGATTCTTCTCGGGCTGGCCGCCGCTTTATTAATCACCGGCCCCGGAGTTTTTGTTTACTGGGCCAAAGAAGTCATCCCGCACTTTCTGGTTCTCTCTGGCAGAGAAGTTTACTACAACCAGGGAATAATGGGTTTCGTTTCGAGGATATTTGGCGATATAGGGACTCGCAAATATTTAACCGCCGCCATTTCCGCCTTTCTGATTTTAGTCACTTCGCGTTTGACCTTAATCAAAAAGAAAGAAGACTTGGGACTATCGTTATTTATTATCACCCTGCTTCTGGTTGATACCCTCTCCTGGCAACATCACTTCGTCTGGCTAATATTCCCGATTATTACCCTGGGATATTACGTCGCCAAATCAAAGAAAGTTTGGCCAGGCTTACTCCTGGTCCTTGCTTATCTTTTGGTTAGCTGGAATTTAAAAAACCCGGAGTCTTTTTCGGAATTCCCGAAATCTTTAATCCTGTCGCATACTTTTTACGGAACCTTTACGCTCTATCTACTTAATATCTATTTTCTTAAGAAACAGAAAATTACTTAGTCTTTATTCATTTTTCCCCTTACTCTTTTTTTTATTTCTTCTACCATTTCCTGAAAAAGCTCATCCATTTCTTCCTTTATGAATCGTTTCCAATAAAATTTAAGTATTCCGATGGGAAAAATTACGATATTGGCCATCGTGCTCATCAAGTGTGGCGCTCGGATGAGAAGTTTACATAGAAATTATCCTCTGGCAATGTCTTTCAAAAAATCAATTGTGTTGAGAAGGCTATCCATGGTTACCAAAAAAATATCAAGCTGAGGTAAATCGTAGGCATACTTCATCTCGGTAGACTTGTTTCTGGCTGGAAGCTCTCCTGTTTGACTATCAAATCCGGTTTCAGACATATAACGAACAAGGTCATGAAGAATGTCTTTTAAGACGTCAGCCGGCTTAACCTCCTCATCATAACCAGTAAAGACGTTAAGAGTCCGCCCGCCGTCTATTTCTCTCACGGTCGCCAAATTTCGAACTGTTTTAGTTTTTCCGGTCCGCCTATCTATGAGTTCTTTTCCCTTGAACAACCCCAATCTTTTAGCCTGCGAAGTTAGATTCCTAAACTCCTGCACCGCAACTCCCTCTTGTCGAAGTGCTCCCAATACCTCCATGACGTTAGTTATCGAGACATCCCAAACACCAAAATCGCCAACCTCGATATAATTTTTTAGGGCTAACCTAAAAGGGCCGAATTTACCAAAAAACTCACAAAGCGGATCCAAAAACTTTTGTGGATTTCTGCCTGGTCCGAGGTGCTCCTCACACTGTCTAAATGCAATTTCCTCAGAGGCCATTTCATCAAATATCTTTTGCGCCCCTTGGCCTAGCCTTGGCCCGCTGGCTTTTTGGCCTAAACCATCACGGAGACTTTTCAGTTCTTTGATTGCCTCGTCTTTGGAAATAGGGCTTTCCGGAGAAGTTGGACCACTTGTTGCCTCTTTATCATCCGCCCCCATAAGGGAATTATACAAAGCAAAACCCTAAAAGCCAATATTCTTCATTTCAGGAAGAAATATTTTTTATCAAATTAATCCTTCTACCCTGGTCTGAAGAGGTCTGAACCTGTTACGCCTTCCAGATCGGATAGGTTCACACCTCAATTCTCTCCGCTTAGGTCATTTTTATTTATTGCTTGATTGACTGATTCATCTGTTATTGACTATTGTGTTAAAATAAAAACAATTTAGAAAGGACTCTTTTTTAAGATGACAGAAAGAAGTGGGGTTCGACCAATCGAAGCAGTTCAGCACTGTTTACTTAATGTAATATTAACTAATCTAAGAGAAACAGAACCTGCAGTGGCAGAAGCCTTAAGGCCAAGATCGGAAAATGGCCAGAATGATGTGGAAATGGCATATTCATTAGTGGCTCATGATATTCCAGATGATCCCACCCGGCACGCCAAAGGTATTGCAATTTCTTTAGATATTATTCTTAGAAATCACGGTGTTTCGCTTGAAGAAAGACAAAGAATTATGGGTGAATATAGAGGACTTTGTGGAAGATATCTTGGTTTAAAGTCTGAATATTTTGATAGGTTGAGACAGCAAGATCTTAACCAGTAATATTCTTGATTAAATTTATTCTTTTAGCCTTTAAACCTTCATCTAATTCAATCCCCACAAAATCAATTCTTAAAGCTTCCGGAAGTTCGGGGTGTTTCATTTTATAGAATAAGGCGCTTTTTTTCAAAGAATTGATTTTATGAGCTGTTATCGACTCTTCGGGAGAAATCCGGTCACCAACCATCCTGGTCTTTACCTCTACGAACACCAGGGTATCATCATCTCTAGCCACAATATCAATCTCACCCCAGCGCTTATAAAAATTCATTTCGATTATTCGGTAACCTCGAGAAGATAAGTAGTTAGCAGCAATTCTTTCACCCAGTTTCCCGAGTGAAAGCCTATCCATTACTTAGTCTGGTTTCGCAAGTAATAAAGCTTGGCGCGGCGGGGAGGAATTGACTTTTTCACTTCCACTTTGGTAATTGAGGGCAGGTTAACCGGGAAAATTCTTTCCACTCCAATATTCATTGAGGCAATTTTGCGCACCGTAAAGGTCTGGTTCGGCTCCCGGCCCTTAATCGCAATTACCCGGCCTTCAAAAGTCTGGGTTCTTTCTTTGTCATCCTCCTTGATAGTCTGTTGAACGCTGATAATATCGCCGATGCTGATTTTAGTCCCTTTTACCACGATCTGATTTGCCATATAAGTTAAAGTTAAATAACTGGCATATTTTAAGCTAAAGAGCCTAACTTTGCAATAACGATTTTAGTTGGGTTTCCAGCTCCGGGGTAAAGTCTACCCCGAAGTTAAGTTCCAACTTTTTCGGGCTACCATTGCCGTTTTCAAAAACTAAAGCCCCAATTTTCTCGCCCGGATTTATCTTTAAGAGTTTATTTATCCCCATTAAAATTTTTTGGCTGGTTCTTTTAGGAATACGGACGACAAAATCGTAATGATTATCCTCGGCGGAAAGAAGGCGCCCACTGTCAACTAAGATAGTCAAAGTATCCTCCCGCCTTTCTAACTTTCCCTCGATAACCACCGCTTTATCTTTAACCCAAACTTCTTTTTGAGCCGTGTAAACTTTGGGGAAGATAACCAATTCGATTTTACCGGTTTCATCCTCTAGACTACCAAAGGCCATCTCGGCATTATTCTTTTTCGTCACCACTTGCCGCAAGGAGCTTAAAATTCCCCCTAAGACGACCTTTTCACCGGCCGCCACATTTTCTTCAATCTCCCCAACTTTTTGATTAACTTCGATCGCCAAGGCGGCCATCACTTCCTTTAAGGGGTGTTCCGTTAAATAAAAACCCAAAAGGGCCTTCTCCAGGCTCATCAATTCTTCTTTTTTAAACTCATCAATCACCGGAAAATTATCCTCTGGAATGGTAGTTTCGGGAGCCGAACTCTCGCCAAAAAGGGTAGCTTGGCCTTGAGAACGCTGTCTCAAAATAAGATCGCACCTATTCCTTAAGACGTCCAGACCGGCTAACATCGAGGCGCGTCGGCCAAAACGGTCCATCGCCCCCGCCTTAATTAAACTCTCTAAAACTTTCTTGTTGACTTTCTGACCGTTAACTCGCAAGTAAAAATCACAAAAGCTTTTGAAAGGGCCGCCGACTTCTCGAGCTTTGAGAATTTCCTCAATCGCCGCCTCACCGACATTTTTAATTGCCGTAAAGCCGAAACGGACGGCTTTCTGATTTAAAGATTTTTCGCTGGCTTCAATGGTAAAGCCGGCAAAGGAGGAGTTAATATCTGGCGGCAGGATAATAATCGCCATTTTATGGCATTCGTCGACAGCCAAGGCAATCTTGTCCGCATTTTGCGACTCTGCTGTTAGCAAAGCGGCCATAAATTCCACCGGAAAATTAGCCTTCATCCAAGCAGTTTGGTAGGCAATCATGGCGTAGCTGGTCGAATGGGCTTTATTAAATCCGTAGCCGGCAAACTTTTCAATCAAGCCGAAAACCGCCTCCGCCATTTCCTTTTTATAACCCCGCTTCGCGGCTCCTTCCATAAACTTGGCCTTTTCTTTTTCCATAATCTCTTTTTTCTTCTTCCCGATAGCTCGGCGCAAAACGTCTGCTTCGCCTAAACTGTAGCCAGCAATCACGTTGGCAATCTGTAAACACTGCTCCTGATAAACAGCAATGCCGTAAGTTTCCGCTAAAATCTGCTTTAGGTCCGGATGAAGATAGGTAATTTTTTTTTCATTGGCTTTACCGGCAACAAAGTCGGGAATAAACTGCATCGGCCCGGGGCGGTAAAGGGCAATCATCACTCCCAAATCAGAGAAACGGTTAGGCTGAATTTGCCGGGCCAGTCGCCTCATCCCTCCTGATTCCAGCTGGAAAACGCCGGTCGTCTCGCCGCGGGAAATCATCTCAAAGACCTTTTTGTCATCTAACGGAATGCCGGAAATGTCCACTTCCACCCCGTCTTTTTGCTTAACATACTCTTTAGCTTTCTCAAGGATAGTTAAATTGCGCAAGCCCAAAAAGTCCATTTTCAAAAGCCCAATCGCGTTGTCAGAGACATTCAAATCCATCGAATACATATCATATTGAGTAACGATTTTCTCGCGAGCGGTATCATATTGAAGAGGGGTATACTCGGTAATATCTTTATCGGCAATGACCAAGCCGGCCGCGTGAACCGAGGCCTGGCGGGAAACGCCGACAATTTTAGCCGCCAAGTCAAGGATTTTTTTAGTCTCTGGCTCCGCCTCGTAAGCAGCTTTAAGCTCGGGTGAGCCTTTCAGAGCGAGTTCAATTGTCATATGACTCCCTTGAGCTCCCATCGGTATCATTTTCGCCAGCCGGTCACCCGTGGCGTAAGGAAAATCTAAAATTCGAGCAATATCGCGAACGGCCATCCTGGCTTCAATCGTGCCGTAAGTAATAATCTGAGCAACCCGATCCCGGCCATATTTCTCCCGAACATATTCAATCACTTCGTCTCGCCGGTCGTCGGCAAAATCCAAATCGATATCCGGGGGCGTCGGCCGAAAAGGATTCATAAACCGCTCAAACGGCAGCTGATGCTCTAAAGGATTAATGGAAGTGATCCGCAAAACGAAGGAGACAAGTGAACCGGCGACCGAACCTCGGCCGGGGCCGACACGAATTTCTTGACTTTTCGCCCAATTAACAAAATCAGAAACGACCAAAAAATAAGTGGCAAAGCCTTTTTTAGAAATGACTTCAATTTCATACTCCAACCGATCAACGATTTCCTTTGACGTATTCGGGAATCGTTTGGGCAGTTCTTCAAAAACTCGCTTTTTAAAATACGATTCGCTGGTTTCCCCTTCGGGAACCGGAAAGGCCGGAAATATCATCTTGCCGGTCGGAATTTCCACCTCACACTTTTCGGCAATTTTCACTGTGTTTTCTAAGGCATCGGGATATTCCCTAAAGGCAGCTTCCATCTCCTCCGGAGATTTTAAATAAAAGTCAGGCCACTGGCCCATAGAAAGCCGGTCCTTATCAGCGATTTTCCTTTGAGTTTGAATGGCCAAGAGAGCATCTTGAGCTTCCGCATCTTCCTTATTTAAATAATGGCAGTCGTTCGTGGCAATAAGGGGAATAGCTAACTCCCGGGAAAGCTTAATTATTTCCTTGTTAACTTTCTTTTGGTCGGGAATAGTGTTGTCCATAATTTCCAAATAGAAATCTTTACCGAAAATATCCACCAATTCCTGGGCCTTTTTCTTTGCCTCGGCAAAAGATTTCTGTCGTAAAAGTGAAGGAATAACGCCGCTCAGACAAGCGCTGGAAGCAATAAGGCCCTCATGATATTCCTGCAAAAGCTCCATGTCTACTCGGGGCTTATAATAAAAACCCTCAAGATTGGCTTTAGTCACCAACTTCATTAAATTCCGATAGCCAAGATTATTTTTGGCCAGGAGAATTAAATGGTATTGATCATTATCCTCTCCCGCTACCTTATCAAAACGGGAATTTTTGGCCATATAAGTTTCCACCCCAATAATCGGCTTAATTCCGGCCTCTTTGGCTTTGTTATAGAACTTAATCGCTCCGTACATTGCTCCGTGATCGGTTAAAGCGATTGCCTCCATTCCCAATTCTTTAGTCTTTTTAATCAAATCGGGAATTTTGCTCAAACCGTCCAGGAGCGAATATTCAGAGTGAACATGAAGATGAACAAATTTTCCCATAATAAATCCGGTCCCTTCTCTAATCCTTTTTAATTCTTTTGATAATTTCTTCTATCGAAACCACTACCCCGGTTTTTTGGCGAATCTGGCCGACAATCGCCCCTAAAGCTTGCGGCTTGCCTTTCCGAAAGCCCTCAACTGTGGCCGGGTTTTCTTCGATCGCCTCAGTTATTGCCCGGTCTAATTCCTCGCGAGATAACTCGACTTTTTCTTTGCTGGAAGCAACGAAATCGGCCAGCTCAACCGCCGACAATCCGGCCGGGAAGCGCCTATTAATTATAACATTAGCCACCTCAGTCGGCAAAACATTTTTCACTCTTCCTAAACGAACCGTCTCTTCAAAAAAATCCGCCATTTCTCTCTCTTGGGTCAAAACATTTGTTTGATAATCCGTCAGCTCATATTCTTTAACAAATCTCTCTTTTTTTGCTCTCGGTAGTTCGATCTTTGTGCTTTGTGCTTTGTACTCTGCCACTTCTTTCTCGCTCCACCTAATCGGTGGTATATCCGGCTCTGGAAAATATCGGTAGTCCGATGCTTCTTCTTTCACTCTTTGAGAAACGGTCCCTCCCCGCTTTTCATCCCAACCGCGAGTTTCCTTATTGCCTTCGGTTTTTTCTACCCTTTTTTCCTGGAAAACGGTCATTTGCCGCTCAACTTCATAGTCAATCGCCCGCTTGGCAAAACGAAATGAGTTAATGTTTTTAATTTCTACAATCGGGGTATAAAAAAGCTTGCCTTCATCCTCAATTTCTAAATTAACGTTTGGTTCCAGCCGCAGACTGCCTTTTTCCATATCGGCATCGGAAATCCCCAAATAGCGTATTAGTTGATGCAGTTTTTCCAAATATTCTTTAGCGTCATTTGAAGAGCTTAAATCCGGCTCAGAAACGATTTCCACTAAAGGGACACCGCTCCGGTTAAAATCAATCAAAGTCCATTCTTTGCCATTAATCCTTTGATGAATAAGTTTCCCCGTGTCCTCCTCCAGATGGACCCGGCGGATATGAATTTCTTTTCCGCTATCTAATATCTGCCCCCCACCCAAAATAAAAGGCAATTCGTATTGGCTAATTTGATAACCTTTAGGTAAATCAGGATAAAAATAGTTTTTTCGATCAAAGCGGGCGAACTGCTGGACCTCTCCTCCCAAAACTTGGCCAAGCAAGATTGTCCATTCAATCGCCTTACGATTCGGCACCGGTAAAGCCCCGGGTAAGCCCAAACAAACAGGACAAGTTTGGCTGTTGGGCTCCCGGCCGAAATGATTGGCCGGGCAAGAGCAAAACATTTTCGATCGGGTTCTCAACTCGAGATGAACCTCCAAACCGACAATGACTCTTTTAATCTTCATATTTAGACCGCCGCTATCGCGACTTCTTTCTTAGTGACTAAAATAAACTGCTCCACTCGATCAAAAATCAAAAGCATCGCTAAAACCGCTCCAGAGGCTAAAAACATAAATATCTTTACCCCAATTAAGTCCACTATCGTCGCCGCAAAAAGAAGGCAAGGCAAAGTGACTAGGTTGCCGAAAAAAGCCAAGGTTCCGTAAACCCTCCCTCTTAAATCTCGAGGCGTATGTTCCTGAATTAAGGTCTGGTTAGGAATGTAGACTAAAAAGCCCGCCAGGCCTAACAAAAACATCAGCGGAATCGCTGCCACTATCTTATAACGCCCCAGAAGGGGAATGAACAGGGAAAAGCAGGCGATAACGAGAAAGGCCAAGCCAAAACCTTTTTTCATTAACCAACGCTTGCGATAGCGACTGGCCAAATGAGTCAGGACCAAAGCTCCCGTAAGCGCCCCCATTCCCAAAGGCACAATTAAAAGCGGCCCCGCGTCATGGATTTTTATTTGTAAAATGTTGCTGGCCAAACTGGGCAGAGTCACTCCTAAAATTACCATAAATACCTGAAAAGCAATCATCAAAAGTAAAGGAAAAAGAATTAATCGCGTTTCTCTAATGAAAGAGTAGCCTGCCTTTATTTCCTCCCAAAAACCGGAAAAACTGTTTAAAAAGTTTGGCCGCTTTGGTTCATTTTGGGGGAGAAAGTAAACCGAAACGGCGGCGAGAAAAAGACAAACTGCCGCGACCCAAATTGGATTATCTTTACCAAAAAGTCGAATCAAAACCCCGCTTACCCCCAAGCCAAAAATCAGAGCGCTTTGGGAAGTAAGCATAAAAAGGCTGTTCGCAAGGGGCAAGTCATCTTTCTTGACCAGCCAAGGAATGGAAGCCGCTTCGGCCGGACAGTAAAACTGATTCAATAGCGAATAGAGGAAAACAATCGGAAAAATTGGATATATTCCGTCTTTCATCAGGAGGAAAAGGGCCACGGTCAAAGATTGCAGAAGATTAGCGTATAAGAGGGTTTTCCGCCGGCTCCACCAATCAACAAACAGGCCGGAAAAAGGACCCAGGAAAAACGCCGGGAGATAATAAAAAACCCAAAGGAAAGAAACGGCCAAAGTTGAGCCGGTGCGTTCATAAATCCGGGTCGCCATCACAAAATTAATCATATTAAGAGTTATCTGTGACAAAATCTGAGACGCCCAAACTAAATCAAAACGGCGATTTTGCTTAATGAAAGTAAAAATTTCCTTTCTTCTCATTTTGCCTTCTTTCTTTTTATCTAATTTAATGAGGGCTTTCTTTTCTGCCAATCGGTTGCCTTTTCATACATCTGAGCCATACCCAAGAGAAGCAATTCGGAAAATCGCGGGCCGATAATCTGCAGCCCTACCGGTAAGCCCTTTTTAGTAAAGCCACAATTAAGATTAATTCCCGGCAGACCGGCAATCGAGGAAGCCTCCACCAACATATCCTGCACTTCCCCAAACATCGGGTGTCCCTTCGTCGCTCCTAGCTTAAGCGCGGTTGAAGGAGTGGTTGGTGCCATAATGACATCAATCTCCTGAAAAACTTTTTCAAAATCATGACAGAGAAGAGCGCGCACTTTTTCCGCCCGCAGATAATACGCGTCATAGTAACCGGCGGAGAGGGTATAAGTTCCCAACATAATTCTTCTCTTGGCTTCCTCGCCAAAGAAAGAGCGGTCTCGGCCATAGCGGATGCCATCATAACGCGCCAAATTGGAGGAAACTTCCGCCCGCTGCAAGACGGTGTAATCGGCGATGGCAAACTGGGGATCAATCAGTCTGACCTCTTTCGTTGCCAATCCTTGGCCGGTAAAAAGATTAATCGCTTCTTTAACCATGGTTTTGACTTCTTCATCCATCTCGGCCGGAAAATATTGAGGAGCAACTCCAATTCTTACCTGGCGGAACGGTTTTTGAGGAAGGGGCCTGAAATCAACTGAAGTAGCATCGTGAGAATCTCTCCCTCGCAAAATTTCAAAAAGAAGGCGGCTATCCTCCACTGTTTTCGTCATTGGCCCGGGAGAATCGAGAGAAGAGGCCATCGCAATAACGCCGTAGCGGCTGACGACACCATAACTGGGTTTCAGCCCAACCACGCCGCACCAGGAGGCCGGCTGACGGATAGAACCGGCCGTCTCACTGCCAATTGCCCCAATTGTTAAGTCTGCCGCAATCGCGGCGGCTGAACCGCCGGAGGAACCGCCCGGCAATCTCTCCAAATCCCAAGGATTATGAGTGGGAAAGAACTGCGAAGTTTCGGTCGAAGAACCATGCGCCCAAGCGTCCATGTTGGTTTTGCCCAGGATAATTGCCCCCGCTTCTTTCAATTTACTGATGACCGTGGCGTCGTAAACCGGTAAATAGTTCTCTAAAACCCAAGATGAGGCCGTTGTTCTCAATCCTCGGGTTAAAAAATTATCCTTGACGGCAATCGGCACTCCTCCAAGAGGCAATTCGCTTAACTTCTTTTCCACTGCCTTTGACTCTTTTAAAACCCTTTCCTCATCCACCGTGACATAAGCTTTAACTCTAGGGTCAATTTTTTTAATGGCTCCCAAACAATCTCGGGCCAACTCGACAGCCGAAAATCGTTTCTCTTTAAGACCCTCTCTTGCCTCAACAATCGTCAGTTCATTTAACGCCATTTTATTCTCAATTTCTTTATAATCGCGAAGCGATTTCAAGCTTCGCTTATTTCTTAATTTCTTTTTATCTTAATATCTTACGGATTTAGCGGCCCTAAAACCGCTTTTACTTTAAAATATCCTTTATAAGTTTCTTCAGAATTTTGGAGGGCCTCTTCTTGGGAAAGACAAGGTCCAATTTCATCCTCTCGAAAAACATTCTTTAAACCCGTAGTCTGGTAAGTTGGCTGAACCGCTTCGGTCTTTAATTCCTTTAACCTCTCGATATAATCTAAAGTTTCTGAAAGCTGCTCGGCAAAAGTTCTCACTTCTTCATCGCTCAAAGGTAACTGAGCCAGCTTGGCAATATGCCGGACTTCTTTTTCTGATAATTTTTGCATTTCTTTTTTCTTAATTTCCTAGTTACTTAATTTCTTAATCTCTTTTATCACCCCATCGCCTCCAGCGTCTTGATTCTTTCCTTAATTGGCGGATGAGTATTAAAGAGATTAGCAAACCAACCAATTCGTCCCTCTTCACCCTTCAAGGGGTTAACAATATAGAGCGACGCCGTCGCTCTGTTAGCCGCCTCCAACGGTTCTGGGTCGGCGGCAATTTTCTTTAAAGCCGAAATCAGGCCCGAAGGCTGACGGGTGAGCAAAATAGCACTGGCGTCCGCCAGAAACTCCCGCCGGCGGGAAAGAGCCAGTTGAATCAGTTTGCCAATTAAAGGTGAAAGCAAGGCTAAAGCCAAACCGATAATTAAAAGCAGGCTTCCCCCTCCTTCCTCGTCGCGGTTTTTTCTTCCCCAGCTGCTCCGCAAAAGCCAGTCAGCCAGAAGCGTAATCATTCCCACTAAAACCACCACCACTGACATCAAGCGCATATCGTAGTTTCTGATATGAGAAATTTCATGGGCCACTACTCCCTCGACCTCTGTCTTGCTCAGTTTATCAAGAAGACCGGTAGTGGCCACCACCACCGCGTGGCTAGCATCCCGACCGGTGGCAAAAGCGTTAGGGGCGCTATCGTCAATAACGTAAAGCCGCGGCATCGGGATACCGGCCGCCAAACTTAAGTTTTCCACCGCCGTATAAAACTTAAAATCGCTCGTGCGATTGGCGGGGCGGGCCCTCGAAACCGAAAGAATAATTTTATCCGAATACCAATAACCTAAAAAACTGGTTAGGCCGGAAATAATCAGAGCCCAGGTGATAAATGACGGACCATAGCCAAAAGCGCGGCCTAAAAAGTAAACCACGGCCGCCACAAAAACGGCGAAAGCAATTATTATCCAGGCCGACCGCCTTTTGTTGCGGTCGACTTGTTCATAAACATTAAGCATTCCTTAAAACTTAACCTTGGGAGTTTTTATCTCTTCCGGTTCTACCTCCAAGTGCTCACCTTTTTGGGGTGTTATCAAACCTTTTTTCTCCTCAAAATGGAAAAGTTGAGCCACTAAATTACTGGGAAAGGTTGAACGCATAATATTATAATCAGCTGTTTGGTCGATTAAGTTGCGGCGACTATACATCACTTTGTCCGCCGTATCCCGCAATTCATCCATTAGTCGAGTGACTGTTTCCACTCCTTTTATTTGGGGGGTGCTTTCCACGACAACCCGTAAATTACCAAGCGTTTTTTGAAGAAGCTCGTTGGCCTTCACCATTTCTCCCAAATTGTTCTGAGAGGAAGCAGATAGAATTGCTTTTCGCGCTTCGGCCAGCTCCGCGAAAATCGCTTTCTCGTGCTTAAGATAACCCTTGACTGATTCCTCCAGGTTAGGAATTAAATTCGCCTGTCTTTTAAGCTGGTTACCGATTTCCTGAACGGAAGCTCTAACCCGCGTCCGCATAGTCACAAAGCGGTTATAAGTTAGAAGAATATATAGGCCAATTACGCCAACAAAAATTAAAAGAATAATCATTTTCCACCTCCCTTCATGAAAGGAAACCTATGGTTTTCTTTCAAAAACTTTCCAAATTAGTAATTTTCGGGATCTTCCACCGAACCGCCCCGAAAATTAATTTATATTCTTTTCTAATATCACTTACTTCTTTCCGGACGGTTTTTCCCGAGCTTCCTGCCCGCGGTGTTTTAACTTTTGACTTTTACCCTTTGACTTTTAACTTTCTAAAAGTATACCACTCAGCTTTTCCTTCGGTAAAGTATTTAAAATATCCTTGGTTTCTGCCCAACCCCGTCGGGCAACCGCCACTCCATATCTCATCAGTGTCATCTGACTGGCGCTGTGCGAATCGGAATTAATCACCAGTTTCACCCCTGCCTTGACCGCTTCCCGGACCAGCGCATCCGGCAAATCGAGTCGGTCCGGCCAAGCCGAAATTTCCAAAGCCTTTCCGTTTTTCAGACAAAATTCAAAAATTTTTTCCCAATCTAACTCGTAACCTTCTCTCACGTCAATTTTCCGGCCAGTCGGATGGCCAAGAATTTTAACCTTTGGCTGAGCCAGGGCCTTTAGAACCCGGGTAGTCATTTTCTCGCGGCTTAAATCAAAGCTGGAATGAACAGAAACAATAATATAATCAAGAAGATTATCGGCTTCTTTCGGTAGCGCCAGCTCACCGTCGGGTCGGATATCTACTTCCAGACCATTGTATATAGCAATGGGTAATTTTCTTCCCCTGCTTTTCACTGACTTTTCACTTGAGTAAATTATTTTATCAACCATTTCTTTTTTCTTCTTGATTAAATCAACCATCTTGGCCTTTGAATGATGAGATAGGGAGGGATTATGTTCCGTAAATCCAAGATATTCGTAGCCTAACTCCTCGGCTATTTTAATCATTTCCTCCATTGAAGAAACGCCGATATCGTGGCTAGATTCAATCGGAAAGTCGGAATGAAGATGCAAATCTCCCTTAATATCTTTTCCTTCTACCAAATTCGGTAGTTTATTTTCGCGAGCGGCCTCAATCTCACCGCTACCCTCTCTTATCTCTGGAGGAATATATTCAAGTCCCAGCGCCCGGTAAAATTCCTCTTCCGTCCTGGTTTTTGCTACCTTTTGGGTTTTCAAGTTTTTAATCCCATATTCCGACAAGGACAATTTTTTACTTAAGGCATATTCTCGCAAATAGATATTATGTTGCTTGCTACCGGTGAAATACTGTAACATCGCCCCATAACTCTCCGGGGCGGAGAGACGGATATCCACTTGCTGGCCGCTCTGTAAAACCACCCGGCCCAAAGCTTTCTCGCCCTTGCTCACCACCCGCTGAATCCTAGGGTAACGGAAAAAATAAGCCAAAACTTCTTTCGGAGAATTAGTAGACACAGAGATATCAATATCGCCCACCGTCGCTAACATTCGCCTCAAACTGCCTAAAGGGTGAGCTTCAATTACCACCGGGCTCTTCTTCAGATAAGAAATTAGCTCTTGGGCTAAAGCATCCGCCTGATAAAGAGGCATCCGCTTGGTTTTTTGCTCGCCTTTTTCCAGGGACTCAATCCCCCGCAAAATATTCTCTTCAGACTTTTCGTCAAAACCGGGAAGGTCACGGATTTTCCCCTCTTTAGCGGCTCGCTTAAGCCTTTTTAGGACGTCTTTCTCGGCCGTTATCGCTAAATTTTGGCTCAAAGCCAACGATTTTTTCGGCCCTAACCCGGGAATTTTGTCAAAAACAAACATGGCCGCCGGCAAAGAAGATAAAACCTTCTCGAAATGCTTAACTTTACCGGTGCGGAAAAGCTCATCTAAATAGCCGGCCAGGCTTTTACCGACACCGGGGACTTCTTCTAATTTTCCTTCATCCCAAAGGTCCTTAAGTTCACTGGTGGAATGTTCAATCGAAACGGCCGCTTCCTCGTAGGCTTTCACCCGAAATCGGTCTTCCCCTTTAACCGTGTAGGCCGCCGCCATCTTCCGCAGCAAGTCCGCAATCTCCTGATTGGTGAAAAACTTCCCTTTCCCCATCTTGCTTTATCCTACACATTATTGACTGTCATAGCAAGCTAAAGGTATAATTAGTAGCCAGCAGTAAGTAGCTAGTAGCCAGCAATCAGGAAGCAATGATTTTCCCTAACTACTCACTACTCACTACTAACTACTAGCTACTAGTGGGTTAGTAAATTGGATCCGTGGTGTAGCAGTCAACACATCCGCCTGTCACGCGGAAGATCGCCGGTGCGAATCCGGTCGGGTCCGCCACTTAGAGTTCATCCTGAGCGAAGTCAAGCTAAGCTTGACTAAGTCGAAGGGAGACTCGTCGATCCCGCTTTATAAGCTTCCTCGCCCTGAAAAGGCGGGGTTTTCTCAAGATTAAGCTTTCAACCGCTTTCTTGATTTACAACGGGAAGCTTGAAACCTAGCTTTGCCTTCACCGCACGGACTAAAAGTCCGGGGTTCTGGCAAGCGGTTATAAATTTCCTTACAAGATAACCCCCAAGAAAGTTTGCTTCTTATTTCTTCTTTCTATAAGGTTTTTTGGGGCTTGCAAAATCCTAAAAAATCATTCAAAATGACTTTGCTTTTTTATAAGTTAATAGCTTTCCTGCCCAAACCCCTCAAGGAAAGGAGGTGAAAAACTCTCAATGAATTTAAAATCCTTCCTTAAGAAAGTTAAGGCCGCCGAGTCAGCCGTCAGTCTGGTCTTGGGGATTGTCGTCGTGGTGGTTGTGGGCGTTATCCTTTTCAACTACTTTAAAAATTACTCTACCAGTTCTCGCGAGTCCGGACAGGGGACGCCGGTCGCCGAAGAAGGCAAACTCAACGGTGGCACCTCAGTTTCCTTACCCGCCAGATACACAGTTGCTAAAGGCGACACCCTTTGGAAAATTGCCGAAAAGTTTTACGGTTCCGGATATAACTGGGTTGATTTAAGCAAGGAAAATAAAATTAGCCAGCCCAACCAAATTGAAGCGGGGCAAGAGCTGGTTATTCCCAACGTTCAGGTGAAGCAGGCAACCGCCAAATCAGTGAGCGTTAGCCAGGCAAAAGCCACCAACCAAGGAATCTCAAGTACTCAATACACCGTCGTTAAAGGCGACACCCTTTGGGATATTAGTGTTAGAGCCTACCAGGATGGCTTTAAATGGCCTCAAATCGCTGAAGCCAATGAATTGGCCAATCCTAACGTAATTCATCCCGGCAACGTCCTGACAATTCCTCGCTAAAAACGACCATAGAGCTCTGGGCCAAAAGCCAGATGCCGGTTTCGCCGGCAGGCATTTTGGTGTAAAATAGGCATATAAGGTTGACTGTCAATGATATTTTCTCATCCGGCAAGAAGTAGGGTGGCTGGGAACAAATAAAGATTAATCTTCGAGGCGAAACGGATGAAGATCTTGAAGATTACTTTGAAGGAAGATTTTTACAAAGAAACCCTCGGTTTCTTTGCATGACAAGCGGGATTAGTTGAGCGGTTCAACGCCACCTTCCCAAGGTGGAAAGACGGGTCCGACTCCCGTATCCCGCTCAAAAAGCACTGTGAAATAGTGTGAAAAAAGAGCCGAAGAAGTTCAACTGGCCCGCCTGTCAAAATCTGATATAAAATAATGGAGGTGAAAAACGCATTAGTTTTACACGGTACAAATGGCAACTCTAAAGAAAATTGGTTTGATTGGTTAAAGATAGAACTAGAAAAAAATGGTTGGAAAGTTTGGGTTCCTGATTTACCTCAGGCAGATAAACCAAACATCAAGCGTTACAACAAATTTATACTTACCAACAAAGACTGGAAGTTTAACGAAGAGAGCATTCTTGTCGGTCATTCTTCTGGAGCGGTTGCTATCCTAGGGTTATTACAGCGGCTACCAAAAGGAACTCAAGTTGACACTTGTTATTTTGTTGGTGCTTTTAAGAATGATTTGAGATGGGACGCACTAAAAGAACTCTTCGATGATAAATTTGATTTTAAAGAAATTAAAACTAAAGCTAAACGTTTTGTATTTATTCACTCTAATAATGATCCTTATTGTCCCTTAGAACACGCTGAGTCTCTGTCAAAAAGTCTTGGTGGAGACCTAATAGTTAAAAAGGGTCAAAAACATTTTAGCATTGGCACTATGGGGAAAATTTATGAGAAATTCTCCTTTCTTCTGCAGGAAATTATTACTAGGCAAAAACGAAAAGAGTTTCAAGAAAGAATCAGGGAACGGATTGATAAGCTTAAGTCAGGTAGAGCCCAAACCGCTTTTAAGAAAAATCCTCAAATAGCTGATGTATACAAAGAAAAAGATATCGAAGACATTTCCTTACGCGTAAATCAATTGGAACCGCTAATTCCTGAGGTTTATAAATTGATAAGAGGCATTCGATCAAACTTCACACATATTTGGGATCAAGACAAGTTTGTTGCTAGTTACTTATTGCTTGGCAAAGCTTTTAGTAACCTTAAAACAACCATAGACTTAGCAAAAAAAGGAAAATGCCTTGAGATGGTAGAAGTTGCTCGTTCAGGGCAAGAATCTCTTGATTTAGTTTTTCTATTTTTTGATGAACCTGGTAAATATTTAGAAAAATGGTTCAACGGAGAAATTATTGACAATAAAATTGCAAGAGAATCATTTCACGAGGCGGTTAACCAAAATACGTCCGAACCTCTACCTGTTGATGAACTTAAAAATGAAGTTTACAGAATTTACTCTTTATACACTCACAGCAGTTATGGCGCTGTGTTTGATTATGTAGATGTTTTTAGAGAAAATTTTGATTTTGAAGATGTGTCAGGTTTCCACTATTCGAGAGCTTATTTTGAACCAATTGTTACTAATTTACTGATTAACATTTTGCTCGCTTTAAAAAATGTATATGGAAATTTAGGTGACCAAGAAAACTTTAAGAAGATTAATGGATTATTAGATCTTGCTGGTCATGTTAATTTGTCCACAGATCAGATAAAGAAGATTCTTAAAGAAAGCGGATTTATTTCATAATTGGAGGAGTTTTTTAATCACAGTGTGTAGGTTTACACCTCAAAGTAAATTATTTAAGTTCTTTTGTAGCCATTTTCTGATTTCAATTTTTCTCTTAAACTTTTAATTTTATTTCTTAAAGCGATTCCAGACAGCCCTCTCTTACATTCTTTCATTATTAAACCTAGCAATCTCTTATTTTTATAAATTTCCTTAAATTTAAGAATTTCATCCCATTGCCCCCACGAAACTCTGTGCAAATATTTTTTTGGAAATTTAGCTAATTGATACATGTCTTCTATATTTCTTTTAGATTCTTTTTCTGGTGAGCTTTTCTTCTTTATTGTTTTCTTCTTCCCGAAAAGCAAGTCTGGCTCCAAGTCATGCGCAATCCGTTGCCAAATACGTCCTTTAACGTTTTCGTATCCTTTTTTATCGACAAACTGGAGTAAGCTGCCTACTTCGAAAGAATAGTCTAAATTCCTTTTTATTCTGCCGTACTTTAGCACAATGCTTCTGATTTTTTTAACTATTTCTTGAATTTTGTTTTCAATTTCTTCCTCCCTCTGTAGAAGATCAACTATGTCCTCAGTGACCTCCTTTCCGGGCTTTATTTTGGTTTCAAAAACTGGAACCTCTATTGTTTTGCCATCAATTACAATTTTTGTCTTTAGCACAACCATGTTTAATCTCCGTTGGAAAAAACTCCCAGGTTGGCCGCATAAATTAATTCGTGATGAATATCCTTAATTTCCTTAAGGCTATCGGTGGAAAGCTTTCCTTCTGTCAATCTACGCTCCAGCAATTTACGTACGGCCTCATCCATTCCACATTTTGTTGCATAAAGCATTATCTCTTTACCCTCTAGTTTTTTAGATTTCAACCGTGCCCGCTCTCTGATCCTTACAAACTCTGGATTATCCCAGATAATATGAATCTCTCCTTGCTGATTAATTGGTAGATTTCTCCATCTTTCAAAAGGGAGCCCTTTCCCTAATGCAAGTGGATACCGAGAAACAAAAGATTTACCAGGAGGGGGATCTTCATGGACATAAAACAGATACCTTCTGGAATCTAACTCTTCCCCTTTTTTTGTTTCAAGAGCAGTTTCTGCAACATATTTACCAGGTTGATCTATCTTTTTGTCAAAGTCCAATAATGGTATATCGACACTTTTTCTAGTTTGTCTATTTAAGCTAAACGAGTATTTAGAAGAGTGCTTAATCGAAGAAGATTCGTGGTGCCACACTTTAAAAGTCAGCATTAGCTCAATAAATTTACTGGTTTCGTTTATCACACTACAATCAGTTACCAAAGTTTCCCCATATTCGACTTTTCTGCTATTGGGACCGAAAGAAGCAATTCTTATAGGTTTCCTGGGGTGTTCTACTGGACCTTTTCCTCCACTTGTTTGTCTTGTTCCACCAGGAGCGACGTTGCCCTCTGCGAGTTCTGGGATGTACTGACTAATAAGTCTGTTGCTTAATCTCACAGCTTCGTCAAGAATTTTTTTATCTGCGTATACTCCCTCTTTTTTCGGATAAAGCTCCAAGACAAAACTATCAAGCCGTCTTTCTACATACTCCCTAACATGGTTCCACACCCTCTTGTTAGAAAAATCCATATGATTTGGCAGCTCACATTTCTTGAGCTCGAGTTCAAGGTTCTCATCAAAGTTGCAGTACCCGTAAATTCGTTTTTTGAAAGATTCTTCAGCGCGTACGGGAATTCTCTTTATGGTCATACCATCCCTCTGTATCGCTACTCCTTGAAAGAAGGGTGACACTTCGTCCTTGCAGTGCCGAAAGACTAGATTTTTAATCTTACCTAAACCCTTTATTTCCTCATCTTGATAATGTTTTTCCTTGTCGATGAATGGAAGGTCAGGGGGAACGACCACCTTTCCTTTACCATCAAAGTTTATTGTAAACGTTGCATTATAATTTCTTATGATTTCCCAAAAGCTAGCTATTATATATGCCTCAAAACGATCCGCGTTTAAAAGCTCGCTTTTTAAGTCGTCCTTTATATCAATAATCCAAATCCTAGTACCTTGATGATTTAATTGTTGAATAGAAGGTATAAAGTCAGTTAGACTCTTGCTTTCGTCGTCATATTGCCCTGGATAACCCCAACCGAATCTATACACCCCATTCTCATCTATAGACTCTGCCAAAAGAAGTTTTACTTTAGAAAAATAATGAAAGAGATATCGCCCTTGGCCTCTTTGTCCAGATTCAGTAGTATCCATTTTGTGCGTGTACCAAGGGCCTTGCCAAAACTCATTCCAGCTCTTATAGTTCATACCCTTTGTGCCAAAATCTTCAATTGACAAAGAGTTGTGTTCTGTATGATAAACAAAGGACAGCTTCCAGTCTCGGTATCTTTTTGTCAATTTAGCATCTTTGGCATTCTGACCGGCATCCTTTTGTAATCCATCAAAAATGTCAGGATACTGATCGGCAATATGCTCATCACTTCTATCGAGATTTGCTAGCCTCTGTTTCATCAAAGTTTAAATTCCCTTTTCCGCTTATTTGTAAAACTGGCCCTTACATTTCTTAACTGGGAATCAATAGCATAAAATATCTTGCTTATTTCTTCATCTGTATAATCGTAGTTTGATTTGTTGGAGAGATTTCCAAGGAGGCGAAGCTTATCAAGGACTGCATTAGTCCTGTAAGTTGCTAACCTCCTAAATTTTTCTTTGCGCGTCTCTGTCATAGAATTGTTAAAAGTAATAGCACAAAGCATATACATTGTCAACAGGTAATACTAGATGCTCATTCTTTAATATTAATCGGCCACAGTATAACCTCCATTGTGAAAGAAAAAGGTAAATAAAAACGCTTGGGGGTTGAAAACGGAACATTCTGTTGACTGAGAATGTCAACAAACCACCGCAAAGACAAATCCAAGCATTCCGGTAGATAATGTTATGGTAAAATATAGTTGTTGCCGAAGTAACTCAGCTGGTAGAGTAGCTGTTTCGTAAACAGCAAGTCGTGGGTTCGAATCCCACCTTCGGCTCAGGAAAAAATGAAAATCACTCTTAACCGCTATCAAAAAGCCACTTTAATTTACGGTTTCCTGACCATCTTGTTTTTGGCCCTGATTTTTAAGTTCGGGCTGTTTGCGGCCGTCAAAATTTCCGAGCTCTTGCAGGGTAGAAAACCTCTTCCCGAAGAAAATCTCTATAGTAACTTGCTCCCCGCCCCTCAATTCTATCCCTTGCCGGAAGCAACTAATTCCGCCACTTTGGAGCTAAGCGGCTTTTCTCAACCAAACGAAAAAGTTGACCTCTATCTCAACGACCTTAATATTAAAAGCTTTGAAGTTGACTCTGAAGGCAAATTTGAAGGCTTTTTGTCACTTTCCTTAGGCCTAAATAAAATTTACGCGGTAACGACCGACAAAGACAGCCAGCAAAGCCCTTCCTCCCGTATCTGGACCGTCTTTTTTCAAGATTCTTCACCAATGTTAGAAATTACCGAGCCGACGGACGGCAGTTCAATTAAGAAAAACAACCGGGTAGTCCTTAAAGGCAAGGTTGACCCAACCTCCAAAGTGACCGTGAATGACCATCAGGTCGTGGTCGACAGCGAAGGTAACTTTTCCTATACCACCCTGCTGGGGGAAGGGGAAAATAAGTTCCAAATAACCGCCCTTGACCCGGCTCAAAACAAAACCGAAAAGGAATGGACGCTTAATTTTCAACCTTAAGGCTGATTAACAAAAGCCAAAGCCAGGCCAGCACCCAAGGATAAAAAAGGCTATTGACCGCCAAGCTACTGACGATTACCGCCATCACCGACGCCAAAACTAAAAGCCCCACTCTTGTTTTTCGGGCTTTCCAGCTTTCGGCAACAATTTTCCCCCACCACCAAAGATAAGCCAAAAAACCGAAGATGCCGGTTGTCGCCCAAACAAAAAGAAAACTATTGTCCGCTCCGGCTGCGGCATTACTTTTTTGCCAAAGGTCGGGCACTAGCCAGCGGTTTGGCTGGACAAAACCGGCGTCCCGCTGAACGTAGCGGTAAGTGTTAAAACCCACCCCGAAAAGCCAATGCTCTCGGATAACCTGCCAAACCTGCCGGTAGTTTTCACTGCGGGCGACCAAAGAGCTTAGCCGGAAAAGATTAACCCCTTCTCCTTGGGGCTTAGGTAAAAACCAAAGCAAAGTCACCAAAAGACCGCCAAAAAAAAGATAGGCGAATTTTCGCTTCTTCTGCCAGAAAATTATCCCTAAACCGACCAGGAGAACTAAATAAGAAAGGCGAGAAAAGGTGAGAGCGAGCACCAAAAAAATTATTCCTCCGGCCAGCCAAAAAGTCGGCGGCTGTTTTCGTCTGAGAAGCTCGGTTATCCAGACAAAAAAAGCCAGGGCTAACAAAAGGCCGGTGAAAGCCGGGTCTAAAAAAGAGCCAATGGCCCGAAAAAGATGGTCATCCCAGCCCAAATAAAGCAAAAACCGGGTGTCAGGTAGAAGCAAATACTGAGTCAGCGCCAAAAGAGCCATGGCCACTCCCTCCAAAATCAGGTATTTGGTCAAGGGAAAAGACTGCTTGGCCGAAAAATCGACTAAAGCCCAATAAAAGAAAAACCAAATCCAAAGCCGCAGAAGATAAAAAGAGGCAGGCAGAAATTCTTTTAAAGGCAACTGGGGTAATTTGAGTAAAAGCGAAAAAGCGGCCACCAGACCAAAAACCGCCATTGGCTTAAAAAAGGCCGGGGGAACCCACTTTTCTTTCCGACAAACTTTCTTAATAAACCAAAGGCCGGCAAAAAGGAAAGCCAAAAAATCAAGTGGTTGCAAGCGCACTTCCGGTAAAAAGGGGAGTTGCCAGCGCAAAAGCTGGCCCAAAGGAAAAACCAGGAGGATTAAGAAAAAGATAACCTTCACGAAATTAGAAATTGGTCATTGGTCATTGGTAATTGGTCATTTTTATCTCCACCCTCCTTCTCTCCTCCAAATGAGGTAGAGCTTAACGCGCACGGCAAAGGAATGGAGGCTCATTAAAACCGCAAAAACAAAGCCGTGTATTCTATCCAAAAACCCCCAGAGAAAAAAGTAGTTCCAAATAAACTTTGCTAAGGGTTTCAGCCATTCGCTAAAGTTAATCTTTACCCCCATTTCATAAAATCTCCGAGCATTCAGGGTAGACTTCTCGTTTATACTTTCTAAAAATTCGGTCAGGCTAGAGTGCGGATAATGAAGTAGGGGATTTTTCAGGGTTTCGGTTTTCCCCTTTACTTCCCACTTCTCATCCACCATTCTCCCCCATTCCCCACTCCCCCTTCTTGCCAGTCTTAAGATTTTTATCCCTCCCGCTTTCCCAAACCCCTCGACTCCTCCGAAACCCCCAATTTCTCCAACTCCGCTTATCTCCCCAATCTTTCCCCACCCTCCAACTTCCCCATAATTCAGCCGCTTCCCCCTAAAAAAATCTCGCCTTTTTAAATAAAAACCGGCCGCGGTGGTGTTTTGAACTTTCTTTTGAATCTCCTCTATCAGCTCGGGAGATACCCGCTCATCCGCATCAACAAAGAAAATCCAGTCATACTTGGCCGCCTCTAAGCCGAAATTGCGTTGGGCGGCAAAGTCATTGTTCAGGGACCGCTCAATTACTCTGGCACCTTCCTTTTTCGCCAATTCCCGAGTCTTATCGGTTGAATTATCATCAACCACTAAAATTTCATCACACCACTTCAATCCCGCCAAACACTCTTTAAGACTTTCCTTTTCGTTCTTAGTCAAGACCACCGCACTAATCATCTTTGCCAATTATCGCTCATCTTTCAAAGGAGAGCAAATACCCTCGAGCGTTCCTGCCATTACCGCCCAATCCGCCGTCAGCTGCAAAACCGGCAGCCAGAAAAAGGCCTGCCAATTTTTAACATAGCGAAAGTTTTTTACTACTGACCAAAGAAGATAGAGGCTAAAAATAACTGCCAACAGGTAAGTTGCCTCTGGGAAAAGAACTTGGCCAATTGCTAATAAGCTTAAAAAAATAAAATAGCGCCAAAATATACTCAAAACTTTGAGCCGCCGCAGACCGGCCCGAGCGTCGCCCCGGCTAAAGCGGTAAATCATCGTCCAAAAACCTTTTAGGCTGGAGCGGGGAAACCAGTTAACCACCGCCGCTTTTTGGAAAACAATTTTTACTCTTTCCTTTCTCAGCCGATTAGCAAAAACAAAGTCCTCATTATCGGAAAATCGCTCCGGAAAACCGCCGACCTGCCAAAAGGCTTCTTTTTTGATAGCGAGCGAACGGGATGCGGGTAAAAAAGTTTGAGGATTAACTTTATCCGGCATGACCAAAGCATATGGGGTAACGCATTTCTCAAAAATGGTTTTGGCCTTGGCTCGGTAATAACCGGCTACTACTCGGACTGTTTCATCCTTAAACGGGCGAGTAATTTCTTTAAGCCAGTTCTTATCCAGGGTACCGCCAGCATCAGTAATAGCAATAATTTCATTTTCAGAATAATTGACGCCCAAATTTCTACCCTTGGCCCGATTAGCTCCCTTGGCGACAATGACTCGGGGCTTTAATTTGTCCTCTTGAAGTTTTTTTACCGTTCGGTCGGTCGAGCCGCCGTCAACAATGATAACTTCATCGGGTGGCAGGGTTTGATGGGCGATTGATTTCAAAAGAGCCTTAACGGTCTTTTCTTCGTTTAAGACGGTGACAACCAAAGAAACTTTCATCTGAGTTGTTAATCAATATTTTAATGATTTCAAGAGTAAATTCCATATGGTAAATTATCCCTTGACAAACAATGTAATTTATTTTACCTTAATTAAAGAATAAAATTATGAGAAACCTTACAAAGCTTCTAATCTCTGTCTCATTTCTTTTTCTACTTTTCCTACTCGCTCCGATTACTGCTTCAGCAGAAATGCTTTTCAACGATGATTTCGAAAGTGGAAACACGGACAAATGGGCCCCTTCATCTCCCAATTGGACTATTCAAACCATTAAAGATAGTCACCGCTATGGGGCCACACTAAACAACCCTGACACTACCATAGAAAGTTACGCTGGCGATATAAATTGGGAAAATTACATATACGAAGTGGACATGCTTTCTATAGAGGGCGAAGACAAAAATCTAATTTTTAGGGTTATTGATGATAAAACTAAATACGGTTTGCACATGAGAAGTGATCTTATTGTCCTAGAGATATACGATCCTCAAAGGGGTTATTCTGAAATTTTCTACAACGCAAATTTTACAAACAATGTTCTATACCACCTTAAAGTAATTATTAACGGAGAGAATATAAAGTTATACTCAAATGATAATTTACTCATCGAGTATACAGACATGGGAACCAATATCACGCATGGAAAAATCGGATTAAGAATAACTACTGGTGCGGCGTACCCGTCTTCTGTTTGGTTTGACAATATAACAGTAAGAAGTCTAGAGGAACCTGCACCCACGCCTGGTCCTACTCTCACGCCTACACCCCCTATCCCTGTTGTCTTCCTTCCTGGGCTAGGGGGCAGCATAAATTTTGAAGAAATGTTCATGAATAGTTCTAATCCTTCTGGTTGGAAAATAACTCCTGGGGTTAATATTTACAAAAACATTCTAAAAGCTTTCGACTACCCCAATAATCCTAATTTCCATGTTTTCTACTACGATTGGCGAAAGCCGGCTACTGAAAACGCCGAGGCTTTAATAAATTTCATCAAAAATGATGTCCATCCCTGGAATAAGGTTGAACTAATCGGCCATTCTTTAGGCGGTTTGGTCGCCAGAACATGTGTCCAAACAAAAGAAAATAACTGTTACG
>Ga0307379_10002705_pt1 | contig 26086 bp, 19 predicted proteins | sample UN2MG_FD_202237 | JGI IMG/M metagenome (GOLD analysis project Ga0307379, IMG submission 202237) | Soil microbial communities from Risofladan, Vaasa, Finland - UN-2 | ecosystem: Environmental > Terrestrial > Soil > Coastal area > Acid sulfate soil | place: Finland: Risofladan, Vaasa | collected...
GCGGGGAACATCAGAAGGGGAATGAGCGGCTCGCACGGTCCGAACACGAAAATGGTGAACAGGATCCAGGGGGTCATGCTCTGAGTGGCCTTGTCTGCGCCGTGGGGGTGGGCGTGGTTGCCGGCGTGGCCATGCAGATGGCCGTGGACGCTGCCGTTGGCGTGACCGTGGACGTGGGTGTGCGGTTGGGCGCGGAGCGCCCGCTTGACGCCCCAGGCCAGGTAAGCCAGTCCGAAGCCCAGCAACAGCCAGCCGGCCATGCTCCCGCGGACGCCCTCGAACCACTCGAGCCTGCCCAACGCAACGCCGAACCCGATGCCGACCGTGCCCAGCACGATCGAGCTGCCCACGTGACCGACACCGCAGGCCAGCGTGATCGCGATCGTCTTGGGCAAAGACCATCGCCCGATGCGCGCCATGGCCACAAAGGGGATGTAATGGTCGGGGCCGGTCAGCGTGTGCAGGAAGCCGATGAAAGCTGCCGTCCCGAGCAGAACGAGGAGGGATGTTTGTTCCATCGACCGGACTCCGTACCCGAAACTCTCCCCGTGTAGCGCCGGAGCGTCGGTCCGGGCCACAGGTCACCGCACTCTTCAACGGGGAAGGCAGTGTAGCACGTTTGTGAAATTCATGCTACCCCGCAGGGTCGCGGGCGACTCCGTCGCGGATGTTCGACGCGGCGCCCGTCGTTGCCATGCCCCACTGGGCACGGTTGACACGGACCCGACACCAACTACGCTGGCGATCGCAGATGCGGGCTGCGACCGGTCTACGGCCGATTCGGCGGTCCCGCCTCGCAGGGCCGCAAATCACGATCGGAGTGACCCGATGATCCATCGACACGCCCTGGGCAAAGTGCCCGCCAAGCCGCACACCACTTCTTACGAAGACGGCAAACTCCTCATGGAGCAGTGCCACACCCGCGAGGGATTCGAGGGGCCGTTCTCGATCCTGTACTACCGCGTCCCGCCGACGGACGAGCACGCGGTCGAGCCGCTGGCGATTCCGGGGTTCTCCCCGTTCGAGCCGTTGGCCGAGCAGCCGCTCCACCGCCGCCACATCAGGACGCAGGACCTGCAGCTGTCGGGCGATTTTCTAGACGCCCGCCGGGTGCTGCTGTTCAACAGCGACGTCCAGGTCAGCATGGTCAAGCCGACAGCGACGTCCGCGCGGTTCCTGACCAACGGGGACGGGGACGAGCTCTACTTTGCGTACCGGGGCGGCGGTCGGTTCGAGACGCTCTTCGGCGTGCTGCCGTTCCAGGAGCACGACTACGTCCACATTCCGCGGGGCACGCCCTACCGCGTCCACTGGGACGGGCCCAATCCGGAGTTTGTGGTCTTTGAAGGGCGCGGCTTCATCGACATCCCCAAGGAGTTCCGCAACCGGTCCGGTCAGATCACGATGTACGCCCCCTATACGCACCGGGATTTCCGCCTGCCGCAGTCGCTGCTGGCGTACGACGAGGCGTCGCACGGACGGGCGCCGTTCGAGCTGGTGGTCAAGCGCGCGGACGAGCTGACCGTCCGCCTGCACGAGCACTTTCCGTACGACCTGGCCGGGTGGGACGGGTTCGTCTATCCGTTCGCGTTCAACATTCACGACTACCAGCCCAAGACGGGGTCGATCCACCTGCCGCCCACGATGCACATCACTTTCGCGGGCAACCAGTTCGTGATCTGCTCGTTCGTGCCGCGGAAGGTGGACTACGCCCAGGGGGCCATCCCCTGCCCCTACGGGCACGCCTCGGTGCACATGGACGAGATCCTGTTCTACGTGGCCGGCAACTTCACCAGCCGCCGGGGGATGGGCAACGGCTCGATCAGCCTGCACCCGGCCGGCATCCCGCACGGTCCCCACCCGGGCACGTACGAGAAGAGCATCGGCACCGAGCGCACCGACGAGCTGGCCGTCATGTGCGACACGTACAAACAGCTTCGCCTGACCATGGCCGCGCGCGAGGTCGAGGACAAGGGTTACCACCTGACGTGGGTGAAGAAGGAAAAGGGGTAGCAGGACGCTCTCTGATGCGCAAGGGGCGGTTGGGGCCGACAGTACCGATCCGGCGCTGTGCCGGGTGAGCTATTGGGCGTTCACGGCCAGGAGTTCGACGTCGAAGATCAGCGTGGCGTTTCCCGGAATGCTCGGCGGACGGCCGGCCTCGCCGTAGCCCAGGTCCGGCGGGATGATCAGCCGGCGCCGGCCGCCGACGTTCATCGTGGCGAATCCCTCATGCCAGCCCTGGATGACGGAACTCTCATTCAGCCGGAAGGGGAACGGTTCGCCGCGATCGAGTGAGCTGTCGAACTTGGTTCCATCCTCCTGAAGCCAGCCGGTGTAGTGGGCCTGGATCTCGTCGCCGGTCTGCGGCTGGACGCCGGTTCCGACCTCAATGTCCACGTAGCCCAGGCCGGTCTCGGTGGTGATCTCCTCGAGATCATCCGGCAACTCGCGGAAGCCCAGCGCCGAGTCGGTCTCCTCATCGCAGGCGTCGCCGATCCCGTCGGTATCCAGGTCCTGCTGACCTTGGTTGGGGACGTCGGGACAGTTGTCGTCCGCGTCGGGAACGCCGTCCGCATCGCGATCGGCGGCGCAGGCGTCGCCGATGCCGTCGTCGTCGGCATCCTCCTGGTCGGGGTTGGGGTCGTCCGGGCAGTTGTCCTCATCGTCGGGCACACCGTCTCCGTCGCGATCGTCGCGACAGGCGTCACCGATGCCGTCGTCGTCGGCGTCCTCCTGATCCGCGTTGGGAGTTTCGGGACAGTTGTCGCAGGCATCCCCGACGCCGTCGTCGTCCGCGTCGGCCTGGTCCTCGCTGGCCAGAGCCGGACAGTTGTCGCAGGCGTCGCCGAGGCCGTCGGTGTCGGTATCCTCCTGGTCCGGGTTGGCGACATCCGGGCAGTTGTCCTCTTCGTTGGGCACGGTGTCGTTGTCCCGGTCGTTGCCGCACGCATCGCCGATGCCGTCGTCGTTGGCATCCTCCTGATCCGGATTGGGATCGTCCGGGCAGTTGTCCTCATCGTTGAGCAGGCCATCTCCATCGAGATCGTCGTCGCAGGCGTCGCCGAGGCCGTCAGTGTCGGTATCCGCCTGATCGGGGTCGGCCACGTCCGGACAGTTGTCGTCGTCGTTGAGCACGCCATCGCCGTCGCGATCGTCGTCGCAGACGTCACCGAGGCCGTCGGTGTCGGCGTCGACCTGATCGGGGTTGGCATCTTCCGGGCAGTTGTCCTTGAAGCCGGCCAGGCCGTCCGAATCGACGTCCGTCCCCGGTTGAGGGTTCCAATCGGAGCCGCCGCCGCCGGCCGTTTCACCGCGCATGGTGCGTTGAAACTCGATGCAGCCGCCCAGAAGAAGGAGGCCCGACACGACGCACAGGATACGCAGGCTCATGCAAGCATCTCCGCAGACCCGGGCCGCGCAGCACCACGACGTGCCACCCGGGTGCCCCAACAATACGGCATACGTGCCCGGCGCCGCATGACGCGCCGGACCCTGTCAGTGTACCTCCTCCGGCACGTGCGAGTCACGTCCGGCAACAACCGCCGACACCAGCCAGCACACGAGCCGGCCCTGCGGTGATCATCGGCCAAGCAGGGCGTCCCGCAGCAGCGATGTCGGAGTCGCTTTCGTCGTATGATTCCAGCCGTCACCAGGCGTCCGCTTGACCGGACAGACGGGCTGGCTAGACTGCCCGGAGCCGGCCGGCCGGCACGTTCCCGCCGGTGAACGCAATTACCCATCCGTCGCGGCCCGGGCAATCCTCGCTGAGCCGCGGGTTGAAGAGGAGGTTCGCATGTCCACCACAATCGTACACGTAGAGGCGCGTGAGATTCTCGACTCGCGCGGCAACCCGACGGTCAGCGCCACCGTGGTGCTGGAAGACGGCAGCTATGGCGAGGCGGGCGTTCCCTCCGGGGCATCGACCGGGGAGAACGAGGCCGTCGAGCTGCGCGACGGCGATCCGGCCCGCTACGGCGGCAAGGGGGTGCTCAAGGCGGTCGAGCACGTCAACACCGAGATCGCCGAGGCGGTCCTGGGACTCGATGCCACCGACCAGGAAGACGTGGACCTGGCCATGATCCAGCAGGATGAGGCCCAGTCGGCCGAGAGTGACGGTCATCCCGGGCGCAAAGGACGGCTGGGGGCCAACGCCATCCTGTCGGTCTCTTTGGCCACTGCCAAGGCGGCGGCCATGTCGGCGGGCCTGCCACTGTTCCGGTACCTGGGTGGTGTCCGGGCGCGGGTCATGCCCGTGCCCATGATGAACATCCTCAACGGCGGCCGCCACGCCGGCAACAACGTGGACTTCCAGGAGTTCATGATCCAGCCCTGGGGCGCGGCGAGCTTCTCTCACGCTCTGCAGATGGGCGTGGAATGCTTCCACGCTCTCAAGAAGGTGCTCTCCAAGAAGGGCTACAGCACGTCCGTGGGGGACGAGGGCGGCTTCGCTCCGGACCTCAAGAGCAACGACGAGGCCCTGGAGGTCATTTCGCAGGCCGTCCAGGCAGCGGGCTACGAATTGGGCAAGGACATCTTCATCGCCCTGGACCCGGCCGCCTCCGAGATGTACGACGAGGCCACGGGACGATACCGATTCTTCAAATCCGCCCCCGACAAGTCTCTCTCCTCCGACGAGATGATCGGCCATTGGCGCGGCTGGTGCGAGAAGTACCCGATCCGAAGCATCGAGGACGGTCTGGGTGAGAAAGACTGGTCCGGGTGGGCCAAGCTGACGGCGGCCATGGGGGATGCCGTGCAGCTTGTCGGAGACGACCTCTTCGTGACCAACACCGAGTTCCTGTCCCGGGGGATCCGAGAGAAGTCGGCCAACGCGATTCTGATCAAGCTGAACCAGATCGGCACGCTGACCGAGACGTTCGAGGCCATCGACCTGGCCATGCGCAACGGGTGGAGGGCGATCATCAGCCACCGTAGCGGCGAGACCGAGGACACCACCATCGCGGACGTGGCCGTCGCCGCCAACGCGGGGCAGATCAAGACCGGGAGCCTGTGTCGGTCGGATCGCGTGGCCAAGTACAACCGCCTGCTGCGGATCGAGGAGCACCTGGACGACGCGGCCGTTTATGGCGGACAGTTCTGGCCGCAATAGCCGATTACAGGTGCAGGTGTCCCGGCGCGGCCGGGACGTCGGGCGGTGATTCGAGACGGGGGCAAGAAGGTCCTCCAGACAAAGGTACATTGGGCATCAGGGAGGCGTACGGATCCATGGACGGAGCCGACCCCAACGGCGCGACAGGAGTCTGTAGTGGAGGCTCGCCGCTGCTGTTCTGGGGTTTGATCGCCCTGGCGGGCGCGGGCTTTGCTCCCTGCGTGGTGTTGCCGGTCTGGCGGGACTACCAGGCCATGGCCTTGGCCACCCAGGTCGAGGAGCAGCTCGCCGCTACCGCACGAGCGGACGTCGAGCGTCTTCGTCACACGGCTGCGGCCATCCGCACGGACCCGGCAGTGGCCGCCCGGCTGGCCCGCAGGGAGTTGAGCTACCGGCACCCCGGCCAGGCCGAAGTGCCGGTCCCCGGAGTCCTTCCCGCCGGATTCCACGCGCCACGCCCGATGGCCGTTCAGCCGATCGAGCCCCCCCGCCCGATCGCCCGGGTGATCGGGCGGTTGCCGGCGATGAATTACGATCGGCTCTTTTTGGACGGGCCAACACGCGTCATCCTGATGTTGCTCAGCGGCGGCCTGGTGGCGGCCGCCTTCCTGCTTTGCCGACCGGAGCCGGCCCACCCGGCGGCACACGTACGGTAGACGACCCGCAGAACGAAGTCGGCCTGTCCCCGGATTGGTGATCCCCAAACGGTTTCGGGAAAAACGCTGCAACGGGCGGGGCACGCACATTGAGCGTCCGGCAGACATGCAGTGGGCCCGGCTACTGGGCAGGTGCGTTGGGGAAGGTTATAGTACGCCGGTGGATTCCTGAGGCCCTGCCGTGCGGTCGGCACCGGGTCCGGCGGCGCGGCGCGACAAAGCGAGAACCCCCATGAAGAAACCGCTGCTGATCATCTTGTTGGTGGTGGCCGTCGGCTTGCTGACCTGGCGCTTCGCGTTCTACCAGGGGGCGGAGCCGGTCGCTGACGTGCCGGAGACGGCGCAGACCGCGGCAGAACGCTACAATCCTGAAGAGATCGACGGGGTCGAGACGGACGAGGAGCCGGAGTTCAACGTGGTCGTCGACGCCCGCATGGAGGGCACACGCCCGGTGCTGGAGTTCTCCATCACCGAGACGCACGGCTGGGCGGTCACCATGCTCTACGTGGAGGCGTCACACGGCACCATCAGCGAGGAAACCGGCGAGTGGGCGCAGAACACGGAGCTGAGAAATCCACCGAAGCTCCTGTGCAAGGAGATCCTGGACTTCGGCAAGACGTTAGTGGACAAGACGACGCTGACCACGATCGAGATGTTGCAGATCAATCAGGACCTGGGCACTTCCGAGAACTGGCGGGCCCGCGTCTACAAGTGGGGAAAGGTCTATAAGCCGAAATAGGCCGCGATAATCGCCGTCGCTCGATCCCGGGATAGTCGGCGCGCGTCGCGCCGGCAACGTGGACGACGAAATGCGGACTTCGGCGCGCAACGCACTTCTGATCGCTCTTGTGGTGGTGGCGGGTCTTCTCGCCTGCAGCTTCGCGTTCTGCGGCGGGGCGGGAACAGACGTCGGCGTTCCGCCGAACGTCAACTCCGTCGGGGGGCCGTACGATCCCGCACACATCGACGGCATCGAGACGGACGAGCAGCCCGAGTTCAACGTCGCGGTGGAGGCCCGCCTGGAGGGCACGCACCCCGTGCTCGAGTTCTCCATCACCGAGACGCACGGCTGGGCGGTGACCCATTTGTACATAGAGGCCTCACACGGATTCACCAACGAAGAGACGGGCGAGTGGGAGCCCAACTCAGCGCTGCGGAACCCGCCGCGCCTGTTGTGCAAGGGCTACGTCGAATTCGGCAAGACGCTGGTGGACAAGACGACCCTGACCACCATCGAAATGATGCAGATCGACCACGAACTGGGCACTTCCGAGAACTGGCGGGCCCGCGTCTATAAGTGGGGAAGAGTCTACCAGCCCAGGTAGCTCACCCGAAGCCGGTCGCCCGACGTGTCGGCGTTCGGTGACGCGGCCCTTCTTCGCGCGGCCCGCAGCGTACCCGGCCGTCGAGTTCGCCGGACTGTGCCGCTACTCACCGCCGAAACCGAAGATCAATATTGCAATGTTGAGCAGGATGCTCAGGGCCAGTGCGATGGAGAGCAGCATGATGATCAACGAGCGGCCGGGGTCGCCCACCGTCGGGTCGAGGTCTTCAGCGGTGGCCATGGACACGGTCTCGCCGCTGGTGGCCAGGTCGTGCAGCAGTGCGTGGTCATACTTCTTGCGGGCCTGATAGGGCGGTTCGCCGGCAGCGACGGCCTCGAGGTCCGCGATCAGCTCTTTCGTGGAGGGGTAGCGGTCGTCCCGCTTCTTGGCCATCATCAGCTCGATGATCTCGCCGATACCGGCCGACAGTTGCGTGTTGACGTGGTCCGGCGGGATGAGCACCTCTTTGAGGTGCTTATGCATCACCGCTGAGGGAGTCGCCCCCTCGAAGGGAACCTTGCCGGTGACCATGTGGTAGAACGTGGCCCCCAGCGAGTAGATGTCAGCCCGGAAGTCGATGTTGATCTCGCCGCGAATCTGCTCGGGGCTGATGTAGTAGGGCGTGCCGTAGGCCCGTCCGGCTTCGGCGCTGGCGGTTTCGTAGTCGCGGATGTCCCGGGCCAGGCCCATGTCCGCCAGCTTCACGTCGCTCTCCTTGGTGATCATGATGTTCTTGGGCTTGACGTCGCGGTGGATGAAGCCGCGGGCGTGAGCGTGCTCCAGGGCGTAGGCCACCTGCAGGATGATCCGCAGGGCGTCGAGCTCGGCATAGGGCTCGCCCGAGGAGACCTGGTCGAAGACCGTATTGCCGTCAATGTACTCCATCACGAAGTAGTGGTAGCCGCCGGCCTCGCCGACGTCGATGGCCTGCACGATGTTGGGGTGGTTCAGGCGCGCGGCCGCCCGACCCTCGCGGTAAAAGCGGTCCACGAACTCCTGATTGTCGCTGAGCCGTTTGGGCAGCACCTTGATGGCCACGGGGCGGTCAAGACTGATCTGCTTGGCCTTGAACACGGTGGCCATGGCCCCCTGCCCCAGTTTGCCAAGGATCTGGAAGCCGGGGATCTGCTGGGCCGGACGATACATCGAGTCGTCGTCCATCGACCTTCGCAAACGGACCAACTGAGATTTGGTCAGGTATCCGGCCTCGACGAGGACGTCGGCCAAGCTGATCTTCTGCCCCTGCTCCTCGAGTTCCTTCTGTCGGGCGACACACAGCGCCACCTCGTTGGCGGTGGCCAATTTGTGCTCGACGAGTCTTCGGCCGAGATGTGAGTCTTCTTCGACAGCCATGGAGCGGGGCCAGACTCCGAATCAAGTTGCACTGAAGCCGTCGGCGATCGGTCGCCGTAGGCGAGGTGCCGCACTAATGTACGCGCCTAAAGGAGAGCCCGCAACCGAAAAACCATCCGGGGGCGAACGGTTCCACGGGCTGGGGTGCGCGTTAACAGTCTATTATACCCCCCATGTGGCGGTCTCTCAGCGTGTGCCGATCAGTTCCTGTCGAATCCTCCGGGCCAGATCCGGGCCGGCCCGGTATCGGTCTTTCAGAATCGCAGCCACTGCGTCGCGCTGCCGCCGGGTAAACAGTCCGGGCGCGTCGTCCTTGCGCCCGCTGAGCCCCAGTCCAGCGGTGACTCGGTCCTCCAGCAGGGCCAAGCCGTCACCCCGCAGCGCCGAGACCGTCAGCAGCGTCGAGCGGAAACCAGGTGGCAGGCGGTCGCCGCCCCACCGCTGGGGCAGGTCACTCTTGTTGGCCACCACCAGCAGCGGCTGGACGACCCATGTGCCGGGCAGCTCATCGAAGAAGGTCTCGGGCAGCTCACGGCTACCGTCCAGCACCAGAATCCGCAGATCGGCCCGGGCCGCGCGCGTCATGCCGCGGTCGATGGCCAGGGCCTCGAGGGCATCCGCCGTCGCCCCCATCCCGGGAGTATCGACGACGGTGACGGGGATGCCGTGGATCGCGGTGGGCTCGGCCACCCAGTCGCGCGTGGTCCCGGGCATGGTGGAGACGATCGCCCGGGGGGTGCCGAGAAGCCGGTTGGCCAGCGTCGATTTACCGGCGTTGGGAGGCCCGACGATCGCGATGGTGACACCGTCCACCAGCAGAAGGCATGCGTCTGCGGTATGCAGCAAGGCCCGCAGGCCTGCCAGCGCGCCGGTCGGATCCTGGTCGGCCTGGCGAGCCAGCCGCTCGAAGCACTCGGGCAGGACGACATTCTGGTGCAGCAGGAACTCGACGACCCGGCGTGTTCCGGCCCTGGCGATGGCCTCGATCGCCTCCGCCTCGATCCGGTTGGCCGCGGGCCACACGGCCTGATGCCGGCCCTCGTCCTGGTCAACAGACACCCCACGGTCTTGCAGAGCCATGAGGATCCGCTCGACTACACGAATGCCCCCGTGTGCGTTGATGTCCACGTGCGGTATGCCGTCGTCAGTCGTAGAGGCGCAGACGATCACGTCGTCGAGGGTCTCCCCGTCCACCATGATGCGGCCGTAGATCAGACGGTGCGATTGTTGCGCATCGAGAACGGACGACTTGTCTCCCGACTTCGGACGAAAGAGTTCGCTGACCACGGCGACCGCGCCCGGGCCGCGCACTCTGATGACCGCAATGGCCCCCATGCCGGCCGGCGTCAGCAGGCAGCAGTGGGTGGCGGCGTCGGTGGCTCGGCTCATCGCCCGCCGGCCTGCCGATGCCGGGCGTAGGCCAACCCCACGCCGATCAGAGTGAGGTTGGGTACGGGCGAGTCAATGAAGTCACACCGGTCGAGGAAGAGATGGAGATCACCTCCGGTGGCCACGACCTGAGGCCATTGGTTCAACACGGTGGCGTACTGCTCGACGATGCCGCGGACGGCTCCGGGAATGCCGTTGAGGATCCCGCTGCGAATCGCTTCGCAGGTGTCGCGGCCGACCGGGTCGCCGGGCGGTGTCAGTTTCACTTCCGGGAGTGCGGCGGTCCCAAGCGCCAGGGCCCGGGCCTGCAACTCGGCACCCGGCAGTATGGCCCCGCCGATGAAAGTCCCCTCGTCATCCACCAGGTCCACCGTGATGGCGGTGCCGAAGTCAATGACCGTGCAGGCGTGTCGGGTGCATTCGAAGGCGGCCGCGGCCGCGCAGACCCGGTCGACCCCTACGCGGTCCGGCTCCCGGACGGCGACCCGGCAGGGCAGGCCGATACCGGGCCCGACCACGGCGATCCTCCGGTCGGCCTGCTGCACGACCTCGGCGCCGATCCACTCGACCGCGTCGGGCACGACCGAGGCGACCACGACCGCACCCGGCCGGTCCTGGCCGGTGCCGGTCCATAGCTTGCCGAAGGTGGAGGCGAACCCACCGCGATCGTGCGTAGGAACGCGCACGGCGTCGGACACGCGCATCCGGTCCCAGAGTCCGATGGCCATCGAGCTGTTGCCCACGTCCATGACGACCACCGCGCCGCCGGCACTCCGGTTGGGCCCAGGTTCCGGCGTAGCGCCGGGCCGGTCGGACTTGTTGTCGGCAACCATTGGGGTATCCACCTCGTCGGGCCGGTGTCGAAGGTTCGCTCGGCGCCCAGCGGGAGAGCAAAGGGTACCATAAGAACGGCGCTAGGCCACCCTCATGCCATTCCGTGTGATCGTTGGCAGTTCGGGCACCGGCGGATCGTCCCCGTGGCGCCCTGTGCGGCACCGGCCGGGTAGCTGAACCATGACGCGGCGGGGTTCGGCTCGCACCGCGCTACATGCCTCCATCGGGGGCATCGGAGGGCGGGTCCCTGCGGTGTGGGCTGACCGGCAGGTCAGTTCGGCGAGGTCCGGGCTGTCGGTCCCCACGCGCCGCTTCCCAGAGGCGCTCGGTCAACGCGGGCAGACCCCGTCCGGTAATCGCGCTGACGGCCAGCACCGGTCCGCCGACGGCCTCCGACAGACTCGCGACGGCCTCACGATCCTCTCCCAGATCGATTTTGTTGGCGGCGACGATCTCGCATTTGGCGGCCAGTTCCGGGCTGTAGGCCTGCAACTCGCGGCGAATGGTCCGGTAGGCCTCGACCGGGGACGGGGCGTCCTGGAGCGGGTGGATGTCGACCAGGTGCAGAATCACTCGGGTCCGTTCCACGTGCCGAAGGAAGGCGTCGCCCAGCCCGGTGCCCTGGTGAGCTCCCTCGATCAGGCCGGGCAGGTCGGCCATCACATAACGCCGGTAGCCGGACAGTTCCACGATGCCGAGCTGCGGCTGCAGAGTGGTGAAGGGATAGTCGGCGATCTTGGGGCGGGCCTTGGACAGCCGCGACAAGAGCGTGCTCTTACCCGCGTTCGGCAGGCCCACGACACCGACGTCGGCGATGAGTTTCAGCTCCAGCCGGAGGGTGCGTTCCTCACCGGGCCCGCCGGGCTCGGCCTCGCGCGGCGCCTGATTGGTCGAGCTGGCGAAGTGTTTGTTTCCCCGGCCGCCCTTGCCGCCGGCGGCGATGACCGTCTGGGTCCCGGCGGGAGTCAGGTCCTTGAGCAGGACGCCGGTCTCGGCGTCGTACACCAGGGTGCCGGGCGGCAGGTCGACGGGCAGATCGCGCCCGCCGCGACCGGTCATGTTCTTGCCCTGGCCCGGCCGACCGTTCTTGGCGATCCAATGATGTCGCCCGGCGAAGTCGAGCAGGGTGTCGATGCCTTCGACGGCGCGGAGAATCACGTCGCCGCCGCGGCCGCCATCACCGCCGTCGGGCCCGCCGCGGGGCAGGTACTTCTCGCGCCGGAAGCTCACGCACCCGTGCCCGCCGTTGCCGGCGCGAACGTAGATCTCGGCCTGATCGACAAACACGGTTCGAGGCGACTATCCGGGCCAAACAAAAGAGGATGACCCCAACGGCCATCCTCCTGGTTCACATGTCGGGTTCGCGGTGCAGATCGCCAGGCGGCAATTTGCCGCCTTCGCAACGTCAGTTCTCGGTCGGCGCGGGTATGACGACGTCCACCCGGCGCCCGCGGAACGCCACGATTCCATCCTGTAGCGCAAAAAGCGTATCGTCCCGCCCGCGGCCGACGTTGCGCCCGGGCAGAAACGGTGTGCCGCACTGCCGGATGAGAATCGTGCCTGTGGTCACCACTTGCCCCGCGTATCGCTTGAGCCCACGGAACTGCGGACCGCTGTCGCGTCCGTTGCGGGTTGAACCCTGTCCCTTCTTATGTGCCACGGTTGTGCTCCAAACGGCGAACGGCGGATCGGTAAGTCGAACCTCGCCAATCGCTATGCTGCAATCACCTCATCACCCATTCGCGTTTGACGCGAGTGGGCACCACCGTCTCCCGCGACAGCGGGTCACCTGGCAGATCGTAACGGATCTCCAGCGTTTTGCGAAGCAGAAAGAAACGGACGTTGTTATCGGACTCCGCTTTATCGACCTCGAAGGCCGGGTTGTTCACCCGCGCGATCTCGCCGGAAAGCCCGCCCACGTACACCGCGAAGCTGCTGGCGTGCAGATCGAAGTCGCGGAACACCGCAACGGACGTCCGGCTGTTGTCCGTGCCCTGGTTCAGCTTCCCATAGGCGGCCGGGGGCGCCACGAAGAACGGATACAGCCGGCGATGCCGGGCCGCAACGGCGTCGTACACCTGGGGGTGAATCCGGTCTCCCCCCTCGACCACCGCCAGCGTGTCGGTCACCAGATGGAAGGCGGGGTAGAACTCGATTTCGCGTCCGGTCTGGTTGGTGACGGTGTACAGGAGGTACCAGAACGTGGTCGGCTCGCTCTCGCCCGGCAGCGTCACGGTGATCCGGGCCGGGTCGTGAAAGTCGAAGTCCAATTGCCAGCTTTTTGGGGCCAGCGTCGTCTTGGGAGCACCCGCGTCCGAACCCGCCGCCCCAACGACGAGCCCGACCGGCATCAGAATGGTCACAAACCCTAGCATCGTGCCCAATCCTAGTGAGCCTGGGCGATTTGTCAACGCAGCCGGACCAGTTGAGAATGCCGGAATGAAGTGGGAATTCCGAATGCGGAGTCCGGGACGCAGCGTGGGCGGCCGGACTTCTCACGTGGTTCGGGCGTTCCTGCCAATCAGGGCCCGGAGGCCGCGTTTCCGGCTCAGTGCTCCCCGCTCCCCGAACCGCCACCGTCGATCAGTATTCTGCACCTTGAGCCTGCTGATCCCGCTCTGGACCGCCGGCCACGCCTGGCCAGCGGACGCCCCCCCAGACGTGCGGCTCAACGGTGTCTGGTTCGTCGATTCGACCACCGGCTGGGTGGTGGGCGACGGCGGGACGATTCTGCACACGCCCGACGGAGGCAGGACCTGGGATCGCCAGGCCGGCGGCACCGAGGCCAACTTGCAGGCCGTCCGGTTCGTCGACTCCTCCACCGGCTGGGTGGCCGGTGGTGAGCCCGGAAGCCTCGGTGGCGGAACGGGACGAGGGGTGCTGCTGGGCACGACCGACGGCGGCCAATCCTGGCGGACGGTGCCGCTGGACGACGTCGGTCGTCTCAACGCCGTCTGGGCCGACGCGGAGGCGAATCTCTGGGTGGCGGGCGAACCGGGGGCCCTGCGCGAATGCGGCCTCTATTCCATCGGTTCGACAGGGCGCAGATGGAGCCCTGCGTTGGACCGGGGCTCGGAGGCGGCGTCAGGCCTGGGCCCCGGGCCGGAGCCGGCCGCCGCGCTCGGGCTCGGGATGGCCCACTTCGGGCGCGGAGTGGCGGTCGGCAGATCGGGGCTCCTGCTGCCGCTCCGAGGCCGCGGCCTGGCCCGCTACGAAGTGGCACGCGTTACCCGAGCGGACCTCCGGGCGGCCTGGCAGCGCACCGCGTCCCAGGCGATTGTCGTCGGTGACGGCGGCACGGTGCTGGTTGAGACCCGCGGCGGCAGAGCGTGGCAACGACGTGCCCTGGCGCTGCCCGTCTCGCTCGCACCGCTGCTCGACCTTCACGACGTCTGCTTCTGCGGCGAACAGCTCGGCTGGACCGTCGGGCAGCCGGGCGGGTACGTCCTGCGAACCACCGACGGCGGTGCCACTTGGTCGCCCGTCGCCACGGGACATCCGTTGCCGCTGTTCGGTGTTCATTTCCCGGATGCCGAGGTCGGGTATGCCGTCGGCGAGGCCGGGAGCATCCTCAAGACGGCGGACGGCGGCGTGACGTGGTCCCCGACGGACCCGGATGGCAGCAGCAATCGCGGGTTCGCCGTCCTGGTGGTCTCGACTGCCCGGAACCGTGCCCAATGGCCTGTGCTCGCCCATCTGTCGGGGGTGCTGGGCTGGCGATGCGCCTACGTCCAGGTGGGGGCGGACCGGTCGCCCGACGGTGCCGGTGCCACGCGGGAGGCAGCCCGGGGCGTGGGATGCGGGGCCGTCCGCGTCAAGGCCGACCTGCCCTCGTTCGATCCGATCGACGGTCGGGCGGACACGGTCCTGGCCCAATGGTCCGCGGAACTGGACCGCGACGCAGGCGCCGAGGTGACGCGATGGCTGGTGGCGGCGATCCGGTCATACCGGCCGGCCGTGGTACTGCTGGACAGTCCGGATGAGGGCGGTGCCACGCCGCCCCAGGCGATCGCCGTGGCCCGGCTGGCCCTGGACGCGGTCGAGCAGGCCGGCGATGCGGCCTTGCATGAGGATCTGACCGCTCTGGGCCTGAAGCCGCACGATGTTCAGCGGACCTGGGTCGCCGCCGGCGGGATCGCACCAAGACCGGCCCCGTCGGAAACGCGGATCAGTTTCCTGGCGGAGCTGGCTGAGCCGCTCGGCGAGACCTGCTATTACGCGGCCGTCGCCGCCGCGTACGGACTGAACGACTCGGGGCAGGTTAAACGGCCGTCTGATCGAGCCGGTTTCAGGCTGCGGCCGGCTGGCGATGGTGAACGAACCCCCGGATTGATGGTGGGGTTGCGCCTGGATGACCGGTACCGCGCCGATCGGCGGCGTCCGTCCGCGCAGTCCGCCGATCCGAGCGACTTGCCGGGCATCCAGCGGGCGCTATGGGCGCAGAAAAGGCTGTCCGCCCAGCGGCCGGAAGAAGTCCTGTCCTACGCCGCCCAGGTCGGACGCGACAACCCGACCACGATCGCACCGGCCGATGTGGTGCTGGAGCTGGCCGAGAGCGCGCTGGACGACGGGAAGATGGACGTCTACCGGTCGGCCGTCGGCGTTTCCCTGGAGATCGGACGCTGCCATCCCGCCTGGCCGGCCTGGGCCATTCGTGCCGGTGCCGAGCAGGGATCGGCCGAGCACATGTTGGCCGACCAGGCGGGATTCCGAGGCTGGCAGCAGGGGCAGGCGGCCGCCTTGGCCTGGTTCGATGCGCTCGTGCAGGACGAGCCCGTGTTGGCCCAGCATCCGGCCGTAGCGCTGGGGCGGGCGTTCAACCTGCGTCAGCTTGGAAACGACAAGGAGGCCCTGGAGGCCTATCAGGAAGTGGCCCTGCGAGCGGGCAATTCGCGTTGGGGTCGATTCGCCCAGGCGCAAATCCGGCTGCTCTCGCCCGAACCCGGCCGACCGACGGCGGCACTCCCGTTGGGCGCTCGAATCCACCCATTGATCGGCCAGATGGTGATCGACGGTCGCCTGGACGAGCCGGTGTGGGGTCGTGCCGACCATCTGACGCTGGTACGGCAGACGGGCCGCCCGTCGGATGATTCGCTCCGCACGACGGTGCGGCTGGGTTACGACACGCAGTACCTGTACGTGGCCGTCCGCGCCGCCGGCTACGTTGCCACCGCGGCCGATTCGCCGCCTCCGAACGAGGAGCACCATCGAGCCGCCATCAGCGCGGATTACGTCGAGATGCTCCTGGACGTGGATCGTGACGGACTGACCTGTTGGCGCATCGGCATCGACGGCTGGGGAGATTTCGTGGACTCGGTCGACGATCACGACTTCTGGAATCTGCCCGCCGAAGCCCGCGTGGCGCGGACCGTCGCCTCATCACCGCCCGGAACCGCAAGTGTCATCGAAATGGCATTGCCGCTGGCAGCGCTCTTCGGCGGCCAGCCGCAGGCCGGCCACACCGTCGGCCTGCAGATACACCGGCGCGTGACCGCTCGCCCGGACCGGGCCCCAGTCCACCTGTGGTGGTCACCGCCCCACGGAGCGTCGGCCGCCCCCCACCTGTTCGGCCACGCCACGTTCACGGCAGATTGAATGGCGCGGGCCTGGCGGTCGCCGGGTGCCACTGGCAGCTTGCCTGCCAGTGTCTGTGCCGGGTGCCACTGGCAGCTTGCCTGCCAGTGTGTGTGCTCCACACGTCCACCCGAGAGACCGCACGGGCGGACAAACCGCCCGTGGCACCCAAAACCAAATGCCGCCGGAAGTGTCACGGACCCCCTTGCTGCTCGGCGTTGCCCGGTCGTTTTGCGTCAACCGCCCCGCCCGGTTACACTGGAGGCTCCGGACGGGGTCGCCCGTTGCCGATTCGGCCGATCGAGGACACTCCGATGAAAGACACCTTCCAGCCCGGCGTCTCGGTGAGCATGGAGGCTCAGGTCAGTGCGGACATGCTGCCCGTCCTGAACGGCGAGCAGGTCTTCCCGGTGGTGTCGACGGCCGAATTGGTGCGCCTGATGGAGCTGGCCAGCCGCAAACTGATCCAGCCCTATCTGAACGAGGACGAGGAAGCCCTCGGCGTGCAGATATCGGTCGAGCATCTGGCCACTTGCGGCGAAGGCAAGACGCTGAGCACCACGGCCGAGCTCATCGAGTTCCGCCACCAACGCGCCCGGATCGACGTGGCCGTCTTCGACGGCGAGCGCCTCATCGCCACCGGCGTCCACATCCACAAAGTCATGAGCAAGGACCGCGTCCTGCACGCCCTGCAAGCTGGACAAACGTGAAGCGGCGTTCACATCCCTTTCGCGTAGCAAGTACAGAGTCGAACGTGGCAACCCGGTGACAGCTCGCCGACATGTCATTGCGCGATGCTCGATTCGCGTTCGGAAGCTCGCGATCCACATTCGCGCGTGGGGAATCGGTTCAGCCGGCGGCCTTTGAGGCCGCGGCGTTCAGCTCTTCCGGCAAAGGCTTGGTGAACTTGCATTTGGGGTACTTGCTGCAGCCCAGGAACTTCCCGCTGCGCCCGACGCGGATGACCATCTTCTCGCCGCACTCCTCGCAGGGCACGTCCGTGGGAATCGGCTTCGGCCGGACCGGCGCGGGCATCTCGATCTCGCCGCGCTTCTTGGCCTCGCCGCGAAGGTTCACCGAGCAGCGGCACTTGGGAAAATTGGTGCAACTGAAGAACGGTCCGAACCGCCCGGACTTCACGGCCATCTCGCTGCCGCACTGCGGACACTGCAACGTATCCTCCGGCCAGGTCTCGACCACCGGCCGTCCCGTGCGGGTCCACGCGAAACCCGGCGGCGGCGGTCCCAATGCCTCGAAATCCACCTTCCCCTCGGGCGTCTTGGGGACGGTGCCGGGGACTGCGGATCGGGCCCGCCCGTTCGCCTGGGCTTTGCCGCCCCGGCCGTTGCCGGCCGGCGCGGGCACCGTGCCGTTCTCCCTGGCCAGCGCCTGCAGTTCGTCCAGCTTCTCGATCGGCTTGGTGTTGCGGCAGCGCGGATAGCCGGGGCAGGCAATGAACTTCCCGCGACGTCCGGTGCGAATGACCATCGGGCGGCCACAACGCTCGCAGGAGATGCCCGCCTCCTCGACCGGCACCACCTTCCGCTCTAGCCGCACGTCCTTGGGCAATCGTTTCGTGTTCTTGCATCCGGGATAGCGGTCGCAGCCCAGGAAGTTACGGACGCCCGCGCGACGCACCTTCATCGTGCCCTCGCCGCAGGCCTCGCAGGGTTCCTCGAGCTCCTTCTCCGTGACCAGCCGGTGCGGCACGCCCCGCTCGCTGCAGGGGATGGTGTTGGTGCACTCGGGGTATGCGCTGCAACCCAGGAACGGCCCGTGCCGCGACTGCCGCAGCAGCATGGTCTCGCCGCAGGCCTCGCAGGCGACGTCCACCTCCTCGGGGATAATCGGCTTGCCCTCACGATCCACGTTGAACGCCCCGGTGCAATCGGGGTACGCGGTGCATGAGAGGAAGCGGCCGGTACGGGCCCAACGGTAAACCATCTCCTTGCCACACTTGGGGCACTTGTATTCGCTGGGTTCCGCCCGGGCGGCCTCCATCTCGACGTCGGCCTTGTCGAGCTGCTGCTTGAACGGCCCGTAGAACTCGTTCAGAACGTGGACCCAGTCGAGGTGGGCCTCCTCGATCTTGTCCAACTCGTCCTCCATGTGGGAGGTGAACTTCACGTCCATCAGGCGGGGAAAGTGCTTGACCAGCTTTTCGGTAACGATCTGGCCCTTGTCCGTCGCAAAGAAGCGCCGGTCCATCTGCTCGACGTATCCGCGATCCTGGATGGTCTGGATGATCTGGGCGTAGGTACTCGGGCGACCGATGCCCTCGGCCTCCAGGGCCTTGACCAGCGAGGCCTCGCTGTACCGCGGCGGCGGCGAGGTGAACTTCTGCTGCGGGTCGATCTGCAAGGGGGCCACCCTTTGTCCGGCGGCCAAATCCGGCAGAACCGGATCCTTGCTTGGCGACTGGCCGGCCACTCGCTGGTAGCCGTCGAACACCAGTCGGCGCCCGGTGGCCTTGAACACCGCTTCCCCCTGTGATGTCGGCGCGGTGACGAGCACGGTGGTGGCGTCCCATTGGGCCGGCGGCATCTGGCAAGCCACGAAACGACGCCAGATCAGGCTATACAGCTTATGCTGGTCGGCGCTGAGCTTGCCCTTCAGTGCATCCGGGGGCAAAGCGACGTCGGTGGGTCGAACCGCCTCGTGGGCCTCCTGGGCGCGCTTCCCGCTGCCGTAGCGGTTCGGCTTGGCCGGCAGGTAGTCCCGCCCGAACTGCTCCTCGATCAGGGCGCGGACCTCGCGGATCGACTCGCCACTCAGCGCCGTCGAATCGGTACGCATGTAGGTGATGACGCCCACAGGCCCCTCGCCGTTGCCCAGATCGACACCTTCGTAGAGCTGCTGTGCCACGCGCATGGTGCGCGAGGTGGAGAAGCCCAACTGGGTGCTGGCGGCCTGCTGCAACGTGGCCGTAATGAACGGTCCGGGGGGTTTGGTCCTGGTCCGCTTGGTCTGAATGTCCGCGACGGTGAATGCCGGGGCGGATTGCGGGGCCGTCCGACCATTCAGGTCAATGGTCTTGAGCCCGTGGTCGGCATACTCCTCCCAGGCGTTCTCATCGACCGCTTCACAGACGAATCCCAGGCCCTCCGCCGCGGCACGGCACTCATCGACGTTGGCCGGCTCGAAGGGCCTGCCGTCGAGCTTGACCAGTTGCGCCTGCAGGCAGCCGTGGCTGCTGAGCCAGGCAAACCGCTCCTTGGTCGTCCGACCGGTGTCGGGGTCCGCCCCGCCTTCGAGGAACTCCTCCCACTCGACCGCCAAACCCGCAGCCTTGTCGACCTGGGTGGCGAAGCAGCCGGTGATCCTCCAGGACTCGGTGGGCACGAAGGCGCGGATCTCCCACTCGCGCTCGACGATGAGGCGTACGGCCACGGACTGCACCCGCCCGGCCGACAGCCCCTTGGCCACCTTCTTCCACAGCAGGGGACTGAGCTGATAACCCACGATCCGATCGAGAATGCGCCGAGCCTGCTGGGCGTTGACCCTGTCCATGTCCAGATTGTGAGGATGGGCGAAGGCGTGCTGGATGGCGGATTTGGTGATCTCGTTGAAGACCACGCGGCGAGTTTTCTCCGCGGGCAGATCCAGGGCGGCCGCCAAGTGCCACGCGATCGCCTCCCCCTCGCGGTCGAGGTCGGTGGCAAGATAAACCGTCTTTGCCTTTTTAGCAGCCCTGGTTAACTCGCCGATGAGCCGCTTGCGCCCGGGATCAACGACGTAAACGGGTGCGAAGTCATTTTCGAGGTCCACGCCGAGGTCTCGGGCGGGCAGATCGCGGACGTGGCCCATGGATGCCTTGACGACGTACGCCGGCCCAAGATAGCGGTTGATCGTCTTGGCCTTAGCAGGCGATTCGACGATAACTAGCGCCGTAAGCTGAGGTTGCGTTTTTTTCGCCTTCCTGGCCAAATCCTCGTCTCACATAGGGTCGCTCGCCTTTTCGGACGATGGCGACATTCACGAACCATTATCGACCACAGCACAGCCTTTCTGCACCGGCGTGATTATAGGCCTGGGCTAGCGCGTGTAGCAAAGTCGGCTTGCTGTGTCAAATTAGGCAATGTCGGATCGGCGTTGGGACGGATCGATTCGCAGTTGCTTTTGCCGGGCTTGACGCTATAGTGGGTCGCTTTGTCGGCCCTTTCGCAAGTACCGACAATACAAGGAGTTACGACGTCATGGCTTTGGACCCGATGAAGTTCTTCCGCAAGCACAACAAGAAGCTGCTGGCTGTCTTCATGGCTTTGCTTCTGGTCGTCTGGCTGGGCGGCAACGCCCTGGAATCGCTGTTGAGCCCAAGCCCCGAGAGCCGCGTCGTTTTCCACTCACGGTTTGGCGACATGCGGTTCGGCGATCACGGGCAAGCATTGCACGTGACCAGGATTCTGGAGCAGATCGGGCTGCCGTGGAACGCCCCGGCCGGTTACTCCAGCGGTCAGACCGAGCCGCTCACTCTGTACGACTGGATGCTGCTGACCCGCGAAGCACACGCCATGGGGTTCGATCCGCGCCCCGATGACGCGGTCGAGTTCCTCAACGCCCAGGGGATTACCACCAACGTGGTGAACCGCTTGGCGAATCGGATCGACGTCGCCCCCGAGCACATCTATGCAGCGGTGAACGAGTTCCAGAGCGTGGACTTGGCTCTGTCGACTGTTGGGCGCTCGGTCCCGATCAGCGAGGCCGAGGTGCGGGTCGCGGCCCGCGACGTGCTCGAGAAGGTGAAGGTCCAGCTCGTGGCGCTGCCCGCGGAGTCGTTCCTGGATGAAGAGGCCACGTTCACCGAGGAGGAGCTCACGGACCAGTTCACGGCCTACCGCGAGCAGGAGGCCGGCCCGGGCACAACGTTCGGCTACTTCCTTCCACCGCGGATCAAGGCCCAATACATCAAGCTGGATGTGGCGAAGGTAGACGTCGGGCTGCGGGAATCGGAGGAGGCTCTGGAGCGCAGGGCCAGGGAGTACTGGCGTCAGAATCGTGACAAGGACCCGGCGTTCCTGCGTCCGCCGACGACACAGCCGGCTGACGAACCGACGGCGGAGCCGACGGCGCAGGGCCCCGAGGAGGGCGGTCCGGCCAGCGACGATCGAGTGGAAGCGGAATCGCCCCCGGCACAAGGCGCCGAGCCACCAGCCGCTCCGGGTGACGAGTCGTCGAACGCCGAAACCCCGGAAACCGAGGCATCGGACGTCGATCAGCCCGACAGCGACACGCCGGACGAGGGCACCGAAGACAACGCAGGGAGCGGAACGGAGCCGCAAGACACGGCGGGACAACCGGAGCCGCTAACGAATCCCGGCTCAGCGGAGGCGGAACCGGATCAGGCCGACGAACCGCCATCCGAACAGCCCCCACCGAGCACAACGGCAATTGAAGAGCCCGTCGTGGGCGAACCCGCGCCTGTTCAAGCCCCGACGACCCAGCCCGCACCGGACCGGCCTGTGCCCGAGCAACCGGCACCGGCCAAGCCCGAGTCCAAGTACTTTGAAACTTACCCCGAGGCGCACGAGGCGGCCATGAGCGTGGTGCGCAGACAGGCCGCCGTTGCCGAGGTGCACCGGATCGCCGAGTACATCGGCCAACGGATCGCGGACCCGTGGTACGACATGGCCGAAGGCAAGGACGGGTACAAGCCGCTGCCGCCGGCCATCGAAGACCTGGGGGTCGACGACCCGGATTACTACGACAAGATCATCGCGGGCATTCCTCCGGAGCTGCGCTACCAAGGGGTGGTGACGACAGCCACGACAGACTGGTTCACGCAGGAAGAAGCGAGCAGCGTCCCGGGGCTCGGCGGGGCGGCCATGGAAACGCGGGAGGGCGGCCCGGCGACCTTCGGCCAATTCGCCTTCCTGGTGAAGGGGCTGGCGGAGATCCCCAAGCGCGGACGCGTGGACCGCACGGTGTTCCTGGCCCCATACCAGTCCAGCGCCCACTGGCTCATCGACGGCGACGGAAATCGGTATCTCTACCGCATCACCGACCTTCAGGCCGCCCGAGCGCCCGAATCGCTCGACGAAGTCCGGGAGAAAGTGGTTGAGGACCTGCGACTGCAGCGAGCCTCCGAGGAAGCACAGCGCCGCGCGGAAGCCCTGCTGGCGGAGGCGAAGGAGGTCGGCCTGAAGGCCGCCTGGGAGGCGCAGACGGAGCTGAAGGAGATCATGGGGGAGAACGGCGGCTATCGGTCCGCCGCCCCGTTCGCCCGCAAGCAACTGCAGTTATTCGCCGGCTTCTCGCTGCCGGTCTCGGTTGACGGCGTGGGCGTGGTGGAGGACGCCTTCCTGGAGCGCTGCTTCGAGTTGGGCCCGGCCAGCGAGGGCAAGGAGCAGCTCGCGGTCATCCCGGCACCGGAACTGGCACAGGTCGTGGCGGTCGAATGGGAGTCGACCGAGCCGATGCGCAAGGACGCCTACGCCCGGCAACGGCCAACCCTGCTCCGTCAGATTCAGGCCACGCGTCAGGTCCGGCTCGTATCTGAGTGGCTCAATCCGGAACTGATCCGGTCGCGCAACGGGTTCAAGTTCCCGAGTGAGGAAAACGGCTAGCGGGCGAGTCGCCGCCTCTGCGTCATTCTTCCTCGGGCGGGTGGTCGCTCGCGTCTGCCTGCAGACTTGGTCTAGGCGGACCGCGTTCAGGTCAAATCGGTCTCGTAGAACAGGTATTCGGTGCGGGCCATGCCCAGGCGGACGTAGGTGTCAATGGCCCGGGCGTTGGTCTGCACCACGTACAGGCGCAGGCCCCGTACGTCGCCGCGCTCGCGGGCCAGCGAGGTCACGTGCCGGTACAAAGCTCGAAACACGCCGCGCCGGCGTGAATGCGGCTCGACGTACACGCTCTGAATCCACCAGAACCAGCCGTTGCGCCAGTCGGTCCATTCCTGCGTGGTCATGACCTGACCGACGGGGCGCCCGTCGATCTCCGCGACGTAATAGACTCCCCGGCCCGGGTCATCGAACACGGCCTGCACGCCGGTGGCAACGACGGCCGGATCGAGAGCCAGACCCTCCGACTCGCGGGCCAATTCGCAGTTGAACGCAGTGATCGTCTCGGCATCGGCCCGGGCGGCCGGGCGAACGCGGCACAGGCGTCGATCGGCGGGGTCGGGGGCGGCTTCCGGTGTCATGTCGATCCTCCCGGGGCGTTGCGCTGCACAGGCAGGCCGCCCGCATAGCCGACCGGGTCAATGGCCCAGCGGGTCAGGTCGTCCAGGTAGCGGTCCCGATCCGGGCCGAACTCGAGGGTATGACGCGAGTTCTGGTACATGGTGATGGTCCGACTCGGCCAGGCCGCGTCACGCATAAACGCACGGGTCTGCTCATTGTCGATGATGCGCTCGTCGGCGGCGAGCATCACGTGGACGGGCACGGGATCGGCCGCAAACAGCTTCCGGGCGACCTTGTCCATCCGGCGCGATGCGAGAAAAAAGCCGGCGGTGGCCTGGTGAAGCTGGAGTTCGTCCCGTCGCAGATACTCGATCCACTTGGGGTCGGCGGTGAACAGCTCGGGATCGTTGAGCGGGATGTCGTAATGCCGCTCGGGGTTGGCGATCATGGACCAGCCGATGCGAAACTTCTCGGCGGCGCTGACGTCGATGATGGGGAACAGTCCGGGTGTGACCAGGATCAAGCCGGCGATGCCGCGCTGGTCGTGGGCGTACATGGCGGGGGCCATCTTGCCGCCCCAGCTCACGCCCAGCACGTAGTTGGAGGAGCAGCCGCACCGCCGGGCCAGCTCCTGGAGACAGGTCCTCCCGTCATCCAGCAATTGCGGGGACGAGTCGGCGTGCCCGCGGTTTTGCCGGTTGCGCCCGGACCCGCGACGATCCGGCTGCAGCACCGCGAAACCCGCGTCGCGCAGGGCGGCGGCCGACTGCTCGTACCAGCCCGCGTGCGACTGAATGCCGTGCAGATACAGCACCCCGCCGCGACACGCACTCGGGGCCCAATACCGGGCATAGGCTTCGTACCCGTCGGACAGTCGGATTGTGATTCCCTCAAAACTCACTTCTCGGCACTTCGCGGTCGTCATAATCGCGTAGCATCACCCCGGCAGTCCGGGTAGTGGCCGGCGACCGGGAACGGCTACAATGCGAGGCCGCACAGGCAAACCCCGGCAAGGAGGCTTCGATCATGTCTGATCCGGCCGACGTTCGCAAGATCGCGCGACAGAACCTGGAGCTGGAGGCGCTGCTGGGCATCAGGGAAATCCCGTTTTCGCAATCGGAAGTCGCAGCGTGTTCGTCGGCGAAGGCGGCGCGATCGGCCGGCGCTCGAACGTCGTCACCGGACAACGCAGAACAGGCCGCCGAGCTTCGGACGATCGACGAACAGCAGGTGCGCGACTGCCGGAAGTGCGGGCTGGCCGCGACGCGAACGAACACCGTCTTCGGGCAGGGCGCCTCGAACGCCCGGCTGGTGTTCGTGGGTGAGGCACCGGGGTTCGAAGAGGACCGTCAGGGGCTGGCGTTCGTCGGTCGGGCGGGTCAGTTGCTGACCCGGATGATCGACGCCATGACCCTGACGCGTGACGAGGTGTTCATCTGCAACGTGCTCAAGTGCCGTCCGCCCAACAACCGCGACCCGGCGCCGGACGAGGTCTCCGCCTGCAGCCCCTACCTGATGGAACAACTGAGGATCATTCAGCCCGAAGTCATCATCGCCCTGGGTGCCCCGGCGGCCCGCACGCTGCTGCAGACCAACGACTCCATCGGTCGCCTGCGAGGGCGCTTCCACGAGTTCAAACTGGAAGGTCCGTTTTCGAACAACCCGCCGATTCCACTGATGCCGACTTACCACCCGGCCTATCTGTTGCGCAGTCCGCAACAGAAGGCCAAGACCTGGGCCGACCTCCAGGAGGTGATGGAACGGCTGGGCCTGAAACGGGAGAAATAACCTTCGCGATGGACGCTGCAAAAAAGCGGCCCGTCGGCAGTCTTTCGATCGCCGACGGGCCTGAATGTTGTGGGGCTGCTGCAACCGCAGCCACGTTAGCTGCCGCTACAGCAGCCACCTACTACATATGCCAAGGTCCACAGATCACCTCCTTTTCAAAGGGCTACCTCCCCGAGCGACCTCTGGCGAAAGTCGTTCTCGGGCCTTGCCCCCTCCGCCGACCGTCGCCGGCGGACCGTCCCGGTTCGGCCAGGCCGAACCGCACCCGAGCACCAAACGCCGCCTTGCCTCGCCCAAGGTTTTGAGGGTCGCTCGGCGCTCGGACACCCAAGTTTAGCGAATAGAACACTGTCAGGCAAGCGCGAAATGGGGACGGCACGAGCCGGGTCCGCTTTCCAAGTCGCTGGGTAATAGGACCTTGGAAAAGGATTGCTGCTTGGCTTAACCGTGGTCGATCGGCTTCGCCGGAACGTGCGGGTCTGGTACACTCGGTCCGGCAATACCCTGCTGGAGAACGCGATGAAGCTGCGCTTTCTGGGTGCGATTCGACAGGTGACCGGTTCCTGCTACCTGCTCGAGGCCGGCGGGCTCCGCGTCGTCGTGGACTGCGGCCTGTTTCAGGAGCGGGCCTATCAGGCACGCAACTGGGAACCTTTCCCGGTGCCGGCCGGCTCCGTCGACCACCTGCTGCTTACCCACGCACACCTGGATCACTCGGGCCTGATCCCAAAACTTGTCCGCGAGGGTTTTACCGGACCGATCGTGACCACGGCCGCTTCGGCCGACCTGGTTCAGATCATCCTCAAGGACGCCGGCAAGATCCAGGAGGAGGACGCGGCCTATAAGCGGAAGCGCCACAAACGCGAGGGACGCACCGGGCCCTATCCGGTCAAGCCGCTCTACACCGCCGAGGACGTCGAGGCCGCCCTGCCC
>Ga0307379_10002706_pt1 | contig 26083 bp, 31 predicted proteins | sample UN2MG_FD_202237 | JGI IMG/M metagenome (GOLD analysis project Ga0307379, IMG submission 202237) | Soil microbial communities from Risofladan, Vaasa, Finland - UN-2 | ecosystem: Environmental > Terrestrial > Soil > Coastal area > Acid sulfate soil | place: Finland: Risofladan, Vaasa | collected...
GTAGACGCCTCTGAGCGTGTTCACCCCGTGCCTCCTCGGGTAGACCTGCAGCGTGCCCCTGTGCCCGGCGTCGTCTCTCTCGTGGAACCAGTAAAGTATTATAAGGTGGCTGTAGCCCTCGACCCCGAGGAGGCCGGGGCAGAACTCCTCGTACACCCTGATGGTTGAGAGATCGCCGTCGACCCTGGTGACCACCCCTATGAACCTGACCTCGCCCCTACCCATGGTTTATCTAAGGGGCGTGGGGGCTGTATGTGTCTTTCCAAGAGTTATTATTAGGGAGGCATCTGTATTCAGTTGATTGCCATGAGCAGGGTTTCCATCGTGAAGTCACCCAACAAGCCGGGCGACGAAGAAGTATACGGGCTGGTCAAGAAATGCGTCGACCTGGTCGGCGGCATAGAGTCCGTTGTGAAGCCCGGCCAGACGGTGGCGCTTAAGCCGAACGTCGTGACGGGGAGGGTCACGGCTCCGGGCGTCACCACGGACAAGAGGGTGGTGAAGGCGATGATAAGGCTGTGCCAGGAGGCGGGGGCAGGCAAGGTGCTGGTGGTTGAGGGGGCGGGGTACTTCACCGAGACCGCCGAGGCGCTGGAGCTCAGCGGCATAAAGGAGATGGCGGAGGCCATGGGCGCCGAGGTCGTCGACGTGGACCGGAGCGAGCTGGTGGAGCTTGAGGTGCCGAGACCCCTGATAACAGACAAGATAAGGGTCTCCAAGAGATTCATGGACGCGGATGTCCGCATCAACCTCCCAGTCATGAAGACCCACGACCAGCTCCTGGTCACCCTCGGCGTCAAGAACCTGAAGGGAGTCATGCCGAAGCCCATGAAGCGCCGCTTCCACGCCATAGGCGTCGTGAAAGGCATCATCGACCTCAACAAGACGGTGCCCATCGACCTCACCGTGCTGGACGCCATCGTCGCCATGGAGGGCCTAGGCCCCAGCTTCGGCCCCAAGGTGGAGCTGAACACAGTCGTAGCGAGCAAGGACGTGTGGGCCCTGGACAGGGTCGCCAGCAAGATGATGGGCTTCGAGCCCGAGGAGCTGGACTACCTGGTAGAAGCCGCAGAGCACGGCCTATACGACCCAGCCGAAGAGCCCGAGGTCGTCGGAGAGCCACTGTCCAGCTACACCTACAGGTTCGAGAGACCCCCCACGGACCTAGAGTTCGCCGAAGGCGTCACCGTCATCAGCGAAGGCGCCTGCAGCGCCTGCCGAGGCACCATCCACAGCGTCGTCTACGACCTGAAGCAGATGAAGAAGATGGGCGAGATAAGAGACCTAGTCATCGTCGTCGGCAGCAACGCAGAACCCCCCGAGAACCTACCCAACACACCCATCATCATGGGCACCTGCCTCAAAAAATACGAGAACCAGGGATGCTACGTCGAGGGATGCCCACCCAACAACGACAAACTGATTGAAGCTGTCCGTCTTATATGCAAATTTTGACCCGCCTCTCAACCTGCGCGCATATTCACTGATACTTCGGCGGTCAATGTTCCTGAATAAAATTAATCGTATGCTATTTGAGTTATAAGGTTCTGGTAACTTGTCGGGACTTGAGCCTAGCAAAGAGCGCGCGCGACAAAAGGCCACGTAATTATATTGGACAAGGACAACGCAAAATTTTATAATTGAATCCAAATCTCTCAACTATTTTCTTAACTCGTCGTTGATATGAAGTAAGATTACTTTTACAATATTTTGCTTCTATGAAAGAGATTCTTCTATTTTTATCAATGCATATAAAATCTGCCCCTTTTTTTAATGGAAGTACGATTCTGCATTTTTGGTTTAATAATTCTTGAATTTTATTTTCACATATCTGACCGTTAATTTGATCTTTTGTTTTTACCATTCTTTTTCAATTAATCTTCATTCACGCAATCTCTATTAAAATGATATGAAGTTTACGTGAGTAGAGAATAGTGAAAGTAGACACGCTCAAATTCCTAAATATTTTTAATTTTTAAAAGAAATCTTTAGGTTCTGTTCTATACCAGCTTGAGGAAAAGATTGAAGTAGATTGCTACAATAAAGCAAGAAAGAGTTAACCATTAACATACATACAAATTATTGTTGAGATTGTCCTCAAATAGACAACCTTTTGAGAAGAAGAATTACGATTCCTGGCACCTCAACAATGAAGGTCCCCACAAAGCTCTCGTCCTTAGATTCACGGGATGTAGTTTAAGATGCCCACTCTGCTATAGCCAGCGATACGCATACATCGACCCTGAAGGATCAAAAACACGGCATTACTCCCTAGAAGAATGCATAAAACAGCTTAAATCAATACAAGAAAGCGCGGGCTGGGTCAGGATCCAGGGAGGAGAACCACTTCTAAACGATGAAAGAGCCCTGTTCACAGCTTACCTATTGCCCCATGTTATGGACTATATGACACTGAGAGGCAAAGGATACGAGCGACCAAGGATCATCATACAAACAAACGGGTTGTGGTTCAATACAGGATCAAAGAACACACTCCAGAAGTTCACCGATAAAATTAATGAAGGTTTGAATCGTAACCCACTAGTTAAGTTAGCTATTGAGGTCTCATTTAAAGGCCCCAATGGGATGGATGCAGATGCTTATGGATTATCAAGAAACTCAGAATACGTTAAACCCGGAAAGGTGTTCATTTCACAGGTTTCTGGCTACAGATCAATTGAAGAACACTTGAAAAAATACTGGGAACGTGGAGTATCTGACATATCTTTATATCCGGTTGGGGGACTTGGAGCAGAACTTGACAGACCAGTATTCATACCACTTTCAACAAACTCTACAACCTCGAATGAGATCCCATTATTCCATAAGGTTACTTGGGATAAAGAATTCGTGGAAATAGTAAAAGATTTCATTGATAACACTAGAAAATATTCCTTTGTTTATAACGACTATAAGAAGAAACACAGTGAGAAAGTGCCCCTTGAAGGGTTTGACGCATCAGCTTTCCAAACTGCTTGGATGGCGCAGCTCAATAAACGCCCAGAACTACTTGATCATGTTACAAGATATCTCAGGATCAATCAAGAACGAGAGAAATCCTTGAACTATTTCAAACGATACAAAGAACTTCTAGATAAAATACCAAGAACAGGAAGTAATCTAGTCTCTAAAGTTATAGAGATGAAGGTAGAATTCTACTGCGCAGAACCAAAAACGCATTATCCTTTCCTTTAATGATCAAATCATACATTAACATACATGTATGTTCAGTCGATAGGGGAGTCATATTCGAAATAATCACACGGTATTCCGTTGAAGATAAATAAACACCTCTGACTTATTCTAATGAACCCAATTGTCAGAGTCATATGATCTATCGTTGGTTCTATCTTCTCTCCTGAAATTTAGGGATGATAGGGAATGGGAACAGTTCCATCGACCAAAAGAACTTGCTACCGCTATCGGTATTGAGGCCTCAGAGCTTCAAGAACATTTTCTATGGAGAGTTCACGAAGATCCAAAAAATATTCAGTTAGACAAAGAAAGATACCAAGGAATCAAGGAGGAGCTGGCAGATATAGCAATATATCTTCTCTACCTTAGCCATGATCTAGATGTTAATTTAGCACAAGCAATCCAACAGAAACTCAAACTTAACGAAATAAAATACCCAAAAAACAAGTACAAAGGAAAGTTCTAACCAAAATACTCGTGCCAATGCATGAATGCTTGCTAGTTCTTACGCGCAGAGGATTCTAAAATAATTTATAATTTGAACTGAATATAATCTAACAATGTCATATATATGTAAAAAGTGTGGAAGAGAATATACAAATCAGCAATATATTAAAAATAGATTTTGTGAGTCTTGCAACACATTTCTAGTAAAAAAGAAAACAACCACCATTGCTGGAAAAAGACGTTGGATATTTCAAACAAACCCAAAAATATTCCGGATTCATGATTGGTGGAGAGACTATCCTAACTTATTAGAGATGACCTGGGCAGTACGTCAATATCAAAAAAACATTCGTAAAGGTCAACAAGGCATTATCTGGGTAGCTGGAAAAGATGGAGGAATATTTGCTACAGTTGAGACCTTGACCAATCCCTCAAAATCGTTTGGGTTGGATCCAGGCGAACAAGAATATTGGATAGAACGTAATGAGTTACTCAAAGCCAAAGAATATCCCAGAATAAAACTAAGATATGTAGATAGATTATTTTCAGACCCAATTATTAGAGAGTATTGTATAAATGATCCAATTCTAAAAGATATGTGGATTTTCAAACAATCACAGGGAACAAATTTTCCTCTATCAAAGAAGCATATGGATAGAATACAAAAAATAATAAACGCTCGATAAGCACACATGCAGTAATTTATTAAATAATGTATGTTTCATGCGCTAAAACTCGCGAGTGCGTGCCAGCAACTTATATATGTTTTTTAAAGTATTAATAAATATGTCTGATGAAGATTCCACAGTGGAATTGAAAGATTTAATAACAAATTGGTTGTTAGAAGAAGGTTTTAAAGTAAAAGAAATAGATGATCCTCTGGCTATCTTCAATTTTTACGCTGAAGATGATCAAAAAAGAAATGTTAATGTAATTCAAAATTGGAAAAAGCCAACTCAAATATTGATCGGTACTAATGCAGTATTTAATGAAGATATTCAATTGAAAATTCAAAGAATGGATGAAAAAGAGAGAGAAGATTTTTTCTGGGAGATACGTTTTGGCCTTCTTCAAATGAATGTTGGCTTCGGCAAGGTAGGTTTACCTTTTAAGAAAATTGAGTTAAGAAATATTCTATATTTGGATAATTTATCTAAGGATGTTTATATGCAAAGAATGTTCAATGTGAGGCGGGCCTTAGTCTATGTATTTATGCAAGTTGAACGGAAATTAGGCCCATTTAAACAAAATTCAAAAATTCCTGCTCTTATTTAATGTGCGTATTTTTCTATCATTTATCCTCGAACAATATTCGTTCGCGGATACTTCGGGCGTCATTGTCTGAATAAAGTTAACGTGTGCTATTATGGTCATGATGGCATTATGGTAGTATATGTGCCGGTTGCCTCTTCTCCCTGGGCGTGAACTCCCCGAGCGCATCCTCAGGGGTCTTGTTCCCCATCCTCTTAGTGGTCAGCTTCGGGGAGTCCTCCGCCCGGAAGGTGTAAACCTTGAGGTTCCCACTTCCCCGGGGGAATAAATCACGCGCGCAACGCCCATCACGATTTCATTTTTTTAAGGTTATTACGTAATTTTTCTAAATATTTTTCTTCAAAAATAATCTTATTTTTATTATAATCGCATTCGAGCGGGATACCCCATCCAAAAGATGTCCCCAACTCACCAATAGAAGTATAATCTAACTTTGCCTTACCTTTCTCATGGAACAATAAATAAGAAGGATTGTTTTGCAGTTCCTTTTTCTTATTAAAGAGGTCGGTAATTTGATTAATCCCTAGTGTTGAAAAAGTAGCTCCTGTCGCTAACAACGCACCATATAATGAAGAAATATTAAGTGAAGAGGAAGCAAAGGCAGAAATTATGCCAGTTACTAAGGAGGCAAATGTACTAATAGTAACTTTACGTACCACTTCTTTTTGTATATTTTTCCATAATTTATTAGTTTTTTCTAATTCAATATTAAAAATATCGTGACAATATTTTACTACATCTTCAAGCTCTTCTGATTTTACATTTCTAATTTCATTGAATTTTTCTCTAAATAGTATTCGAGTTTCATTTAAGATTTCTTTTTCCCTTAGTTCTAATAATAACTCTAATGGTATATTATTAAACCATTTTAGTGGATATTTATTTAAGGAATACAGTATTTTAGTATCGTAGTTTAGTTTTTTTCCATCGAATTTATTTTTCCATTCCCAATAAGAAAAATCTTCTCCCCAATCAGTAGTTGGATTTGCTTTTAATGCTTCACTTCCTAATAATGCTGAGTTTAGTGTTGATGATAGACTTTGGGCAAGAGATAAATGGTCTTGATGTTCTTCTTCTTTAGAAGGTTCTCTATATGTAAATAGATCTTCTTTTTTTCTTATTGTTGATAAAATTTGGTGAATTTTAATATCTTCAGGTATTTCTACTATTTTGATATCTTTGACAATTTCATGCATATCCTTTTCTATTAAATCCATTAGATCTTTGCATATCTCTTTACTCCATAATTCTGGTTGAGGTAAGAATGTTACGATGTCGTTTTCAACCCACTCCTTCATTGCGGGTAAATAAAAAGCATCAAGTGCTGAAAATTTAGTATGTAACTCTAACTTATCTTTTGAATTTATGACTTGGACATATCTTATTGGGTCTACTATGATTATCTTATCCACATAAAGTGCAATCCTTCTAACAATATTCCATAGTTCTGGGGGTCTATGAACATCAGGTCTAAGGTAAAATGCTTTCATTTTATTGTCTTTTCGAATATCTTTTAAAGTGTTATCAAGATTTTTTTTCCAATAGTCTCTAATATTTTCCCATAATTGAAGTTGCATTTCAGCATATTCTTTTTTTGTTAATCTATTAAGCAGCCTTTTATAATCTGATGTATATACTTTTAAATATCCCTTTTTTAATTCCTTTCTGCGTTCATCATATATCTTATCCTTTAATGGATATAAAATATCAGATATTATCTCAAAATATTCAAGGTTATTTACTGACATTATCTTATACATTATTTAATTATGAAGTTAATAATTTTAGCCTTCTAAAGTCGCGCGCATGTAACTTGTTCGCGGATACTCTGGGGTCATTGAGGTGGCTGGTACAGCTTCTCGACTAGAGGCTCCTGGGGCTGGAACCACGCCCTCCTGCCTTCGGCCTCTATCCACACGCCGACGACATCGCCGGTCTCGACGTGGCCCCGTTCCCTGAGCGTGAACTCCTCGAGCGCGTCCTCGACGACCTTGTCCCTCATCCTCCCCGCCGGCCTGGGGGCGTCCTCTTCCCGGACGGCGATCGTCGGGATGGATCTCGGCTCGGCGGCCAGTCGCTCGGCCCTCGCGGCCACGTCCTCGTCGAACAGGCCCTCGTGGATCATCTGGGCGATGGCGTCCTCGCTCATTCCTCCACCTCCAGGTCCCCGATCCCCTCGAGGGCCCGCAGCGCCGCGACCCGCCTCTCGATGGCCCGCTCGCACGTCCTCGACGCGCGCACGAGTGTCATTAAAAAAGTGATGGATCAGTAGAGATGACCACGTCTAATCGCCTTTCCGGACTTAATAATCGATCTCCACCCCCTAAAATTATATTTTTTATTTCGTCTTTAGTAATTCTTGGTCTTATAGTTTCTTCGCAAACCGTGTAACTGTTCGTGATGGTTCCACTAACTGCAAAAGCCTTGTCATTTTTAGTGTCGTAAGTAAATGTGTCAATTATTTCTCTGAAATTAATCAGCCCATTGATTGAATAATTATATAACATTCTTGCTAACCAAAATATTGTTCTCATTCTTCTATTAATTGTAGTACTACTTAATGTAGTGTCCATAAATAATCTAGTGAAAGCATAATCACTCCACATAATAATATCTAAGCAATTATTCTTAAGATGTAATTTTTTTCCATCTGTTTTCCATATGGGCTGCATTAAATAAGGTGTTTGGTTCTCCAAACGTTCGTTCAATATATTATCAATGCTGTTTTTTATATCCCTGATATGAGACCCGACTTCATTTTTGTTTGTCCAATCTATGTCTTCTCTTTCAAATATATGAGCTAAATAGCTACCAAGTTCTTCTTTATCATCTTTGTATACAGTAGCAATGCTGAGAGCTAAGTATACAATAGTGTCGGGTCGAACAACAATTTCTGATCCATACTGTTCTTCAGGAAGGTTAACTGTAGTGTTGTCTGGTAAAGCTGTTAGTTTTATCTCGATGGGTCTTATACATTTGTGAGGGAAACTACTTCTATCCTGTGTGACTAGATCTATTCTTGAAAGCGTATCGGAAACCATCCGATTATAAGGTGTATAATATGATTCAAATTCGAAAAATAATCCATCAGATAATGGTTCGAGCCCGAATACATCTTTAAAAGATATTTTCTTTTGTGAAGTGCTCATGTCATCGTTTAGTTCGATGTATACTGGTTCTATCCCTTTGTCATACATGTAACAAGCTAGAGCCACTGGGAATGTGTTAGGAAATTGATTTTTTCCCCAAGCAGCTTCTTCAGAAAGATCTTTATTTGAATTTTTAGTGTTTAAACCGAATAATGCGGGAGTAGTACCATCCATCATATTGTCGTAGAGAAGATTCTCGTTTATTTAAATATGACGTTAAAATAATTTTCTTTTAAATGATCAATTTTTCTATATTTTGAAATGATAAGTTGATATTCTTTTTCCGTTATTTTGGCTATTCCACCTTGAAAAAATAATCCCCAATATTTTTTCTTTTTTATTGATTTGAAATTTTTTAATAAAGGTTTAATTTTAATAGGATTTTTAAATATGCTAATATTTTTGAGCAACACATGTCCGCATAATTCATCATCTGGAATATATTTCGAGTTTAACACGGCAGACGCTACAAATTGTTTTTTATTTTCTCCTGTTTCATAAAAAAGAACTTTATCTTCTTTTTTAATATGAGTGCGATAAGGAGTTCGTTTACCTATTTTCCATGTCTTCTCAACAAACATGTTCCTCATCATAATTTCGATCTTACCAGCATTATAATCGCTATATGCAGTGGCGACAAATATCCATTGAGGCATCACTTTCCTATTAGTAAAATAAAATATATAAATTCCCTTTTCAAGTATGATACCATACCATATATAAACTTAATTTTTATTAAAAAGGCAGAAATTATTAAATGGGCAATATATACAATTCACTTTCTTAGGTCTGCATAACGCCGCCGAAATATCTATTAAACTATAGTGATATTTTTTCACATTAAATGGTAAATTTCCATTAATTATCTCTTCTGATATTTTAAATAAATTATTATCTGATTCTATTCTTATTTTAAGAGGTAAGTTGAATATACGTCTTATAATTCTAGCTATGTTGACATCCAATAAAGGAACATTTTGATCATAACCAAAACACAAGATAGCATTGGCCGAATAATTTCCAATACCTGGAAGAGACAATAAATCCTCCAATTTATCTGGAATTGTACCATTATGCTTTGAAACAATAATCATAGAACTTTTTTTCAACATGTTGGCTCTTTTTAATAAACCCAATGGTCTAATTATATCTATTAAATCTTTTATGTTAGATTCATTTAGATGATATACATTTGGATATTTTTCAATTAATAATTTGTATGCTGACAATACTTTAGTAGAATTTGTTTTCTGTAATAAAAACTCTGCAACCATAATTTTATAGGGATCTTTTACACTCCTCCAAGGAAAATCCCTTTTATTTTTATCATACCAATCTAATGTTCTTTCTACAAATCTATTATCCTTAGATATTTTTATGTAATCTTTAATTTCCATTAATTTTTCTACTCTAAGAGTTGTGTTGTGATCTTAGTATTGCTCTCGCAACGACCTGCGCCATGATAGGTGGAACTGCATTTCCTATTAGTGTATTTTTCACAGCTTTAGTGCCCTTCCATTCAAACTCATGAGGATAGAATTGTATTCTTCCCCTTTCTTCAGCAGTAAGTGCTCTTACCATTGCTAACTCGTATGGAGCATCATTTTTATGTCTTCTATATGTTTTCGGCATGGGTCTGTTTACCGTCCTTATCGTTGGACTTGGTTCATCTACGGAATAAACCCCTCGTCGACCATATGTTCTCGGGTGTCGATAATACCATGGAAATTCATAATCTGGTAAAGCATCTCTGACCGTCTTCCACATATCGGGGGGCAAAGGCGCTTCCAATAAACCAATACCGGAATTCCCTTTTAATCTTCCAATAAAAAAAAGGCGTTTTCGGAATTGAGGCGCTCCATATTTTACAGCGTCTAATAAAACTCTTTGAACTTGGAAATTTTCACGTAGTTTCTTTTCAATTAAATTCCTGTATTCCAAACTCAATAATCCATCAACGTTTTCCATTACAAACCAATTTGGTTTAACATCATTAACGAACTTGGCGAAATATATTGACAAAGAAGACCTTGGGTCTGCTTTTAATCTTTTTCCAGCTATACTAAAACCTTGACAAGGAGGACCCCCGATTATGATGTCTGCTTCATCAAATTCTTTCATATCGACCTCTTTAACATCCATACAAAGAGCTACTTCAGCAACATTAGAATTATAATGTTCTACAGATGGAATGTCATTATCTATTGCCAATATTGGCTCAAACCCTTCATCTATAAAACCTTGAGATAAACCTCCTGCACCACAGAATAAATCTATAAACTTCAAAACGTTTTACCCCTATAACAGCAATGAATGACGTTACTGGACATTATGCAATATGTTTGGGCATATTTAATTTTAAAGACTTCGACCACTAGAGCAACGTCGGTCGGCCAGTCGGTGAGCGAGTAGCTTACGTAGAGGTCATAGTCTCCAGTCGACTCGATGAAGTACGTGTCAGGGTCTGAGGAGAAGAGGACTCCGCCGTTTCTGCGAAGCGTCCCGAAGGCGATGTCCGTCAGGGTGTTGATTCCGTCGGTGTCGAGGATCTCCATGTCGTAGTAGCCCTCGATCCTCATCGTCGTGGTTACCTGTCGTGACAGTCTATAGGTGATGGCGGCTCCTACACCCGCGACGGTGATCATTAGTACGAGGAGCAGTGGTGTTATTTGTTTCGTCTTGCCTGTGAGAATTGCCTTGATATTTACTTTCATCTGCATTTCTCCATTTTTTAATGAGGCGACCTGGAATTATAAGTCTTTTCGCTTTAGCGTCACGAAGAGCGCGTTAAAATAAAAAAGGGGGACGTTTTTCGCTTGTTTCCCCGTAGGCTACCACTTCGTCGTGTATTCGCTGTCCGTCTCAGGCTCGACCTGGGGCTCGGGCTCTGCCTCGGGTGCCTTGGCCTCCTTCTTGGCCTTCGCGGCCTCGGCTTTCTTGGCTGTCGCCGCCTTCTTCTCGGTCTCGACCTTCTTCGCTGCTTTCGCCTCGGCGACCTTCTTCTTTGCCGCCTCCGCCTTCCTCTTGGCCTTTGCGGTCTTCTTATCCGCACGGGACTTCCTCTCCGCCAACCACTTCTCGAGCTCGGCTCCCCGGTCGACCGGGTTGAGGACCTCCATCGTGATTACGGTCGGCTTGTCGATGTCCTGCCCGACCCTCACCTGGACCCCGCGCTGGAGCCCCGCCCTCATCGAGACCTCCTGGGGCATGGAGACCAGCATCGTGGTGTGGGACCTGATGACGTTCCGGACGGCGTCCTTGTTCTGGTGGGTTGTCTTTCCCATTCGTTTCACCTATGTAAATTTAGCTAAGAGCGCTTAATAAGCTCTTCTGCCTCTTGTATTGGGGTCGAATAAAGTTGAGGTGTGCTATTTTAGTCATGATGGTATTATAGTAGTTACTTATCCTGTTCCTTTTTGAGCCGGTCGACCGCGCCCCGTATCTCCTCTGAGAGCCTGCCACGCAGACGGCCCGGGTTCGAATCCCGGCAGTCGCACCACTTATCATTCTCGATAACATCGTTCTTTTTTTGATATGGATCTCCAGAATCGATCGTTTCATCGATAACAGAATTATATGCATGCACTCTCTGTTGTACCTGTACTGTACCTGTACGATTCAACATCCACTGTTCTATCATCTTAGGCACGCTGTTATACCTCCTTTTTAAAGAAATCTCTTTTAACTGGTCTTTGAGCTTCACCGGAACGGTAATGCTCGTATATCCACAACGAGGCATAAATCTCGTTTAATAATATAAAATAAGCCGTTTTTAAACCTCTCTATTAACAACATAGCAACTTAATAACATTAATGTGAACCATTTTAATTATGAGAGCCTCAGAAATACCTGGCGTATTAGCCTACATGGCTGAAGCTAAAAGGGCGCTTAGGTCTGACATGTACCTAGCATGTATTTTGATATGTGGTACTCTATCAGAAATGGTTCTTAGAGAAATGGCTTCTGATTATAAGAATAGAATATACAAAATAATTAACTCACTAAATAAAACGGGAGCGATTACGGTTGAGCAATGTAATAATTTTCATGATATTAGAAAAATCAGAAATAAGTATGCTCATCTAGACTTTAAGGAAAATTGGGAAAAAGTATCAGAAGGGATAGCCTTTGAGAGAGATGGCATAATTACCTTTCTTGAAGAGGCTTTAGTAGAGCAAACGTCAATTGGTAATAAAGTATTTATCAAACACTGGGCACACTCGGCACTAGATGCCCAAGAAATATACCGACTCACATCAAAAACACTTCTCAGTATTACCGATATTTAACCAAAGGGTTATTTATCAAAGTAAAAATAAACATCCACAGAATATCGCTCTCTTCTTTTAATTTTAAATAGTCGGCTTCACTAATGCCTTGAGGAGCTAGGAATTGTCTATTTTTATAATCAAAATCTACATAAATGCCGCGGTTTCTTTTTCGCATTAATTCTTGGGGGTATTTTTTCCTTTTTTCGTTAATTATGTCCTTTACACTTTCATAGTAATTAAGCATCGGCAATATGTTCAGTTTCAGCATATCCTCCTTTTTAAAATGATTAAGATAAAATTCTTTTTGGGTTTCAAACATAAGTAAATTGGCGACAAAGAAATCTAATTTTATGTCATGCCGTTTAAAATAATTCTTTACACTAGAATCATTAAATTTTAAAGACCCTCGAGCCACTGCAAAGCATATCCAGGCTTGTGCTAATGCCTCGATTCCGTGTATTAAAAGTGCTGTGGCATGCCCGAAACTGCCTCTCTTAGCTAAAGCGTCAGCCTCTTCCATCCATATTTCAGCGTTGTCAAGACATAGAAGAACCCCTCTTGAAAACTCCGCACGAGACATAGCTTATAATTACTATTAATATAAATAAACAATTATAAGCTGATTTTTGGTCTCTTCGCACTCAAACTCGAAGAATTAAACAAGTATGTGGGCATTATTCGATGCCGAGATAAAAAACTTGAAAGCCTATCCCAAAAAATATCCTTTCTCCAAAAAATATCTAATCATGAAATATAATTTCTAAACATATTGCACGCGCACTATTGTAGTGCTTCAAGTCGCTCTTTGAATGCCTATCTAATGTACTCCTTAGTTCCAGCCTCGTTAAACCTGGCCTTGTAGATTCCTCTATGTCAGCCCTTCCCGGTGACCTCTGTTTTATCGAGCAACCCGTTCTCATGAGCAGACTCTAAGAAGTTGATGATGGATGCTCTGGAAATGACCGGACTTCCACCCACAGCTTCCCAGACCTGCCGAGAGTTCAACCCTTCACCTTTCGCCCAGATAGCCTTCAGCGCATCAAGCTGATAGGGCTTGAAGAACATCAACAAGCCCTCTTGCGTCAAATCCATTACAAGGTTCATAGCAAGTAAAACAAATATACTTATATAAAAAAGTATCAGTTGGGCACGCACATTATCTTTCATCTTGAAGATACCTGAGATATTCTTCAAGGGAGTTAATGTGGGACAGTTTTGGGTTTATTGCTTTAAATTTCCTTTTAGTATAGAACTGGAATAATGTTTCCTTTGGTGTGATTGTTCTTAGTGAGAAACCTGTTCCCCAATAGAACCCGTGGGTTCCTCTCAGTAGGTCAAGGTTATGGGCCTCCATTACTTTTCCAAGGACAGCCCTTTCCTCCTCTGTTAACCGGGTTAGAGTTGATTCATATTGTGTTTTTTCGTTTATCTTCATTCTATCTTCTGGTTGTGAATATGGTTGATCATGGAATCCCTTGTAGGCGAGATAATCAATAAGGTCTCCCGCGAGTCTTTTCTCGGATTCAGTTAAGTATTCAATGTTATCCTGTAATGTTTTCGTAATAGCGCTCCAGTTGGTCCAGAAAAAGCCCTTTTCGTTATAATAGTTACGGGCAATTTCTGGTTCGTTTAGATCAGGTGTGATGAAAATTAAGTAGAAGTCTTCAAGGTTGAGGTCTTTAACATAGTTTCTTCCCGCTTCCAGGTTTCGTTTGAGTTGGTCTCTGTCTTTTTCATTTGTTGTTCCACTTGAGGCCTCGGCTCCATATTTTGATTCAACGAATATTAGGATCGATTTTAGCTTGATTATGAGATCTATTTCGGTGCTTCCTTCTCTTTCACGGAATCTTGGGGTTCTATTCCAGAAATAAAATGATATGTCCTCAAATTCGCCTTCGATGATTGTTTTACCTATGGTGTTTTCTAAGAACGGCTTCAAAGCAAGCTTCCAGTTGAGGTATTTTATGGTTCCAAAAACGTTTGCTGTCAATAGGTCTTCTGACTTGGTGTGAAGAATGGGCGCTTTTGAGTGGTAAGCAATATCTCCTTTAGGTTTTCGGCTCAGCTCATAAATAATAGACATGATATAAACTGTAATTATTTGGTATATAATGTTGAAGCTATCCCAATGAGAGGTTTAGAGGTCGTTGAATTTTTTTGTTTTGATTATTTTTGTATGCGTGCGCATTCTGAAAATATAAAATAGTTCGTTGACAATTATTATTATAATGGTAAAGTATCACTTCTATGTTGGAAAACCCAGTGAGATGATGGGTTTATCGAATTTCTGGGCTGTCTCGGGTAATCTAGTCGATGATATTCATAATAGAGTAATTAGGAAGGATGAACGAGTTTTAGGAATCATTATGGGTAAAATTGAGAACCCAACACCTTGGGGTGTTAGAACTGATATTGATAAGAAAAGGGATGTCCAGTTTGGTGAAGGGCGCGACGGTGCTCTAGTATGCACGACTCGGCGTCTTCTTTTTTATATGCCTAAGATTTTAGGTAGATGGGAAGTCGAAGCAGCGTCTCTTGAGCAGGTATCCTCTGTGCATTATAATAAAGGGATGGTGTCATCAAGAATTCATATTACTGTGTTTAATGATGAGAAAGTTATCAAGTGGATTAGGAATAAAGATGCTAAAATTATGATAGATATTATTGAAAATGAGTTGAAGAATATAAAAAACTCTGGTAAAAACGCAGGTGATCCTTTGTTGGAATTAAAAATGCGATTGGTAAAAGGAGAAATCTCAAAAGAAGAATACTTGGAATTAAAGAAAATATTAGAAATGTAAGCCGCGCATGGTTACCACGGGGTATAAACATAATTTAGTGCAGAGTTCAATGATTCCTGGCTTTAGCAGCTTTACCAGAACGGACTACTCGCACGCGCGGTGCGTGCGCATCTTACTCAAATAGATGTCGTTTAATAACGCCCTTTTGTTCTGCCACTTTCATGAAAATTATAACCTGATTATTTTCATCTTCGTTTCTCAACTTAGCTAATTTACGGAATTGTTTAACAGCGCTCTCAAAATCGCTATTTGCTCTATCTCTCTCTTTGGACACATAAATCCAAATTTTATTTTCAGAATTTATATCTAGGAGTTTCACCCAATTTCCAGTTGGTTTAAAGTATGTATCTACTTCTATTGCAAGAACCATTTTACCATGTCTCGCAAATGTTCGACCAACAAAATCTATTTGAAAGGCTCTTTCCTCAAATCTTGGAATACTTGTCCTGTTCCATTCGTCGTCTATAGCTTCTAATATCCTAGAATGAATTTCTGATGTAGCTCCTTTCCTTTTAAAATCTTCATCTGTAAAATTAATAGTTTCAAGAATATTTTCGATTTTATCTTCCCAAGTCATCATTTCGTCTATTTCGTTCATCTAAGCAACCCTCCAAATACATTTATTTAAAATATAATAAAAAACTGATCTTTAAGAGCGCGCGCGAAATAGCATCTGGCGCTCGTAAAACTCCAAAGTTTATATTAGTTTAAATTCAGGAGAAAGAACTCTAAAAAGCGTAAAATCTATGTGTATGGGTAATAATTTAGATTTTTTTTCTTTTAAATTTAGACCTATTGTATTAGCTTTAGAAGCCCAATAAGCAATTTCTGCTTGATACTTCAAATATAAATCAACATCAACAAAACTATTGTATCTAGCTCCTGCATCTTGAAATTTTTCAATTTTTTCTTGTTCTTCCTTTGTACCATAGCTTTTTATAAAGTCTAAATAATGCAATATATTTCCAATTTCTCGATGTAAAATCCTTAATGATTCATCTCTTTTATCATCATCTTTTAAATTATTTAGATGTGCAACTATATATTCAGATGCTTTGAGAACTTTAGCTTTATTTCTTCTATAAATATCAAGTATTTCTTTTGGTAATACTTCATCATCCATAATTTTCCATATAATTATTACTTTTGACAAATATTTAAGATATGTGTGTGGGATAAATTCACGCGGCCCATTAGCACTAACTGGCGATCTGTGGTCAGAGGATCCCCTTTGCTGGCATCTTAGCAATTAAATATATACAGGTACATGTTAGATTTCGAATGCGTATAAATATGATTTAGCGTAAAGCATCACGACCTAAAAACGCCCTTCGCACATACTTCGAGCGTCATCGAGACCAGCGCCCCCAAGATGGGCCCGGCTTGTTGCACGTTTTTAATATTTGATTTATTGTATTTTATAGAGGCCTCTTACTCCGTTCTTGGAATAACGTGAAAGAAGCCCTCCGCGAGTTGGCAAGTCTCGTTCATTCGTTCATACCTATTGGTCGTCCACGAGCTAACTCTAATACGTAAAATAATAATAAATATATATAGTCTACTGGCAGTCGGCGACCAACAAGCATAAACGAATGGACGAACTCGTTCATGCCTTTCTATCAGTTGCGTCCACCCCGCACATCTATAAGGCTCTATAAAAATCCATTATATATTATTGTAGCTCTTAAGAATTGCATGACCGAATGAACGACGCACTAAAACCGCTTGTAGACGGTCCTCCTCCCGCCCGTCTTCTCGACCCCCTCGGTCCTGACGACCACGACGAGCCCGAGTTCGAGGAGTATCTTCAGCTTCCTGCTCACGACCGGCTGCGAGACGCCGAGCGCCTCACACATCGATTTCTGGGTGAACTCGCCTTTCTCTCCGTTGAGGAACCGCCAGAGGGGCGAGTCGCGGGGGTACCACTCCTCGACGCTCTTCTCGGACGGAAACTCCCGGTATCGAAAGGACTTCGCGAGCTGAAGGGTCTTGAGCCCGCGCAGCGTCTCCCCGATCTCCCTGGCGGAATGGTCCGTGAAAATCTCGTCGAAGGTCTCCCTATATATCGCCGCGTATTCGTGGATCGTTTTTAGGATCCTAAAGGCCAGCGTGTTCTTCATGCTTCCCAACTCGTTGATTCCATTAGCCAATTATCGGAGTTGCACGCACATGCGATTGGGCGCGTTTTAACTGTCTCGTCTTTCTGCTTTAATTCTTTATTGTATCTCTCGCGATTCGGTTGTATCTATCGTATTATTCTTATAATTGTTCATCAATAAGATCAAATCTATTCTTCCATTGTATCCATTCTTCTTTTTTTAGCTGTAACTTAGAAAGATGACAGGGATAATGCCCTTTTCTTTTCCAAGATGCTGGTGTTTTAATCTTTCTCTCAATAAGTTTTTTTAATTCTGGATTTGGAATAATAAGATATATAGGCCTTAATTCATCTTCTTTTTCTTCAAGGCATAAAAAGTGAAAGAATTTAGGGCTATTGACAAATTTGTTTCTACCAATAACATTGAACATATAATCTTTGTTCTTAGTTAAGGAACTTGTTCGAACTTGTGCTACTATACATCTGAGTTCTCCTGAGCTTATTTTTCCTACAGCAAGATCAATACCGACCTCAGAAACGCTTTCAAAAACCATCAGTTCATATTTTAGAAGTTGATGAATCAAAAGATGTTTCATGCCTCGAGGGCTGGCCTTTTTTCTAGATTGAGTTGACAATAACCCTTTCTCCCCATAACATACTTGCTAGGCTATTCAAGAATTTTACGTCGCGTACGTCCTAAAGTTCGCTTCTAGAAATGATGCACGCGTGTCTCCGATGTTGGCTGTATTAATAAATACGCGCGCGAATTGGGCCTGGCACGCTATTTCTCAACTATGATCTTCCCGGACCCGTTGTTGAGCCTCGCGTCGAAGAATAGTTGCGCGCGCATTCGTACTTGGGAATTTTTAACTGAAATTCAAAAACTAATGAATTGTATGATCTTATAAGAATAATTTAATACTCATAACCTATAATTTAAACTAATGTTTAGTTTAAACGACGACCAGATTTCAGAATTAAACAAATTTAAAGTTCTTCTCGACGAACATAAAATGAAGGAATGGTTTCAAAAAGAGCTTGATGCTTCAAAATATTTTCACTCTATTTTTAAGAAAATGGACTTTGAAAAAAGAGATTTACCTAAGAATGAATTGTATTCTTTATGTGATAAAGTTGTAGCTATATTTGGGTCTACGCAATTACGAATAAAAGGACCACGTTCGACCATAGAGTCAAATAATCCTAAAGAGTTCAATGACAGCCTTCGAAAGCTATATTTCAGTAAGACACCGATTGTTAAAAGATTTGATGATTTTCTAAGTAATAAAAGAGTTGGACTTTCAACTGCGTCAGCGTTTCTTTGTATTCCATATCATAATGAATATCCTTACTTCACTAATTTTATGTACGAAGTATTCGAATATCTAAACATAGACAACTCTCAACACGATGAAGCATTAGAACAAGCTAAAAAGGAATTTAACATTAATCAAAATACTTCTGAGCCTTGCGAAGACTACTTTAAATCATTGGTTATATTACGGGATATTAAAAATTCACTTAATTTAGAATCATATTTTCTAGTTCAAAATCTACTTTGGAATATCTATGAACAGTCACGAGATGATGAAGATCAAGTAGATTCAAGTGAAACAACTTCAACTGAAATTGGAAATAGTATACCATTCGGTATGGAAAGTACTTTGAGAGATTTTTTAGCTGGTTCCCCTGAAGTAATTGAAAAAGGATTAAGTCTAATTCAAACAGAATATCCAACTGTGGTTGGCCCAATAGATCTCCTATGTAAAGATAAAAACAATAAGTACATTGTAATTGAGGTCAAAAAAACAAAGGATAGTGATAAAGCAGTAGGTAAGATACTCAGGTATATGGGAGCTATAAAAGATGAAATGAAATCTGAGCCCAGAGGAATACTGATAATGTATGAAAAGGATACTAAAGTAGATTATGCATTAAAAACTCTGAATAATGTGAAATTAAAATTCTATCAGGTTAATTTTTCATTAAGCGATAACCCAAATAACTACTAATTATGCGCACATATTATCTTTTTCATTCTATTCACACATAATATGCGCCTTTATTTTTTCTTTCATTATTCGCTTCACATTAATTAATGTTTTTTGATAGTCAATACTATTACGATAGTCTAATTGAACATATTCAACTGGTAACTTTAACTTTTTAATTTCTTCTATATAAAATTCTGCTAATTTTTTACGCCACCCATAGCTATTAAAATGTGGCGTATATATATGCAATAATATTATTTTTTCATAACGTTTGTATCTTGTCTGAAGAAACCAGTATTTTCCAACGTTTGTATCAGGATGTGTCTGGCCAGCTTCAATTTCAACGGCAATTAGAACGTTTCCATCTGTAAGCATACCATCACTTCTGAACCCATCTGTAGGAAACCCAATAATCGCTTGGTGCGAATTTCGATATTGAATATGATTAGATGAAAAACCTTCAAGCCAGGTACTAATGTCATTTTCTAGTTTTCTCCAATCAGCGTGTGTGTTCGGAGTTTGAGACATTCTATATCAATTATAATTGAAGAATAAACTCTTTTATGTACGTGCCTATATGCGCACACGCTGGAAAAATCACGCGCTGTGGAAGAGAATGAATTTAAAGTGTAAGGGATACATCTCCTCGAATTCGTCTCGGGGTGTTATGGAGATCACGGAGAAAGGGAGAAAATACTTGGCAGAGGTGATTTTAATTTAATGGATGATAAGAAAATGTCTTTAAAAAACGAAGATAGAAAAGGCGTAGTTCTAGTTAGATACGAAGATGGGACAACACACACATTACCTAAGTACATCTATATGAAAATGAAGAAGTCTGGAAAAAGACCAAATGTCGTGCTTCTGAAAGAAGGTTTACATTGGGACAATCTGAAATAATGTCATTAATAAATAACATCATAAATAACAGATATCTTACCGCATTTGATGAAATTCATTACATCGGTAATATCCCTTCAGTTCTGCATGATCTCCAAAAATATCGTCTTTTAGACAGCTAGAAGAGATGTTTCTCATCAATCTATCCAATTTTATTTAACAACTCGAGTTTCCCGTTATCAGAAAGATAGTAGAAAGACACCGTGTTGTTGAAAATGCCATATCGTTTTAACCATTCTAATGGGACGCGTTTATCGTTTCCAAATACCAAGAACTTGGTTTCTGCATCTATTTTCTCTAGCATCCAAACATGCTCTGAGATCACAGAGAATTTGGCTGGTGGTAGTTTTTTTCCACGTACCATGGTGTAATATTTTGCATTGCAATGACCATCGCGAGTGCAAAATGCCACATGATCAACGCTAACTATCCTGTGTACGTCGACTCGGATTCCAGCTTCTCCTCGAACCCGTAGAGGTCTTCGTTATGGGCCCTCGCATTGTATACGGCTGATGAGCATTTTATAAGATATGATAAATGGGTAACTTGATCTTCTCTCATTCCGAAGTCTCTTCTTTATAGAAGTTCAGGAGTTCTTGAATGGCTTCATCAAAGGTTCTGATTTTTCCGTTCTTGGAGGTAAGGTTGGCTTTTAATTTAACGAGACTCACATACGACTCATCGCTTATTTTGATTGACTTCATGTTTAGAAGACACTCAGAGGTAATATATTTATAATTTTCCACCCAGTAGAAATATTTATAATATTGCGGTAGAATATTCTACCCGGTGGTATGGGCATGGGGCGGGGAACTGATCAAGGCACCGTACCCGAAGAGTATTGGCCCAGGTGCAACTGGTGCGGTAGACCACTGCCGGAGTGCAGCGTAACGCACCAGACCGTCTTCGGGGAGTGCACGGTATGCCCCGTCTGCTGCAGCATGGTGGGAGAGCTGGTTAAGAGGTGGGCCCCGGGCTGCATAGAGGAAGCGTTAAGCTTATTCGTAGACAGGGACGAGCCACCGTACTTCGAGACGCTCGGCTACGAAGACATCTTCAAGATAGCCAGAGAAAACATGAAAGAAGCCAAACCCACATAAGAACATCGACAACAGGTTCTGGGCCCTGGCCCTCTCTGTGTACGCCGCCGAGATGGCGCCTCCACCGGCTTCAAGGCCGATAGGCAAAATAATCTAGATCTTGTGGAAATGATTCAAAACTATTCAATACGGGCTTGTTATTATTCATGCACGCACCACAGACAGAAGTCGATCAACTCCTAGGGCCCTCAATTCTCGTCCACCCTGTAGTAACAGTAAGAGGAGCCAAACGATCCCACCCTCTCCGACTCCACACACCCACACCCCCGAGCCGCTGCTACGACGTGGCCAGGACACAGAAACACAGCAGGGAACCAACCCCAGGCCAATGGCCAACGGATGGGGATCGGATAGTCTTTGAGTACACTTGTTCAGCGGTAAAGAGATAAAGGGGGTCCAGAAGTATTGCCCCACGTGGAGCACTATATGATCTTATATTATTATTTGTTGATCGAGTTTTAGTTGTTAGCTTCTTTTTGTTCAATTGCCTCTATTAGTTCTCTCATTTTTTTTAATTCATCAATTAAAAGGTTATAGTTGTGATAACGCCATATTTTCTTTATTAATGACCAGTTATTATCTAACCTTTTCTTTGCCTCGTTAAACTCGTCCTCTGGTAACACTCGGACTTTATTATTAATACATGATACAAGATCAATCCCTTTTCCAACTGAAAGATCAATTTTAGAGACGAGGTTTATAATCAAACAAGCTAAAACAACAGCATCATAATCATCTTGTTTAGAATAAAACAATTCATTTAATAATAATTCACCTCCAGTAAGTGACCCCATTCCTATAATACAATAATTATAATGAATCATATTGAGCCCCTCATTACAAATTTGTAGTATTATTTGGTTATATTGGTTATTACATCCGCATAATAAAATAGTAACATCTGATTTATATCCTCTATTTTTATACTTTACATAGATATTACCAACAATGTCACTTAATTTAATCCTATTATAGTTGAGAAAATTAAATACGTCATTTAGTTCATCACTATGTTGGCTTAGGTAATTATCAAAAGCATCATAGATTTCATCTGCGATATATGCATCACCTGCAGCCGCAAACACAATTGATGGTAAAGCGTCCATATTTTTTTCAGGAAGATATCGGATTTTGGTTGTTTCAGTCTTAGTATAATGAGATGATGCCTGTCTATCTGCGGCTATCAACAGCATAGGTTTTTTTGATTTACCTTCACAGCAGCTCAAAGCAAGAATTAAAGTCATAATATATTTTTACACTTAACTGATATATGATTTTTAGGAAGGATTTATTGTACTGTTCAACCCCTCTCCAAACACACCAGAGAACCCTATACCTGCGTCCCTTATACTGCTGCGAGGGGTAAAAAACACCACAGCCAAACGGTAGAATCACAGAGTTTTAGCGTCACTTACTCTGGAAAGCGAGCATTATTCTTCTCTATAGGAACCGATTCTGTAGCCGAGTATTGATCCTATGAAGAAACCCAGGCCGAAGCCGATTACCAGACCTTTAATGAGATCTGTGAACATTTTTAGCCTCTGAAAGTGCGGGGATGGGTGGTACTATGCCTGAAGGGATATGCGTCAGACAAACCCATCCCCACGGATTTTATGTTTATAGATATTTAAAAGTCATTCTTTTAGCATATATCTATGCGTTTGCGCATGATTATTATTATCTTTAAAAGATTACGTGTTTCTGATCATGCATGCATTTATCTATTTTTAAAAAATATGCTATGTAAAATGACGATACATGACGAAATAATCAAGGAAATTACGAAACCGAATGAACAAGGAAAAACGATTCTTGACGATATGATCTCATTTCCAATTAGAAATATTGAACTTGAAGCGTATAGACGAGTGGTAAATCCAGAAGGAGAATTTGAAAAGATATGCCCTGATATTATAGTAGATGTAGAATATGAAGGACGAAATCAATTAGCGATAGAAGTAGAGAGTGATATTACATGGGATTTTGCTAGTTCATTACGTCAAGTAAAAAAATATAGGCGAAACCAAAGCATTCGATTTCTTGATGTAAAGGCAATAATTCCTAAGGACTATGAAGAATATGCGCCTTTGTATCGTAATGAAGATATAGACGTATGGACTTGGCAAGCTCTTTCACACTGGATTTGTTATGGCTGTGATACAAGGCAAGCCGTTCATTTACAAAGACCAAGAATCGTTAGAAGATGTGAAAATGAGGAAAAACACGAACATCATCTTCGTTTAGAATTCCTTTCAGATGTCAAAATTGAAGTAGCAAAATTTGAATCAAACAAAGTAGCACACTACCTAAGGTAATTTATTTATCTGTAATCTAGGGTTCGTTTTCGCTTATTTTACGTTATTTGGCCTTTTTTCATAACTGCTGGACTTTGGCAGATTTCAGAAAAAAGTTGGGGTGGGCTCTACCTCTCCACCACGACGCGGTTCAAGTCGTTTTCGGAAAATGCTTATATTTTACTCATCATTCTATTGCTTACTTTTGCGAATGTGTCTCGTTATAGAATATATATTGTGACGTTGGCGTGTTTCTACATGATCGGATTTCGAATCTCTTGGGAAGTTGAATGTGACTGTGACGAGAATGCAGTAAAGTATGTACCTATTGACGATTTGGTATCGGCAATATTCAAGATTTATGAAGAACGTTTGGATAATTACTCATTCAGACATCCTTCCCCAAATTATCGTTTTAAGAGATTAAAATCTCGTGCAAGTAATACAACTTATAATTATTCGGGTAAATAATACATTGCCGCGTATGAATTTCGGAACAGCTAACCTAGATCTGTCCTGATACCTATTATTATCTAAATGTTGTTGCACTTACAACAGTAAAAATATCTGCCCCATTTCTAAATTTAGTAAATATATCTAAATTTAATGTTCCATTAGCATAATTCGTTTTTTCTTGTATTATAATTAATTCAATAACAGCAAGTAAAAATTCTACACTATATTCCCCATAATTATTTAAAGTACTAAATTTTTTTACATGATTTTGATTAAATATTTGCAGTGTTGGAGGATATGTATGAACTGGTTTTACTACTTTGATAATATTATTTATAATATGATCTACAAAATCAATTGTTAATTTTTCATTCCTCATTAATTTCATATATAAATCAATAATTATGTGGATGTGTTTTGGAGTTCTTCTTCTTTTACCTGGTTCTTTGTATTTTACAATGAAATCGTTTGGGGATTTCTTACCTTTTATAGTTATAATTTTAACACGATTTTGAGTAGTGATGATTGTAGACACGTGAAAAAAGGGTTTTTCTAATATTTTAATTTTTCAATCACACGCGGCATCTAAATAAATTTCCAGAAATAATGCCCCTTTTAGCTTCTTTTTTCAAAAGGACTGCCGGACTCGGCAGATTTCGGGAAAAAAAGTTATGGTGGGTTCTATTTCTCGACGACGATCTTCCCGGATCCGTTGTTGAGCTGCGCGACGAACCTCCATCCCTCGGACAGGTGGGCGACTAGTCCCTCCTCATCAATCACCTTCTGCTCGGGGCGCGCTTCTGCGATGCCCATCTCGACCGCGAGCTCGTGGGGAGTCTTGCTCGTGTCCACCCCTTTCGCCTCTAGTTCCCTCATCATTCTGCCGACGGTCGCATCCTTCAACGCCTCGAAGGCCTTTCTCGTCTCCGCCAGCTCCCCCTCGAGGGTCGCCATCCTCTCCTCGCCGATTATCTCGGGGGAGTAGACCGTCAGCTCTGGGACGGCTTTGCGGTACTCCGCGAGGAGCTGGTCTAGGTTTGGTTTGTAGTACGCGTCGTCGAGGTATTCCCCCTTATGGCCCATGAGCCGCTCCCTGTCGGATGCCGATATGTACCTGAGACCTGTGCGGAAGAACTTCCTCAGGACATGGAAGTGCAGCTCGTGCCATCCGGCGCTCTTAGAGTTAAGCCCAGTGCTCTTCAGCCGACGCCGCCATCGCAGACTCAGTGATCCCGGTTTTACCCTCTTTCCACGATGCGCGAACAGCGGGCTGTCGGGTCCGACGTCCTCACCTGACCGATGCCGTGATTCGAGGTATTCCTCGAGGGCGGCCCTGGCTTCGGGGGTGATGAACGTCGGGTATCCGACCCCTCCCTTCGCGATCTCCGCCCGCACTCTGACGAGAGCGACGTCGGGATACGCCTCGAAGTCGACATCGCCGACGTTGAGTCCCGCGAGCGTCTCGTCCCTCGCCCCCGATGACAGCGCGAATAGGATGGAAGCCTTGTCCCTGACGTCGCCATAGTCGATGATGCGTTTGAGTTCGTTCTTCGTCGGCACACGGTCTATGACCACCCGCCGGAGCGTTGGTATCGTGAGGAGCTTCCAGTTCAGCGCCGTTCGCAGGTTCACGTCGAAGAATTTCTTCGCCGTCGTCGCGTAGAGTCGCACCGTCGACGGCGCGAGACCCCTCCCACTCAGCTCCTCGATGAACCCCTGCACGGCCTCGATCGGGTCCAGCTCGCCCGCCTCGGCCTGCCGGATGATCTCGTCCGCGTCGTCGGTGCCCGCCCATTTGAGGAAGGACTCGATGCCCCAGCGGTAGTTCGAGACCGACTTCTCCGAGTTGGTCTTTATGTAGATGCGCCGCAGGGTCTTCGCCACGCTCTCCCTCGGGTCCATCGTTGTTTCCATTTTCGATTTCTCACCTCCGCCCGCCTTTCCCACTCACCTAATGGGCGCGGCCTTTAATAAACTCGTCTGTAAGACGGTCAAGTTTAACCATGCAACAACGACAAGATGCTCGCAGCCATAAGACAGGTCTGTGACATCGACTAAATTTTTTTTCCGATCTGACCCGTAGCAGGTCATATGAACAAGGTCTC